>Ga0194129_10004966_pt1 | contig 17285 bp, 10 predicted proteins | sample TA2KigCa35mmetaG_FD_150862 | JGI IMG/M metagenome (GOLD analysis project Ga0194129, IMG submission 150862) | Freshwater microbial communities from Lake Tanganyika, Tanzania - TA2015038 Kigoma Deep Cast 35m | ecosystem: Environmental > Aquatic > Freshwater > Lake | place: Tanzania: Lake...
GTTGTGATAAATCTATCCAACTCAAATTCATTTACTTGTTTTTCAAAGTTCTCTGGAAAGTCTGACACCAAAGAGTTTATAAAAGATCCAGCTTTTGTGACTGGTGCTTGTAGATTGGGAGTTGCGTTGTCAACAGCATCCTCGAACATTTTTGCCCAAGACGGAAACCTGCTTAATATTTTTTTAGCGGTTCTGCTGAGAACTGAGGGTATTGGGTTTGCTATAGCTACTTCTACAAGTAGAACGAACCCATAATTTTGTACATCTTGAGGCTGTAATTCTGATACTATATCTAAATCAAACTTTACGTATCTTTTAGAATTAGTTATAAATAGTGTACCTACATCAGAAGATATAGATGACTTTAGCCATGGTCCATTTGCGGAATCAGCTTCATATACCGTTACTGTATAGGTTGGAGAATCAAGAGTGTTGACATTTGTAAAAGCTCCGTTTGTAGCTTAGAATATCAGTTCTAGAAGAAGTGTCAACAAATCTATATAGATCTAAGTCTACAGAAATTGGATCTAAAATGTAGAATGGCGAAGCATCTTCGATAAGATTGAAGATGAAATACTGTTCAGAAATTTCATCGTATTCAAATATGTTATATGTTATAACATTGGTATCTTTAAATATTTCTCCATAGTTAGTTACAGAAATCGGAGTGCTACCATCAACAACAATTGACGGCGTTGCGTTTGCCAATACTTCAGTTCCAACAAATGTTTTATTGTCTAATTCGTTTAAACCGTACCTTGATTTTGATACAGAATAGTTAGTATACCATTTATTGTGATAAAGATCTATGGCGTCTGTGGTCCAAGCTTTTCCAGACTTAACAAAGTCAGAGCTTTTTAAAGCTATTATAAATTGCTTCATCTACAGATGCCTTCCGTATTAGTCTAACCAAATGGAGTATTCCGAAGTGACACCATTTTCTGGATGAACGAACATTAAATGCTGACAAGGTCTACTCATGGCAGAAAAATATTCTTGAGCATAAGTATTATGGCTTTCTGGCGAACCAGAAATCCTTAAAAGACCACTACCAATTGTCATCTTAAACTGCTGATGATAATGACCCATGAATACGTCATCAAAATGTTCTGGGATAACACCATCTTTCCAACCCATCACCTTTTTGTAGTAACCATAGTAAGAGGTTGGTGCGGGCAATTGATCACCATGGATTAAAAGAGAACTATAATTTCCAATGTTGTCTACGGCGTAGAAGTTTCTTTCACCCTTGCCATCTGGAATATTGAAAGTAATTCTTTGTTCATTTTTGAATATTAGCTCAATAATTTTATACAGAAGTCTATCCATATTTGTTTCTGGATCGTGCTGCTTTCTGGCCCTACCGCCTACGGCGCCATGGTTACCTATTACGCCAGTAACATGAACGCGCTTAAAGTTCTCTAAGGCAGTTCTCAAAAAATTACCCAGAATCTCTGGACCATTAATGCCAACCTGCCTATACAGACCTGAATCAATTAGATGACTTTGTCCTGGAAAAATCTCTTCGCCTTCAACTATATCACCAAGAAGCCATACATGAAGATCGTCAACTGGATGATCAGCACGCTGTATCTGGGTAATCTCTAAAAGCTTTTCTGTATATGTTTCTATTCTACGGGCAAGAACGTCGCTATTATAACTAGGAGTAACTTTACCTAACTGCCAGTCTCCAAATACTGCAACTGCTGTTTCTGGAGAACCAGTTTTAGATGACTTAATATTATTCATCTTTACTGGAGTCATGTCAAATGAAGTAAATGCTTCATATGCCGCCTGGTAAACAGCGCTAATAGCTTCGTCTTTTATATTTTTATATCGATCAACAGCTTTTGCTAATCTTCTATTTTCTGATCTAATCCAATCAAATTTATTGTCAAAAGAATATGAATCATCTTCTTCTTCGTCAAGCGAAGATCTTGAATCAAGCTTTAATTCAGCTCTGCTTAATTCAGAAAAGCCTACATATTTATTTGCTTCTGAATTAGAAACTTCATTTACATCTAAATTCTGCTTCAAAACTTCTCCAATGAAATCAGACTCTCCTTCTATTGCCAATTTGGCCTGAGTCATGTTTGGAGCCTTAACGATATGCTTGGTCGTCAGCAGGAAATACTTTTCGCTCATTTATAAAACCAACCTTTAGTAATTAGACACACCAATTATAACAGAATTGATAGAAATATCACCACAAACTATGTAATCTCTTTCTGTTTGTGCTCTAAAATCTTTTCTATTTATTGGCGTTCCATCGGCGCTAATAGTTGTTATGTTGACGCTTCTAATTAGATCAGAAGATATTCTTATCTGTCTTTCTATTTCCTGTATTGACATTGTATCTCCTATAGTTAGGGAGTTTAAATATCTTTTTACAAATATAGAAGCTTGATTTTGTATTCCTGTTCTTAAATTTTGAGCTGTACCGTATGGTAATGTGATTGTAGCCTGTACGCTTACGGGAATAGCATTCGCTACAGATACATTCATTCTTATGCCCAATGGTCTAACTTGTGTTACGGCTGCGCTGACTAGATTAGGTATGTTGCCAATTCTACCAGGAACTTCAGGTACTACAATTATTTCACAAGAACCTAAGCCATAAGAAGCTTCTCTAATTCTGATGTCTCTAACCCCATTTACGGCTAGTGCAGAAAATCTTAAAGCTTCTACCGTTCCAGTAGCGCTTACCTTAACGGCAGAAAGAATCCTTCTTCTATAGTTATCATCAGCCTCCGCATTAATAACTGGATATATTTCTTTGGGGTTTGAACAAAAGATTATTACCCCTGGTGGTGTAATGAAGTTATGTCTAGTTAAAGAGCCAACAGATGCAACGTGGTCGTTTGATTGGAAGTTTGGATTTACCATACCATAAGCTTTTGTGACACCAGCTAGTATGGTTATATTATTTACAACCTTGTATGAATATTGAGTGGAATTATAAGATCCAACATCATTATAGACTAATGTATCTTTAGGGATTATAATATCTGAAATATAAGGTTTATCTAAAATAAACTCTATATTTGCAGTACTTCTTTCATAAACTAATTGATCTGATAATGTTTTTCTTTTTACATTATACATTTCGCCAATTAAATCAAGCCCTCTACCTGAAGCTGTAGATAAACTAGTTTGACTAACAGCTTCTTTAAAAGATTCATATAAATAAAACATTTCTGTACCAAAAGCATCTGCAAAAGCTCTAGCTACAGAACCAGGAGAGGTGGCGGTTATATTGGCATTCTGCTCTAATGAATTTAAAATTCTAACTATTATTTCTTCTTTTGTCTTAGTATTTATTGTAGGCATTTATGCTCCTAGGCTCTGTTTTATGCTTAAAGTAATTGGATTCGAAGAACCTGATTGAACATGGATATCAAATCTTATAGTGTCGGCACTGGTGGGCACTGCTTCTACGGAAATATTTTTACCCTTAAAAACTCCCTCTCTTTCAAGGGCTGCAATAATTAATCTTTTTCCAGTTTCTCCAGTGGATTTAGTTTGAGGCATGCCGTATAGCATTGAGAGATCTAGACCAAGTCTTGGATATGCGTGAAAGTCACCTGGCTCAGTCATCAACCTGATATACACCTGCTGAATGTCGTTTTGCATTGGCGTGTTTACCTTAGCTATATCTTTATTTCCAGTAATCATAAGATCGCCGTCTAAAGTTAAAAATAAATCAGACACCCTTATCCCTCATTGTTTTTTCTCTAGCTTGGTTAAAATTAAATCCAGACTCTAATAACTTTTTCATATAATCAACTTTTTCCTGAGAGTTAGTTAAACCGTACTCTTTTAGGAGGGCGTAGTCTTCTTCTGATATTTTTCCAGAAATTACAGCTGTAGATAAAGACTCTGGATCCGTCGGATTATTTGAAAAAGCAAACTCACCACTAATAGTAATAGCATTAGTTTCTTTATCTAAAACATCAAAATCATCCAAAGATTCCAGGTAATATCCAGCATAATTAAAGCCTGAATTTATCTCTTTTTCACTGGTTTTAACTAATGAGGGCTCGTTGAATTCGTCTCCAGAATAATTAAAACTCATATTATTCCACCTAAGACCATAATCTTCTTTGGTGACTATTTTAACCACATCTGCAAAAATTGATATAGATCTAGATGAGGGGTTAATTATAATCCCAAGCTCTTCCCCTGCAAATATCTCAACTTCACCCCTGTCATTTAATCTTACAAAAGCGCTGGTATCCGGGTGTGTTAATCCGACTTCTCTTCTTGAGAATGAATTTCTTTTTCTTAACTCTTCAGATTCATTAAAGTTGTCTATATTTTGAGTTTCGTCGTTTCTTAGTGTTTTTCTATTAACCATTTTAAATCATATACCTTGGTATTCCCGTATTAGCTATACCCATATTAACATTTCTTTCATTTGGAAAATCGTTAATAAAGTTAATAATGTAAGGAGACCTTTCATTCTCGTCTCTAAATCCGACTATACATCTATCGCCTGGTTCTGGTGCTACAAACTGTACTCCGATATATAGATGGACATGGTACATCTCCAACTATGTTTCCAATTGTATCAGAATAATGAGACTCCATTATTAATGTTAATGTATTCTTAGTTCTGTCATATGATGCAACAGTAGCCATTCTAGTCTTTGACTGCTGCATGCGTGAAGACTGAATTTGATCATTAATTTTTTGGTCAAATTTTGGATATATCATTAGTCGCCAAAAACCTCTCCTGCCAACCACCTAGCATATACAGCTTTGCCATCTTGATTTTCTTTTCTCATGTTGTGAATAAATGGCCTACAATGTTTTATTAGGTCTTCTTCAGTTTTGCCTGGATTATTTTTTACATAAAATTCTACTGCTGTTTTAAACTTTAAATGTCTAATCCATCCATATTGATTAGCTCCAGAATACTCCCCCCAAGGGCTATAATACCAACCTCTTTTGTTGTTCCCTGGATCATCTATATAATTTTGTACTTGCATTTTTAATATGGCTATTTGACCAACAGCAGTCCACAAATTGGGGTCTGCCAAAGGTTTTCCTTTTTTTCCAACTTCCCTAATTTTTTTAAGAGCTGTTTCTTGATTGTTTATTCCCAGTGTTTTATAGTCTTTAAACAAGAGTTGATATCCTTTGTATTTTTTCTTAATTAAACCACTTCGAGTTGGCACTGGTAAATCTATAGTTCTTGTTAAGAAAGCTGGAACTCCGCAAAAAGTTTGTTTGCCATAACCCAATTGAATAGTCTCCAGTATTAAGATTGCCATTAAATGATGATACGCCAATTCTAGATTCTCTTTCTGCTATCATCATAAATATTGCAGCGCTTTCTGGTCTAAAACCACCATAGTCTATTAGCGCTTTATAAAGAGCATTGGTGTTTGCAATTTTTTCATTTGAATTCATAAAATTCTTAAATATTTCTGCTTGCACACCAAATTGACCTCCAGATATTCCCCCAAAATCGCCAGAAGATTCGTCAGAACCACTTGACGTCTCAGTATAGTCCTGATATGTTCCAGCTCTTTGAGGAGAAAATGCAATATGAAAATGATTTTGATGCCCTGAATCTGGATGAAAATTTATCTTTCTTAGATTAGGATATCTTTTTTGTAGTATTCCGTTAAGATTGACTTCTTTATTGTCAATTTCAAAAGCACCAGTTACCATACCAAATTCATCGGCTAACCTGTCATCAAATACTACTAGGTCAGGAAGTAAAGAGTTTTCTATTGAATTTAATGTATCTAACAATAGCGTAAAAGCTTTTCTATTTACATCAAGATTTTTCTGGTAGGTATCATACTCTTCTGTATCACTTGGCCCTATGTAGAATACATCTATACCCCTACCGGTAGAGTGATCATTAAGAGTTGCACCTTCTTTTATTGCATTTCCACCTGCTATCAAAGCCCCTCTGTCTAGAGAGAAGTCTCCCCTAATTCTTATTTTTGAGTCTAGTGTTAGCAGTAATTCTATAAGTGATGCGCAGGGGAAAATAGTTTGTCCATTGAAACTTTGAAAATTAAAGTCAGCGCCAGATGAATAATCTGCCATATCCCTTGCCGCAGTTGCCTTCAAGCTAACATTTGTCTTAGGAAAATTTGCCTCATAGGGGACAGCATGACTTAATAGTATCCCTTTATCTTTTAACTCTTGAATTTTTTGATCAAATATTTTAGCTTCTTCATTTGACAATTGCTCTTTTATAGTTACAACTCTTACTTCAGATTGCCCACCTCTTGTTGGATCAAAAGGAAAATTAGACGTATCTTGATGATCGCCTGTTCCAGATGTACCTTGTGTAGCACTGTTTGTTAATTCCCCTAAGAAATTTCTTGTACCAAAAGAAAGAGATTGTTTACCCAAAGAAGATTTTGATACAATCATATTTGAAGCATCTGATCCTTCTAAGAAAGCGTTTTCATCTTGACTATTTGGGTCTTGTATTTTCAAGTTTTGTGCGTCTGGTCCTCCAACTGCGGCTAAAATTGAATTGATACTAGACTGAGTATTTTGATTTGACATCTGAAGGGCAAAATTAGGAGACCTATAGAGGGCATCTCCGAGATAGTACGCTTTGTAAATCTCTTTGAGTTAAAGTTCTACTTGCATCTCCAGAAACAGAATAGCTAGTCTTTAACGGCTCTCCTGATGGGTAGAAAGCAGAAGAAGTTTTCCTAGCAAGTGTTGATGTATCGGATAGATCATCAACTGTATAATTAAAATCTGACATATTATCTTTCTTCCCTTATTGTTACTCTGCTTGGAAGAGCAGCATTCTCATATGAATCTATAACAGATGGCTGTTCAATTAAAAGTCCTTTTGTGTAAACTTTTGCTAATCCATTTACAATAAGCTCATAGTTTAAAGAAACCGGAGTTCCATCATCATAGTACTCATTCCACTCAACATTTGGCCATTCAGAAACTTTTTCATAAATATATTGAATTAGTCTGAGGGCAACATAGGCGTTGTATGTCTTTTTAAGTCCAGGAGATATGCCGTTTAGAGGAGTAGTTTTATATTGAGTGTAGTAATTAATTTTATTAATAGTTTTTGTTTTTTCTAAAAGATCAGAATATCTATCCGAAAAAACACCTGGAGAAAAACTAGAAGCTAATTGAGAAACTAGATCTGAATTAGAGGCTTTTTTATACTTTTCAAATAAAGAATTAGTTTCTTTTATTATTGTCTCTAAAACCTGTTTTGGAGTTTTGTAAAATACAACTCCAAGAATTCTTTCTCCAAAAACATCTTTATCATAATAAGCAGGTAGTGACTCTCCGTGAATAAGCTTTCTTTCTAACGACTTAGTAGATCCTGCTTCAAAATCTAACTCAGTAAAAGATCCAGTAACATTTTCTGGAGATATTCTTAAGACAAAGACTTTGTCCTTTAATGCGTTCATCGTAAACATCTTAGCCTTACCACCTGGCGAAGATGAATTTACAAACTCTCCAGAACTCTTTGCATATACTCTAACTTTTCCTGTTTTAGCAGCGTTGTTGTCTGGAAGTACTGTTGAAACTACAAATGTATTTGCTGTTGGAGTTGACTCAATTTTTGCTGAACTATTTAGTAAATAAAATCCACCTGGATTATCTATTACAATAACGCAAACTTCATCTGTTTCAAAAGTATGAGGTGCTTCTGTTGTAATTGTGGCTTTACCAGAGGAAACTTGTACATTTGTTATGTTAGCAACTTTTCCACTTGTATGTAAATCAGTTTTAATCATGTTTATTTCTGGAGTGTTTATTCCGTCAAATCTTATTCTAAACTTTTTCTCCGATGTATCTAGTAAATCAATTACGTCTATGGTGTCGCCGTCAAGTACGTCTACTACTTTACAAATAACTTTGAAGAATCTGTTTAAACCAGCTTTTTCTGGACCAATTCCAGAATACCTAAGGACTTGAGTGTTAACTAATGCATTTTCGTAATCTATATATCTGGTTAGATCGTTTATTTCTTTTTCTTTCCAACCCAATTTTGAAAGAAGGTCATTAGTCCTAATGTAAGAGTATCCTTCTGCTGTCCTTACTTTTGACCTAACTCCTAAAATTCCAGGAAGCAGTTTTTTGGTATGGTATCTTCCAACAACCATTCCTTGACCACTTAGTCCAAGGCCAGCATCCATCGCTCTGCCGTTTCTGTTTAAGTATTGAATATAGCATCCGTGTTGGTCTAAGACGTTATCTCGCATCCAAGTCCAACCCTTCCAAGCTAATTTTCCACCAACTCCTGCACCCAATAAAGACGCACCACCTTTTACTAAAAGACCAGCTCCTGGTATGGCCATAGACGCTATTCCAGCTGCTGTGGCACCTAAGGCAGTGGCGCCAGCAAACATTGCACCCATTCCTCCAAGTGCAATTTGACCAGAAGCAGATGCAGAACCTTGAGCTACCAAACCCTTAACCTGTGAGTTAATATCACTAATCCCCTCAGACGTAAAGTGAGCCATAATATCTTTTGTTAACGCTGCTGCACCGTGGGTATATTGTATACCGCCAACCATTTGAGTCTGCAGTGAGTCTGCTAATCCATCCACGCTTATCTGCCCCATTGCATTGACGCCAGATCCAATAGAACTCATATAGAGTCTAGTATCATTTCTTAAAGCCTGCATATGCATCCATGTACCAATCCAAGAAGACATAAACCATTTAGCGGGATCATTTACCGTAACTAGAGCATTAGGTGTTATTGAAGTGACAAATCCAAGCTCAGAAGTAAAATGATGTACGACTTGTTCAACTTCAAACATTCCATACATTCTTTCGTAGACATCTGCTAGATAAACTATGTCATGAGGTCTTATGTCGGCGTTGCCTGTGATCAATATTTCACCAGTATATATATCTTTCAATGATTCTTTTAAGTGAGCTAAACCAACTCTTCTTGCCAGCATTTCATCTGGAGTACCTTGAGCAAACTTTGAAATACCTCTCGCAAACTCAAAAGGATGCAAAATAGGATGAAGCGCTCCAAATAAGCCCGATCCTGTAGCATTGTCAAAGAAGAGTCCAGTCTCAACAGTTTTTTCAACCTGCCTTTCAGCTGGTGCCGACTTATCCATAGCTACCGTAACAGGATACTTACCATCTGAAACAGCGGTTACCATTGTGGCAACTCCATTTAGATTCTCAGTTATACCGTTTGACAATATATGAGAGAAAGAACTTAGATAATGAACCCTTTGGAATGGTTGTCTAATTTCAATTACAGGCTCTGCGTACTCTCTAGTAAAAGGATTGTCTACAGCTCTGAGTAGCGAACCAGGCCTTCCAAGAGAATAGTATATAGAATCATTAAGAACCTTATTTAGTATATTCGCTTGCTTGGTCATTTGACCAACTTGAGATAGGCCATATCCAAGCTGCATCATAGACATTCTAAAAAGATTAACTAAACCGCTAAGAGAGTCGCCTAAGGCAGTAAATAGTGGTCCTATGTTTTTATCCCAAAATCCATTAACATCTTCGCCCCACTTACCAATAATACTTGTTGCGCTACTGCCCTCTGACCTATTTTGTGCAAGAAGTTTTGTAAATTTATCTTTATTCTTTGCGTAGTCTTCATTTGGATCTATATATGCTTGGAACATTTTTAGAACTGGATTAAAGTCCCATTTATCGTCACCTGCGAGTTTTCTATTTGGCTTTAAAATTAACCATGCTCTTGCGTATGGATCGGACCACATCCTATTTCTGAATGCGCCAACCATAAATAAGAATAATTGTTTTGATGTTCTTATTGATGCTATATATTGATCTTGATCTTCTTCTCCTGTAATTCCAGATAGACGCAACGAGTCTTTAATTATTCCTAGAATTTTATCTAATTTATCATTGAGCAGTTCGTTGTAATAGCTAATTAAACCGTTACTTGAATCTGGGTTATCTATAAATTCTGTTCTTGCTTTTTCTAAACCTTGTCTAACTTTTTCTGAGTTTATCCTTACAGCGGCTTGAGCTACTGCATTTTCGCTGCCGATCCATTCTGGTCCAGCAAAAAATCTATCTCCAAAAACTAAACTAAACTCATCTTCTGCCGAATTATTTGATTCACTATAGTTTTTAAATAGATTGTTAGAACTTTTGTCTGTTGAAGCTGAAGCTTCTGCTGCATCTGTGGTATTAGATTTTTTATCCGTAAGCTTGTTTCCAAGGCCAAATCCGCCACTCAAATATGTTCCAATATCTTGTTCACTTTCTTCCCCTTCTGGTGGAAGGCCAAATGCTTTTTGGAAAGCTTCCTTAACGTTTGAGTAAGTATGATATGCCGATCTAAATTGATCCCATATTTCAATACCCTGCTGAAGAGTTCTTCCATTACCAGCTATAACAGAAACATTTCTGTCATAATCTTCATCAAAAAATCTTCTTGCCTCAACTGACTTTGGCTCAGCTTCATCAAATATTGGTGAGAATCTTTTGCCAGCAAATCCCTTAGATCTGTCTTTTCTTTCTTCGTTTAATATGTTTTTTAGGCCATCTATAGCTTTCCAGTCTTGATTCTTTACCAAATCAAAATAATCTTTTGTTCCAGGACCAAAATCTCCATTTTCACCCAAAACATTTCCTGCTATTTCAAGCTTTCCGACAGAATTAAGTACATCTTCTATTGTAACTGAGTCAGCAACTCTAAACTCAAAAAAGTTATCTCCATCTGATGGACCAGTTGAACTGTAACCTTGAGATGTAGCTGTCAGTTTTTTACCCTTGTAAGCTCCGAATGATATTATCTTTTTATCAGAACGATAATCATGGATAACTTCTTCGCCTGGTGGAGAAAATTCATCTATTGGCATTACGAAATCTGGAACAACACCTAATGGCATGTCGTCAGGAACAAAAGCGTAATAACACCTCCTTGGCATTGGGAATGGGGCCACTCCAGCTTTTGCCAAAGATGTTATTGCGTCCTCGGCTTGATGCCAATCGCCTTCGTTTTTAGATCGATCTCCAGATGACCAAATAGCCTGTTCTCCTAGGGTTAAGTTTAGCATTCCTAAAAAGTAGGCTGCATCTGGAGATACTAAAGCCGTAAGCGCAATATCATAACCCAGCTGTAGGGCATTACCACCCAAGTCTAAAACACCATAATCGTCACTCGTGCCCCCTCCAGTATTTCCAAAAATGTCAAAACCACCTACTATGTTTTTTGTCGGGTCATCTTTGTTTGTATAGTTTTTTGATGTATTAGGTTTTCCAATGCTGACTGTTTGTTCGCCCCAAAGATAGTACGCAGGTCTACAAACAACAGCCTTTCCTGTGCTGGGACTGTAAACCATAACTTTTCTTTCCTGATATGATTTTGCATTTCCTACTGGAACATAACCACCCTGGCTTTGTATGAATTGCTCTATACTCGTATAATTAAATGCATCAGATGGTTTATATGGCCATTTCATAGCAATATAAAACTGTTCTTCTTGTGCATTTTTTGGAGCTTTCCAATCTCTCAATCCAGCTGCATTTGAGTTAAAGTCTGGATTTTGCTTTAATATGTCATACAAGTCAGCTCTTGTTTCTGCAGTGCCCGACAAGCTTGGATTGTCTGGTAAAGGCATTCTTACAACAGATGTAGTTCCAGATAGTCCAGAAGATCCTAGTTTTTCTTGAAAAATGTATTTATCTGCAATTTGTGTTTCTAGGTTTTTAAAACTTGGAATATTTCCAGTAAGAAGTTTTATAGCTAATGGTAGTCCATTAAAATTTTTTAACTCTGCATGATCTACGGTTGACACTCCAGAATATAAAGATGTTTCTAGTTTCATCAACTCTACCCATCTAGTTTCTTCTTTGGTTCCACCAACTCCGTTGTAACTTGCATTATCTCTTACAAGCTTCATGTAATCTGCGTGGTGATTTTCCCATGCTCCAAGTTGATCAGCAAGAGCATAGTATGCAAAATCTTCTAAAGTAATTTTATCTTCTCTATCAGTAAAGAACGGGAATCTATATCTTAAAGGTAGTTGATCTATCTGCTTATGATTTTTTAACTGATTTTCATCAAGATTAACTTCTGTAGCATCTTCTGAACTTATTGGTAGGTGATATCCTACGGTTGCATAACCGCTAGAAGCTGGCAGTTGAGCAACAAGATTGCCAAAACTATCTCTATAATTTTTAGTGGAATCATAACCAAATGCTATAACTCTACCTTTGCCGTTTTTATCCTTTAAACTATCTGCGGGAATATAAACTCCACCTTCTTTTGCATTAAGTTGCTGAGACAGAGTATCTTGTAAGGATATCATAGAAGTATCTAGAGATGTAAAGGCTGCAGCATCTGCTATTGGATTGGACGATTGATTTATAGCCTTCATTGTATCTTCTAAAACAGAGTCAACATCTAATTCTTTAGGAGACGATATGCCAAGTTCTTGGGCTCGTTTTGTTCCAGGATAACCAGTGGTTAGTGGAACTACTCCGGAGGTATACAACCAGTGTGGCTTTCCATAAAATACAGTTGATCTATCTTCAAAGGGCCTAATTGCCACAATGTAGTTGGGCAATAATCTTGCGCACATTTGAAAAAGGTCCCAAACTGTTCTCATGTAGGTTTGCGCCCTAAATGAAACTTCATCTAAACCAGGAAGATCATCATCCATACCAGAAGTAATACCCATAGCGTTGAAAAGATTTGTTCCACCTCTACCGCTTAGAACTCCAGATAGACCACCAGCAGCAAGTATTCCTCCAATTATTGGAGCCCCAAGTCCACCTGTTACAGCAATACCTGCAGCTGCTACTGCACCGCTAAGAGCCACTTTAGCAAAACCGGCTGAACTATTGTTATTTCCTACTTGGTTTACACTTCCGTTAGCATCAATTATTTGTTTTGCATCGGTGTTACCGTCAAATACTCCATTTCCAGCTTTTGCTGTCATTTCATTCCATGAATAGTCAGTCAGCCTACCAATGTATTCTAATCTTTCATTAGGCTTATCCTCTGGAGTAATACTAGCTATTGTTGACCATCCATCACCAAGGTCTCCGCCCAAGAACTGTGCAATTCCGGTTCCATTTCCTGGATAAATGTTTCTTTTAAAGATTTCAAAATCTCTTTGAGCGCTGAAGTTAGCCCACAATGTTCTCATTAAAGCAACTCCTGGAGCTCTAACTTCTGGTCCAATTCCAAATAAACTTCCACTACCTTCATTTGAACCAGATGCAAGTATGCCCATAGCGGACCCCATGCCCCATGCATTTCCGCTTGCTTCGCCCAGTGAATCAAACGTATTTTTGACCTGAGAAACTACTGCTTCATTCTTAGCTGCTTCAAGATCATTTAATGGCTCATACAGTATCATTCCAAAGTGTCTTATTCCAAATTTGTTTTCAGAAAAAATTCTTCCCCTAGTTGCATGAGCTATTGCCTCACGGGTTCTAGAAGATCCCATGGAAAGAAGTCTCACCATTAAGTCTCTTGGCTCTGAAAGCCAAAAACCAGTATTAATGCCTCCATCAATTTTTCCACTATCGCCTTTTTTATTTGTAGAGTTAACTATTGGGCTTAGTTCAATGGCATCAGATTGAGCGGTTATTGTTACTATTTCTCCATTTTCAACAGAAGTAATCACTCCATTAAAAAGAGTTTGTAATGAGTTTGGATTTGATCCATATCCACCTCTTAAGTGAACTCTTACACCTGGCTTTAATCTGATACTATTAATATCAACAACATATGTATTTTCCATATGGGAAACCATATTTCTAGCCCTGTTTAAAGCCTTATCTAATACAGACTCTATTCCATCTAGTTGTGATAACTGCTCGTTTTGAAATTCTTCTTCAACATCAAATATTCTACTAGACTCCGCCGTTGTTAGTTTTGAGTATAGGTTTGATACTCTAAGAATTAATGTATCACCTAAAATATCTTCAGACTGCACAACTGAAAAGTCTATTATTGACTGAAGGCCGTAGAAATTATCAAATACTTTGACTCCAAAAAAATATCCACCTTCATCAATAAGCCACAACATATAGGTGGGAAATGCTCTAATCATTCTTCCAGATATATCTCTATACTTTGTGTCTATTAGCATTCTTTCCCAATGTTTTGCCACGTTGCTATTTGCTGCCTGAGTGGACATAACCTCTGGATTATCGCCCGAAGATGCAGAGTATGGATCACTAAAGTCGGCAAGGTTTGAACCAGCTCCCTTAAGAGAGTCAATATGTGCGCTTCCTTCGCCTTTTTTATATGTCTTACTTGGATCATCTGCGTCACTAAATGGAACAGAGATAGGAACATAACTTAATTTACCATCATTACTGTTACCAGACTCAGATTTAACTGGCCTTACTCCGTCAACTGTAAAGTAAAATCTATTATTAGACTTACTAACATATCCTAAGTGGTAACCATTAGCATGGTATAAGAATGCAGGCATTTTGTCGTCTGATGGATTTTCTTCCGCTGGGATATAAGTTATAGTATGATGTACAGTAAGTTCATCTGGATCTATACTCAGATAACCGTCTTCTGAAACTACTAAATCTTTTGTTTCTAGTATATTTTGTATTTGTTGAGTAGCACTTGAATCACTATAAGACAAGTCTCCAACTGAAGTATTGAGTTTAATGTTGCTTGAGCCAAGGCCGGCAGTTAACCCAAATGTTGCTGTTTTATCATCTACATCTGGATATTCTTTAATAAAATCTATCAGAAGACTTTTCTTTTGCCCCTTAAAGAATTCTCTTACTGCTCCCTCAACATAAGCGGAAGCTTCTAATAAACCTATCTGCTCTTTGTCAAAGTACTCTTTTAGTTGTTTAAGTTGGTTATTTTGAACCATAACTTTGATCTCACCTAAAATTCTATTTACATTTTTTTGGTGATCGCTAGTAGACTGAGTATTAAGTTGTTTTGGAGTTATAGAAAAAGACTTAAGCTTTTCTTGTTCTGGGGCCAAATGCTCTATTATGTCATCGTCAAACATCTCAAAGGATCTAAAATAATAATCTGGATCTAAGTTTCCTACAACTTCTCCATTTTGATCCTTAACAGATAATGGAAAGTCTGGGTAAGCATTGAATGCTCCCCATAGTTGTTTAATTCTTAGAAATGGATTTCTTTTGGTGCCAAAAGTTTCTATCATTTCTTTTTGTTGTTTTGCAGAAATAGTTTCTCTTTGTTGCTGAAATATGTCAAAGTCAACAAGAGACATTCTAACATCATAAACATGAGGAAAATTAGGAATTGTATTTACCTCATAGCTAAGCGGCATGACGTATTTAACACCAGCCAGCGAGGCAATAATGTTTTTTATGCCCATAAATCCTATTACGCCAGTTGAGTGTTCTATTCTCGCTAAACCATTTATGTGTTCAAAAACTTTTCTAAGTTTTATTAATTCTTTTTCACCAAAAACAGTCATTGATATATTTATATATGAATCTTTTCCGCCGATATGCTGGTAAGTGGGCTCTTCTTGCATTTGTAGTTGCAATTTAGCGAGGTTATTCCCCAGTGTAACTGAGACTCCATTAACTATTACTGCTTTTGGATCAAGATCAACTTTAAACATGGGAACTTCCCACTCGTTAAACTGATAGTTAGCTTGTCTTAATCTTTTAGCTTCCATCAAATCTTTAATGGGACCACTCTTAAAAAATCTATTATATACAAGAACGTTAAAAGCTCTACCTATATCTTCTTTAGCTTGATCAATAAAATCTGAAGTAAACTTGCCAGTTGTTGCTGCTTTTCTCTGCGCTTCCTCATTGGCTAATTGATCTAGGAGACTTGATGTATTACGAGACGCCTGCTTGAAAAGATCCCTTACGTCTTTAAGGCTGTAGTTGCGCTCATCGCCCTGAGAGGCACTGTTATCAATTACTAAATCTTTACCTCTATATTTATAAACTTGAACCCTAGTAACATAGTCTTGTCCAGCATTTTCGTTCGGATTTTTTAGTATATAATCAATTTCCTGTTGTGTAAGCAGAGTTTTATTTTCTGCTACAAACGCCTTTGCAAAATAATCATAAACTTTTTCCATATAAGTATCTTTTCTAACACCGGCTGTTATCAACTCTATACTTTCAAGAACAACTTTTCTGGCAGACGGGCTAACTGAACCTTCAATAGAGGTTTGTACAACTGAACCTAGAGACCTATAATAACCAGCAGACTGATTGATATCTATTCCGATTTTTTTCAATAAACTATCCCACATTGACTGGCCAGTGTCGTCTAGCATTCTTTCTTCATCCGACCTAAAAGATGAGGTATCTGGAGTAAACAACTTTGTTTGTATTCTTTCTGGAATAAACAAAGATATATTGTTACCATTTCTATACTCTTTGATTACGTTTGTTGTAAAAATATCATCTTTATATGGGTCAGTTATCAGATCTGGTTCTACTTCAGACTGTTGGTTTCCAACGTTATTATTAACTTTCACAGCTCCAGGATTAGTGTAATATGGAGTTTGAGAAGTAACTCTGGTTAACATTGGATTTGGTTCTTCTGCATCTTCTGGTTTAGGGAGCAGGAAAGATTCATTGATATAACTATGAAGGCTTCCTGCGGCTTTGCCCATGTAGTGCCTGAACTTACCCCAGTGAACAGCTTGATTAAAGTCTTTAATCATAGGTAGGAACGGTTTATGATTGAAGTTCAATAATTCAAGATCAACCACTAGCGCAAACGGATAGTTTGGAATTGTAGAGATGCTCATTGAAGATAGTGCAACTCCACTAATTCCATGAACTGAGTTTAGGTAGTGATTTTTAACTGGCAGTATGGGAGCATATTTAAATGCCGCTACTAAACCTCTTAAGGATGAAAGAAATTTATCTATCTTTTCTTCATTTCCAGCTTCTTTAAAATCTATCTTAAAATCTTTATTTAGTGTAAGATCTTTTATTCCATCAATTGATAGGCCCCAGATTTCTTCATAATTAGGAAAGAATAGCTTTACGCTAATTGTAGTTTCTTTGTGTCCTGCGTTGAATTTAGGGCTGTTCTTTTGTCTAATTGCACCAGAAGTTAGGCTACCAGTTTTGAATTGTGAACTAACGTTGATTGAGATTGGTGGAACATAGAAGTTTGCGGCACCTAATCTAAAGTGAAATATATCTGGAGTTTTTGGTGGTATATTTTCTCTAAATGGAAAATCTTGGAGAACTTTTTTTATTCTTTGACCAGTATTGATTAGTTCCCAGGCTGGTTTGAATATTGGTTTACCATCTTTATCGGTGCCAAAAGCCCTTAATAATGACTTAGCTAGTTCATCTATATTATTAAT
>Ga0194129_10004968_pt1 | contig 17283 bp, 13 predicted proteins | sample TA2KigCa35mmetaG_FD_150862 | JGI IMG/M metagenome (GOLD analysis project Ga0194129, IMG submission 150862) | Freshwater microbial communities from Lake Tanganyika, Tanzania - TA2015038 Kigoma Deep Cast 35m | ecosystem: Environmental > Aquatic > Freshwater > Lake | place: Tanzania: Lake...
GGGGGCACGCCTGCGGATCCAGTGTGATCCGTATCAAAGGTTCATGCCGAGGTAGCCGCCGGCCGCGTCACTGCTGGCCTGCTCGCGTGCCAGCCGTTCCTTCGCCTTGGCGAGGTCGCCGGCGGCGATGTAGCGGTCGAACTCCGCCTCGACGGCGTGCTTGACGGAAACCGCCAGCCAGGCCACGGCCGGCTGCGTCAGCCAGTCGCAGGTCTCGACGTCCAGCGCGATCTCCAGGTCGCTGCCGATGGCCTTGAGATCGCTCTCGTCGGTCAACACGGTACCCTGGAAGGAGAAGCGGACCCAGCCCCGTTCCGGTTCGTTGGTGAAACGGAAGGTGCAGGCGCCGTCGCCGAGGTAGTAGGTGTTGCGGGTGCCGTGTGCGGCCACGGCCCGCTGCATGCGTTCGAGCCGGGCCCGGTAACCCGGCGAGGCATCGAGCGGGATGTCGAGCCGGGAGACGCTCCGCAGGGGCGTACAGTCGAAGGTGAGTGCGACGGCGGGCGTGGAGACGGACGCAGACATGACGAGCGGAGTCTACCGCACAGCGTGGCTGACGGTGCTGGCCGCCTGGACGCTGGCCGGCTGCGGCCGGCCGCCGGCCGACGCCACCGTGCGGGTGAGCGGCACGCGGAAGGTGATGGGGGTCACCTGGACGATCACCGCCCACGCCACCGAGGCCGGGGCCGGTGAAGCGGCTCTCACCGCGGCCTTCGCCGAGGTGGCCCGCCTGGAGCGGGTGCTGTCCGACTACGACCCCGCGAGCGAACTCTCGCGGCTCTCCGCCGCCGCACCGACGACCACGCCGGTGCCGATCGGCGAGGACCTGTGGCGGGTGCTCGAGCTGGCCGAGGATTTCCGCCAGCGGACCGGGGGCGCCTTCGACATCACCGTGGGCCCGCTGACGGCCCTCTGGCGGCAGGCGCGCCAGAGCGGGAAGAAACCCCGCGACGACAAGCTCGCGGCGGCCCGTGCGGCCGTCGGCGGCGGGAGCGTGGCACTGGTGCCAGACCGCCGGGCCGTCACGCTGCCGCACGCCGGCACACGGCTCGACGCGGGAGGTATCGGGATGGGCTACGCCGCGGATCGCGCGCTTGAGGTGCTCGTGGCTCATGGCATCGCGTCGGCCATGATCGACGCCTCGGGCGACGTGCTGGTGTCGGCCGCCCCCCCCGGAACGCCCGGCTGGCGAATCGCCGTCGCCCCGCTCGCGCCCGGCGGTCCGACCGAGCTCATGGTCGTGACCGATGTGGCGGTGACGACCTCCGGCGACGCCTACCAAGCCGTCGACATCGACGGGGTCCGCTACAGCCACGTCGTCGACCCGCGCACGGGACTGGGAGTCGTCGGCCCGACGGCCGTAACGGTGGTGGGGCCCGACGCGACCACGGCCGACGGCCTCGCGACCGCGGCCAGCGTGTTGGGCCACCGGGCCGGCCCCGCGGCCGTCGCGTCGTTTCCCGGTTGTTCGGCCCGCTTCACGTGGCGCGAGGGAGATGACGTCCGATCGCTGACAACGCCGGGCTGGCCCGGCCGGGCCGATGCGACCACGACCACCAACTGTGCGCCGAGTCGCGGCGGTCGCGAAGCCGCGGCCTGGTTACCCCCGGCCGGTGACGTCCCTCTCGTTGCCGACAGCCGCAAGCAGGCCGGCACGTGTGACTCCAGGACGGAGTGGGCTGTTCGCTTCCCGTCCCCGGAGGTTTCCCCATGTCCTTAGCCACCGACCATGAATACGAGCACATCGGCGAGTCGGCCAGCATCGCCGACCACGACATCCTGGCCGAACTCAAGCGCCCCCTTCCTCCGCGAGGGGTTGCCCGTGCTCCGGAGCCGGCCTTGGCGGCGAGCGGAGCCAGGAGGGCGGAGCGCAGCCGGCACGGTGTGACCGCAGGCCGGGAGGGCCGAAACGAACGGTTGGCGATGGGGCCTGGACAGCCCCGAACCACGCCCGGCACCGATCACCCGCCGTGCCGCAGCGAGCGGCCATTCCCGGCCCGCGCGGTTGAGGCCCCCGCGTGGACGCGACTATCCTGCGGCATGCTCGCTCACCAGCAGCGGTGGTCCAGGCCGCAGGATCTTCGAAGCCTCGCCCGAGTGGTCGTCGTCGCCGTCCTTGTGACGACGGGCTGCAAGCCCACCGAGAGCCGCTTCTTCGGCACCACGACGCCGCGGCACGGCCCAGACGAACTCTGGATCAACAACGGCGGCGAGCCCGAGTGGCTCGACCCCGGTAAGTGCTCCGACGGCGCCGGAGGCGAGATTCTCTGGAACACCTTCGCCGGCCTCGTCCAGGCCCATCCGGCCACGCTCGAACCGATGCCCGAGCTGGCCAGCCGGTGGGACGTCTCGCCTGACGGACGCACCTACACCTTCCACCTGCGGCCATCCGAGTGGTCCGACGGCAGGCCGCTGACGGCCCACGACTTCGTCTATTCGTTTCGCAGGCTCGTCGATCCGGTGACGGCGAGCAAGTATGCCGGCAACGGCGCCATCTTCAGGGGCGGCGCCGCGGTGAGCCGCGGCGAGCAGGCCCCGGAGACGCTCGGCGTGCGGGCCATCGACGACCTGACGCTCGAGGTCCAGCTCGAGGATCCACTGCCCTACTTCCTTCCTATGCTCACGTTCTACTCCTTCATGCCGATCCCCCGACACCTGCTCGAGGATCTCGATCGGCGGGGCATCGACACCGCGCTGTGGACCCGGCCGGAACACGTCGTCTGCAACGGTCCCTACAGGCTCACCGAGTGGCGGTTCCGGCAGCGGATGGTGTTCGAGAAGAATCCCCGTTACTGGGACGTGGCCAACGTCCGGCTCGAGCGGGTGCGGGTGGCGATGGTCGAGAGTGCGACCACGGCGCTGGCGATGTACGCCTACGGCGACCTCGACTGGCCCGGCAGCAACACGGCCCTGCCCGCCGAGTTCATGGACCGGCTGTCGCGATGCGCCGATCTCCAGAGCCATCCCTATCTCGGTGCCTACTTCTACTGGATCAACACCACGGTCCGGCCGCTCGACGACCCCCGGCTGCGGCGGGCTCTGTCGCTGGCGGTCGATCGTCGGGCGCTGGTGACGTACGTTGCGCGTGGCGGCCAGACCCCCGCCGCCGATCTCGTACCCGACGGCCTGGCAGGCTACCGCGGTCTCGGGCTGCCGCTCTTCGACCCCGACGAGGCCCGCCGCCTGCTGGCGGAGGCGGGCTACGCACGCGGCGCGGACGTGCCGCCGATCACCGTGATCTACAACACCGCCGAGGGTCACAAGCAGATCGCCGAGGCGATCCAGCAGATGTGGCGGGAGCACCTCGGCATCGAGGTCAGGCTCGAGAACCAGGAGTGGAATGTCTTTCTCACGAACGCCGGCCTCACCAACTTCCAGGTCTGCCGCATGGGATGGACCGGCGACTACGCCGACCCCTTCACGTTTCTCGAACTGCTGGCATCGACGTGCGGCAACAACCACTCCAACTGGTGCAGCCCCGCCTACGACCGCCTGCTCCGTGAGGCCAACCGCGAGCAGGATCGGTCCGCGCGGCTGGCGAAGCTCCGTGCCGCCGAGGCGCTGGCCCTGGCCGAACAACCGCTGATCCCGCTCTTTTTCTCGTCGCGGCCGCAGTTGTTGAAGCCCTACGTCCGCGGCTTCTCGGGCAACCAGCAGGATCGCCACCCCTGGAAGTATCTCTCGATCGACATCGACTTCGATTCCACGGGTCCACCCCCTGTCGATCCACCAGCGGCGACCGAAGCCTCATGATCGGCTATATCCTGAGACGGCTCCGCGGGCTCGTGCCCACCACGCTGGTGATCGTGGCGGCGTCCTTTGCACTCGTGCGGCTCGCGCCCGGCTCACCGTTCACCAGCGAGAAAGAGATTCCGCCCCAGATCCGTCGACAGCTGGAGGCCCGGTACGGCTTCGACCGGCCGCTGCCGGAGCAGTTCCTACGGTATGTGGGCCATCTGCTGCGGGGTGACCTCGGCCTGTCGACCAAGTATCCGCAGCGCAGCGTCAACGAGATCATTGCCGACGGCTTCCCCGTCACCCTCACGCTGGCCGGCGTGGCGCTCGTCTGGGCGCTGCTGGTCGGCATTACCGCCGGAGTCATCGGCGCCATCCGGCGGAACACCATCTGGGACCATGCGGCCATGGCGGCGGCACTCGTCGGCATCAGCGTTCCGAGCTTCGTGCTGGGCCCGCTGTTGGTGCTCGTCGTCTCGCTCCGCTGGCAGCTGCTGCCGCCGGCGGGCTGGGGTGACTGGCGGCATGTCATCCTGCCTGGCCTCACGCTAGGCACGCTCTCCGCCGCCGCCATCGCCCGCCTCACCCGTGGCGGCATGCTCGAGGTGGTGCAGAGCGACTTCATCCGCACGGCCCGGGCCAAGGGCCTGTCGGAACGCCTGGTCGTCTGGCGGCACATGCTGCGGGGCGGGCTGCTGCCGGTGGTCAGCTACCTCGGGCCCGCTATCGCCGGCCTGCTCACCGGCAGCGTGGTGGTGGAGAAGATCTTCAACCTCCCGGGCATCGGCCCCTACTTCGTCGACGCCGCCTTCAATCGCGACTACTTTCTGGTGATGGGCATCGTGCTGCTGGATGCCCTGTTCCTGCTGGTGATGAATCTGGCGGTCGACATCGTCTACGGACTGCTCGACCCGCGGATCCGGTACCGATGAACGTTCCGGCAGCCAGCGGCGACGGCGGGGCGACCACGTTGGTCGCGGGCAGTTCCCTCTGGGCCGACGCCTGGCGGCGACTGAGGCGGAATCGGCTGGCGGTGGCCAGCGCGGTGACGATCCTGGCACTGGCGTGCGCCTGCCTGGCGGGCCCGTGGCTGATCGCCGCGACGTGGGGCCACGACGAGCAGTCGCAGGATCTCGCCTCCGGGCCTCGGCCGCCGTCCTGGGAACACCCCTTTGGCACTGACTTCTACGGACGCGACCTGCTGGTGCGGGTGCTCGCCGGGGGGCGGGTGAGCCTGACGGTGGGCCTGCTGGCGGCGCTGGTGGCGGCCACGATCGGCACCCTCTACGGCGCTGTGGCCAGCTACGCCGGCGGACTCATCGATGCGGTGATGATGCGGGCGGTCGACGTGCTCTACGCGCTGCCCTACATGTTCCTCGTGATCATCCTGGTCACGATCCTCGGCAAGAGCCTGCTGCTGGTGTTCCTGGCCCTCGGGGCAGTGGGCTGGCTGCTGACCGCCCGCGTCGTCCGCGGCCAGGTGCTGAGCCTCAAAGAACGGGAATTCATCCTCGCTGCCCGCAGCCTCGGCACGCCCGCCCATGACATCGTCCTGCGGCACCTGATTCCCAACGTGATCGGGCCGGTGATCGTCACATTCACGCTCAGCGTCCCGTCCATGATCCTGCAGGAGGCCTTCCTGTCGTTTTTGGGCCTCGGAATCCAGGCACCCCGACCCAGCCTCGGGGCGCTCATCAGTGACGGTGCCGGGCAGATGCTCGTCTTCTGGTGGACGCTCGTCTTCCCGGGAGGCTTGATGGCGGTGCTGTTGTTCGCGCTAAACTTCCTCGGCGACGGTCTCCGTGACGCCCTCGACCCGCGACTGGAGCGCTGAAGCCGATGACGCGGCCCGCGACCGACACCGTGCTCGCCGTCCGCGACCTGCGGACCTTCTTCCACGGCGAGGGCCACGTCGTGAAGGCGGTCGACGGGGTGAGCTTCGACGTCCGCCGTGGCGAGACGCTCGCCATCGTGGGGGAGAGCGGCTCGGGCAAGAGCGTCGCCTGCCTGTCGGCGCTGCGGCTGGTGCCATCGCCGCCCGCCTTCCACCCGTCCGGCGAGGTCCTCCACGGCGGTCGCGACCTGCTCGTGATGCCGGAGCGGGAGATCGAACGGTTGCGGGGCGACCGGCTGGCGATGATCTTCCAGGATCCGCTCTCCGCGTTGAACCCCTACCTGACGGTGGCCCGGCAACTGACCGAGGTGCTCGAGGTGCACCGGTCCGCAAGCCCGGCGGCGGCCCGGCGGGAGGCCATCTCGATGCTCGAGCGGGTCGGGATCGCCGATGCGGCCCACCGCATCGACCACCATCCCCACCAGTTCTCCGGTGGGATGCGACAGCGGGTGATGATCGCGATGGCGCTGCTCTGCCGGCCCGAAGTGCTGTTCGCCGACGAGCCGACCACGGCGCTCGACGTCACGATCCAGGCCCAGATTCTCGCACTGGTAGCCGAACTCCGTCGGGAACTCGGCATGGCCGTCGTGCTCGTGACGCACGACCTGGGCGTCGTAGCCGGCGCGGCCGACCGGGTGGCGGTGATGTACGCCGGCCGGATCGTGGAGGAGGGCACGGTCGAGGAGATCTTCGCCAGGCCATTGCATCCCTACACCCGCGGCCTGCTCGCGAGCACGCCGCAGATCGACATGCCGGACCGAGGCCTCCTCGCCGCGATCCCCGGACTGCCTCCCGACCCGGCCCACCTACCCGTCGGCTGCCCCTTCCAGCCCCGCTGCGACCGGGCCGTGGACCGCTGTCGGCAGGCGTCGCCCCAGATGGCGGTGTTTACGACCAGCCATCGGGTCGCCTGCCTGGAAGCGGGGGAGGCGCCATGAGCGACGACGCCCCCCCGTTGCTCGAGGTTCGCGACCTCGTGGTCCGCTTCGACGTCGTGACACCGGGCGGTCCCTGGGGACGGCGGCGGACCCTCACGGCCGTCGATGGCGTGCATGTCAGTGTCCGGCGCGGCGAGACGCTCGGCCTCGTCGGCGAAAGCGGCTGCGGCAAGTCGACGACGGGCCGGGCAGTGCTGCAGCTCGAGAAGCCCAGCGCGGGGGAGGTCATCTTTGATGGCCGGCCGATCCACGAGTGGTGGGTGCAACGCTGGGGCGGCTGGCGGTGGGACCACCGCCTGCGGGACCTGCGGCGACGGATGCAGATGATCTTCCAGGATCCCTCCGCCTCGCTCGATCCCCGGATGACCGTGGAGGCGATCCTGGCGGAGCCGCTGCGGAACTTTGCCCTCGCCTCCGGTTCGGAGCGGCGAGGACGGGTGCAGCGGCTCCTGGAGATTGTCGGCCTCGACCCGCGGTTCATCCGCCGCTACCCGCACCAGTTCTCGGGGGGGCAGCGACAGCGGATCGGTATCGCGCGGGCCCTGGCGTTGGAACCCGATCTGATCGTGGCCGACGAGCCGACCAGCGGGCTCGACGTCTCGATCCAGGCGCAGATCGTGAACCTGCTCGGCCGCCTGCAGCAGGAACTGGGCCTGACGATGATGTTCATCGCCCACGACCTGGCGACGGTCCGGCATGTGAGCGACCGGATCGCGGTCATGCACCTCGGCCGGATCGTGGAGTTGGCCGCCGCCGACCGCATCGTCACCGCGCCGCTGCATCCCTACACGCAGGCGCTCGTGGCGGCGGTGCCCGTTCCCGATCCGATCCGCGAGCGGGCCCGGCCGCGGCTGGTGCTGGCGGGAGAACCGCCCAGCCCGCTCGATCCGCCAGCGGGCTGTCCCTTCCACACCCGCTGCCCGGTCCGTGAGGAGCGCTGCCGGCGGGAATCGCCGCCCTTGCGGACGGTTGCCGCCGGTCACGAGGTCGCCTGCCATCTCGTCGATTGACCCCGCGGGCCGGGTCACAAAGCCCCAACCTCGACGGGACGGGGATCCGTGGGCCCCATGTTTCCCAGTTTCACGCGGCGCATGGCGAGTTTGATGATTGCTCCAAGTTTGCCGGTGGGGGGGCCGATAAGACCCTCGCTGCCGTTGCGCCTCGGGACGCGGCACGAGCGGACTCGGAGTCGGGGGGCACCGAGTCGGGCGACACCGTCGTTCGACGGCCGACCCTCCCGAGGCACAGCGGCGGCATTTCCGACCAGACGTCACCACCATGCCGAAGGCGAACCCCTCCGTGCCCCGCCTCCTCAAGCAAGCCTGGGTGATCGCCACGAGCCTCACGCTCGTCGCCTCCGGCTGCGCGCCGCGGCAGCCGTTCTACTTCTTTGAGGATGGTGACCTGTCGCACTACGTGGGGGCGATCCAGAAGATCGAGTATCCCGACTCCTGCGGGGAACCGCTCGACGAGGCTGCCGGCGCGAGCGAGCCGCTCACGCTCACCAATCCCACGTTCGATGAGATCTGGGAACTCTCCCTGGAGGAGGCGATCCGCACGGCCCTCGAGAACGGCAAGGTGCTGCGGAACCTCGGCGGACGATTCGCGAGCTTCGGCGGTCCACGGCCGCAGACCGGCGAGCCGGCCGTCTCGCTGCTCACGGCTCCCTCGCAGACCCCGACGGTTTACGACCCGGCCATTGTCGAGACCGACCCGTTCCGCGGCGTCGAGAGCGCCCTGGCCCTGTTCGACGCCCAGCTCTCCAGCTCACTTACCTGGGATCGGATCAACAAGCCGCAGAACATCGACCTGGGCGTCGGCACCGCTGTCTTCCCCCGCGTCCTGATCGGCGACACGGCCAACTGGCGGACCGGGCTCACCAAGCGGACCGCGACCGGTGCCAGCTTCGGGTTCGCCAATGAGACGGTCTACGACAACAACAACTCGCCGATCCGCGAGCAGTCGCCGCCGGGCAGCGGCAACGTCGTTGTCCCCTCGACCTGGACGACCAACTACGACTTCACGTTCAGCCAGCCGCTGCTCCAGGGTGCCGGCGTCACCTACAACCGGATCGCCGGCCCCGACTTTTTCGACAATGTCTACGGTCGGCCCAACTTCCGCGGCGTGCTCCTGGCCCGGATCAACGCCGACATCTCGCTGGCCGACTTCGAGGCCGGGGTCCGAAACCTCGTCAGCGACACCGAGCAGAGCTACTGGGAGCTCTACTTCGCCTACCGCAACCTCGAGGCGCGCAAGGCCGGCCGTGACTCGGCCTTGGAGGCCTGGCGGAAGGTGCACGCACTCTACGTCGAGCAGTCGCGGGGCGGCGAGGCCGACAAGGAGGCCCAGGCCCGCGAGCAGTACTTCTTCTTCCGCAGCGAGGTCGAGCAGGCCCTGACCGACGTCTACCGCTCCGAGAGCCGGCTGCGGTTCATGATGGGCATCTCGGCCAGCGACGGCCGGCTGATCCGCCCCTCGGACGAGCCGACCACCGCCCGAATCACCTTCGACTGGCAGCAGGCGCTCGTCGAGGCCCTCTCCCGTTCCGCCGAACTCCGCAAGCAGAAGTGGATCATCAAGCAGCGCGAACTCGAACTTGTGGCCGCCAAGAACCTGATCCTGCCGCGGCTCGACCTGGTGGGCCGCTGGCGGTTCCTGGGAATGGGCCAGGACCTGATCAACCAGAACTACAACCCGTACGCGGCCGACACCGTCGACCCGCTGCGGGGCACCGACTCCTACTCAACACTGTTCTCCGGTCAGTTCCAGGAGTGGCAGGCCGGGGCGCAGTTCCTGATGCCGCTCGGATTCCGTCGCGAACTGGCCACCGTCCGCCACCACCAGCTGCAGCTGGCCCGGGCGCGGGCCCAACTCCAGGACGAGGAGCTGGAAGCCTCGCACGCGCTGGTCGACGCGGTGCGGAGCGTCGACACCAACTTCGCGCTCGCCCAGACCAACTTCAACCGTCGCGTGGCAGCCGAGCGGCAGGTGGAGGCGGTGCAGGCGGCCTACGACGCCAACACCGTCACGCTCGACCAGCTTCTCGACGCCCAGCGGCGGCGAGCCGAGGCCGAGAGCGCCTACTACCGTTCGCTGATCGACTACAGCCGTTCGATCTCCCAGCTGCATTACCGCAAGGGGTCGCTCCTAGAATACAATGGCGTGTTCCTCGCGGAAGGTCCCTGGCCCGGCAAGGCCTACTTCGACGCCCATCGGCGGGCGCGGCAGCGGGACGCGAGCATCTACCTCGACTATGGCCACTCGCGGCCGGGGGTCTTCAGCCGCGGGCCGATCAGGCAGTCGTTCGAGACGATCGGGGCCGACGCGCGGCCGGTGCAGGCGCCCCCCCGGGATCCCGCCACGCGACAGGACGAGCTGCCGACCAAGGAAGAACTGCCCGCCGGCCCCGAGGCGGCTGTGCCGCCGGAACTGATTCCCGCGCCCGCCTGATCGGCGGCCGCCCGGGTCAGGGCTTGCCCTCGATCACCCCCTGCTGCTCGATCCAGGACCGCATCGCCTTCCCCTGATTGATCAGCACGGCGAGCATCCGCCACTGCTGATCGCTGACGGCCGCCCGGATTCGCGAGGCATCGCACTCCGACATCACCATCAGTACCAGGCTGCGACGGAGGTTCACGTCGTCGCGGGCGAGCATGTCCGCCTCGGTCCGCAGGGCCGGCTCGTGCGACAACAGTTCCTTGACCAAGGCGTCGTGCTGACGTTGGTCGAGCCCCAGCGAATCGTCCAGCTTGCTGGTCGCCTCGAGGACCATGGCCCGCCAGTGAAACGACCGCCGGGCCGCGATCTCGGTCGCCAGGCATGTCCGCTGGCCATCGTCGAGCGTCGCGGTGAGCACCGTGGCGAACAGGGATCCCCGGTCAAACAGGTCGCGGAGCTGGTCGCGGCAGCGCTTCACGTCCTGCTGGAAGGAATGCCACTCGCGCTGGCCGGCGGGCTCGTTCATGTTGATCTGGTGGCCCGCGTAGCGTTCACGGGTCGTCTCGACCTCGGCCACGAACCGGCGGACGTCCGACTCCACGGCCAGGACGAGCCGCCGCTTCTGCTCGGCCGCGATACCGCAGGCCGCCTCAATCCGCTCCAGCCGCCGCAGGCCCATCTCCCGGCCACGGCTGAGGGCCAGGGGCTCGGGCGGCCGCTCGGCGGCCGGCGGCGGTGCCGGACCACCTCGCACCACCCAGGAATTGCCCCGGTGTTCGAACAGGTTGGCGTCGAAGTTCATGCCCAGATCGAGCATGTGCGGCTGACGCTGCCCCTCCTGGTCGGCCGCCGCCTCACCGACGATCTGGTCGTCAACCGCGGGGACGGGGCGACCGGCAGCCAGCAGCGGGATAACGACGAGGGCCCGGCACAATCCGGCCCGCACCGCCCGGCGGCGATCACGCGACGTCGACCGACTGGTGATCCCCGTGGTCATTGTGTCCACCAGCCGTCGACTTGCTGCAGCCCCTGTCCGTCGAAGCTCCAGTTGAAGTGAGGGGGCGCCATCCGCGATCCGGCGGCCCGACACCACCGCTGCCACTCGGCGGCCTGCTCCGCATCGAGATGGGGCTCGATCGCCGCCGCGGCCTGATCGGGCGCGATCGGATAGTCGTTGATCCGCATCTGGCCTCGGCCCTCGATCTCCCAGATCCAGGCGGGCTGCCAGGTCGTCGCCAGATCGGCCTCGATCGCCCGGCGCTGGGCCGCCGTGAGGTCGAGTTGGCGGTCGAGCCGGGCCACGATCGCCACCCGCGTCGCCTCGCTCCGTCGCGCGGCGCGACGCTCGACGGCCGCGGCGTAGGCCGTCGCTTCCTCCCGACTGGCCAGTTCCGCGACGGCGGCGGCAAGCCGCTTGCGGATCTCCTCGCGGGGGTCGTAGGGATCGCGGCCCAACCGCGCCGTCAGTTGACGCTCCGCGAAACCTCGCGCGGCGGTCACGACCGCCTTATACCCGATCGCGAGCAACCGCTTGCGGTCCCCGGGATCCAGGCCGTCGCAGCAGAGCCTGACGAGTTCCAGTTCGCTGTGCAGCATCGGCTGAAAGAACCGCTCCATCTGCTTGGCTTGCTGGGCGATCTGCTCCGTCTGGTCGTTCCGCACCTCGGCCTGGACGGGCGGTGCGATCACCCGCCGGCCCTGCTGCAGCAGCCAGCCGAGCACCTTCGCATCGCGTTCCGCGGCCTGTCGGGCGGCGTCCGGCTCATCGGCGCGGACCGCCCCCGAGGTCGCGACCACCAAGGCCGCAACCACCAGCCACGGGGCTCGTTGCCGGGGGCTCGTCACGTCACCGCTCATAGACGGGGAGAAACTTGTAGTTCACGGCCAGCGACAGCAGCGCCAGCGACGTGTCGATCGTGCCGCCGAACCCGCCGCCCCGCCCCGCGAACCCTGCAAAACTGCCGTCCTTGGACTGCATCTTCTTGAGCTCCTGCACGAGCCCCGCGTTCCACTGCTCCCAGGCGGCCACGTCCCCCTGGAAGAGCGCCTGGGCCCGGTAGTAGCGGGTGTAGGTCGGGTAACCCTCCGCCGCCGCGGTTACGTCACGACTGCGGACCTTCAGGTACGACAGCGCCTTGTCATACTGCGGGAGCCCCTTCTGGCGGGCGATCGCGTAGACGAGCACCGCGATGCTCGTCACGGCGTCGCTGCCCCCGCCGGCCCCGCCGGAATAGCCGACCTGGCCGTTGCCGGAAGTCATGGTCGTGTAGTACTTGATCGCCCGGTCGACCGTCTCGTCGGGCACCTCGATGCCGGCGTTGCGGGCCCCGAGCAGGCCCATCAGGACGGCACCCGAGACCGACGTGTCGGCGTCGCGGGCGTCGGGCGAATACCGCCAGGCGCCGTGGGGATTCTTCTTGGCCGACGTCACCGCGCAGCGGACGGCCAACTCCAGCGCCTGCCCGAGCGACCGGCCCGCGCCGGGGCCCCGCATTCCGTCCGCCTCACTCCAGAGCGTGCGGTCGTCGACGGCGCCGTAGGCCTCCGCGATGGCCAGCATCGCGAACCCATGCTGATACATGCTGTCGTGGCCCCCGCCGGCCGCCAGGAAGCCAGTGGCGGAGTCCTGCTCGAGGATCATGCTCCGCAGGGCCTTGCGGATCGGGACGCGATACGGCCCGTAGTTGGGATCCTCGCCCGATCCCAGCAGCACCATCACCCCCATCCCGGTCACGCCCGGACCGGCCTGGCCGTCCTTCCACGCGCCCGAGGCATCCTGCGTCTTGAGGAGGTAGCGGACACCGGCGTCGTACATCTCGCGGACGTCGCGGGGTACCGGGTCGCCGTACCGCACCAGCGGCCCTTCACCGACCGCGACGCCGCTGGCCATCGCCGCGGCGGCGACCGCCAGACGGAACGGGACTCGGGACCGGGGCCGTGCTGCCGACCTCATGGCTGCTCCTCCAACACACCCTGTTCTACGAGCAACTGCTGCAACACCTCGGGGCTCCCGTAGTGACCGATGAACTGCTCGATCGCCAGCCACTGTCGGGCGTCGAACAGCCGCTGCAGTTCGGCCTTGTCCAGCCGGCCGAGCCGCTCGGCGACCACCATCGTCTGCAGGTCGCCGGCCCGGGACGCCGTCGCCCCCCATGGCACGTCATCGAACACGACCAGTGGCGGCACGTCGGCCAGGAGCCTCGCCAGCAACGCGTCGTGCTGCACGGCCGACAGTCCAAGCGCCGACTCGTCGAACCAGCCCAGGGCCATCCGCACCATCGCCTCCCAGCGGGTGGCGCGGCGGGCGGTCAGCCAGTCCTCGAAAGCCGCCACCTGGTCCGAGGAGAGCGCCCCCCGGCTCACGGCGGAGAGCAGCGAGCCCTGCCGCCAGACATGCTCGATCCGCGACCGGCAGGCCAGCGCGTCGTCCTGCAGCTCCCGAAATCGCTCCCGATGCTCTCCCTGAGCCGAGGCCTGCAGTTTGCCGCCGGCGTATTTGCGGCGAACCTGGTCGATCTCGCCGGCCAGGCGACGGAGATCGCTTTCGACCGCCAGTTCGAGGACCGCCCGCTGCCGGCCGCCGAGCCCGCAGACCCGCTCGAGGATCGCGATCCGTGTCAGTGCCCGCCGCCGGAGTTCGGCGAGCCCTTCGAGCGTGTCGCTGCCGACCGTTCCCTCGCCGACCTGCTCGATGCGGCCCCCCACGATCCGCACCGGCCGCACCGCCCGGCCGCGCCGGAACACCTTCTGATCGAACATCGCAGCCAGGTCGTACTCCACCTGCCGGATTCCCACCCCCTGGCCCACCACGATCTGGCCCACCGCGAGGTTCACGTTCACCGCCGCGAAGCGCACCGCCTCGGCGGGCTGTTTGGCCGACATACCATCCACCACCACGTCGTCACCGGCCCGTAGGCCGGCCGCCGTAAGCGACGCGCCGAGAAGGATCACCGGAAACCAGCCGCGACTCATCACTCTGCCTCCCTGGCCAGCCGCCGCCAGGCGGCCCACGTGTCGCCGTCGAGCACGATGGCGGCCGCCTCGGTGACGCCGGCCGGCAGCCGCGACTCGCCGATCCGCTGCCGCTGCGCTGCGGCGACGACCGTCTCCCATTCCGGCTGCCAGCGTTCACGCAGCGCCGCGGCGAGGGCGGCGCGGCCCGCGTGATCGAGCAGCGCGTCGCGATCGATCGACTCGACGAGGACCGCGATCGCGGCGGCCTTGCGTCGGGCCGCGCGGGCCTCCAGCTCACCGCGGTACGCGGCCGCCGAGGCCGGCCCGACCACTTGGCCGAGCACCCGCTCGAGAGCGGCCTCCATACCGCCGACGAGTGGAATCGCGCCGGACGCCTGATCCTCGACCGCCTTGCGGCCGGCGGCCAGGATTTTTGCCCGCGTGGGCGGATCGAGGGAGGGCTCGACGGCGCGGATCACCGAGAGTTCCCGCTGGAGCGACTGAAGGCCTCGGCCCCGCCGAACCGTCGCCAGCCGGGCCTGCGCGGGCTGTGCCGGCCGTGGCCGGACATCGGCCGTCTGGCCGGTGGCATCGCCCCACCAGGGATCGACGCCGAGCGTCAACTCCTCGTGTATGAAGGACTCGACCTCGAGCCGCGGCGTCTGCTGCCCGCTGGCCGACGCCGTCACAAAGGCCACGACCACCGCCGCACCCGCGAGGCGGCGAACCGAACGGTGGCGGGCAGGATGCGTCATCGCCGCTCCTTCTCCAGGCGGTTGAAGTACGTGTCGAGGCCGGCGCGGAACTCGTCGGGGAGGACGCGACCCGAGACACCCGTGGCCTGCTCGTCCTCGCCCCCCGCTTCGGCCGCGGTACGGTTGCCGGCCCCGACGAGCGCCAACGCGGAGTCGCTCGTGGATCCGCCGCCACCGCCACCCGGGGTCAGGCCGCCCCCGCCCCCGCCGCCGCCACCCCCGCCGCCCGAACTGGCGGCCTGGGCGGCGAGCAACAGCTCGATCACCTCGCTCTCCGCCGCGATCGCCTTGGGACCCGTCTCGGGGGTGTCGAGAATCTCGGCGGTCTCCACCATCACCTTCTCGACCTTGTCGAACAGCGCGAGTTCCTGGGCGAACTGCCGCTCGCCCTCGGGCTCCTCCAGCAGCCGATCGATGACGTCGGCGATCCGGTCGGCCAGGCCTTCCTGCCGGTCGGCGAGCTGGCCGGCGGCCGCGGCGAACTCCTTGCCGTCCAAGGCCCCCTTCCGCTGCTCGGCGACACGGGTCTCCTCGCGGAGATTGACCTCGTCCTCGAGCACCTTCATCACCTCGAGCACGACCTCCGGTGGCACGCTCTCACGCGGCTCCCCCTCCCCCTCGCCACCACCGGCTCCGCCCTCCTGGGGCGGCACCAGATCGTCCGCCAGGCGATCGAACGTGTCGGACCAGAACTCGGCCTGGGTGATCGACATGCCAGCCGTCTTGGCCACGTCGTCGGACAGCCGCCGGAGGCTGCCGAGCACGTCGAGGTCCTTCATCTCATCGAGCACCGTGCGGAAGGCGGGCAGCTGGCGGCGATCGAAATAGGCCTGCATATCATCCATCAGGGCCGAGACCTTGCCGGTCTCCCGCTCGGTCAGTTCGCGGACGCCGCCGATCGCCTCGGCTACCCTCGTGGGCCGCACCTCGGGCGTCACGAAGGCCTCGGTGGCCAGTCCCGCGAGTCGGCCGCCGATCGAGGCCTGCTCGCGGGAAGCGAGCTTGAACCGCTTCACGAAGGTGCTGCCCTCGAGCCGGGCCATCACCGCCGCCAACTCTTCGGCCACCTTCGCGAACTCCTCCAAGAGCGCCTCCTGCTTGGCGATCGCCTCGTCGAGCACCTCATCGGCCGGTGGCTCGGCCGGCGGCTGTTCGCCGGCGGGCTGCGGCTTCGAGACCCCGGCCTGGGTCGAGGGCAGGCCCAGCCTGCCCTGCCCACCCCCCGGACGTTGCGACTCGCCGGCCGCCGGATCCGTTGGCCGCTGGGACGATTCCTTGTCGACCACCTGCGGCACCGGCGGCCCGCCCGCCTCGGGCGGCTGACCACCCTGACCGCCACCGCCCGGCGGGCTCCGGTCCTCGCCCACCTGCGGCGGCCGCTGCGACGGATCGCCCGGTTCACCTGCCGGCGGCGACCCCGCCGACGGCTTCGTCTCGCCGGCCGGCAGCTTCGCCTGCCCCCTCGGCGTCGGCGGCCCGGACTGCCCGGCCGTGGCCTGCTTGGCTGCCGCGGCTTGGGCTAGAAGATCGGCCACGCCCGGCATCCGGGTGGCGGCGATATCGGAGAGCGCCTGCAGATCTTCGGCGAGCCGTTCGAGCGTCGCCGCCTCAAAGTCCGGATTCTTCATCGCCTCCCGCACGAGCTTGCCCCCTTCGTCGACGAGCCTGTCCAGCCGCCGCGCGTTGGCCTCCTCGGCTGCGGACTGTCCGGCCAGACGGCCACGCACGTCGTCGTCGAGCAGTCGTTCCGCCGGAAGGTCGCGGAGTTCCTTGTTGGCCGCTAACAGCGAGAGCTCCCGATCGCGGACCTCGCTGGCCTGCTGGCGGAACTGCGCCAGCCGCGTGTTGAGCACCAGGGCATGCTCCGATTTGTCGACCACGTAGATCAACAGCGGTGGCGACGTCGACCGCGGCCGACCCGGCTTGAAGTCCTCCGCGAAGGCCCGCAGGAAGATTGGCTGCGGTGTGATGCCGACCGCCGCCGGACAGAAGGTGGCCGTGGCCTCGAGCGACTCGACGTCGCTGCCGCCCGCCTTCAAGAGCCGCTCGCCGCGGGTGCGGGCCGCCGGGTCGTCGCCGCCGGTCGACCAGTCGGACAGGCCCTCCCACTCGAGGCCGACCCGCCGGATGCCGAAGTCGTCGCGGACAGCGACGCGGAAGCGGAGCGTGTCGGTGTCGAGCAGGATGTCGCGATTGGCTGGCAGGTCGATCGCCACGACGACCGGCGGCTCGTCGCCGCGGGGCACGACCGAGAGGGAGAGCGGTCGGCTCCCCGAAAGCCCGTGGTGATCCTGCCAGGTGATTTCGATGGTCGACTTCCCGGCCGCCTCGCGGGGCGGCGTGCGGATCTGGCCGCCGGCGGGCTCGATCGGCGCGCCATCGACGGTCGCCACCGCGAGTTCGCGGTCGGCCGTCGCCACGACCTCGATGCGGCTGCCCTCGACCGGCGCGATCGTGCCACCGCGGACCTCCTGACGCAGCGGCTCCGTGCGGCCGAGGTAGTCCGGCAAGGTCATCTCCACGGCCAGACCCCTGATCTCGGGGCGGAGCATCGGCTCGATCCGCGTCC
>Ga0194129_10004970_pt1 | contig 17281 bp, 18 predicted proteins | sample TA2KigCa35mmetaG_FD_150862 | JGI IMG/M metagenome (GOLD analysis project Ga0194129, IMG submission 150862) | Freshwater microbial communities from Lake Tanganyika, Tanzania - TA2015038 Kigoma Deep Cast 35m | ecosystem: Environmental > Aquatic > Freshwater > Lake | place: Tanzania: Lake...
TCCTGAGTTACCTGAGGGCACTGATGTCGTGTTTTTGGCGCTACCTCCGGATATGCTTGGTGCCGATTATGCATGGCGTCACAACGAAGATGCGCCACCCGTGATTGCAGTCATCGCCTACGAAAATCCAACACTGATCGAGGCAGTGCTTCAACTTGGCGCAATTGCGACAGTTGCCTCACCGGTGCGTTCATTTGGTTTACTGTCGGTGCTTGTGTTGGCTCGTGACTGGCACGGCACGGTGCGTAAGCAGCAAAAGCGTATCGCTCAATTGGAGTCGAGATTACTCGGTGCAAGACAAATCGCAGAGGCGCAAGACATCCTCTGTTCTCAGCATGGGATTTCAAAGGAAGAAGCCTACCGCGTGATTCGTGAGCAGGCCATGCAAAAGCGAGTCACTGCGGAAGAAATAGCGCGTTCGATTATCAATGCTAACGAGATTCTAGGGGTAAAAAAATTACGCTCGTGACCGGTCAGAGAGAGCGATAGACATTGGTTCGGTTAGCACTGCCCTGATCAGCGCTGAATCCGATTAATCGAATCAATGTCAACATCAACATCAACATCAACACCAATACTAGCTTCAATATCAGCATCAAAACCAACACCGCCGCGACGACTTAGAATACCTAAGTCTATAAACTCTTGATTAGTTTCAGAATGTCTTTGAATGCGGGGTGGTCAGCACGACCCATCCACTCGAACAGTGCCATCTCTGTAGAAACAACTTGAATTCCGGCATGCCTGAGTCGCTGCATGGCAAGCGTCTTGTTTTCAAGGTGGCGCGAGGCGACTGCATCAGCAACCACCAATGGCGCAAAGCCCTGCTCGGCTAGACCCAGCACGGTTTGGAGCACGCAAACATGTGCCTCCATTCCGGTCACCAGAATTTGCTGTTTTCCGAGTTGTTTCAGCCTTTGCGTAATTACCGCGTCGTCGGCACAGGAGAAATGCCGCTTGGCGAGAATCTCTTCGTCACGCAGCAGTGCGCGTAGATCGCTCACCGTTGGCCCTATCCGCTCTGCGCAGTGCTCGCTGGCGAAAACGGGGATATTCATTATTTTGCCTGCCTGAATCAGCGCATGATTGGCCTGAATGACCGATTCAGGCTGGTGCATCGCGGGCGCCAAACGGGTCTGAATATCAACCACCAGCAGGGCTGATTTTTCGGTATTAATCCGCATCGATTTCATCGGTATTCAGTGATTATCATGATGATAAAAAGAAGGCGCGCGGTGCTGAAAAATAAAGCAGTAATACAGCAGAATTGCTTATTGATTTCCTTGCCGCTAAGTGTTCCCTTGGGTAGACTCACCTTAAGCGTTGTCGTTGTTTAATTCAAGGATTTTCCGCCTGCGTCGGGCATTATGCTTAAGTTACTAGAAGTTATCGGACCGGTAACCGATCCGGTTATTGCTGATAAATTGCATCATCTCGAGCACCATGGTCGAGTCGAGTACATCACGTTGTCCGAAGAAGATACACAGCGCCGTCGCTTACGTGTCGTGACAGATGCCGGCACTGAATGCGCACTGGTGTTGGATCGAACTGCCGAGTTGTATGACGGCGCAGTCATGCTGCTTACTGATACGCTGGCGGTAGTGGTTCGTACGCAGGAACCAGACTGGTTACGTCTTCGTCCACGCGATGCCGCTGCCGCACTTGAGATTGGCTATTTTTCCGGTAATATGCACTGGACGGTACGTTTCGCTGGTGACGTACTCGAGATATCTCTGCAGGGTGAGCCATCAAGTTACCTTGAGCGTCTTGCGCCTTTTCTTTCTGATGGACGAGCGATCCATGTCCACAGCCACTGATCTGATTAGCCAGCTGAGCGCGCTACAGCACGCGGATAGTTTTTTCCCGAGTGGTGGTGTGTCGTTTTCGCAGGGCCTTGAGACACTCTACACAGACCGTGAGGTTAAAGACGCCGATACGCTGGCTGTGTTTGTAGAGGGCCAGTTGCTGCATCGCTGGCGCCCTTTTGATGTGCCGGCCTTAGTGCTTGCGCATCAGTTCTCAGCAGATCTGAATGCACTGGTAGAGATTGATGCGGCATTTGAAGCGATGAGTCTCGCTACCGAATTACGTGAAGGCTCTCGTCGTGCTGGCGGTGCATTGCTGAGTGTTCATGAAAAACTGGGTACGACGCAGGCTAGCGCCTACCGTCAGCGTATTGCTGACAAAACGGCTTTTGGCCATTTACCGATTGCGCAGGGCTTGGTATGGGGATGCTGCGGCGTATCCGTCAACGATGCCCGAGCAATATCTGCGCATTTACTTTGCACTGGCTTGGTCAGTGCGGCGTTGCGTTTGGGCTTGATCGGACATCTGGATGCGCAGCGGGTGCTGCTACGCGTTCGGCCCGTACTGATCGATCTGTTAGATGACGCCTGGCCTGACCTGAATAGCGTCGAAGATTTATTTGATTTTTCTGCCTACACGCCAGCGACTGAAATCGCGGTCATGCGTCATGAGACCCATGACGCTCGTCTATTTGCGAATTAATCCTGAACCAGCACGGGGGCTTCATGCTACTTACGCCAACCGAACTTGAAAGACTCACTATTTACACCTCTGCCGAGCTTGCGCGTAAACGTCGTGCGAAAGGACTCAGGCTGAACTATCCCGAGGCAACTGCCATTATCGCCGATGAGATTCTTGAAGGCGCGCGTGAGGGTCGCTCGGTGGCTGAGCTGATCTCGTTCGGCTCCACCATCTTGAATGCAGACGATGTGATGCCTGGTGTACCCGCCTTGATGCCCGTGCTGCAGGTTGAGGCTACTTTCCCGGATGGTACCAAGCTGGTCACTGTGCACGACCCGATTCGTGCAGGCAAGCAAGCACAAGAAAGTGTGCTACCCGGCGAGATCATCACGCCAGACGGCGATATCGAGCTGAATGTTGACCGACCCAAGCGCTTGCTGCGCGCGACCAACACAGGTGATCGTCCGATTCAGGTGGGCAGCCATTTCCATTTCTTCGAGGTGAATAAGGCGCTCGAGTTTGATCGCGAGGCTGCGTTTGGTATGCGGCTGGATATTCCTGCGGGGACTGCGGTGCGCTTCGAGCCGGGTGAGGCCAAGGAATTTACTCTGACCACCTTTGGTGGCACTGGTGAGATTTATGGCTTGAATGGTCTCACCGAAGGCCGCACCGATGAAGCGAACAAAGCGGCTGCACTGCAAGCAGCGAAGAAGCATGGCTTCAAAGGCGCTTGATATTCACGTTCTGAATTTTTTTAATTAATCAGCGTCTGGCGAAGTTGCCAGACCGTTTCGCGGAGCAAAGCTAATGGCAAAGATGACCCGGCGTGAGTACGCTGCCATGTACGGCCCGACCAAAGGCGATGCAGTCCGCCTCGGTGATACATCGTTATTCGCCGAGATCGAACACGACTACGCAGTTCCCGGCGATGAGTGCCTGCATGGTGGCGGCAAAACCCTGCGTGATGGTATGGGGCTGAAAGCAGGCTTCGACAGCGCTGACGGTGCGCTTGATATGTTGCTGTGTAATGCGACCATCATTGATCCGGTACTCGGTATCATCAAGGGCGATATCGGCATCAAAGACGGTCGTATCGTCGCTATTGGTAAAGCCGGTAACCCGGAGGTGATGGATGGTGTGCATCCAAAATTAATCTGTGGTGTCTCGACCACCGTACGAGATGCCGAGGGATTAATTGCGACGCCTGGTGGTATTGATGTGCACGTGCATTTCGACTCAGCGCAACTGTGCGAGCATGCAAACTCATCCGGCCTCACGACCTTGATCGGTGGCTCGCTTGGGCCGATCACGGTAGGTATTGACTGTGGTGGCGAGTGGAACGTTGGCAAGATGTTGCAGGCGTCGGAGAGCTGGCCGTTGAATTTCGGTTTTCTGGGTCGTGGCAATTCTTCCAAGCCGGAGTCATTGATTGGGCAACTACGCGGCGGTTGCCTCGGCCTGAAAATCCATGAAGACTGGGGCGCAATGCCGGCCACTATCGACACCTGTCTTGCGGTTGCTGATGAATATGATTTTCAGGTGCAGCTGCATACCGACACCTTGAATGAATCCGGCTTCCTCGAAGATACATTGGCAGCCATCAGAGGTCGCACCATCCACATGTATCACACCGAAGGCGCGGGCGGTGGTCACGCGCCTGACATCATTGCAGTAGCGGGGCAATCACATTGCTTGCCCTCGTCGACTAACCCCACCAACCCGTTCACGATTAATACCTTTGACGAGCACCTCGACATGATCATGGTGTGCCACCACCTCAACCCTGCCGTTCCGGAAGATGTGGCATTTGCGGAGTCAAGAATTCGTGCGCAAACGATTGCAGCAGAAGATGTGCTGCATGATATGGGCGCGATCTCCATGCTCGGCTCTGATAGTCAGGGTATGGGCCGTATTAACGAGGTTATCACCCGCACCTGGCAATTGGCGTCAAAGATGAAAGATCAGCGCGGTCGTCTGCCGGCAGAAAAGACCCGTATTGGTGATAACGAACGTATCAAGCGTTACATCGCTAAATACACCATCAACGCAGCAAAAACCTTCGGCATTGACCAACATATTGGCTCGCTCGAGGATGGCAAGATTGCCGATATCGTGCTGTGGCGTCCGGGATTTTTTGGTGTCAAGCCTGAGCTGGTGATTAAAGGCGGCTTCATCGCGTGGGGTGCGATGGGTGACTCGGCTGCTTCCCTCATGACCTGTGAACCGATCCTGATGCGACCCCAATGGGGCGCGTTTGGTGAAGCGAAAAAAGCGTTATCGGTCAATTTTGTGAACCAGCTTGCGGTCAATGCAGATACCGGGGGCAAGCTGGGGCTCACTAAAAAATTATTACCTGCGGTTGGTACGCGAAAGCTGAATAAATCGCATATGCTGCACAACGATGCTTGTCCTAACATCACAGTCAATCCGCAAACATTTGACGTGATGATTGACGGCCGCATTATCACTTGTGAACCCGCTAGCGTTGTGCCGCTCTGCCAGCGCTATATTTTCCGTTAACCTCTACGCACATACGCCATGAATGATCTGACTCCTGCCGCTGTGCTGTCGAAAGCGAGTAATGGTCACCCCGGGCCGGCCCGAGTCGGTATCGGAGGACCGGTAGGCTCGGGCAAGACGCGCTTGCTCGAGCAGTTAATACCGCGCTTTCGTGCGCGTGGCACCAATCTCGCGGTAATCACCAATGACCTCACCACCAAAGAAGATGCAGACCGAATCCGTCGCAGCGGCCTGATCGAACCGGAACGCGTGCTGGCGGTGGAGACGGGCGCTTGCCCGCATACAGCAATCCGTGAAGATCCAACCATGAATATTCAAGCCGCGGAGGAGCTAAGCGCCAAATACCCGGGTTTGGATCTGATCCTGATTGAATCAGGCGGTGATAATTTAGCATCGACCTTCTCTTTTGATCTGGTTGATTACTGGATCTTCGTGATCGATGTAGCGGGCGGTGATGATATTCCGCGCAAACGTGGTCTGGGTGTTCTGACCTGCGATCTGCTGGTGATTAACAAGGTTGATTTGGCGCCGTATGTCAATGTGGATCTGCCACGCATGATCCGCGAAGCAGACCAGGTGCGCTCTGGCCGTGCGGTGCTGCAGACCAATTGTGCCAAGGGCGAGGGCATTGATCAGGTGGTCGAGCAAATCGCGAACGATGTTCTGTTCGATCGAGCGTAATGTCTATACCAGCTATGGCAGTGGCTACCGAGTTCAAGCCGCAAGCCTATATTCAATTTGTCAAACGGCCTGACGGCGCAACCGGCGTTGGCCGACAACTGGTGGGGTATCCGTTTCATCTCGGCCGCCCCTTGAAGTTTTCCGGTGACCCGACCGGCATGTCATCGCTCTATTTGCAGTCTTGTTCGGGCGGTATTTTTGAAGGCGATGATCTCGGCTTGCGTTTTCTGGCGCAAGCCGGAACCCAAGCGCACCTTACCTCGGCAGCCTCGACGATTGTGCATAGCATGCACTCGGGGGAGTCGGCGCGTCACCGTGTCGAGATCGAGACCGAGGAAGCTGCATTGCTTGAATATTTGCCCGACCCCGTCATCATGTTCCCGCATGCGAATCTGAATAGCGAGGTTGAGGTTCGTCTGGTGCCAGGCGCGAGGGTTTTATTAGGTGAGGCACTGGTGCTGCATGACCTCGGCAGCTGCGGTCTGGCGTTTGATACCTATAGCTCCGATACGGTGGTGCGTGATGCGGTGGGTCGGCTACTGGTGCGCGATCGATTTGTGGTGCGCGGCGACGATCTGCTGCGGCAGCGCCCCGGCATCAACGGACGCTACCAGGCGCAGGGAAGTTTTTTTGCGTTGACGCTGTCAGATTCGGCGACAGATCTTGTTCATGCGTTGCGCCAGTCGCTCGCCACGGTCGATGGCGTGTACGCCGCTGCGTCGGCATTGCCAAATGGCGCTGGCGCGTGGATGAGGGTGTTGGCAGATGATGCGATTGGTTTGCGTAGTGCCATGCATGCGGCTTGGGTCGCGATGCGGCTCGAATTCACGGGAACCCTTCCAAGAAGCAAGCGCAAATAGTGGCGTGCCATTAGCGCTGGCTGTTTGGTTTATCGACCGGGTACCCAATCGGTTCCCGCTAGTGGCACCCCCGCCATCGCCGCTGCTTCCAATGTCAGCGCCACCAGATCTTCGCGCTCCAGATGATGCACATTCTGTTTGCCGCAGGCGCGCGCAATCGTGGTCAGCTCCATGTTCAGCGTCTTCAGATAATTACGCACACGCTTGGCGCCGACCGCAGGCTCTAGTCGCTGCTCTAGTTCAGCATCCTGGGTGGCTACACCGACCGGGCACTTACCGGTGTGGCAGTGATGGCAGTAACCCGGTGCGGTACCAATAGCGTCATACGCATCAAGTGCCGAGTGATGCTGACCATCACGCACATAGGTCTCGGCGTTACAGCCGAGTGCAAACAACACGCCCTGGCCAATCGCTACCGCATCAGCACCCATCGCGATTGCCTTTGCGACGTCAGCGCCGGTACGAATACCCCCAGACACAATCAGCTGCACCGTGCCTTTCATGTTCAAGTCTTCGAGAGCCTCGACCGCTTGACGTACTGCAGCCAGCGTAGGAATACCCACATGCTCGATGAAGCAGGTTTGTGTGGCAGCGGTGCCGCCTTGCATGCCATCGACCACCACCACATCCGCACCGGAATGCACCGCGAGCTTGACGTCATGGAAGGTGCGTGTTGCACCGACCTTCACGTAGATGGGTTTTTCCCAGTCGGTCATTTCACGCAGCTCGAGAATTTTGATGGCGAGATCGTCCGGTCCGGTCCAATCAGGGTGACGACAGGCAGAGCGCTGATCAACACCTTGTGGCAACGTGCGCATCTTGGCCACACGCGGGTTCACTTTCTGGCCAAGCAGCATGCCACCACCGCCGGGTTTGGCGCCTTGGCCGATCACGACCTCGATCGCGTCCGCTTTGCGTAAATCATCCGGGTTGAAACCGTAGCGCGAGGGCAGGCACTGGTACACCAATGTTTTTGATGAGCCGCGTTCTTCTTGTGTCATGCCACCGTCACCGGTGGTGGTGCTGGTACCGACCTCGGTTGCAGCGCGGCCGAGTGCTTCTTTCACATTCGCTGACAATGCACCGAAGCTCATGCCGGCAATCGTGATCGGAATCTCCAGCTCGACAGGCTTTTTAGCAAAGCGTGTACCTAGAAGGGTTTTTGTTGAGCATTTTTCGCGATACCCTTCCAGCGGGTAGCGTGACAATGAGCCCGCTAAAAACAGCAGATCATCAAAATGCGGTACGCGACGCTTGGCGCGCTCGTTGGGCATTTCGCTGTCGGCACTGTTCCGGGATGTAGACGTGATCGAGGGCAATGCGCAGCACGTGAGGGCTGGGGAGGGTATGGAGGTGGTGCGGCGCGGTACGCGTTCCGGCCACACCTACCGTTTACTGGCCTACGACCAGGGCCCGGAAAAACTGTTCGAGCCATTTTTGATCAGCCTCGATGATGCCTCCGAGGTGTTTCCGACATTTCAGCACCCCGGTACCGAGCTGATCTACATGCTGCAGGGGCGCATGACTTATCGTCATGGCAATGAAACCTATGAGATCGGCCCGGGCGACACGCTGACTTTTCGGGGTGATGTGCCGCACGGCCCCGAGGTACTGAGCGAGACACCGGCGCTGTTCCTGGCCATCATCATCTACGGGCGGGGGCGCGAGTGAATCACGACGAATGGCTGATCGAGCCGGCGCAAGCCGACGATATTCCAGCGCTGGTTGCTCTACTTGCCGACTTATTCAGCATCGAGCAGGACTTCCAGCCCGACCGCGAACGTCAAGCCCGCGGCCTAGCAGGTGTATTAGCCAGTGCGAATGGCTGCATCATGCTTGCTCGCTCAGCGCAGGGGAAGCCGATCGCCATGTGCTCGGCGCAGTTGGTGTTTTCAACCGCAGAAGGCGCGCACTCGGCATGGATAGAAGATATGGTGGTGGACGCGTCGTGGCGAGGACGCGGCATTGGCCGTCAGGTGTTGGAGGCGGTGCTTGCATGGGCCAGTGAGCACGGCGCTACGCGAGCGCAGTTACTCGCCGACTTGGACAATCAACCCGCGCTTGATTACTACCAGCACCTGGGCTGGCAAAAAACGCAACTGATCGCGCGACGCTTGAGCCTGGCTTTAGATAAGCCTCGCAAAAATTAGATCGGCGACCATGAGCGCGGTGTTTATTCGTTAGCGCCTATACGGTCGGCGAAACGCGCTGTCACTGTATAAAAAAGCAACTTGTTAAATCCGCTTGCCATGTCGAAGCGTCAGAATTAAATTCGATAGTGCGGTGCAGGTCTCAGGTGAGCGGCGTTTCGGTGCAGATTGCATTAAGTACCGCCCCCATGACTCGCGACAGTGTCGCCAGCCCAAATCTTCGGTAGCAGTTTTCTGACTATTTTTTTGAGGGGAACGCGTTGAATTTCGAAAAAGTGATGGTTGGTTTATGCGGCAGTGTCAGTTCAGGGTTGGCGCTGGCCCATGGTGCAGGCTACGACCACACACACTCATTGCTCGAGTCGCCCGCAGTTATTCTGTGCGCGCTGGTGTGTGCTGGTGTGATTGTGGCTGTTTTCAAGTCATCACAACAAAAGGCGCGTGCTATCTCCCTGAAAGCAGATCAGTACCATTACAACATCACAAAGCGGCGACACACGCTGCAGTAGCTGCGGACTGTCTGCGTACACGCTGCTGATTTTTTCGACCTGCGATGAGGCTCTACGCAATTAGCGCTACCCAGTTTGAGGCGCTTGTCGAGACAAGCGAGACCTTGGTCGTTCGGTTCGTCACCAGCGAATCGGAAACTGAGCAAGACCAACTCCTGGCCAGTGTTATTCCCTCTGCGGTCATTGCCCACTGCAACGTTCAGCAAGAGCCCGAGTTAGCGCAACGATTTGGCTTGGTCGATGAAAGCGCTTTGTTGATATTCAGGCAGCGCATCATCCTGTATTTTGAAAAAGGCGCTCACGACGTCGACAAGGCCAGCTACCTTATGCAGCGCATCTGCCTGCTCGACATGGACAAGATTCGCGAAAATATGGAAAAAGAAAAAGCAGCGGACGCTTTACATTTGCGGCGAGCGTGTCCGATTAGCCGGGCAAAGCTCATGGCGAATAACCCATCGACTTAAGTCGTTAGCGGCACGGGTAGCCCGTGTGGAACGTGTTAAGCGGTATGCGTTGCTGACGTCGCTGGCGTTTTGTGCTCGGCCTGAAGCCATGAGTTCTGAACAGCCAGAGTGGTTTTATATAGCCACCAACTTGTGCACATTGCTCTTTTTCATGTCAATGCCTGCCCCGTGATCAATGATTGCGCCGCGCTCCAGCACGTAATAGTCGTCGGCGAGTTCTTCCGCAAAGTCGTAGTACTGCTCGCAGAGCAGTACAGCCATATTTTCCTGAGCCGCCATTAATCGTATGACTCTGCCGATATCCTTGATGATAGAGGGCTGTATGCCCTCGGTGGGTTCATCCAGTACCAGCAACTTAGGGCCCGCAGCCAGCGCACGAGCAATCGCAAGCTGTTGCTGCTGACCGCCGGATAAGTCACCACCGCGCCTGTGGCGCATGCTGTTCAGAATAGGGAATAACTCATACAAACGATCGGGTACAGGAACACTGCCCGGTTTGGTCGCGAGACCCATCCGGAGATTTTCTTCCACCGTCAGTCTCGCGAATATCTCTCGGCCTTGAGGAACGTAGCCAATGCCGGTGCGAGCGCGATCGTACGGCTTGGCGTTTTCAATCCGTACTCCGTTGAACACGATCTCGCCATCGCGGATCGGTACCAACCCCATCAAGGACTTGAGCAAAGTGGTCTTGCCAACGCCATTGCGGCCTAGCAGTACGGTCACCTTACCGGGTTCAGCTTTCAGGCTCACGTCACGCAAAATATGCGAGCCGCCGTAGTACTGATTCACGCGTGATATTGTCAGCGAAGCCATTGTCGTTAGCGTCCCAGGTAGCTCTCGATAACGCGCTCATCGGCAGCGACTTTGGCAAGTGGGCCTTGCGCGAGTACAGCGCCATCGCACAGCACCGTGACAATATCCGAGATCGCTTCGATGAATTTCATGTCGTGCTCGACCACAATCAAGCAGTGCTTTCCTTTTAATTGAAGCAAGAGCTCGGCGGTACGGGCAGTTTCTTCATCGGTCATGCCCGCTACCGGCTCATCGAGCAGTAACACGCGCGGTTCCTGCATCAGCAGCATGCCGATTTCCAGCCATTGTTTTTGACCATGGCTGAGATTGCCTGCGGTATGATGAATGTGATCTACCAGCTTGATCGTGTGCAGCACCTCCGATAGACGATCACTCTGCTCGGAATCTAATCGAAAAAATAACGATGAGCGCACATCTTTATGGGTCTTGAGCGCTAGCTCTAAATTTTCAAAGACCGATAATTTTTCGAATACTGTCGGCCGTTGAAATTTCCTGCCTATACCCATGGCAGCGATTTCCGGTTCAGTGTGTTTGAGTAAATTAATGGTGCTACCAAAGTAGATCAGGCCTTCATCGGGCCGAGTCTTGCCGGTAATAATGTCCATCATGGTGGTTTTGCCGGCGCCGTTGGGCCCAATGACGCAGCGTAATTCGCCCGGCGCAATATCGAGCGAGAGCTTGTTAATCGCTTTAAAGCCATCAAAGCTCACACTCACATCTTCGAGATAAAGAATTCGCCCGTGTACCAGATCGAGCTCGCCCGATTGGTGAGGCCGTCCTAGCGACACACTGCCGCCCGCTGCCGTATTGACGACGGTTGACTGCGTCAGCTTTTCTTGATAAGCCGCTAGCCGTTTTGCGCCTGACTGCATTAGCTCCGGGTTCATGCGCGGCTCCCGGTCAGCTTCTTGATCAGGCCGATGACACCGCCGGGAAGATACAGCGTCACTGCGATGAATAACAACCCGAGGAAATACAGCCAGATCGAGGGTGCAACCACCGTCAGCCAGCTTTTAGCGCCATTGACCAGGAATGCGCCAATAATCGGGCCGATCAGCGTGCCACGCCCACCGACGGCAGTCCAGATCGCGATCTCAATGGAGTTGGCCGGGCTCATCTCGCTTGGGTTGATGATGCCTACCTGCGGCACATACAGCGCACCCGCAACACCACACATAACGGCTGACAGCGTCCAGATACTCAGCTTGTACTGAAGCGTGGAATAGCCACAGAACATCACGCGGTTTTCTGCGTCGCGAATCGCTTGCAGAACTCGACCGTATTTACTTTGGACGATGTAGCGCGCCATCAGAAAGCACCCGAGTAAACACATGCCTGTCAAAACAAACAGCATCATCCGCATACTCTGGGTGGCAATCGGTATATTCAGAATACGTTTGAAGTCGGTGAAGCCGTTATTACCACCGAAGCCCGTCTCATTACGAAAAAACAGCAGCATAGCGGCGAAGGTGAGCGCTTGCGTGATGATGGAAAAATAAACCCCCTTAATGCGCGACCGAAAAGCAAAGAAGCCGAACACCAGCGCAAGCAGGCCCGGTACCAGCACAATCAAGAACAGCGTAGCGATGAAGCTGTCTGACAATGTCCAGTGCCAAGGCAGTGCTTTCCAGTCGAGGAACACCATGAAGTCAGGCAGGTCGCTGTGATAATTACCATCACGACCAATTTGCCGCATCAGGTACATGCCCATCATGTAACCACCGAGCGCGAAGAATAGTCCGTGACCCAACGATAAAACACCGGCGATTCCCCACACCAGATCCATCGCCAGCGCACAGATGGCGTAGCACATGATTTTTCCAATCAAGGCCACGGCGTAATCACTCAGATGGAACGGGCTATTCTCAGGCACCCATACATTGCTGACCGGCGCGATGACGCAAATGACAATAAGCGCGACGATGAATCCGCGCCAGCCGTTCACTGACAGTAAAGATGCCGATTGATAAGGCAGTAGCTGTGGTGATGGTTGCTGGTTCATCTCAGGCCTCTGCGCTACGGCCCTTGAGTGCAAAGATGCCCTGTGGACGCTTTTGAATAAAGATCACGATCATAATGAGCACGGCAATTTTTGCTAGCACAGCGCCGGCCAGGCCTTCGAGCAGTTTGTTCAACACGCCCAAGCCGAGTGCGGCGTACACGGTACCGGCAAGTTGTCCCACGCCACCGAGCACTACCACCATAAAAGAATCCACGATGTAGTTTTGCCCGAGGTCTGGCCCGACATTACCCACTTGTGACAGCGCAGCACCCGCCAAGCCGGCAATACCCGAGCCAAGTGCGAACGCTGACGTGTCGATGCGCGCTGTATTCACGCCCATACTTGCAGCGATTGCGCGATTTTGTGTGACACCACGAACAAACAAGCCTAGTCGGGTTTTAGAGATCAGCAAGGCCATACCAATCAACACCAGCGCGGCAAACACAATAATGACGATTCGGTTGTATGGAAGAATGAGGTTGGGTAGCGCCTGCCATCCACCGGACAGCCAGGCAGGATTTTCTACGGCCACATTTTGTGCGCCAAAAACGGATCGCACGCCTTGAATCAGCATCAGACTGATTCCCCAAGTAGCGAGTAAAGTCTCTAACGGGCGGCCATATTAATGCCTTAGCACCAGTCGCTCAATTACGGCACCGACCAATGCAGATACGCAAAATGCAACCGGTACAGCGACTAGCAGATAGCCATTGAATGCATCGGGTAAATACGTGCGGAATAATCCTTGCACAACATAGGTGGCATAGGCACCAATCATGATCAACTCGCCATGCGCCATGTTGATCACACCCATAAGCCCGTAGGTGACTGCAAGCCCAAGTGCTGCCAGTAACAAAATAGAGCCCAGGCTAAGGCCAGTGAACAGAACACCCAGCTTGTCGCCCCATTGAAGTGCCGCTTACACTTCACGTAATGAACCGGCTAGGGCGGCTCTCACTTCCGGTGCGGTTTCATCGGCCAGCCGTTGATTCAGTAGCAGGATAGTTTGCGGCGTCTGGTGACTTGCGATTTCTTTGGCTGCATGCAGCCTGATCGCTGGATCGGGGTCGCCGAGCGACGCTGCTGCCAGTGCCAGGTTAAGTGTCGACTTAATTGCCTCTTCGGTTTCTGACGCTAATGCTTTGCGTAGCAGTGGTATCTTTTCAGCGTCGGGCTCTTTCAGTAGCGAACCTGCCGCCTCCAAACGGCTGGCAGTGTCTTTCGAGAACAAGCGTAGCGCAGCCATGGCACCTTCTTATTCGCCACGCATACGGTTATTGCTGATTACATCTTCTGCGCTATCCGGCAAACTGCTGGCCTCGCCACTCACCGCATCGATGGCTTTGCCGTCTTCGATGATCAGTACATGGTCGCCAGCGATTTTGACCGAGTCCTCCGTCATGGCCTTGATGAGCCGGTAGGCGCTCTCATCAGCGCGACTCACGAGCTGAGACTGAGTCTTGATGCGGGTATCCGTCTCGCCAGTGGCCAATTGCTTGGCTTTGTTGCTGGAGAGTGCAAACGCACTGCTTATCATGCTCATACAAATCAAGCTAGCCAAACAGCTTCGGCGTTCTTGAAACACACGGTACAACCAAATGGTCATGTTCATCAGAGAGATTTGGGCGGGTGCCGCACCGACCAATGGTACGCATTCAGTGACCCTCGCATCAGATTGCGAGGGCCGCGGCACGAAGAGTTTTACGATACTAAATAATGCTTTCTTCTTGACAGGCTCATCAGGCTTCTTGTCGTTGCCTTCGGTGTACGGGCTTCATGGCTTTGCTTTGACCGGGCCGGGTGTCTTCCAGACCACGTTGAACTGCCCATCCGCCTTGATCTCACCGATAAATACGGATTTGTACAGGTGGTGATTTTTCTCATCCGTCTTGGACACAATACCGCTCGGTGCATTGAAGGTTTGTCCTGCCATGGCCGCGATCACTTTATCGACGTCAGTCGATTTGGCTTTATTAACTGCTTGCTTCCACATATTGATACCGATATAGGCGACTTCCATCGGGTCATTGGTCAGTGGCTTGTCTTTGTGTCCCGAGATATTTTTTGCTTTCGCGTAGCTTCCCCATTTTTTGGTGAACTCATCATTAGTCGGATTTTTGATCGACATGAAGTAGTTCCATGCGGCGAGATGGCCAACCAGTGGCTTGGTGCCAACACCGCGTAATTCTTCCTCACCTACCGAAAACGCGACGACAGGTGCATCCTTAGCCTTCAAGCCAGCATTGCCAAGCTCTTTGTAGAACGGAACGTTCGAGTCACCGTTGATGGTAGAGACCACTACGGGCTTGCCACCCTGCGAGAATTTTTTTACATTAGCGACGATAGTCTGATAATCAGAATGACCAAATGGGGTGTACTTCTCATCGATATCTGACTCTTTCACGCCTTTTGACTTCAAATACGCACGCAAGATTTTGTTGGTTGTACGCGGATAAACATAATCGGTACCCAGCAACACCCAGCGCTTGGCACCACCGCCTTCTTTACTCATTAAGTAGTCAACTACGGGAATCGCCTGCTGGTTGGGTGCTGCACCGGTGTAGAACACATTCTTCGAAAGCTCTTCACCTTCGTACTGCACAGGATAGAACAGCAAGCCATTAAGTTCTTCAACAACCGGTAGGACAGATTTTCTGGATACCGATGTCCAGCAGCCAAAAATCACGGCAACTTTGTCTTGGATGAGCAGCTGCTTGGTCTTCTCCGCAAATAATGGCCAGTTGGATGCCGGGTCAACAACGACGGGCTCCAGCTTTTTACCGAGTACACCGCCCTTGGCATTGATTTCATCAATCGCCATTAATACCGTGTCTTTAAGAACGGTCTCCGAAATGGCCATGGTGCCGGACAGACTGTGAAGCACGCCCACTTCAATGGTGTCGGCGGCGGCGGCATAATTTGAAATACTTAACCCACTAACAGCGACTGCGGCGATCGCAGTCAGGGTTTTCAGACAGAAGCGGCGGTTCATCATGCAATGTTCTCCTGAGGTTATGAGGACAGTTTGTGAGAGCGGTTTTGGTGCAGCTACACCCATTTGGTAACCGCCGTGCCCACCTCACCGGCTTAACGTTAGCGCCCTGAATATCAGAGGTTTATTTGATTGGGGAGAATCTTTAAAAATTGAATATCCCCACTTCGGGGCGAAGTAGGTGCTTGCATTGGACGAGATTGGCGCACCACGCACCCACGCAGTGCGAAAAAATCACCCGCTAAATTGGTGCGAGCCTGGGCAGAAGTGCTTTACTGCGTTGTTATTATTGAAGGAGGCATTACGCGCGCATCAATCAAGCCGGATGGCTACGTACTCAGATCGCGGCCTTGTGTTTCCGGCAGCTTGAAGTAGCACACCAGCAGCGCCAGTAGTAGCAGCGCATTCGGGTAGAGCAAGCCGATCAGGGCAATGCCCGATTTGCTCGCAATGAGGTTCACCATATAGGGAGACAAGCCGCCGATCCAGCCCGCAGAGAGGTTATGCGGCAAGCCGACGGCGGTATAGCGGGTACGGGCACTAAATAATTCCGATAATAGGGCCGTCTGCGGGCCGGTGACCAGTGCCACTGCGGTTACCAATATCAACTGCAGCGCAAATACCAGAGGTAAATGATTTATCAGTTGGGGCAGGGCGCTGTAAATCGGGACAATCGCTACAGTACCGAGTAGCAAACCGGATAGCACTACCGGTCGTCTGCCCCACCGGTCAGATAAAGCCCCGGCGAAGAATGTCAGAGGGAACAGGCAACAGGTACTCGCAGCACTTAGCCAGCTCACCGTAACCGAATTCATCTGCACCACAGTTTTTAAGTACACAGTAAGGTACACCTGCGAGCTGAAGAATAAAACACTGCCGCCGGCTGAAACGCCAAAAAATAGCAGCAGCATATGCTGCAAGGTTTTTGGATCTTGAACACAGTCCTTGAGTGGCGTAACACTGGTATTTCCGGTGTTTTTTATTTGATTGAATACCGGCGACTCAAGCAGCGCGAGTCTTGCTCTGAAACTTAGCAGCAGCAACACCGCGGAAAATAAAAACGGTATACGCCAGCCCCAACTCAAAAATGCTTCAGCGCTGAGCCAGGTCTGCAGAATGATCAGCTGTGCAGTCGACGCCAATATGCCGAGACCTCCCATCCACTGCAACACACTGGTTGCAGCACCGCGCTTTTCAGCGGGTGCATGCTCTGCGAGGTAAACATTGGCTCCGCCAATTTCACCGCCCATCGCTAACCCTTGAATGACTCTTAGCAGTATGAGTAATCCGGTAGCCCACCAGCCCCAGTGGTCAAAGGTGGGGAGCAGTCCCACCAAAAACGTGGCGACGCCCATGATGCCAATCGTCGCGATGAAGACGTGGCGGCGACCGAATCGATCGCCGAATGATCCGAATACGGCAGCGCCAAGCGGCCGTACCACCATACCAATCCCAAAAGTAGCCAAGCTGTAGAGCAATCCAGCGACCGGGTCATCTGCCGGGAAAAACAGCGCTGCAAAATGAACTGCAAGTGTGGCGAAGGTCAGGAAGTCGTACCACTCGATGAAAGTGCCAAAGCACGCGGCCAGCGCGATACGGTTGTAGTTGTTGGGTTCGGACATGGCGGGATTGTGCCTGATGCAGGCGCTATGCGAGCGCGGTGAGTATGAATAAATTATTAATATATAAACTTTTGCAATCACCGAGATAGCGCCTTAGACTCAAGCGCATGTATCTCAGCGCACGCGAAACTCGGCTGCTATCCAAAGCATTCGGCCTGTTGGCGGAAGGCTTGTCTGCGAC
>Ga0194129_10004972_pt1 | contig 17278 bp, 16 predicted proteins | sample TA2KigCa35mmetaG_FD_150862 | JGI IMG/M metagenome (GOLD analysis project Ga0194129, IMG submission 150862) | Freshwater microbial communities from Lake Tanganyika, Tanzania - TA2015038 Kigoma Deep Cast 35m | ecosystem: Environmental > Aquatic > Freshwater > Lake | place: Tanzania: Lake...
TTCATGCCTACCTCCAGTTATCTGACAACTCCACCTCTAATAAGAGACAGAAGTACTGAAATCAAAAAGACCTGAGGAAACCAATTTACAGACGAATTGTTGCACTACCGGGTCGGAAAAGGGGGAAAAGGGGTCGGTTCCGTAATTTGTTAATTTTGGTGCCATAGCATTAGTTAAAAGCTCCCCAACAAGAAACGCTCACATTTGCCCTTTAAAGCTCGTGTTAAAGCGCCCGGCATAGATGATACCTCTCAAAAACAGCATTTTGAAAAATCTGTTTTTTGTTACATTATTTTTTTTATAAAGAAATTACAACAATACATGATCTATCACTGCGACAGAGCTTATTCAATTCTTCTCTGTAAAGTTTCTTCCAATTTCTCACCCTTTCGGCCCGAATTTACAAAAAGGATGTCAAATTTTGGCTTTAACCCGGATATTTCATGCCTCTCAGTCTGCAGCTTGGCCAAAGCCGATGAATACTGCGTTGTCGTTGAATTTTGATCAGAGCGTATGTACTCATACAGCCCTGATCAAAATCCTGCCTCCGCCTTGTCTCATCAGCTTTTTCCTTCGCTTCGCTGTGAGAGCCATGAAATATCCGGGTTAAAGAGGCTTGTTAAGAATCAAACTTTCACTCACCAAAATTTACTTTCGATAACAATGCCTCAACCAACTTGAGATCGAGTGGATAGGTCACTTTTAAATTAGGTTCGCGATTTTCGACGAGGTAAATTTTTTTCCCATGCTCGAGCAAAGCAGAAACTTCATCGGTAAAATTTTTACTTTCTTTAAGAGCTAGAAGGCTTATGAGATCATCCTTGCGAAAGACCTGAGGTGTTTGCATTGACCAAAGATGCGTGCGATCGATAGTTGCCTCTGCGACATTTTGTTCGTCTGCTCGATGGAGCGTCTCTGTTACAGGCACCGCTAAAGAGGCAGCTCCATATTCTTGAGCTTTTTGCAAGCAGAGTTGAATCATCGATGGAGAGACTAAGGGCCTTGCGCCATCATGAATCACAACCCATTCGATATCGCTGGAAAGAGCTAATAAGCCAGATCGAACGGACTCATGACGAGTTACTCCACCAAAAACGATCTTAATTTTTTTTAATTCAGCATCTTTTTTTTCTTTCAGAAATCGACGAAAGAAATCTTCGCGATCAGAAGCAACCACAAGAATAATTTCTTGAATGGAAGAAATCGAAGTGAATGTCTCTAACGAGTAACTAACAAGCGGCCGACCTTCCACTAATACCATTAGTTTATCTTCACCAAACCGCTGACTCGATCCTGCTGCAAGAATGATGGCTGCTGTTTTTGGAAGAAAAAAAATCACAGGAATAAAAGCGATGTCTTAGAAAACAGAAGACAGAATTTGTAAGGTTTTAATATCTTTTACAACAGGAAATCGATATCCATGAGGAATAAATTAAAAAATGACACTTCTTGGGTCTATCTCCCATTTCTTCAAAACTCCGAAGTTTTCTGTGCTATCTTTTCTAAGCTCTGGTTGAACTTTTCAGCAAGCTGACGCTCAAATCCTTCTAAGATCTCTTTTTCAGCTTGATAGTATTTTTTAAAGACATCTTTTTGTTTCTTACTAAAAAGCTGTTTTTGTGAATCTGGATCTTTAAACTTCTGAGCCTTATCAGCAAGGCCTTTTTCCTTAGAAAGAAGAGAGGTTAAAGAAGTTGTTTCTTTTTGAAGGTTTTTTAAAGTTTTTGAATCAGAAGGCCCGGAATAATAAGAATAGTTCAAAGAATTGAATTGTTGTTCTCTCTCCACTCTTGTATTTAATAACGAGATGGCCGTCTTTTGTTGATCAAAAGTGTGCTTTGCAGATTCAAATGCCGCACGAGGACACCCCCAGTGCTGATAACAATCAGCAAAAACTCCGGAGACCTCTTTTATTTGCTTTGCAATATAAGATGTTTTCACAACAGATCTTTCATGTTGGTCGAAACGATCTAAGATTGAGCTACCCCATTGATGGAGTTCTTCAAAGAGAAACTTAAGATTTTTTTTCGGTTGTTGAACTATTTCCCTACACACTGTTTCTGGTGTAGCACTAAATTTAACCCAAGACGGATTTTCTATTCTAGAATTAGGGGCTAATTTTTGTCCTAGATAGGAGTCACAATATGCCTTTGGTCCTCCTTGATGAGATAGCGAGGGTGCGTATGAATTAACATGATCATATGCCCTTTTTCCAGCAAAAGCTACAGCCCCAGTAAAAGCAAGAGAGAACAAAGGCCGGTTCCTAAAAGCAGTCCTAGCTTTTTCTAAAAAAGACATTTGAGGCAGCATAGAATATTCAATTACTTCTCCTGAAGCATCAAAGATAAAAAGTCTTTTTTTAGTTTCTGGCTTTAGAAGATGGTCTTTGACATAGTCTTTAACAAGCTTCTTGATCGCTGGATCATGATTTGGATTCTCCCAGGGATTAAATTTTTCGGGAAAACGGCAATACAAAAGAACTGTTTCAGGTTGCTCTCCTTTTAAGAAAACTAACTTTTTAATGGAGAGATTATCTAAAGAAGGAGATCTACCTCTCTCTAGTTCGATGTTTACTGTCGCTGAAAGTGAAGTTGTTTCATTTTGATTTAGTATTTCTAGAAGCTTTTTTACATTTTTAAGATTCTTGAGATCGAACCCTTGTTTTTCTAGAGCATTCAGTGATATTTGTAAAAATTGAACTGATTTGAAGGCTTCTTCTGATTTTGCCGTTTTCTTGTTCAGCTCAACAAGATCTTCATTGATTCCATTTCTAGATGCAAAATTTAACAAGGCCTTTTGCAGAATAGCTGCATGTGTCCTGTTCTTGTTAAAATCGAATACTCCTGGCTCCACAAAAGTAAAAATAGTACCTTGCTCATCTTGAAAAATTTGTATTTTTTGTAAGAGTTCTTCTCCTTGAGAACCTGCTTTCTGGAAGAGCTCTTCTACCATCTCTGTCGCAATCTCTTTGAATATCCATGTCCGTTCGAAATCGGCTGATTTCCCTGCTAGTTTTAACCTTTGTTGTAATATAAACTGATCGTGAGGATTATTAAGATTTAAATCACTACCATCAACGGGATCACTAACAAATATCCCATTTTTTCGGAAGAGTTCTTTTTGAAAAAGCTGCATGCATATTGCTCTTTTAGCCTCGTTGTTGAGTAAGTCCTCCAAGGAACTAACGCCGGCCTTCCTAAACATAGACATGTAGGGTTCTTTATTTTTGCTCTTTTCCCAAAGATTTTTAATGTGATCTATAGAACCAAATTCCGCCCTGAGGGGAGAATGGGGAAAACGTTGCGGCAATCTATTTCCTTCGCGAGTTTCTTCATGAGGATTGGCTGAATTGGTCTCTCCCCCACTCGGTGGATTATTGTCCTGTTTTTTGCTCCGCGAAGAACTTGAAGCTGGTGTAGTGACTCTTTGACGCTCGCGCTGCTTTTCTTGATTGTTTCCAAGGTTTTTCTTTTCTTCACTCCCCTTTCGGTCGAGACCCAACATCATTAGAGGCATCTCAGGAAACTCATCTTTTTTGGCAACAATGTAATAAATTCCTTCTCGGCTTTTTTCATCATCGATAGAAAATCTCCCATGAAAAATATCTATCACTTCATCTCCTTCTAATTCATAGCAGCCATGTTCTGTATTTCCGTCGTCACGCCAGTTGCAATAGCGGATGGCATCAAGTCGTTGGAGGTGTCTCATCAATTCCCCTTCTTGACCTAGTACAGGCTCATAATGAATCCCATCCTCTTTTTCTATACACAGAATCTGATCTCCCATATCAGGGTGATATTGGCGATGAAAATCAGAAAAAAGTCTTGCTGTATTTTCAAGACATGCCGCATATTCCTCTACAAGTAAAGGTTGAGAATCCAACGAATCATCAGGCAGGGCCTTATCTTGAGCGGACAATAAACTTCCAGCAAACAACAAGAGAAAAGAAATAATGGGGAGAAACATATCGAGGAATACTAATGAATATAAAATTTGGAATTAACTCAAAAGCTGCTGCACTATCGCACTCAACTGACGTCCATCAGCGCGGCCAGCAGCCTTTGCTTGCGCCGCTTTCATGACGGCGCCCATTTGGGCTTTAGAGGTCGCACCGACTTCAGCGATTGCTTCCTTCACGAGCGCTTCGAGCTCGACTTCTGACAATCCTTGTGGAAGATAAACTTTGAGGAGAGCAATCTCTGATTTTTCTTTTTCAGCAAGCTCGGGACGTCCCCCTTGTTCAAAACTGGCGACAGAATCTTCTCGCTGTTTCACCTGCTTGCGAATCACCGCAACAGCTTCTCCATCAGAAAGAGTCGCAGAAGCTCCTCCTTGCTCGATCGAGCTATACTTGAGCGCTGACTTGAGCATGCGTAATGTTCCAAGCTTAAAAGCATCGCGTGCCTTCATCGCTTCCTTAAGATCGTGATCAATTTGTTCGGTGAGAGTCATAGAAATTTATTTTTTAAAAACGTCAGTTAGTGTTTTAGCAACAACGATGTTATCAGCCCATTGCGAAAGTGTTTCAAAATTTGCTTCATGAATTAGATGCAGATGCTTTGCCGCGACATCAGTTGGAAAACGACGTCTCAGCTGTCTATCTAAAGTTGATCTCAAAGCTTCAACTTTACCCTTCTCAATACCCTTCTCAATACCCTTCTCCATACCCTTCTCCATACCCTTCTCCATACCCTTCTTTATGCCCTTTTCTATACCTTGCTTCATCCCTTTTTCCATACCTCTCATCATGCCGACTTGCTCAAAAGTACTGACATAGACTGGATCCCAATCCATCCATGATTCTCTTCCAGCAACATTCACAATTTCTTTTTCGAAGGTTTTCATATGTTCTGAATCTAGTCTTATAAGCCAATCAATAAACTTATACAAGTTGGAAACATCTTCCTTGCTGTATCCGCTGTTGAAGAGTTTTTTGGCGAGTGCTAATTTGTGTCTCTTTCTGAGCCCCTGATTTTCTCCGGCTTCCATAATGGCCAATTGCGCTAATATCACTAAAGCAAAAATATTTTTTTCTTTTTTTAAGATCTCCTCTTTGCCTTTATAGCCAGCAATCTTCACTGTATTAAACAAAAATAGATGGTAAGGCTTCCCAGTAAAAGGATCATCTTGTTGAAAAGCACTTGGCCTCCACTCAGGATCATCATCTAAAAAAATAGCTGTGCTGATCACGGGCTTTCGATGTTTTCTATAAATCGTCATATTGTAGTTCAACATCCGAAAAGAAAAATCTTCCTGCTTCTGCCCTTGAATTTCGAAATGAAGTTGAATAAGCCGCTTCACTCCATTTTTCATTTGAATTTCAAAAAGCATATCGCAAATCTGTTTTCCAAGATGAGAAGGAAACTCTCCTTTCAATACTTTATAAGGAATTTTCCAATTGATCTGCTCAGCCCATTCAGGAAAACAGAGCTCTATAAAAGGTTGAAAAAAATGTTCTAAAACTGCCTGCCATGGACCATCCGTTTCATTGTGTTGTTTTTTTAAATTCATTTTTGTAAAATTTGCTGACGATAATCAAAAAAAGATGTCATTGAAAAGCTAAAACCGCTTGAATGGCCTTTCTCACCCTATTTTTCTCATGTCTCAACAAGTTCGCACCCGCTTCGCTCCCTCTCCTACAGGCCTTCTCCACGTTGGAGGAGCTCGCACGGCTCTTTTCAATTGGATCTACGCTCGCAAGCACGCCGGCACTTTTGTCCTTCGGATCGAAGATACCGATCACAACCGCAATACACGCGAAGCGGAAGAAGTTATTTTCAATGGCCTTCGTTGGTTAGGAATCGATTGGGATGAAGGGCCACAAAAAGGAGGCTCTTACGGTCCTTACTATCAAAGTGAACGCAATGCGATCTACGAAGAATATCTTGCACGTCTCGAAAAATCAGGACATCTCTACGAAGATCAAGGTGCCATCCGCTTTCGCTCTCCTCGCGAAAAGGTCCTCGTTAAAGATTTGATCTGCGGCAACATTGAATTCGATCTCACCAATCCAGGAACGCATCCTGACATGACGCTACGTCGCCCTGATGGTTCGTGGATTTTTCATTTTGTGAATGTCGTCGATGACATCACGATGAAAATCACTCACGTCATTCGCGGCGAAGATCATCTCTCTAACACGCCAAAACACATCGAACTCTATCGCGCTCTCGGCGCAGAGCCTCCTCAATTTGCTCACATGCCCCTCATCCTTAATCGTGATGGAAGCAAGATGAGCAAGCGTGATGAAGGAGCGAGTGTCGGAACTTATCCCGAGGCAGGATATGCTCCCGAGGCCCTTCGCAACTACCTCTGCCTGCTGGGCTGGTCCCCCAAAGATAACCGCGAGATCCTCGACATTCAAGAGATCATCCAACTTTTTGATCTTCCCCAAATCAATCGTCGCAGCGCTTCGTTCGATAAAGACAAATGTTTTTGGATGAATGGTCAATATTTACTCCACATGGATTTAGGACGCTATGCAGAACTTGCTCTTCCTGTTTTAGAAAAAGCTGGAATTGATTGCGGTAATTGGGAGTACATGGAAAAAGTTCTCTCCATCGTGAAACCGAAAGTCAAAATGTTACACGATCTTCCTGAATGGATTCGCTGCTTCTTCACCGATGATTTTCCATTCGATGAAGCAGCTGTTGAAAAAAGTCTTCGTGTTCCTGGTGCAGCCGATCGTTTGAAAGCTCTCGCAGCTTCATTTAGTGCCTGCAATCAATGGACAGCACCAACGATCGAAGCTTGCCTCAAGGAAACCGCAGCTACAATCGGCGTCAAGACAGGCGAACTCATCCACCCTGCTCGCGTGGCTGTCAGCGGCCGCTCTGTGGGAGCTGGACTCTACGAGATGTTTGAAATTTTAGGTCGAGATAAGACGGTGAAGCGGCTAAGAAATAGACTGTAGGCTGTAGGTTTAAAACACCTTGAAAATGGAATATTCATTCAAATTGATAGGTTTTGATGAGTAGTTGTTTTTTTATTTTTGACGAAGTCCTTACTTTGATCTATAGCCTATGGCCTACAGCCTATTTTACTCTTTCGCTGACCTCGATGATCCAATGTCATCGTTGTATCAGCTTCAGCCTCCAGCACGCCTCGCCCTCATAGGAACTCCAGTGGCTCAATCCAGGTCACCAGAAATTCACAACGAACGGATTAAAAAGCAAAGTCTTCCTTGGCGCTATATCGCGATCGATGTTCACCCGGCTGAGTTACCGCGGGCTTTTGATCTTCTTCAAAAAAATCATTTCCTCGGATTTAATGTGACGATGCCTCATAAACAAGCAGCGGTTGCGCTCGTTGATGAAATCACCGATCACGCACGCCTACTCGGAGCGATCAATACAGTGGTGATTCGTGACGAAAAAAAAATTGGTCATAACACCGATGGCCCTGGTTTTGTTGCAGCACTGGAAGAAGAATGGAATTTTTCTCTCAAAGGCCGTTCCCTTCTCATTCTCGGAGCCACTGGTGGAGCCGGTCGTGCGCTCGCGATGCAATCGGCGATGGAAGACTGTCGCCAACTTTTTTTATCATCGCGCACGCCAACTATCCTTGATCAACAAGTGCAACAACTCTTGCAAATCAGACCAGATCTTCTTGTCGAAGCGGTTGGACTTGATGAAGCTTCTCTCAAGCGTGCCATGTCTCAAGTCGATCTCATCGTCAATGCAACACCCCTTGGATTTCTTGGCCAAGAAGCTCCTTCATTGATTCCCTCAAAATTTTTCCAATCGAGGCACTATGCTTATGATATTATTTCTTCTACTAAGCCAACTCCTCTCATGCAAGCTGCAAGCCAAGCTGGAGCTCGTTCAGCCGATGGTTCTGCTATGACACGACTTCAAGGGGCTATGGCGTTTGAAATTTGGCTTCATCAAAATGGAGGAGCTCCTATCGACGCCGCGGAACCGATCCTACTTTAAGAGGGTGTCTTGAAAAAGCTAACATCGCGCATTACCGCATCGCTGTTAATCCAGACTCTCTCCGAAAATACTCATCTGGTTTTTCGGTGCTTGGCTGCTGTCAGCCTATTATAGTGTATTAAATTGAAAAGGGCATGTTAGAAGCGCTGAAATTTTTTCTTAGAACAAGGCCGAAGATCGAAGCGCTATCGCAAGATAACGTGAGATCTGAGAACGCAGTTCTAAGGAAAAAGAGCAAGCTTATCGCGTGCCCTTTTCAATTTAATACACTATAATTTATTTTGGCAGACTGGGAGCCCATCTTTGCATAGATGAAGAGCTTTTTTATCGAAAAATAATAAAATATTTCACACCCTAAATCTGGCGGAGAAAAAACCGCTTATTGTTTCAGATCAATTGTCTGAAATTGTGGAATACTGAGGGTGACTGTTACGTGTCCATAGTCGCTGCCACAGTTCACCAACTCTTTCAACAAAACGAGCAGTCTCACGACGATGCTCTAAAACTATATTTTTCCTCTCTCTTTGAACTGCGAGGCCCTGCTCTATTCCTCTTTGAATGCTCTTTATTAATTTAGGAGTGAGGGGCTCTCCTAACGTATTCTTAACACGAACACTCCAATCATTTTTAAAAACTTCAGCACGATCGATTCCGAGCCCTTGAGCAATTTTTTCAATAGCATCTCGATGCTGATCCCGTTCTTGCTGACTTCTCCCTGCCATGCGCCTCACAGTTTCCAAGAAGCTCGTTGGTTGAGAACAATAACTTTTATATTCGCCGGTACTTTTATCATATCTAATTTCAGCATTACCAACCCATGTCTCTAAAACATCGGTTAGACTCTTACTTGTGAGAGGCTCTTCTGGGCTAGGACGCTTGATGCTGGCAAGTGTAAAACCATCAATTTCTCCTTGCTGTGAGACACTGTAATTACTCGGATTATTTAATGGATTCATCGTTTCTGAAGATGCTCCCTGAAGAGGTTTTGAGTTTTCTAGCTGTCTCGTTATCCTTACGACATTGCCTGTATAGACTCGACGAGAGCCTCCAGAAAGTCGAGAACTCAGCGCAGACAGAGACTGCTGAGTTTTAAGTGCATCTAGTGAGTTCAGGTAAAATTCAACCACCGCTTGGGCCTCTGCTATAGCCTCGCTAGCCGCTGTAGACAATCTTAAAAATGATTGACGCTTCTTCACGTCTACTTCTTTTATTTCTTCTGAGCCATCCGTAGGAAACCATGAAAGAATCTTGTTTTTGTGAGCATCCCAATATTTTATATCATTCGTTGCTTCTTGTAAGATGAGACTGATCTCTTTTTCGTCCCAATTAAGATCACCTTTTTGCTCGATGTGAGCCTTCCATTTTGCGGCTATCCCCTGAGCTTCTTGAATTTTTTGAGTTAGTATCGCTGGGGAAGAATCAATTGTTAATTCTTCTTCTCTCCTCTTGCTGACTGTGCCATCGACAGCTCTTGGTAGCATTGCTAAATTGCGATCATCCCTTTGTATTCGCCTTCCTGCTTTGTCTCCTGTTCCAACAGAGCCATAGTCATTCCTTAATTCTTGATTTTCACCTCCCCAGCCTCTTTGTAACATCGAAAATCCTGTTACAGTGCTAGCAAAAAAAGAAACCGTTAATAAAATAATTCTAAGTTTCATAGCTGATCTGAGGATCGTTTATTAAAAACGAAATATTCAAGGTGACTGTCCTATCGAAGGCAATCACGAAATTTTTTTTATTATTTTTATAAAACGCTTTTCTCGCATCTCTGATTAGAAGATAATTCTGCGATGATTCAACGTTACAGCTTACCCGAAATGCGCGCGCTCTGGTCGGAGCAGCGCAAGTGTGAAATTTGGCTCGAGATCGAGACACTCGCCTGCGAAGCGATGGCAGAAATTGGAATCATGCCCAAGGCCGATGCCAAGGCCATCCGCGAGCGAGGAACTTTTTCTCTCGAAGCTGTCAAAGAAATTGAAAAACGAACCAACCATGACGTCATCGCCTTTTTGGAAGAAGTCGCTAACCATGTTGGCGAACCGGCCCGGTGGATCCATCGCGGACTTACCTCTTCCGATTTGCTCGACACGACTCTTGCGGTTCAAATGACAGCATCGATCGATCTGCTCCTTCACGATTTGAAAGAACTTCAAAAAACTATCGCTGCGCAAGCCAAGAAATATCAACTTACCCCAATGATCGGCCGCAGTCACGGGATTCATGCAGAACCAATCACTTTTGGTCTCAAGCTCGGCCTTATGTATGATGAATTTAGTCGCTCCATCGAACGCCTCCAACAAACACGCCATCGCGTTGCTGTCGGAAAACTGAGCGGCGCCGTCGGAACCAATGCCCACCTTGATCCAAGAGTTGAAGCTTATGTTTGTGAAAAATTAGGACTACAACCTTCTGCCCTTTCCACACAAATTCTTCAACGCGACCGCCACGCTGAATTTGTCACCACGCTGGCACTTGTCGGCTGCAGCATTGATCGCTGGGCAACGGAATTTCGCCATTTGCAACGGACAGAAGTTCTCGAAATGGAAGAACATTTTCACGAAGGCCAAAAAGGAAGTTCCGCGATGCCTCACAAACGCAACCCGATCACCGGCGAGCGCCTCTGCGGCTTAGCACGTGTCTTGCGTGGCAATGCCCAAGCAGCGATGGAAAATGTAGCCCTCTGGCATGAGCGCGACATCAGCCATAGCAGCGTCGAGCGAATCATTCTCCCTGATTCTTGCACGCTCCTCGATTATATGCTCCATCTCCTCACGAAACTCGTCGATGGCATGCATGTCTACCCAGAAAACATGGCACGCAACATGGAAATCACACGTGGTCTTTATGGAAGTCAAGCCGTCTTGTTAGAACTCACTGATCGTGGGCTCGCCCGTAAAACAGCCTACGAAGCGGTTCAACGAGCTGCCATGCGCACTTGGAAAGAGGGCATTCCTTTTGCCACCTCACTCCGCGAAGAACCTGAAATCGCGAAACACCTCTCCCCTGACGAACTCGAAAAAATCTGCGCTCCCGAACGCCATTTTCAACATGTGGAAGCGAAGTTGAAGAAAGTGGGAGTTTTGTAAATATGGAATGCATTCCATATTTAGCTTGATTCTTCATGGAATGCATTCCATATTTCCTTCATGATCAATCCTGAATTGTTTGAGCTCAGCCGTTTCCTTATTCAGCAACTTCATCGTCCCTATCAGCGTTATTTGATGGAGCAAAATCCTTTTTCAGCACGTTGCACCATTCTCACAGGCTCTCGCGGCGTTGGAAAAACAACCTGTATTGTTCAGCATCTTGTTGCCAACGATCCCAACTACGAAGAATCTGAAAAATCTCTTTACTTACCAGCCGATCATTTTCTTGTTGAGAAAACGTCGCTCTATGAGCTTGCCCGCAACTTTGTTCATCACGGCGGAACATTACTTTGTTTTGATGAGGTTCATAAATACCCAAAATGGTCTCGCGATTTAAAAAGCATTGTTGATACTTTTCCTAATCTTCGTTTGATTATCTCAGGAAGTTCGATGCTTCATCTTCATCGCGGCACCCATGATCTTAGTCGGCGAGCTATTGTAAAAAAATTAGCAGGATTCTCTTTTCGAGAATTCTTGGAATTAAGATTGGGGATAAAACTTGCATCGCTTTCGTTGAAACAAATTCTCCGCCATCACGAGAAAGAAACTCCTGCCATTGTGAAAAAACTGACATCAAAAAAGAAAATGATCTTGCGTGAATTTCAACGCTACCTCGCCTCTGGATATTATCCCTATTCTCAAAATTACAAAGACCTCCTAACTTTTCAAATGACGTTGCAGCAAGGCATGCACACAACCCTTGAAAGCGATCTTTTAGCGTTGTATCCAAGCCTCACGGGAACTAGCGTTGCACGTCTCAAAAGATTGCTCGCTGCCATTTCGGAGTCAGTTCCCTTCACACCCGATCTAACACGATTAAGAAAACTACTTCATATCGCCGATGACCGCACTCTCAAAGAATATTTGCAGTATCTTGAAGATGCAGAGCTCATCATGACTTTGCATCGACATGGAAAAAAACTGAGGGCCATGGAAAAACCCGATAAAATTTACCTTGGAGATCCCAATCAACATCTCGCACTCTCCTCAAAAGATCGCACCAACCACGGAACACTCCGAGAAACATTTTTTTGCCGAACCATTTCTACTCAACACGAAATCAGAGCCGCAGAGCGTGGTGATTTTCTTATTGATGATACCTTTCTCATCGAGGTGGGAGGCCAATCCAAAGGGCATCAGCAAATCATGGGAAAAAAGAATTCTTTTTTAGCCCTCGATGATCTTCCTGTTGGTTCAGGCAACCGAGTGCCACTCTGGTTGTTTGGATTTTTGTATTGAGCTATCCTCTTCTTTGCCTCACAAGAACGCCTTCGAGTGAGACTAGGGTCTTTTCAACCTCTTTGCGCGTCGTCCCACGCCCCAACGAAAAGCGCACGGCTGTACGAGCCTCTTCTTCACTAACACCCATCGCGCGGAGCACGTGAGAAGCTTGAATCGAGCCTACCATGCAAGCAGAACCGCTCGAGAGGCAGACTCCTTCAAGGTCCAGAGCCATCAAGAGCGTCTCCCCATCACATCCTGGAAAACTGACATTGAGCGTATTAAAAAGTGTTGTCTCTGGAGAACCGTGCCGCGTGGCTCGCGGATAAATTTTTTGAATGCCCATCCAAAGTTCTTCTCTCAACCTTTGCTGGCGTGCACTTTCATCTCCACATTCTAACTCTCGTAGCGCTACAGCAGCTGCAGCTGTCATCCCAACAATGGAAGCGACATCTTCCGTTCCGGGCCGTCTTTCCGTTTCTTGAGCTCCGCCGTACAAAATACTTTGAATTGAAACACCCGATCGCAGCCAGAGGAGCCCAACTCCTTTCGGTCCATAAAATTTGTGCGCTGCAATTGACCAAGCATCGATATTAAGCTCACAGGGCAACGATCGGATTTTTCCGAAGCTTTGCACAGCATCGGTATGAAAAAAAACATTTCGTTCACGACAAAGCGTTGCTAATTCTTTGATCGGTTGAATCGTTCCCGTTTCGTTATTGGCTTGCATGATCGAAACTAAAATCGTCTCGGGACGCAATACCTCGTGAAGCTGCTCAGGATCTACAATCCCGTCGCAATCGACTGGCAAGTAAGTCACCTCAAAGCCTTCTTGCTTTTGCAAAAATTCCATCGCATGTAAGACCGCATGATGTTCCGTAGCGGCTGTAATGAGATGATGTCCTCGACTACGATGTCGCCGAGCCAATCCCACAATGGCAAGATTATCACTCTCCGTTCCTCCACCAGTAAAAATAATTTCATGAGATTTTGCTCCCAACCAACACGCCCACTGATCACGAGCCTCATCGATCGCAGCTCGAGCACGACGGCCTAAACCATGAATACTAGAAGGATTGCCATAACCACCTTCACCCGGCTTTAACCAAGGAAGCATCGCCTCCCACGCCTCTTGGCATAAGGGTGTCGTGGCGTTGTGGTCGAGGTAAATCATGGAAACAGGTTACAGGTTATAGGTTGCAGGTTATAGAAAATAGACTGTAAAATTCTAAATTTCTATTGTGCTAGCAATCATCAAATAAACAGCAAAAAATGAATCTGTTTTTTCAAGGATTCAAGACAATAAATTTTTTCCTGTAACCTGTAACCTGTAACCTGTAACCTGCTGCTCATGCTAAGCTACTTCCAAATCCTCTTCCTCGCCATCATCCAAGGAGCTTGCGAGCTCCTTCCCGTCTCAAGTTCTGCACACGTGATCGTTGCTGAAAAACTGATGGGACTTGATCCTTCGGCTCCCGCGATGACGTTGCTCCTGGTCATGTTGCACACGGGCACCATGTTTGCGGTGATTGTTTATTTCTGGAACGGATGGAGACGTGATTATTTTTCGTCGTGGCAAACGTCTTGGTCTTTCATCAAGCAAGTTTTCTTAGCAACGATTTGCACGGGCGTTGTGGGCCTGGGATTAAAAATCATCATCGAAAAAGTTTTCTTACGCGGCACGCCTCACGCCGAAGTCGAAATGCTTTTTTCAAATCTTCCACTCATTGCGACAGCTCTTGCGATCGTTGGCTTCTTCATGATTTACGCAGGAAATCGAGAAGGAAGAGTAACATCTTCCTCTTCTCTCTCTTCCAAACAAGCTCTTGGAATCGGACTAGTTCAAGGCCTCTGCCTTCCGTTCCGCGGTTTCTCTCGCTCAGGTTCTACGATTTCAGCCGGCCTTCTTTTTGGGCTTCCGAAAAAAAAGATTGAGGAATTTAGTTTTGCTCTTGCTGTTGTGCTCACTCCTATCGTGATTGCAAAAGAAATGCATCGGCTCGTTCATGCCCATGTTTTGAGCAGTGACGGCCCATTGCATCATCTCTTTTTTCAAACTTTAGTTGGCATGGTTTTCAGTTTTTTTGCAGGGCTCCTCGCTTTGCGTTGGCTTTCACGCTGGCTCGAAGGGGGACGCTGGAAATATTTTGGGATCTACTGTCTTATCGCATCTAGCCTCATTTTTTTCCTCAACTATTTTTTGCTGTAACCTGCAATCTGCAACCTGTAGCCTGCTTGCATGAACCCTGAGACCATTTTACCTGACCTCCAAGCAGCCGTTCTTTGCGAAGATGTGCGCCCTGAAATGAGCGGTCAACAAACGTTGGTAGGCGTTCTTGGAGCCATTCCAGCGCCAACCGTCCCCATCGGCTTTTTCAAACTCTGTTTTTGGACTCGCTGGTGCGGTGGCTCTGGGACTTTCACGGAACGCATTGTCGTTATTGATGCTGAAGAAGAAAAATCAATCGCTGAAACATCGATCAAATTTTCTCTCCAACACATGCACGCTACCGCTACGAATATTCATTTTTTGGGAAAACTTCAATTCCAACGCTTCGGCGTCTACCATATTGAAGTCTATCTTGATCAACAATTGCGCCTCCGCATTCCACTGCCTGTCATCAAAATTGACCCTCCTAAGAATCCTCAACTTTCTCATTAACCCGAATATTTCATGGTAAATCTATTCCGACTTGCGGAAGGACCATGCCTACTGGGTTGGACTCGAATTTCGATTTTGGCGGTATAACACACATAGTGTATTAAATTTTTTGGTCCGTCTTGTATCCATGAGCCTTGGACAGCGTCTCACTACGATTTACCATGAAATATCCGGGTTAAGAAAAATAAATTTTTTTATGAAAGAGAGCAGACCATGATGAAAACAATTGGATTGCTGGGTGGGGTGAGTTGGTTATCGACGATGAACTATTATGAAATTTTACATAAACTTGCTGAGCAAAAATTAGGAAAATCTCACACTCCTAAAATCCTGCTAAAAAGTTTTGATTCTTATGAAGTACGCCATGGTTTTGGAAAAAACGATGATCAAGTTGCTAGCTTATTTCAACAAGAGTTCTTGGAATTAACCAACCTCAAACCAGACTGTATTCTTATCTGTTGTAATACACTTCACAAGTATTACGACATGGTAAAAGATAGCGTCTGTTCTGACATTCCAGTGTTTCATGCTGTAGAGTTGGTAGCCATTGAAATGAAAAAACAGCTTTATAAAACAGCTTTATTATTGGCTACAAAAAACACGTTAGAAGATGGATTTTTTGCTAACAAATTAGAAAAGCATGGCATCAAAGTAACAATTCCCAATCAAGAGGAACGACTAGAACTAAATAAAATTAAAAATGAATTGATGCAAAATATTGTTACTAAAAAATCAAAATCTTATTTTAGTGATCTAATCACAAACTATAACACCCTTGATGCTGTTATATTAGGATGTAGTGTGTTCCCTTTAGTTGTGAATAAAGAAACTTCTTTGTTACCTATAATCAATCCGATGCACTTGCAAGCTATAGCTGCAACAGAATTTGCAGTAGAAAAGCCATCCACTTGATTTGACTGTAAATCGATGACAATATTGCTATCAAAAAGTTTATTTCTATTAAGAAATATGTTTTTTCGTTAAAGAAACTTGACTTGATTTCATTTTCGTCTACCTTATTCCATCTTTCCCGTATCCTGTAAATTCAATGAAGACTTTCTCTGCAAAAGCTAATGAAGTGAAACGCCAATGGTGGATCATCGATGCTAAAAATCAATACCTCGGCCATGTTGCTGTCAAAGCAGCAAATCTCCTTCGTGGTAAACACAAGGCTATTTTTACTCCTCACGTTGATACTGGTGATTACGTTGTTGTCATCAATGCATCCGAAGTTCAAATTGGCGGCAAAAAAGAGACTCAAAAAACTTACATGAGCTTCTCAGGATTTGTTGGCGGCCACAAATCAGAAACTTTCCGTCAACGTCGTGAACGTCGTCCCGAGTTACTCATCGAAAAAGCTGTTAAGGGAATGATTCCTCACAATCGTTTAGGCGCGACAATCTATAGAAAACTTCGTGTTTATAGCGGTTCTGAGCATCCACATTCGGTTCAAAACCCACAAGCTGCTTAATATTTTATCACTCCATTTTATGTCCGAAGATACAGTTTCTACTCCTAAAATTCGCAAAACTCTTTCTAAAACAAGCAAGATCACCGCGACAGGACGCCGCAAGACAGCCGTAGCAACCATTCAGCTCAAGACTGGTTCTGGAAAAATCCGCGTTAACGGCCGTGATTTTTCTGACTATTTTACAACGGTCTCCATGCAAAACAAGGTTCTCAAGCCTTTTGAAGCTGTAAATGAGATTAAGACTTACGATGTCATTGTAAAGACTCACGGCGGAGGCCTCAATGGACAAGCAGGCGCACTTAGCCTTGCTATCGCTCGTGCTCTTAATGAAATTGATGCAGAACATCGCCCTGTTTTGAAGCAAAATGGGCTTCTTACCCGTGACCCACGTCGTCGCGAGCGTAATAAGCCAGGTAGGGCTGGAGCACGTAAGCGCTTCCAGTTCTCGAAGCGCTAAACTGTATCATAAATTCTACTGGGACAGCACAGGACTGTGTCATTCCGGTGCTCGTGTCCTCGAGTGTTATCTAGACACTGCTGTACTGCGCTCCTCATTCCTTGTCCTGCATCTGTCTCAGCGAATTTCTAATACAGTTTTCTCGTATTGCAATCGGTTTTTCTTTAGAATTCGACCACGAAAACCAAACACATCAATGCTGAAAAGCTCCTTGACTTCAGCTACTCTTGCTCTCAACAACATTTCCGTGTTGAACCTCCTGATCAAGAAAGAGCGCTCAGGCGGATGAAAAAACTTTTTCAGAAATTAATGTTTATAGTGTATTAAATTGAAAAGGGCACGCGATAAGCTTGCTCTTTTTCCTTAGAACTGCGTTCTCAGATCTCA
>Ga0194129_10004974_pt1 | contig 17268 bp, 13 predicted proteins | sample TA2KigCa35mmetaG_FD_150862 | JGI IMG/M metagenome (GOLD analysis project Ga0194129, IMG submission 150862) | Freshwater microbial communities from Lake Tanganyika, Tanzania - TA2015038 Kigoma Deep Cast 35m | ecosystem: Environmental > Aquatic > Freshwater > Lake | place: Tanzania: Lake...
ACTGGCATCTGCGTGGGAGGAACTGAACCCTATCCCGAAACTGGCCTCTGGTCAGACGCTCCTGTTTGACCTGTGAGACCGGAACCCAAAGAGCCGGATGTGGGACCCACAAGTCCGGTTCTGTGAGAGGCCTGGGGGCGAAAGCCCCCGGGCCTACTCGACAGCGTCCGGCGACGGGGCACGGGCGACCCCGAGCCCGCGCCGGGCGTCGCCCCGCCCTTGCATGCCACCATGAAGATCGTCCGTACAAGCCTCCCGGCCCGGAGGACATAATCACGGCATGGCGACCGACTCCACCATGCTGCGGCGGACGGCCAGCGACCCGTCCACCCAACTGATGCTCCGCGTCCGCGACGGCGATGCCGACGCGTTCGCCGACCTCGTCGTGGCCTGGCAGGATCGCCTCGTCACCCTCTTTCTTCACCACACCGGCGACCACGCGACCGCGGAGGACCTCACCCAGGAGGTGTTCCTGCGGGTCTACCGAGCGCGGTCCACCTATCAGCCGACGGCCAAGTTCACCACCTGGATCCACACGATCGCCAACAACGTCGCCAGCGACCTGCGGCAGCGGGCCTACCGCCGGCTGGAGCGGGGCGTGCCCGCCACCGCATCCGCGTCGTCGTCGGCGATCGGCCTGGATCAGCTCGCCGTCGCGGCGAGCGGGTTCCTGCCGGCGCGGCTCGCCGACCGCTCGGAACTGCAGGCGGTCGTCCGCGCGGCGATCGCCGGCCTCAACGAGCGGCAGCGGATGGCGGTGCTGCTGGCGAAGTTCGAGCAGTGCTCCTACGAGGAGATCGCGACGGCGATGGGGCTCACCGTGCCCGCCGTGAAGTCGCTGCTCTTTCGGGCCCGAGACCAGCTTCGTGTCGCCCTCGAGCCATATCTCCAGGGAGACGCGTCGTGAGCCACGAACCATCCGATGGCACGGGCAAGCCGGCCGACGACCTCCACGACGTGTGGGAGGCGCTCGACGTGCTGCCTCGCGCTGCGGCGTCGGTCGACATGGCGGCCACGACGGTGGACCTGGCCGCCGTGACGGCCGACCGCCGGGGCGTCGGCGACACGCTGCGTCGCGGGATGCGGCTGCCCGTCTCCCCGCGGGGCTGGCTCCGGCCGGCCCTGGCCGTGGCGGGAAGCCTTCTCGTCGGCGTCGTGCTCGGACGCGTCACGGCGCCCGATCCCGATCGGATCGTTCTCGAGTCGCTGCCGCTGATCCGCCACCTCGGCCTGCTGCGGGAGGCCGGCAGCGTGACGTTCCTGAAGTCCCTGGCGGCCCGCCGCAGCCAGCTCCCGCTGCGGCAGCCGCCGGGATTCCTGCAGGACGACGCCGCCGAGTTCAACGCGGCGCTCGCCGAACTGGAGCAGGACCATGCACTGGGCGCGGCTGCGCGGCCCCATCTCGACGAGCGGCGGGAAGCGATGGCGGCGCTCGCCGCCGACGAGCTCGACGCGATCGAACTTGCGGCCACGACGTTTCAGGATCTGCCCATGGCGAAGCGGGGCGACCTGGCGGCGGTCGCGGCCGTGCTCGCCAATCCGGCACAGGACGAACTGCGGGCGGCGGCCCGGCTCTGGCACCTGATCATCGCGGCGAGCGACCCACCCGACCGGAAGAACATCATCGACTTGGACGCCGACGAGCGGCTCGAGTGGCTCGAGCGACGATCCCGCTGGCGGGAGTTGATGAGCGAGCGGCGCGGGCTTCCACCAGCGGGCGAGGGCGTGCCGCCACGTGGCCCCGGTCCCGCCGGCGGGGGCGGCGGAGGCGAAGGCCGGCCGCGATGGCAGGGCCCGCGCGGAGAACGGGGCGGTCCGAATGGTCCGCCTCCCGGTGAACGCGGTCCCCGCGGCGATGGATCCCGGCCCAGGCCGCAGCCGCCCGAGCGCCGTGAGCCACCGACACCGCGGGATTCAGACGCGTCGTAGGTCCGCCAGGAACTCGAGCAGCGCCCGGTTGAAGACCTCGGGCGCCTCCAGCGGCACGAGGTGGCCCGCCCCCGGCGCGATCAGGAGCCTCGCATCCGGAATGATCTCCTCGGCCGCCTCCAGGCAGGCCGGGGGAGTGATCTGGTCCTCGGCGCCGACCACCAGCAGCGTCGGCACGCGGACGTGCCGCAGCGCCTCGGTCATGTCGGGCCGGTCGCCGAGCGCCGCCAGGGCCGCCTGGATCGTCGGCACCCGCTGCCGCTCGATCAGCGCCTGCACGAGCGACCGGTTCTCCGCGTGCCGGGCGACTTCTTCTGCGCGAGCGTCGCTTCGCGGCGCCGCCAGGAGCCGGGGGAGCATCGCGTCGGCGAGGATCGACTGGCCGAGCCGGCCCACCTTGCCGGCGAGATCGGTCCGCGCGGCCCGGGCCTCCGGCGTGTCGGCCTCGAGCTTCGTGTCGACGAGCACGAGCGCGGCCACCCGCTTCGGATGCCGGGCCGCCACGTGCTGGGCCACGTAGCCCCCCATCGACACGCCGCAGATCACGGCCGGCTGGGAGACGTGCAGGGCGTCGAGCACCGCGACCACGTCGTCGGCGAAGTCGGCGATGCTCGCCGGCGCCGACTCGCTCGTGCCGAAGCCGCGGAGGTCGGGCACGATCAGGCGGAGCGACTCGGCGAGCGGCTCCTGCCGCCGCCACATCCCGTGGTCGAGCGGAAACGCGTGCAGGAGCACCAGCGGCAGGCCGGCGCCGGCGGTGTGCACCGCGAGCCGCGTGCCGCGGGCCGCGACCGGATGCGTCGTCGTCGGGGTGGGGGCGGCCGTCATGGCTGCTTTCTCCGGCGATCCTCGAACCGCTCGAGGTTCAGGCGGAGCATGCGGTTGTGGGGCTCGAGTCGCACGGCGACCGACTGCGTGCGGATCGCCCCGTCGAGATCGCCTTCCGCCGCCAGGCAGTGGGCCAGGGTGTCGAGCAGGCTCGGGCTCTCGGGCGACAGTTCGACCGCCTTCCGGGCAAAGGCGGTCGCCTGGCCGAAGTCCCCCTCGGTGTTGGAGACGAGCCAGGCGTATTCGTTGTAGCTGGCGGCGTCTTCGGGCACGGTGACGAGTGTCTCCTCGATGCGCGTCACCGCCCGCTGGATCCGCGGCCTGACCGCGGCGAGCCGCTCGGGGTCTTGGCCCGCGAGCCGGTAGAGGGCGATCAGCGAGTCGACCTCCTGATCCTGGGCCGCGAGCGCCTCGTCGACGAGCCGTCGTTCGGCGGCCGTGTCGCCCCTCTGGGCCGCCGCGCAGGCCGCGAAGTAGTGCATCCGGGCCCGCAGGTTGGCGGCGTCGTTGCCGATCTGGGAGATGGCCTGCTCGATGCCCGCGCGGCGGCCGGGACCGTCGAGCAGCTTGCCCAGCAGGGCCGTGGCTTCCTCGTCGCGGCCCTGCTCGTGGAGATACTCCGCACAGGTCACCCCCGCGGTCGCGAGCATGCCGACCGACGACTCGGCATCGTCGATCAGCGTGGCGTGTTCCGCGAGGCACCACTCGACGGCCCCCCAGCGGGCCAGCAGCTGCGCGGCCTGGAGCCGGGCCGCTGCCGACACGTCGGCCGCGTCGAGGGCGGCACTGGCCCGGGCCGCGAGTTCGGCGGCGGCGAGGTCGTCGCCGGTTCGCCGGCGGGCGACTGCGGCGGCGTACGCGACCAGCGGAGAAACCCCGTCGCCGTCCAGCGGGACCAGGTCGACCGCCTCGGGCAGGCCGTGTTCGGTGAGCCATGCGAGTTCGATCGCCAGCATCGCGTCGCCGTCGTGCTCCCGCGCCGCGGCGAGGAGCCGGCGCGCCTCCGCGAGTGCCTCGTCCTTCTGCCCGGCGGTCATCCGGAGCATGAGCAGGGCCCGGCGAAAGATCCGCACGGCCGCCGTCTCGTCGAGCAGCGACTCGTCGTCCAGCAACGCCCGGTCGGCCGCCGGGCCGGGCTCGGTCGTCGCGAGTGCCGCAAGGGCCGCGGCAGCCTCGTCGGCGGCGATCCGTTTCTCGTCGGCAGACGCGGCCTTCGAGCCGCGGACCAGGCTGCGGAGCAATGCCGCCGCCGGCCTGCGGCTGGGGCCGATCCCGGTGATGATCGCTTCGGCCACGGGGGGCCAGAACCGGTCGTCGGGCACCCACTCCCGGGCGAGCAGGGCGGCGGCGACCGTGGCCGCGAACGTCGACCGTTCGAGGAGCACCATCCGCGCCAGCGGCTCGACGCCGATGTCGCCGTCGAGCCGCAGGAGCACCTGCATCTGCCGCAGCCGCTCCGCCACCCCGAGCCGCGGCAGCCGCTCCAGGATCGCGACCACCCGCGGCGGATCGCCGTCGGCCACCAGCGGCAGCCGGTCGACGAGCCACCGCGCCCGCAGCGCCACTTCGAGGTCGGCACTCGACTCGGCCGCCCGAATGAGTTCGTCGGCTGCAAGGCTGCCAAGCTCGGTGAGCTGCTCACTCGCAAGCTCCCGCACGGCGGGCCGCTCATCACCGAGTTGCGAGATGAGGGCCACCACATCACGCCCAGTTTCGACAGCGGCCCGCAGGGGCGTCATCATGGCCATGATGGTCGCAGCCGCCACGAGCACGGCTACGGAAGACGATCGAACTTGCCTCTTCGCGGCCTGAACTCCGCTCGGGGTCGCCCGTGCCCTCGAGCGGGCTGTGGGAGCGAGCGAAGCCAAAGTTTGTACGCCGTGCTGCACGCGGCGTCTGGAAGCTGGAGCCGACGCCGGGACGGCGGCGAGAGCACGAAACTCGCCAGGCGAAGCGCCGCGAACACGCAGAGAACGGAGGCCTGGAGGGCCGTAGTGAACGTCCAGCGAGAGGGTACGGGCGGACCCGAGCCCCACGGATGATCCTGCGTCCCAGTCGCCCCGCAACACCAACGCAAACAGCGTCATGGATACCACCAGGCCACGGAGCTGCGCGACTCGAGATCCAGCCTACGCGCCTCGCGCCGACCGAGGCAAGCACCCGCTCACGTCGCGTCGGGATCGATGCCGAGGTCGCGAATCGTCACCAAGGACTCCAGGGGAATGCCGCGGGCGGCGAGGGCCTCCCGGCCTCCCGCGAGGCGGTCGATCACCGCCACGAGCCGCTCGACGACGAGCCCGAACTCGACCGCCCGATCGATCGCCAGCAGCGACGAGCCGCCCGTGGTGACCACGTCCTCGACGATCACGACCCGCTGCCCCGGCTCGACGGGCCCCTCGACGTATTTCTGGAGGCCGTGCCCCTTCGCCTCCTTGCGAACCATGAACCCCTTGAGCGGCAGGCCTTCGACGCCCGCCATCGTGACCACGGCGCCGGTGACGGGGTCGGCCCCGATCGACATGCCCCCGACGGCATGCGGCAGGGGACCGCAGTCCTGCAGCCGCCGGAGGATCGCCCGGCCCACGAGCATCGCTCCGTGGGCGTCGAGCACGACCTGCTTGGCGTCGAGGTAGAAGCTCGCCTCGCGGCCGGAGGCGAGGCGGAAGGTGCCCCGCTTGAGGGCACGGGAGGCGACCAGGTCGACGAGTTCACGGTCGGCGGCGGAGGTGGTCATCGCCGCAGTATAAGAGGAGGGGCAGTTCCGCCGGTTTTTTGACTCGCTGCCGGGGCGTTCTAAAATTTCCCCCGTGTCTCGCGCTCCCTGCCGGAGATGTCCGATGCGGCCCGTCGCCGTCTTCCGCCGGATCATGGTTCCCGTCGTGGCGTGGTGCGCCGCCTGGTGCGGCGGAGCGGCGGTCGCTGCGCCGCCGACGGTGGTGGTGCCGATCCGCCTGCCGATCACGGGCACCCGCGACACCGAGGTCGAAGCCACGGTGCTCCGCAACCTCGATCGGCTCCGCTCGAGCCCCGCCGAGCGCGGCCTGCTCGTGCTGAGGTTCATGGCGGGCGACGGCGAGGCGGCGGGCGGCAGCGACTTCGGTCGGGCGCTGGGCCTGGCGCGGTTCCTCGCCGACGAGCGGCTCGCGGGCGTGAAGACGGTGGCCTGGTTGCCAGAGGGGGCTTCGGGCCACGCGGTGCTCGTGGCCCTGGCCTGCGAGGAGATCGCGATGGCGCCGGACGCCGTGCTCGGGCCGGCTGCGGAGGAGGGCCGGGGCGTCGATGCGGCCACCCGCGCGGCCTACGCGGAGGTGGCGGCGCGGCGGCGGACCGTGCCGGCCGCGATCGCCGTCGGCATGGCCGATCCCGCGGCCCGGGTGCTCAAGCTCTCGACCGAGGATGGTGAACGCTATGTCGAAGAAGCGGAGGCCGCGGCCGTCCGCCGCCGCACGACGGTGCTCGACACGGAGCCGCTCGAGCCCGCGCCGCTTTCGTTCGACGGCCGCAAGGCCCGGACCCTCGGGATCGTGCAGCTGCTGGCGGCGACGCCGGCGGAACTGGCCCGCGGACTGGGAGTGTCGGAGCGGGCCGTCGCCGGGGATCCCTCGCTCACCGGCGGCTGGCAGGCGGCGCGGGTGACGCTTTCCGGCGCGATGACGCCCCAGGCCGTCGAGCGGACGCGGTCCCGGATCGAGCGGGCGATCGCCGACGGGGCGAACTTCATCTGGCTGTGGATCGACAGCCCCGGCGGCGCCCCCGAGCAGAGCCTCGTGCTGGCCAACTGGCTGGCGAGCCTCGACCCGGCGGCCGTGCGGACCGTGGCGTTCGTGCCGGAGCAGGCGCGGGGCGACGCGGCGCTGGTGGCGCTGGCCTGCGACGAACTGGTCGTCCGCCCAGCCGCGGTGCTGGGCGGCCCGGGGGCCGCGGCGATCCGGGAGCGGCAGGGAGACGCGATCGCGGCGGCGTGGCGGGGTGGGGTGGCGAAGCGCCGCAACCGGAGCTGGTCGCTGCCGGTGGCGCTGGTCGTGCCGGGCATCGACGTGAACCGCGCCGAGGAGGCGGCCACGGGCCGGGTCGACCACTTCAGCGAGGCCGAACTCGAGGCCCGCGACGATCGCGAGCGGTGGCGGCTCGGTGCCCGGGTCGGCGTCGGGCCCTTGGAACTCGACGGCCGGCGGGCGGCGGAGCTCGGCCTTGCGGCCCACTCGGTCGCCGACGCCGCGGGGTTCCGCGAGGCCTACGGGCTCGACGGGACGATCGCCGCCGCGGAGCCGGGGTGGGCCGACGACCTGCTCGAGGCGCTCGCCAGCCCGAGCCTCGCCTGGCTGCTGCTGCTGATCGGCGGCGCGGGGCTCTACATCGAGCTCAAGACGCCGGGCGTGGGCTTCGGCGGCTTCGTGGCGATGGTGGCCTTCATCGTCTACTTCTGGAGCCAGCACCTCAACGGCACGAGCGGCTGGCTCGAGGTGATGCTGTTTCTGGCCGGCTTGGTCTGCGTGGCCGCCGAGATCTTCGTCCTGCCGGGCTTCGGTGTGCTCGGTCTCGGCGGCGGCCTGCTGGTGATCGCGGCCCTCGTGCTGGCCAGCCAGTCGTTCGTGCTGCCGACCAACGCCTACCAGATCAGGCAGATGGAGCGGTCGCTGACGGGCATCCTCGCCGCCGCGGCCGGCGTCGCGGTGCTGGGCTTCGCGATCCGCCGCTGGCTGCCTGCGACGCCGTTTTTGCGCGACGTGCTGCTCGAGCCCCCCGCGGCTGCCCTCGACGCCCCGGCCCTCGCCCTCGACGACCTCCTCGGCGCGGTCGGCACGACGACGACGCGGCTGGCACCGGCGGGCAAGGCGCGGATCGGCGACACCGTTCGCGACGTGGTCGCCGACGGCACGCTCGTCGAGCCCGGGGTCGCCGTGCAGGTCGTGGACGTGCGTGGCGGCCGGCTGCTCGTGAGGCCCTCGTGACGCCGCTGGCCTGGATCACGGCACTGGTCGCCCTCGGCTTGGCGCTGGTGGTCCTGGAGGTGTTCGTGCCTTCGGGGGGAGTGCTCGGCTTCTTCAGCATGCTGGCGATCGTGGCCGGGGTCGTGATGGCCTTCGTGCAGGAGGGGCCGGCGGTCGGGATGATCGTGCTGGGGGCGACGGTCGTCGCCGTGCCGATCGTGCTGGCCGGCGCCTTTCGAGTCTTCCCGCACACGCCGCTGGGGCGGCGGGTGATCGCGGCCCCGCCGGATCGCAGCGCCGTCGTGCCCGACGCCGACCGCCGCGGGATTCTCCGCGGCCTCGTGGGCCATTCCGGCCGGGCGACGACCGAACTGTTGCCGTGGGGAAGCGTGGAGGTGGAGGGGGGCGTCCACGAGGCGATGAGCGAGAGCGGCCCGATCGGCTCCGGCTGCGAGGTCGAGGTCGTGGGCGTGCAGGCCGGCGGACTCGTGGTCCGGGCCGTCCCGCCCCGGCCGCCGGCGGCCGGACCGACACCGGCGCCTCCGTCGCGGGCGGCGCTCGAGGAGTCGCTCGAGACGTTCGATTACGACTCGCTCGCCCGGCCCGGGGAGAGGGCCCGGCCGGGAACGGGGCCGAAATTTGACGGGGACGCCGCCGCGAACAAGTCTTGAGGGTGGAGAATCGTCGTCCCGGAGCCCCCCGATGCCCCTCCTCACCCTGATCGTCCTCGGCGTGGGCGTGTTCGCCCTCGTCGTCCTGTTCGCCGTGCTGGCCCGGTACCTGCGGCTCTGGATCCAGTCGGTCGCCTCGCGGGCCGGCATCGGCCTGTTCGATCTCGTGGCGATGAGCTTCAAGAAGGTCAATCCCACCGTGATCGTGCGGAGCAAGATCATGGCGGTGCAGGCGGGGCTCGGCGACTCCACCGGCATCACGCGGCAGGCACTGGAGGCGCACTACCTGGCCGGCGGCCGGGTGCCGCTGGTGATCCAGGCGCTGATCGCGGCCCACAAGGCGGGCATCCACGAGCTCGACTTCAAACGGGCCGCCGCGATCGACCTCGCCGGCCGCGACGTCCGCGAGGCGGTGCAGACGAGCGTCTACCCGAAGGTGATCGACTGCCCCGGCAAGAACAGCGGCCGCGAGTCGCTCGACGCCGTGGCCAAGAACGGCATCCAGCTCAAGGTGAAGGCCCGCGTCACGGTGCGGACGAACCTCTACCAGCTGATCGGCGGCGCCACCGAGGAGACGATCATCGCCCGCGTCGGCGAGGGGATCGTGTCGGCGATCGGCTCGGCGGAGAAGCACTCCGACGTGCTGGAGAATCCCGACGTGATCTCCAAGACCGTGCTCGCCCGCCGGCTCGACGCCAACACCGCCTTCGAGATCGTCTCCATCGACATCGCCGACATCGACGTGGGGGCCAACATCGGCGCCCGGCTGCAGGCCGACCAGGCCGAGGCCGACACCCGCGTGGCCCGGGCCAACGCCGAGGGCCGCCGGGCGATGGCCGTGGCCAAGGAGCAGGAGATGATCGCGAGCATCGAGCAGAGCCGGGCGGCGCTCGTCGACGCCGAGGCCGAGGTGCCGAAGGCCGTGGCCGACTCGCTGACCAGCGGCCAGCTGGGAATCTTCGACTACTACAAGCTCCGCAACCTGCAGGCCGACACCGACATGCGGCGGAGCATCGCCTCGGGTCCGTCGACGGCGGTCGCGGCCTCCCAGTAGCCGCCCGGAGAGGGATCCGATGCACCTGTCTCTCGCGGCCCCGGTGCTCGCCGCCGGTTTCGACTGGCTCGACGGGCTCGTGCCGCTGTTGCTGGCGATCTTCTGGATCGTGTCGCAGGTGGTGAACCTCGTGCGGCGGCTGGGAGGTGATCCCGCGCGGCCGCGGGTGGAGCCGGTCGCGGCTCCGCGGCGTCGGCCGCCGGTCGTGAATCCGGGGGGCGAGGCGGGTGATGCCCGGGTGCAGCTCGAGCGCCAGATCGAGGAGTTCCTCGCCCGCTCGCGGTCGGGTGCGCCAGCCGTGCCGAACACCGGGCGACCGCCGCGGCCGGAGCCTCCGCCGCTCCCGATGCAGCGGGCACGGCCCCCTGCGCCGCAGACTGCCCGCCGTGCGCCGCACCGGCCGCCGGCGGCAACGCGGCCGAGCGTCGCCGCGCGGCAGTTCGATCCGCTGGGCGCGGCGGGCGATGACGTGGCCGAGCACGTGCAGGACGCCTTCAAGCGGAAGCTCAAGCACCTCGAGCCGTCGCTGTCGGGCGGCAACGCGTTCGATGCGGCGCCGCCACCGCCGGCGGGGGCGAGCGGCGTGGCCGACGATCTCGCCCGCGCGGTCCGCGATCCGCTGGAGATGCGGCGCCTGATCCTGCTCCGCGAAGTGCTCGAGCGACCGGTCGAGCGCTGGGAGTGAGGCGGGTCACCCGTGACCCTCGCGCGTCGCCTCAATACCGCCGCCGGACGTTCGTCTCTCCTACGGAAGCCCCAATCGCGTGAGCGCTGGGGGCCGTGCCATGGCCTGCGTTGCTCGCGCTTCAGGGGCGCAGACTCAAGCGGCCAGGCGAAGGGCTGCCCGCGCCACGCGCGGCTCAGTCCCCATCGGTCACGCGATTGGGGCTTCCGGTGCGGGGTCTGTGGGGGTGCGCCGCGGGTTGGAAACCCGCGCTACGAGGGGCATGAACTCAGCCGCCGGTTGAAAACCCGCGATTCTCTCAGGCTCGGGGTTGCCCGTGCCCTCGAGCGAGCTGTGGGAGCAAGCGCAGCCCCGACCAATCCGCCTGTGGCGGATCGGTGCCCGGCGAAGCGCCGCGGACACGCAGCGAGCCGAGGGCGGGATGCCCGAGGCGTGCGTCCAGCGAGGGGGCACGGGCGACCCCGAGCCCGCGTTACGCGAGGCTCACGTGGAGTCCGTATGAGGCGGTCGGACGCCCGGCACGCGACCCGCTCGCCGGGCCGATGCTGGCGCCGCCCGCTGGCGCGGTCCGGAGCGTCGCGGTGAGGTCCCCCTGGCTTGCCGAGGAGCCCTCAATCCACAGGTTTGGCGGGCAGCGGCCGGGCGTCGGCCAGGGTTTTTCCGGGGCTGGCGGCGTCCCGAATTCAAGGCTTGAGCGCTGGCGGCGGCTGGTCTACAAGAGGGTCGGCAGGGTCGCCGCGGGCGGCCCGAACGCAGCGCGTAGACGAGGTTGCCCAAGCCTCGTCTACGCGCTTTTTTCAGCGGCTGCCTCGGGCCAGTGTCCACGGATGGATGCGCCGCACATGTCGTTTCCGTGCTTCGTTCTGCGGTCGGCGGCGGCGACCCTGCTCGTCGTGACGGCCGCCGTGGCGGCGGCCGAGTCCGCCGCGTTGCCGCTGACGGTGCGCGTCGCGGCCGACCACGCGTATCTGCGGTGCGGTCCCGGCGACGACTTCTACCCGACCGAGCGACTCGTCGCCGGCGACACGGTCGAGGTCTGGGCGGTGGACGAGGCCGGGCTGTGCGCGGTCCGGCCGGTGGCGGGCAGCTTCAGCTGGGTGCTCGCCCAGGACGTGCAGCGGGAGTCGTCAGGTCCGGGGCCGGAGACCGCCCGCTCACAAGGACCCTGCACGGGAGTGATCGTCACCGACCACGCCGTCGCCCGCATCGGATCGCAGCTCAACGACCTGCGGCACGTCAGCCAGGTGGCGCTCGAGGCGGGCGAGCGGGTCACCGTGCTCGACGAAGTGCATGTGCGCGACGGCCGGCAGGCGGGGCGGTGGGTCAAGATCGCGCCGCCGTCGGGGGAGTTTCGCTGGGCGCGGGGCGAGGATCTCGCGCTGCCCCCCGGGCTCGCGCCCCCGCCCGCCGAACCCCAGGAGGCCGCGGCCGGAGGGCTTGCAGCGGCCGGTGACGCCATCCGCGACGCGGGCACGGCGGTGACCCAGGCGGTCGCGGAGTTCGAGGCCGCGACCGTGCCCGAACCGGAGCCCCAGGGAGGCATGGTGCGGCTGCTCGCCGGCTGGCTGCCGCGGGGCACGAACGTGTTCGAAGGGCCCGCCACGCCCCCGCCGGCGGTGAGCGCCGGCGCGACCGCCGCTGCCGGCGACGAACTCTCCGACATCGACCTCGCGCTGTCGCTGGCGGTCACGGGGCCGAGCCAGTCCTGGAACCTCGCCCCGCTTCGGGATCGGCTGCGCGTGGCCGCCACCCGGGCCACCTCGCAGGGCGAGCGGACGCGGGCGCAGGCGATCGACGCCCGCCTGGCCCGCTTCGAGGAGATCCAGGCGCGGCAGCAGGGCCTCGCCGCCGCCCCGGCCTCCCCGGAGCCGCTGCGGCTCGGAGGCATGTGGTCGAGCCTCGCGGAACTCGGGTCGCGGCCCGTCCGCCCCGGCGTCCTTCCCGGCGGGAAGCCTGCCGGCGGCCAACCGACCTGGACTCCCCCCGACCAGATGGAGGCGACCGGTCGGCTGGCGACGGTGATCTCGCGGCGGCCCGACGCCCCGCGGTGGGCCGTCGTGGACGACCGCAACAACGTGCTGGCCTTCGTCACCCCCCAGCCCGGCGTCGACCTCGGGCCGCTCGTCGGCCAGCAGGTGGCGGTGCGCGGCGCCCGCGGCTACATGCCCGAGTACAAGCGGCCGTATCTGGTCGCCTCGGAAGCGCGGGTGCGGATGGCCTCGGTGCCGTCCCCGACCGTTCGACCCGACGGCACGCAGTAGGCCGCGCCCGTCGGGGGCCGCTCACGGCCGGCCTGCCTGCTCGAGCTGGTCCACCGTCATCCACCGCGCCGCCAGGTCCTGCTGGACGTCGTCGGCCGAGACGCCGGCGCGACGAACCGTCGCCGGGCCGCCGGCGAGGCTGACGAGGGTGCGGCGATCCTCGGGCGGGATCCGCGTCATCCGGTCGGCGATCCGCGACACCGCGGCCGGATTGCGGGCGGCAGCGGCGGCGAACTGCGACACGAACAGGCTGATCTCGTGCACGTTCACGGCGGCGGAGCGGATGATCAGCGGCTGGAGCGTGCGGGTGACGAGTTCGAGCCCCATCCCATCGACGTCGAGGAAGGCGTCGATCTGGACCGTCTGCCGGCGCCCGTCACCTTGATCGCCCGGCGCCGGCGAATGCCTCACGACCACCAGACAGGATCCGGTGAGCGGCTTGGGCGCGAGCGGGCCGTCGTACCCGCCGCTGCCGAAGTAGACGTGCACTCCGCCCTGGGGCGTGCGCTCACGATGCAGCAGGCGGACGGTGCCGACCGTCCCGTAGCCGTCGGCGAACCGCCACGTCTTGGGCCCGGTCGGATCGAGGGTCAGCCGGCTGATGCCCAGCACCCGCCAGACGTCGACGAGCGCCTCGGGCTTCGAGAGGATGAAGTCGAGCAGCGCGGCGTCGCAGGTGATGCTCGCCGCGGGCAGCCGCCGGGAGAGCGTGCAGCGACGGATCGCCTGCTCCGCGACCGCCCGCTCCGCGGGAGCCATCCGATCCAGGGGGACGGAATCGATGGTGCGGCGCTGTGCGTCGCGGGACGACTGCCCGAACGCCGCGACGATGCCGGCCGCCGAAGGGGGATCGCCCGCCGCCCGGGCCGGCGGCGCGAGGCCCGCAGCCACCAGCAGCGCTGCGGGAAGCAGCGCGGAAACACCGAATGCATGACGCCCAAAGCCCATGTCCAAACCCCCCGTCGTGCCCTCCCCGGCATCGCGAACGATGCCGCCCGCGGAGAGTCTTCGGATCGGGCGGGGCGTCGCGGCCAGAGTTTTTCGCCGTCCACGGTGGGCATCGGCCGCGGACCGGGCAGGGTCGTGGCCCGGTGATTTCCCCGCCTGCGCACCCTGCCCACGCGACCTGCTTTCTGGCTTGGCCCGCCGCCGCACTTCGCCTACCATCCCGCCCCGGTCCGGCGGACGTCCGCCCCCGGGGACCGCCAGGGCTGACGTGGATGAGAGTTGCGCGACACACCACCGGCGACGATGCCGGCCCGGACGACGATGCTTCCGCGCAGCAGCCGCACGGGCTGATCGGCCGCTGCCTCGTGGCCTGGACGCGGCTGTGCCTGCGGCACCCGGCGGTGATTCTCACGGCGGCACTCCTCTCCGCCGTGGCGTCCGGAGCCTGGACGGCGCGGCACCTCGGCTACAAGGTGAGCCGCGCCGATCTCATCGACCCCACCAGCGAGTACAGCAAGCGGTGGGTCGATTACATCCGCGAGTTCGGCGAGGACGACGACGCCGTCGTGGTCGTCGAGGGGGAGTCTCGCCAGGCGGTGATCCCGGTGCTCGAGGAGATCTCCCGCGAGGCCGGCCGCGAGGAGGGGCTCTTTCGGGCGGTGCTCCACGAGGTGGACCTCTCGAGGATCCGGGCCAAGGGGCTTCACTATCTCGCCCCCACCGACCTGACGGCGATCGACCGATTCATCGAACAGACGCAGCCGATCATCGCCGGAGGCTGGGCGCAGCTCCGCGTGGGCACCATGGTGGGAGGCCTCGCGAGCCAGGTGGTCGCCGGCTCGGCCGCGCAGGACCCCGCTGCGGAGCCGCCCGACGCTTCGCTCGAACGCTACGTCGAGAGCCTCGTGGCAGGTCTCGAGGCGCCGGCCACGGCCGACCTCCGGCCGGGCGAATACGTCTCCCCCTGGCCGGGCATGCCCGAGTCGCTCGGCATGCTCCGGGATCTCTCCAGTGAGCAGCTGCTCGCCAAGGACGGCCGGCTCGGCTTCGTGCTGCTGCGGCTCACGAAGGAGAAGGGGGGGTTCGCCGGGGCGTCCGCGGCGACCGACGCGCTCCGCCGCATCATCGCGACCGTGGCCGCCCGCCATCCCGGCGTCTCGATCGGGCTGACGGGCATTCCGGTGATGGAGGACGACGAGATGCGGGCCAGCCAGACCTCGATGGTCTGGGCCAGCGGCCTGTCGATGGCGGCAGTCGTGCTCGTGATCATGGCCGGCTTCGGCGGGGTGCGGCATGCGTTCCTGGCCAACGGCGTGCTGGCGATCGGCATGGCCTGGGCGTTCGCCTGGGCGACCGCGAGCGTCGGCCACCTCAACATCCTGAGCGTCACCTTCACCGTGACGATGATCGGCGTCGGCATCGACTACGGCACCTACTACGTCGGCCGCTATCTCGAACAGCGGCGCAGCGGCATGGACTGCGCCGCGGCCTTGCTCGAGACCAGCGGCCGGGTGGGCCCGGGGATCCTCACCGGGGCCATCACCACGGCGGTGGCCTTCTTCGCCGCGGCGATGACGAGCTTCGTGGGCGTGGCCGAACTGGGGATGATCGCCGGCGGCGGAATCCTGATGTGCTGCGCCGCGGAGCTGCTGGTGCTGCCGGCCGCGGTGGCCCTCGTCGACCGCAGCTTCCTCGGCCGCCGCATCCCGCAGCCCGTGCCGGTGCACGCCTGGCTCGCGCCGGTGTTCCGGCATCCGCGGATCGTGCTGCTCGCGGGGATGGCGGCCACGCTGGCGATGGCCGGCGGGCTCCACGAGCTCACCTACGACCACAATCTCCTCAACATGCAGCCCGAGGGGCTCGAGAGCATCGCCGTGGAGAAAAAGCTCCTCGAGGAGTGCGACCAGAGCGTCTGGTACGCCCTGTCGATCGCCGACTCCCGGGAGCAGCTCCTGGAACGGAAGGCACGGCTGGTGGCGCTGCCCTGCGTCGAGCGGGTGGACGAGATCGCGTCGCTGTTGCCGGTGGACGAGGAGGTCAAGCAGCCGCTGATCGAGAGGATCCGCGGGCGGCTCGTAACGCTGCCGGAGCGGCCACCGGAGATTCCGATCGACCGACTCGACGCGCTCGGCGAGACGCTCGGCTGGGCCCAGGCCGAGGCCGCGAAGCGCCCCGGCGGCCTGCGAACCGCCTGGCATCTGGAGCGGGCGCGGGAGAGCCTGCGCCGCAAGGGACCGGAGGAGTGCTACCGCGCGCTGGCGGCCTTTCAGCAGCGGTCCGCCGGCGACCTGCTCAGTCGGCTGCACGCGTTGGCCGGCGTGGCCGATCCGCAGCCACCCGCGCTCGCCGACCTGCCGCCGAGCCTCGTAGAACGGTTCGTCGGCTCCAGCGGCCGGCACCTGCTCAAGATCTACGGCCGGGGCGACATCTGGAACTTCGAGTCGCTGGAGCGGTTCGTCCGTGACGTCCGCAGCGTCGATCCCCACGTGACCGGCAATCCGGTGCAGGCCTTCGAGGGCTCGCGGGAGATGAAGCGGAGCTACGAGCAGGCGGGGCTGTACGCGTTGATCGTGATCGTCGCGGTGCTGTGGCTCGACTTCCGCTCCATGAAGCACGCCTGCATCGCCGCCCTGCCGCTGGCGGTCGGCATGCTGCAGACCTTCGGCCTGATGGGGCTGGTGGGCATCGATCTCAATGCGGCCAACCTGATCGGCATCCCGCTGATCCTGGGCATCGCCGTCGACTACGGCGTGCACATCGTGCACGACTTCCTGGAACGGCCCGGGCCCTACCGGATCAGCGCCTCGACCGCCAACGCGGTGCTCGTGGACGCGCTGACGACGATCCTCGGGTTCGGCGCCCTGATGGTCGCCAGCCACCGGGGCCTGGAGAGCCTCGGGCGGGTGCTGACGCTGGGCGTCACGACCTGCACGGTCACGTCGCTCGTCCTTCTCCCGGCCCTGCTCTCGATCCTGCGCCGGGACGCGGCGGTCGCCGACGACGAGGCGGACGAGGTCGACGACCCGCCGGCCCTGGCGGCCTGAGCCGACCCGCGAGGAGGCCCGCGGATCGCGATTGTGCCGGGATGTGTCGGCGTGGTACTTCCCTGCTCGAGTTCCTTCCTCCCACCCCTGCAGCCTGTCCCATGATCGACCTGCGCTCCGCGATTCTCGCCTCCGCCCCCCTCGTCTTCGGCCTGGCCTGCGGGCCGGCGGCCGCCGCCGACGCAGCGGCGGACCGGGTGGTGAACATCGCCCTCGAGGACCAGTTCAAGAACCGGCACGAGACGCTCCGCTATGGCGGGGACGTGGTGGTGCTCGTGTTCGCCGAGCGCAAGGGCGCCGAGGCGGCGCTCGAACTGGGCCGGCGGTTGCACGTTCGCTTCCATCCGACAGCGACCGCCGCCCCGGCGACCGAATGGTCCCGGCAGCCGGTCGTCGGTCCGGTCGGCTGGCCCACCGGCATCGCGCCCCCCGACGTGCACGTGATTCCGATCGCCTGCCTCCCGGAAGTTCCCAAGGCCCTCGAGGCCGTCGCCCGGTCACGGTTTCGCAATGAGTCTCCCTTCGTGCCCGTGTGGCTCGACTTCGAGGACGTGATGCGGCAGCGGTTCGGGATCGTGCCGGACGAGCCGAACGTCGTGCTGCTCGACACCGCCGGCCGTCCGCGAGACGTGGTCTCGGGACATCTCGACGAGGTGCGATTCGCCGAGGTGGTGGCCGCCGTCGACCAGTTGCGGCTGCAGGCTCTCCAGGCACGCTCCGCCGCGATCCCCGCCGCGGCGACGGCCGTGCGGTAGGCCGCCTCCGCGCGGGGGCGACGACCCGCCCCAAGGGTGTGCGCACACCACAACCACTCTTGCATCCCCTGATAGCTTCGGCCGGTGGACCTTTTTCATCGGCAACGGAGGTAGTTCATGGGACGCAGAGTGGATCGGAAGAAGCTGGCGGAGTGGCAGCGG
>Ga0194129_10004977_pt1 | contig 17263 bp, 16 predicted proteins | sample TA2KigCa35mmetaG_FD_150862 | JGI IMG/M metagenome (GOLD analysis project Ga0194129, IMG submission 150862) | Freshwater microbial communities from Lake Tanganyika, Tanzania - TA2015038 Kigoma Deep Cast 35m | ecosystem: Environmental > Aquatic > Freshwater > Lake | place: Tanzania: Lake...
CTCTGGAGTATTGATTAAAGATTTTCCAAATTGATACATCAAATAACAAAACGAGATCGACGTAAGGATAATTCCAAAATAAAAACTAAGGTAAAGCGGACGAACACTCGAACTTGTAATGCCAGATGCTGAGAGTTTTAGCATTTTGGCGAGAGTATATTTACTCTCTCCCGACTCTCTTAGCCCTTGATCATAACGAATGTAGGTAGTTTTAAATCCAACCCAGGGGATAATTCCCCGCCAAAACAGGTCGCTTTCATGAATGTTTCGACAGGCCGAAACTACTTTTTTGTCCAATAATCTGAAGTCGGCACTTCCGATTTGGATAGGAACATCTGAAAGAGAGTTCAAAAGAATATAAAAAACTTTTGAAGAAAGTTTTTTTAAAATGGGAAGATGTTGAGCTGGATTTCTAGTTGAGATAACAACTTCGGATCCCTCTCTCCAATGGGTTAACATTTGCGAAATATATTCAGGGGGGTGTTCGAGGTCACAATCTAGAGTTATGACACAATCTCCGGTGGCATGGTCTAGCCCCGCTTTGATAGCCGCTTGATGTCCAAAGTTTCTTGAGAAAGAGAGTCCTTTGATGTTCGGATATCGTTGAGCTAATTGTTCAATAGCTTTAAGCGTTCCATCGACGCTTCCATCATCGACAAAAATAATCTCGGACTTTTCATCTTTAAGAATCTGAGAAATTTTTTCAAAGACCGTTTCTACGTTGGATTCTTCGTTGAAGACTGGAATAACAATGGAAATTAAAGAGTCTTTCATAGTTCAATAAGAGTCTCTTTTTCTTATCGTCGAATTAAATGGCTTTCTTAAGCGTTTTCAGATGTTTAAATTGATTTAACTCAGAGAGACGTGGGGATTAAGAGCCGACAGGATTTTGGTTTACTGCAAGGTAAATCGAATCGGCAAATTGGTCGGGTCGATAATGGGATAACACTCTGTGTTGTGCGTTTTTGGCCAACTGGGCTAAGAAATCTCGGTTTTCAAGAACTTGTCGAACCCAATTAACTGCAGAATGGAGATCTCCTACCGGATAAATTAAACCTGTTTTTTCTTGTTCGACTAAGTCATTCGCAACGCCACACGAGTCGCTTACTAAAGCGGGAAGTCCGCAGCTGAAAGCTTCGTTGACTACCAAACCCCAGGTTTCAAATTGGGACGGTACGACTAGGAGGTCTGCCGCAAAATACCAATCTCGGGTTTGAATTTGGTTTTGAAAGCCCATCCAGTGCAATCGGGGTAAGTTTTCGCTTCTCAATTTTAAATCTTTTTCAAGAGGGCCGGAGCCTATCATGACGGTGTGAACTTGAGAGTTCGCAAGAAGTATTTCATGAAGACTGAGTAAATCTTGAGGGCGCTTTCTTTCAAACAGTCTACCGACGAAAAGAAGGAGAAAATCAGTCTCTTTAATGCCCAAGCTTTTTCTGAGTTCGGACCGTTTTGTGGAAGCATAAGGCTCTTCTCGATGAAAAAAATGAGTATCGATACAGTATTTAGCCGGGACGATTTTTGAAGCAGGGATGTTTTTAGAAAGATAAAAATTTTTCGTTTTCTCGCCAATAGAAATAAAAGTTTTTACCCCCTTTAGAAAGAAGTTCTGTAAAGGAGTTGTTAAGCATTTTCTAAAAAGAGAACTGTGCGAAGTGAAAGTTTCTCCCACAAAGATCAGATCTATTTTGAATCGGGTACACAGGTATCTTAGGATCCAATGCTCTTTTAAATAGTAACCATAAACAAGAATTGACTGGGGCTTTTCCCGAGTAAGGGTGTCTTTTAGTTTTTGATAGGTCTTCCACAAAGAGAGCTGATCGGTACACAATGTTTCATTGGGATAGCCTGAGGTTAAGTTGACGCCCCAAGACAGAGATTTCGCCTTTCCCACTTCATGAAACCACCACTTGCTGCCGTCAAATTGAGAGTTAAAAAATACGACTTTAGCTAAGGGGAGCTTTTTAGTCAGTTCGCGAAAGACAGGGGCTCTATATTGAATAGGATGGGTATCAAAAATTAGAAGTTTTGAAGGGATTGTCATGTGGGTGTTAAAGTATCTTACCTCCTTCTCGACAAAGTGCCACTGGGTTTGTACACTTTAGCCCATGAATTCTATTCAGACCGCTAATGTAGTTTTGATTCTCTTAGGAGTTGTTTTGATTCTGTCCGGGCCTTACATTCTGTACCGAACAGTTTTTGGAGTGGTTCAACGGCGTCGCGAAGATCCTGGGGCCAGTCTTCAACCTTTTAGCAATTTTCTAAATATAGTTATTGGGGTTTTGTTTTTTGTGGCAGGCATTTTGTTTGTCATGAATAATTTACGCGGAAACCCATTTCAGTAAGCTTAATACAACCTATTGAAAATATTAACTAAACCGGATCAGTCTTTTGAATCTAAAGTCTGTTTTAATAGACGAAAAACTAGGGTTTAACTCATTGTAAATTCAATATTTTTCCTTCTTGGCGACGGGAATGGCGAGTGGTAGAAATTGGGTTAAGGTTGTCTATAAAGTGGGAGTTTTATCATGTCAGTAGGCTTAACATTAATTGGAGCAATATTCGCAACGGTTGGGTTTTTTGCTACAGTTTACGGATTGGTTATTTTGTTTACGGAAGGGCGCCGAGCAAAAGCAAAGCCCCGTCTTGGTTTGGCCCCGGGAGTGGGCCCTGGAACTCTAAGTGTTTGGGTGAATTGGGAACCGAGTTTGTTTAACCTTAAAATCTACCGGTTGCGAATTTCTCATGTGAGCCCTGAAAACAAAGCCAAAGAAGGCACTTTCACGGTAACTTTCGAAAACCCTCAAACCGAGCCATTTATTCAGCCTATCGAAATGCCAGGTGCGTTTCGAGAGATGTTGGAGCGAGAGACTTCAGAGCGGTCCTTATTTACTTTTGAATTTAGAACTGTCGATGAAATGTCTCTGTTTTTAAATTGCCACTTGAAAAAGGCCAAGAAAATCTACCAAGGTTTAAAGACAAAAAGGCCCCAAATTAGTCATGTTTTACCCTTGATGGCTCAAGATGCGGCCACGGTTTTCTCCCTGGATTTTGAAGAATTACAAGCTAGAAAAAAGAGAATGAAAGATCTTGAAGCTGCTGCGAAAGCTAAAGCAGCTAAAGCTGCTGCCGCCAAACCAGCTCCAGCTCCTGCTCCTGCTCCTGCTCCTGCTCCTGCAGCTGCTCCAATTAAACCGGCTCCTGCTCCCGCGGCTCCCCAAGCTAAAGTGGAAGCTGCTGTTGAAGCGAAAGTTAGCCCGACCCCTAAAGTCGAGGATAAGGCCGCTCCCGTTCCAGTCGCTGCCGAAGCTAGGCCCGTCGACAAGGCAGCAGTTGAGGACAAACCTAACGGTGCGAAACCTGATCCTGCCAAGTCGGGAGCGACAGCTCGATCAGTAAGAGACGTGGTCTCTGAGAGTAACAAAAATCGACCGGAGTAAGAGAGGGGTTTATGACAGAAAAAGGGGAAGGGTTTACGATGGACAATAAAAAAGAGGGAGCTCCTTCAGACATTGATTTTTCTACTCTTATCTACTCCTTTGCGACGGGAGCGTTGATTTCTATGGGGTTGGCTCCAGATCCTCAAACCAAGAAGGTTCAGAAAAATTTACCTATGGCTAAGCAGAATATTGAAATTCTGAATATGCTTCAGACAAAAACAAAAGGGAATTTGACTGAGGATGAAATTAAGTTTTTAGAAAATATTTTAACCGAAGTTAGACTTAGATATGTCGAGGCTACTCGTTAAAAAGCAAACCCAACGTCGACAACTAGAGACGGAACAAACCCGCTGAATGACATGCCAGTTTGAGTGCTAGCAAAAATATACTGAGCTCCCGCACCAAAACCGAAATTTAAGTGATTATTTTTAAAAAGTCGTCGGCCGAGCATGGCCGAAACAGCAGGGACTACGTTACCGTCCTCTTTGCCGTTGAATTGATAAGTAAGCCCATAAATTCCCAACCCGACTTTACCCCAATAGCCAATTAGAGGTCCTTCGGAATAATAGTGGTAATTAACAAAACATCCTGTCCCTTTTAGGGCTCCGTCACTGACGGAGTAGTTCATGAAGATAGGCATGACTCCAATGGCGGAGTGATCAGAGAAGGTCTGCTGGTATTCCAATGTTGGAAACAATAAATTGAAGCCCCCAGTAATGTTACTTTCAGGCATAAATGGTCCGGTTAACTTTAACCGTTCATAAACCTTGTTGTTGATTTTGCTTCCACCAAATTCCTGATTGTTTTTTAAGGCGGAAGCAATTTCACGAATGCCTAGGCTTGGGCTTTTTTCAACTAAGCGAACGGAATCTCCCTTTTGGGGGCGGGGATAATTAAAAGTTAGTTGAAGATACGTACTTTCAGAGTCATCCGCCGTTTCCGATTTGACTTCCTCTGTTTGCTCTAAGAGCTGGACAGTAGCAAGCTCTTCATCAACTGCAATGACAACACCGCAGGCAATATCTTTGTTTTCTTGGGTCACGCAAATACTGTCATCAACAGACCAAAAGGCCGAATTATCATGCGTTATTTTCAGAGTTTTATTTTTGGTGTTTACTGAGGTGACTTCGGAATAAATATGGGAAGGAGTTTGCGCTTTAACCTCAAACCCTCCCAGAAATAATAAAAGTAGAGTTAAGCCCTTTTTCATACTCTACTTATCGAGAAAAAATGGGGTTTGTTTGAGGATTTAAGTTAAATTTAATAGCTTTTGAGCCTCTTGTGGACTCGCAATGTCACGACCGACTTCTTTGGCTATTCGCGTTATCCGGGAAATAAGTTGAGCGTTGCTCGACGCAAGTTTCCCTTTTTCATAATAAATATTGTCTTCGAGACCGACTCGAACATTACCACCCATCAAGAGCGCATGAACCGCCAAAGGAGTTTCAAAGCGCCCAATTCCCGCAACGCCCCACGTTGAATCTTTGGGTAGGCGCTCAACTAAAAACACGAGTCCTGAAACTTCTCCTGACAGGGCTCCGGGAACGCCTAGCACAAACTGACAGTGGTAAGGAGGTTCAACTAATCCCTCTTTGATCAATTTTTTTAAATTATCGATGTGTCCAGCGTCGTAGATTTCAAATTCAGGAATTACTTTGAATTTCTTAAATGCTGCAGCCAGGGCTCTCATCTCTTCAAACGAGTTAACAAAAATATCCTCTCCGAAATTCATTGTTCCTAGGTTAAACGATGCCATCTGTGGTTTTAGAGTGAGCGATGCAATTCGATTCTCCATTTTTTCGCCGACAGCTCCACCGGTTGAAAATTGGATGATGGGAGGAGTTTGGCAGGCTTTGGTGATTGCATTCACCGAGCGTTGAAAATGTTCTAACTTTTGGCTTGGATTTCCTTGATCGTCTCTGACATGGAGGTGAATGATCGAAGCTCCCGCCTCCACCGATTCTTTAGCAGCTAGTCCCTGCTCCTCAGCCGTAATGGGTAAAGCTGGGCAGAGTGTTTTGTTAAGTTCGGCACCAGTGATCGCTGCTGTGATAATGAGTTTGTCCATGGTTCAACTTTACACGACCTTTAGGAGCGGGTCATGCTTTCTACATGTTTTTGAAAAATAGAGTTTAAAGCTTCCTGCACTTGAGATTTTTCTCCCAAGTGTTCAAGGGTAAGGCTTAAGCTTTCAATGGTCGACAAGCATTCGGGCCTGGGTTGTTTGCGCAGAGTGCCCCAATTTGAGGGTATTTCCGGATTTAAAACAATTCGCTTTAATTTCAGTAACCAAGGGTTTCTCCACCAGAGTGTTTTAGATTGCTTCCAGTTACCGTCCAAAATAACCACACCTCTAATTAACGAAGGATCAAAAGGCAGGCCTTTCTGAGTGACTACTTGAAAAGGGATTTTGGCAAGCTTCTCACTATTTTTTAAAGTCCCCAAAAACAACACCGCCCACTCTTTAGCCTCTGCTTCTTTTCCCCAAGCTGCCGAAAGTGACCGCCAATTGAGGCCAACCCGATGGACCGCATTTTTCAAGGTCATCGAAGCTAAGCGAGCGCTGGTGAGCGGGTTTCTTGCTTCTTGGGGATGTTGTAAAATGAGAACTTTAGTTTGAGTCGGAAGATGTTGAATTTCTGAGCAAAGACACAAATCTTTAGCTCTCCAGCAGTTCGGACATTTGAGGTTGTTGGGGGCCTTTTCCATAGATTTTGACGGCTTAATAGCACGAAAAAAGGGGGGGAACCTAGCGATAATTTAACTTAATTGGGTAACTTTGTGATATACAATGCCGTTTTATTTAGGACACTTAAGGGATTTATGCGAACGAACGATAAAATTCGAAATATTGCAATTATTGCTCACGTTGACCACGGGAAAACCACTTTGGTGGATGGGATGCTTTGGCAAAGCGGGACTTTCAGGCAGAACCAAATGGTAGCCGAAAGAGCCATGGACAGTATCGATATAGAGAGAGAGAGGGGTATTACTCTAGTCGCTAAGAACTGCAGTATTAATTATAAAGGTGTGCGAATCAACATCGTGGATACTCCAGGCCATGCCGATTTCGGAGGGGAAGTTGAGAGAGGCCTGCAAATGGTGGACGGAGCTCTCTTGTTGGTGGATGCGGCTGAAGGTCCGCTTCCTCAGACTCGATTTGTTTTGAAACATGCTTTGGAGATGGATCACAAGATTATCGTGGTTATCAATAAAATCGATCGTCCTGACGCAAGACCGACAGAAGTCTTAGACGAAATTTACAATCTTTTCCTCGATCTTAATGTGAAAGATCATCAATTCGATTTCCCGATAGTTTACACAAACGCAAGAAAGCGGATCGCTGTAAGATCTCCTGAGGAGATGGAAGAAGGTAAAGACCTTACTTTACTCTTTGATAAGATCATCGAATATTTCCCAGGCCCCAAAGTAGAAGATGACGGGCTAAGAATGCTCATTTCAAATACGAGTTATAGTGAGTATTTGGGCCGTTTAGCCGCAGGAAAGATCCACTCCGGAAAAATTCAAGTAGGAGACAAAGTCGTCCTATCTCAAGACAAAGGGCTTTCGTCAGAAACAAAAATCACCGCTCTTTTTGCTTATGAGGGGCTTCAAACGACCGCTATCGAGAGGGCCGAAGCGGGCGATATTGTTGTAGTTGCTGGAATAGAGGAGCTTAAAATCGGAGATTCGATTTGTGAACCGATAAGTCCAAAGCCTTTACCAAGAATCCAAATCGAACAGCCCACGATTTCAATCGAGCTCATTGTGAATAGCTCTCCCTTCGCTGGTAAAGATGGTAATCGGCTTACCTCAAGAGTTTTGTGGGATCGGATGGAAAAAGAGTTAAGAACCAACGTTTCTTTGCAGGCTGAAAAGACTCAGTCTTCCGATACAATTCTTCTTCGAGGAAGAGGCGAACTGCAGTTTGCGGTTTTAGCGGAGCAGATGAGACGTGAAGGCTACGAGTTTATGTTGGGGCGACCGAAAGTGATCACGCGGGAAAACAATGGACAATTGGAAGAGCCGCTCGAACATGTGGTAATGGATGTGCCTGAAACCTGCGTTGGGATTATCACGGAACGACTAGGAACTCGCAAAGGAGAAATGACCAACCTGCAAAAAATGGGAGCCGATCGTGTTCGGTTGGAGTTTGACATTGCTTCAAGAGGATTGATTGGGTATCGCTCAGAGTTTCTTAACGATACTCGAGGAACCGGATTAATGAGTTCTTACTTTGCTGGCTATGTTCCTTTTAAAGGACATATCATCGATCGAATTAACGGAGCCATGGTGGCCGACCGACCCGGAAAGACAACTCCTTATGCTTTATTTAATTTAGAGCCCCGTGGCAAATTAATGGTGGCTCCTGGAGTAGAAGTGTACGAAGGCATGGTGGTCGGTCTTAATAGTAAGCAGAATGATATCAATGTTAATGTGTGTCGGGAGAAGAAGTTAACTAACATTCGTGCCGCAGGCAGTGATGAGAATATCATTTTGACTCCAGTGCAACCGCTCACTTTAGAAGGGTCTATTGCTTGGATTGCTGATGATGAAGTAGTTGAAGTAACACCCAATCATATTCGGATCCGAAAAAGAATCTTAGATCAAAATAAGCGGTCCATTATCCGAGCTCCCCGGGAAGAGGAAGAAGATAACGCTTAGCAAAAGGCAACCTTGGTCCTCCATAAGTCTGTGCAATTTAAGAAAAAATATATCGGACCAGTTTCTTAAAAAGTCTACTAAAAGGGAGTCGGTATTTAGTCTTCGCTGGGCGCCTTGAGTATTGCTTCCTGAGAAATGGAACCCTATACTTAGAGCTTCAGAATCTCGAATCTTTAATTATCTAGGAATCCTATGTCTCAAAATCACGATCTTAAAAGTCTAGTGGGTCAACTTTTTATGGTGGGCTTTGAGGGTTTTTCAGTGCCCGCCGATTTTAAACAGGCCGTTCAAAAACAAAGCCTTGGCGGAACGATCTATTTTAAACGAAATGTGCAATCTCCAGCCCAATTGGCCGAACTTTCCAATGAACTTCAGTTTCAATGCCGCTCTAGTTCTAGCCCCTTTTTGTTTGTCGGTATTGATCATGAGGGTGGAAAAGTTAATCGTTTGGTTAATTCCTTTACTCAGTTTCCGGCGATTGAAAATTTAGGAGAGATTAATTCCCCTAAAATGGGATTCCAGTTTGGGGCACTTCTGGCAAAAGAAATTAAAGCTGTTGGCATTAATGTGAACTTTGCTCCTGTGGTCGATGTGAACACCAATCCTGAAAACCCGGTTATGAAAGGAAGAATGTTTTCTTCGGACCCCGAAGTTTGCGCCAAATTAGGTTCGGCGATTTGTCGTGGAATTCAAAAAATGGGAGTGGCTTCGGTTGCAAAACACTTTCCCGGTCACGGAGACACTCAAGTAGACTCTCACTTTGAGCTTCCTCGTATTGATAGAACGACAGCAGAGCTAGACAAAGTGGAGTTGGTGCCTTTTAAGCGGATGGTAAGAAGTCGAGTTGAAGGCATTATGACGGCTCATATTCTAAATTCGGCTATTGATCCCGATTATCCGGCTACGCTTTCAGAAAAAACCATACAGCCTCTACTAAGACAGGGGATGCGATATTCGAGATTAATTTTTAGCGATGATATGGAAATGAAAGCGATCACAGACCATTATGGAGCCGAGGAAGCCGCGGTTCTGGCAGTCAAAGCTGGATGTGATGTGCTGATTTATCGCGGAGATAATGGAATACCCTCAGGAGCTATGGAGGCGATCATAAAAGCCGTTGAGAGTAAAAAAATAAGTCGAGCACAGATTGAAGCCTCGGTTGAGAGGGTTTTAAATTGTAAAAAAGCTTATGCGGTTCAAAGTGAGCCGATTGATGTCACCCAAGTCGGAGGATTTATCGGAATTCCGGAGCATGTCAAATTTGCAGAAGCGGTTCAAAATAAGGAGAAGCTCGTCGATTTAGGGATTGAAGACCAGGAGTGACTCATCGGAGTTTGGTTGTTTTGAAGATGTAGGTATTTTAAGTTACGGGCACTGAAAGTCTTTCTGTTCTGAGAGGCAAGTATTGTTGAAGTTGTCCCATCTTTCGCATCGAGTTTGAATCAGACAATTTTGAGCAAAATACTCGCATTGAGTTTCATAGAGGCAGATCTCTTGGAAAGAATCCCAATATTGACACGTCTGCTGACAGCTAGGAGCTGGAAGCCAGGGATTTGAATTGTGGCATTGGGTTGTTTTGCCTTCGTAGCGGCAGTTTTGACTAAAGTTATCCCATTTATCGCAACGAATTTGAATAACACATCCATTGCCTTCAAATTGGCATTTGGTGCGATAAAGGCAGGCTTGTGCGAAATGATCAAAAACCTGGCAGTTTTCTTTGCAGCTTAATGACCGGTTATCGGAAAAAAGGTTAAAAGATAAAATGAAAGCGATCCAGAGCTTGAGTTTCATGGTGTACTCCTTATTCCAGAATCAAGAGTCGGTAGTTTAACATGAAAAACAATAGATTATACTGCAAAACAAAACCAATGCGCGGTGCCAATTGGGATGAAATAGGTTTCGTGGTTGAGAAGAGTTCGTTAGAATCAATTGGATGATTAAAGATAACAGGTCTCATTACCCAACGTTAGATGGAGTGCGTGGGCTCGCCATCCTTTTGGTTATTTTATTTCATTCTTCTTATATTCCGCGACTTCACTGGATTGATAAATTATGGCATGGAATTAGTTATTCAGGTTGGTTCGGTGTGGATCTGTTTTTTGTCTTATCAGGATTTTTAATTACTGAGATTTTGATTCGAGAAAAAAACTCCGAAGGTTTTTTTATCAATTTTTATGCTAGACGCTTTTTGCGAATTTTCCCTCTGTATTACCTATTTTTAGTCCTCTCATTTTTTGTTTTTCCTCAACCCGTTCAGTCAGGCTTTGCTTATTGGATATTTCTATCGAACATTATCATAGGTCGCTTGGGTTTTTATCAATCGCCGGTTCTTGATGTGACTTGGTCTCTTTCTGTTGAAGAGCAGTTTTATTTAATATGGCCTTTTTTGATTTTTATGTTTGAGGCAAAAAAAATGGTGAAACTTTGCCAATTTATTTTTGTATTTGCACTATGTTTTCGAGTTTGGAATTATTTTTCGAGCACAAGTGTCTTAATGAATTATGTGTTGTTACCCACACGCATGGACAGTCTGTGTGCAGGAGCTTGGTTGGCTTTTTCAAAAAATACGTTGCCATCAAGTTTTTGCAAAAAAGCCCTTTCAATTGCAGTCTTGTTTGGAGCAATAGTGTTTTGCGTGGATGTAAGTCATGCCGCTCCTTTGATGCGAACTTTAGGGTTTTCATTTAATGCATTGGCAGCTCTATTTTTGATTACACTTCTCTTAAAAGAAGAGAGATTTTTTTTGAAACCAGTTTTTCAGAATGTTGGGTTGAGAACTTTGGGAAAATATAGTTATGGAATGTACCTTTTTCATGTGCCTGTGATTAGGTGGGTTTTTTATTGGAGTGAACCTATTTGGATGGCAGCGGTAAAAAAAATAGGTTTAGGGTTTCCAGTCCAAGTTCTTTTCCATTTAGTAGCTGTCTTTAGTACGTTGGCCGTCGCTTTTGTTAGTTATCAACTGTATGAAAAACATTTTTTAAAGTTGAAAAGGTCCTTTGTTTCGATGCCGAGCTTAATGAAGGAGTAAGAAATTACAGTTGTTGTTTGTTTTCCAATAAGCTGCTCATTCAACCAATCAGAGTTTGTATTACTTAGAGCTGTATTTAAATCAAAGCTTTGTTGAGCTAAACACCCCTAAAAAAACAGGGCTCAAGTTGTCGTTTAAAAGCTGCCCACAAAAATGCAGCAATCCCAACATCAAAGAGATAATAAATAAGTTGTCCGGTCCTATTTCTATGCGAAAGAATTGCTTACTCGAAGTGTCGTATTTATTGTTTGTAGGTTGGTAACTGCGGCTCAACTTATGGTTCGCTGACTTCGTGTCTGACAAGTTGAGTAAATCATCAAAGGACATAATGGTGGACCGGATGGGGATCGAACCCACGACCCTCAGACTGCCAGCCTGATGCTCTCCCAGCTGAGCTACCGGCCCACATGTGTTAAGCAGAAGTTACAGGGAATATCAGAGCTCATTTAGCAAAGCAATGTTTCTCTTAAGCCTTTGTATTCTTTGGGCATACTACCCGTCTAAACAGTTCACACTCGCTTGCCTAAAAAGGGCAAAAAACAACCGCAAACCTTAAACTTCAGTCGTGTTTCTGGGGCACACAGATTGCTCCTTATGTAGCAAAGCCTTAGGTCCCCCGCTTGGGTTATGAAGGCCGTTAAATTAGAGGGAGCTTTAGTGACCATCTTGAAATCATATCACTGGATAGTTGCAATCGTTTTTGTTTTTGCTTTGCTCTTTATGGTGCGCGAGCCGTTTTCAATTGGGGCGTTTGTTTCAAAAGACGCTAGTCCACAAAACTTAGGGATTGAAGAAAGAGAAGTGATTTTGCAGGCTCTGTCTAGACTCGAAAATCAAAAGAGCTATCAACTAGAGGTAGAAAAGCTAAACGATTTTATAAAGAAAGAGACGGTTCCTATTCTGGTGCTCGATCTTAATGAGCGGGATCGAATCAAGTTTAGCGAGGGTGGTGGGCTTTTGTTTTCTAAAGAGTTTTTTTCTGCAGATCCCATCTCGCAAGAACTTTATTTAAAAACTTTTTTTGAGGATTTCGCAAAGAATGAAGGTTTTTACCAAGGTTCCCTTGCCAAACTTCCTACAAAGTCAAATTACTCTTCAAAGAGCGCTAGGTATAAGTAGGGATGCTGGCTTATCCAATCCATTTTGGCCAGCAAATTTGGAAAACTAGTTCCCGATAGACTAACCACCGCCTTAAAATCGCTTAAGACACCAGGCGTGGCTTCCTCTGAAAGCGCTTCAAATAAACTTAGCGATTCCCGAACTGGGTGAACAACAAAAGCTCCTTTGTCACCGCAAGCTACTTTGGCCGCTTCGATAGCCTCCAAAAGCCCACCAGTTTTATCCACTAAACCTAGGCCTAAGGATTCTACTCCTAGCCAAACTCTCCCTTGAGCCGCTTTCTCAGCAGCGTCTTTAGTCAATTTCCTTTGTTTTGCTACAAAATCGACAAAGCTATCGTAATATTGCAAAAGACGTTTCTCCATCAACGCTCGTTCATTTTTGTTCCAAGGTTTGTGTTCGGAATCTGAACCGATCCAAGGGCCATTTCCCCAAATCTCTTTTTTGATATCCAATTTTTGGTATAGTCCTGCAAGATTAAACTTACCCAAAAAAACACCAATCGATCCGGTTAGGGTTAACTGATTTGAAAATATCTTGTCGCTAGGGGCCGAGATAAAGTAGCCGCCACTTGCTGCCATATCCCCCATAGAAACAATCACGGGCTTTTGTTTTTTTGCTTTCGCGACTAAGCTCGCAATTTCCTCGCTAGCCAAAACTTCTCCTCCAGAACTAGAAACCCGAAAGACAATAGCTTTTGTTCGATTGTCGCGAAGAGCTTTTTCAAAAAGGGACTCCAAGTGTTCAGGAGTAATTTGGGATTGCCCGGCTAGGGACAGTAATCGATTTTTCCTTTGAAGGATATTTCCGCTGGCGGTAATGACGGAAATTCGATTAGGAAGATTAAGCGCTGAGCTATGGTATAGAGTTGAGGGATAAATTGTCTTAGGGTTTGCATCAGCCTCTCGGGTCTCTTTGTAACTTCCAATATTGTCGATGAGCTTGTATTTTAAGGCATCCTGAGAACTAAACATGCCGACATCTAACCATTGGTTCCATTTTTCTTGAGAGATCTTTCGTGTGCGACCTAAAATTTCTAAAAGAGATTTATCAAGTTCTTTTATTTCGTGCTGGGTCGCCAGCTGACTTTTCCGAGAACTGTCTTTTCGCATGAAAAATTCGGGAGCTGACTTATAATCCCCTTTGGCCAAAAATTCCCCTTCTATTCCGGCCTTGTCCAATGTACCTTTGATAAAATATTTAGAGACTCGACTTCCCAACAGCGTAATTTCTCCGCTCGACTCAAGGTAAATATGCGTAGCACTTGATGCGATCAAATATTCTTTGGTTTTTGCCATGCTTAAAAAGACGTCGACCGTTTTTCCTTGATTTCTTGCTTTGAGTAACGCTTCAGATATTTCCTCTGCAGCACCAAGACCTAGGGGAAAAGTCTCCACTTTAAGAGTTATTTTTTCTATGGCTTGATTAGTCGAGGCTTCTTGGATGCTATTAAGAATTTCTACTAGAGAAGGCCTTGCTTTACTGAAGAGAGTCCCTTCTCTTCCTTCTTCTGTCAAAGTCTCATCTAAAGTAATGAAAAGTTCTCTCTTGGGTTGGAGAGTCGACTTGAGGGGCTTTAGGGCGGTTTGAAAGCCGGCGATATATTTGGGCGCTCCATTTTTTACTGTTTCTTTGGGAGAGGGCTGATAAACCGAAAATAGGGATGCCCTTTCTAAGTCCCACTGAATCCCGATCTGAAAGCGATGGTCACTTTGATAGCCTGAGAATACTCGAAACCCTGTAAGTGGTTCCAAAGTAAGGTTAGTTTGAAAGCTGGTGGTTTTGAAAGTAGAGTTTGAAGGGGTCTCAACGTCAGTAGTCAGAGTTAACCAAGAAATCGGCCGATAGGCGGCACCTAGGATAAAGATTGTGGGAGATTTGATTCCGTTAATAGTTGATTGATTGAGCTCTGATAGTATCAACCCCAAGCTGAAGCTTGAAAAGGGTCGATATTGAAACCCCAAATCCCAACTAAAGTCATTAGACAGTGAACTTATTTCTGAAGAGGTCAAAGAAAAACGGGTTCCCCAAAAAAGCTCCTGAGATATCGGATAAGCAACACCCACTTGGTATCTTGAAAAAGAGTCAGAGTTCTCATTTAGCTTCTCGTAGCCAAAACCAAACAGACTATAGTTACTACTTAACGAAAACTCACTTTTTTCACCGAAGGTTGATCCGTAAGTAAAAGAACTTAGAAGTCCCAAACCGTTAAGTTCTTTTTCAAAGGCCATCCCTGCGGGATTGGTGAATAAATTTCTCGAACCGTAGCTTAAGGCCGCTGAAGTTCCGACTTCAATACCCCTATTCCAAGGGGAGGAAAAACCAACGGCCGAGTTTAGAAGGATAAAAAACTTAAGAGCTTTTCTGGCAAGTTTCATTTTTCCAATCTTTCATCTGTTGATGGGTTTCTATGTCTTTTGGAGAGAGCGTCCAGCCCGCATAGAACGAAAATCGAATATCCCCTTTGCAATAAGGCTTGAGCTGAAAAGGAGTAAAAGATTTAAGTGTCGACAGAATCGACTCAAGATTTTCTTTTTCTACTGAGTGAAGCTTGGTTTTGTCGGGATAGGCAGGCAATCCAACGATTATTTTTTTCTCGGGTGACTGTTTATTGAGTTCCATTACAAAGAAAAAAGTATTTTTAAAAAGCTCCTTGTATTCTTCGCTAGTTTTTACTCCTGAATCATAAGCCATAATATCCAGCCCATCGACCCACTGAAGAGCTTTCACTCCATCTTGCAAAGTCCAGTAGTGGCCAGGCACAGATTTTGGAGAAAGCACTGGGATAGCCAGTCGCAATTCGAAATTTGACCTCAACGAAAGCTTCACTCCTTTCAGAAAAGGCTCTAGCCATGTCTCGGCCTGAGAAAGCGGTTCGATATCAAGTTCAATCGCTGAGAAACAGGCGGGCTCGAGGGCTTTAGAAATTTCACTACCTAAAAGTTTTCCGGCATTCTCGTTAAGTTGTTCACCGGCGGAGAGCCGGTGAGTTATCCAGCCAATGGTTGGTGTTCCAGTTTTACAGTGAGTTTTTAAAGAGGTTTTACTGGCTTCTGGAGTGATAGTTAGTCTTCCCTGTTTTGAAAAGATTCCAACCTTTAAAATAACGAACTCCGGAATAAATTTGGCGCCTTTATCCTGGGGTATTTGTCTAGTGGCTTGATACCAAGCTCCGCTAGCCCATGTTTTGAAGCTGTAAAGGATCAAACACCCTAAAAACCAACGAATCATGATTCATTCTCCAGTAAAAGCATTTTAGTTATAACCCTAAGGTGAAGAGTTGCGAAGAGTTTTAAGTCTTGATATGACTTTTAGTCTTATGGCGATGGATCCTTTAGAAAAAGACCGGTTGCGAAAAAAAATGGCCACTCAGATGGGAATTTTTCTGGGGGGGGCTACTACCGTGAGTTGCGTGAGCAGCCACTATTATGGCGAGTCTCAATTCTGTGAGTTATGTGGTCGAACTCATACAGAAGACATTTTTGTTGTTAAGAACCGCGCCGGAAAAAAAATGAGAGTTGCTTCAACTTGTTTGCGGGAAATGGTTCGTTTTCAAGTTGCCGATGTTGAAGATTTCACCAAATGGCTGGCTAAGTTGTCAGAATTAAAGGTTGATTTTGATCGTCGAAAAACTGAGGCCGAGGCGCAACGTCTAGAAGAAAGAAAACGACTTGAGAAAAAAGTCATCGTAAGGAAACGTTCTAGCTAATACAATAGTGCATTGTGACCCCCTCTTTTTCAAAAATTGAAACCCTTGCAATCGGGGATGAGTTGCTTGTGGGTAAAATAGCCGATACTAACTCTCAGTTTGTGGGAAGGCAGCTCTTTAATTTGGGATTGAGATTGTCCCGAGAGACGGTAGTCGCCGACGAAATTTCAGAAATTATTGCAGGACTCAAAGAGAGCGCTGGACGTTCAAAGGCGGTCATTGTGTTTGGTGGCCTTGGTCCTACTTCGGACGATAGGACGGCGGAAAGCGTTGCAAAGCTTCTTGATTGCAAATTGGTTGAAGATGTTCCCAGTAAAGTGAGGTTGTTTAGTGTTCTTAAGAAACGTGGTCGCGATGTGACTCCTGTGATTTTGAAACAGGTACTCTATCCTGAGGCCACTAAAACCATTCCAAACTTGAAGGGGCTTGCAATAGGGTTTTATTTTACGATGGGTAATTGCACGCTCTTTTTTCTCCCGGGTGTGCCGATGGAAATGGAAGCGATGTTCCAAGAAAGTGTTTTGCCCGAACTAAAAAATATTTTTCAATGCAGTAAGCTTTGGTCCCACACTTGGCGTTGTTTAGGGCTTCATGAGTCCCAAGTTCAAGAAGCCATGAATCCGGTAGAGAAACGGCTGCCCGAAGGTTGTTATTTGGGGTATCGGACTTTTTTCCCTGAAAATCATCTTACCTTGTATTGGTCAGAAGAGAGAAAGAAAGAGGGTTTTGAAAGCGAAAAAATCCGAATCGGTGAAATTTTAAAAACCTGGGTTTATACCGAAGAAGATAAAGAGCTTGAACAGGTCGTGGTCGAGGAGTTGAGCAGACAAAAGAAAAAAATTGCTTTGGCTGAGTCCTGTACTGGAGGGTTAACTTTACAAAGACTAACTCGGGTCCCGGGGGCCTCAGATGTTATTTGGGGCGGTTACACCACTTATCAAATTACCGCTAAGGAAAGAATGCTTGGGGTAAAACTGCAAAACATGGACGAAGGGGTCTCACAACAGTGTTCGACTCAATTAGCCAGGCAGGTTAAAGCTGTTTCAGAATGTGATATTTCGGCGGCGGTTACCGGCTACATGGGGCCAACAGCAGGAGAAAAGGATTTTGTTGGCACAGCTTATCTTTCGGTGTTTGGCAAAAATCTTATCGAGAAAAAGATAGTAGTTCCCACTGATGATAGATTGCGGGCACAGTGGGGAACCTCAAGTTATTTGCTTCAGGCATTGTTGAAAGTCTTGAGGGAATAAAAAGGGCATTCCATGACGAATGCCCTTTTTCCAGATTTTACAGCCTAAT
>Ga0194129_10004980_pt1 | contig 17259 bp, 12 predicted proteins | sample TA2KigCa35mmetaG_FD_150862 | JGI IMG/M metagenome (GOLD analysis project Ga0194129, IMG submission 150862) | Freshwater microbial communities from Lake Tanganyika, Tanzania - TA2015038 Kigoma Deep Cast 35m | ecosystem: Environmental > Aquatic > Freshwater > Lake | place: Tanzania: Lake...
AGCAGCTCGACGCTGCCCAGCGTCGGGTGCGCTTCGACCGTGAACATCAGGCCGGGGTAGAGCTCGGGGCGGTCGCTCTTGCCGTGAAACTCGATGCGGCGGGACTCGGCCTCCTCGGCGCGCACCTTGGACAGCCACCGCGCACCCTCGGGTGTCCGCATGTTGGCGCCGTACTCGAGCACACCCCCTCCATGGCCCGCGTCGAGCTTCGTCGTGCCCATGATTTGTGTCAAGGGTGTCCGATGGTTGTAGTCGAACACGATGTAGTTCGAGGCCACCATCCGGCTCTTCACGGTGAGCGCGTGGACGTCGGTCTGCTCGCCCGAGGAACGGAACGGCACGACGAGGTCCTTCGTACGATCGTCGAACACGCCGGTGTCCGTGAAGACCATCACGTCGCCCTGGTCGCGCGTCGTCTTGAAGAAGTAGTTGACCCCGAGCCGCTGGCAGCGACGGTCGAGGAAGGCGAGGTCGGACTCCCCGTACTGAGTGAGAAACTCCTCGATGAAATTCTCGTAGTTTTCTGAAATCCGCAGCTCGACGGCGACGTCGCACGCCCCCAGTTTCTCGAGCAGCACCTCGCGCAGCCTGCCCGCCGAGCTCTCGTAGAGCGTCACGAGCGAGAGGCGATGCGCGCGCGGCACGAGCGAGACCTTGAGATAGCGAGCGCCCGCGCTCGGATCGAAATCGTCCTCGACCTCGCAGACGATCCCGGCGACGACACGCTCCAAGCCCTTGTCGGTCGTAAAGACGAGGATCAGCTGAGCGCCGACCATGTTCGGACCCGGCGGCAGCTTCGAGCTCGTGGCGACGAGCTCGAGCTCGAAGCGGAACAGCTTCGACATCCCTTCGCGACCGGCGAGGCGAATGACCTCGACGCCGGTGCAATCGAGGTCGCTCGACAGAACCTGGGTAGTGACGTTGCGTGGCATGGTCGATGGCTCCGTGCGTGGTCCGGCTCGGTGAGGACGAGCGGGGCAGCGTGGGACGCTCGACCGGGATACCAGCTCGGGGCGCCCCGACCAAGGCGCTTTGCGTTGGGCCGCCACGGCGGGCGCCGCACGTCGCGCGGGATTTTCGTCCCCTCTCATCCCGGATCCGGCATCCTTCGGGGCCGCACCCCACGACCGAGAGCGCACGTCGATGCCGATCCCCTCCTACCTCGACTTCCTCCCCGCCCCGCTCCGCGAACGCCTCTGGTCCGAGGCCGAGCCCATCCCGTCCGTCCCCGGTCTGCGCATCGCCCGTGGCCTCCGCGCGGAGTTCGGCCATCTGCTCACGGACGAGGCCCTCGCCCTGGTCGTCGAGGTCTACCGCGCGACCGCCTCGCGGCTCGCCGACGTGCTCGCGCAGCGCGCCGTCGACCGCGCGTTCCTCGACGCCGGAACCGCCGCGCTCGTCGACGAGAACCGTGCCCTCGCCTACGACGATCCCGCGTACCGCACGATGCTCGCGGCGCGTGATTCGAGCGGTCGTACCGTGCTCGGTCCACTCGCGGAAGAGCCCGCGCCGCGGGTCGACGTGCCCGCGTACTTGCAAGGGGAGCAGATCACCCTGTTCGGTCCCCCGGACGACGCGCGCATGTCGATCAACGCGATGAACGCCCTGCATCGCCGCCGCGCCGACGAGCCGTCGATCGTCACCGAGCTCGTCGAGGCCTCCGGTCAGGTGCCGCGATGGGGCGCCGACGATGAGGACTCGAAGACGCCGATCATGGCGAGCTTCCTTCGCGCCTGCGACAACCTGCTCGGCTGCTTCGACGGCAGCATCGCCTTCGAGGACGCGCGCCGCGGCAAGCGCTATCGCCTCGCCGACGTCGGCCGGTCACGCCCCATCAAGCGCGTCCCGGGGCTCGCGCTACCGGACGGGAGTCACCTCCTCGAGGGTGAGCCGCTGCCGCTGCACCTGCTCGATCTCGTGCTGCACGTCTGGCACAACCGCGCGCGCCCTGACGCGCTCTGCATCTACTTCCCGAAGCTCGAGAACGAGGAAGAGGCGACCTACCTCGCGCAGCTCATCGCGACCACCGAGGCCGCCGTGAAGGCGCGCCATCCCGGTTACGTGCTCGGCAGCGTGCGGGTCATGGTCGTGTTCGAGAATCCCCGCGCGATCTTCCGCATCCGCGAGATGGCCACCGCGCTCCACCCGTACTTCGTCGGCGGTAGCCTCGGCTGGCACGACTTTCTCGCGTCGACGGCGCGGCTCTTCCGGGCCGATCCGCGCTACCGCATCCCGGTCAAGGCCGACCCCAACATCGTGATCAACAACATCCGGGAGTCGCACCGCATCCTCGTCCACAAGCTCGGTCCGCTCGGTGCGCTCAAGCTCGGAGGCATGTACGGCGTGCTGTTCGAGGACGGTGATCCGGCCTCCTTCGCGGTCAGCATGGTCGGCTACGTCCGCGACGTCGTCACTCAGCTGCGGCGCGGCCTCGACGGCTTCTGGGTCGCGCACCCCGACTTCGTCCGCATCGGCATCGCGCTCGTCGAGGCCTGGCGACGCCACGAGAAGGACCCCGGCGATCCGTCGCTCGCGAGCCTCGTGTGCGCGCTCGTCCCCGACCCCGTCGAGCAAGCTCCGCTCCTCGCCTTCGTCTTCGGTGGTGATGCGCCCGGCCTCGACGCGGACCATCCGCGCTACCTGCGTGGCGTGCTGGCGGCCGATCTCGAGCTCTCCGACGTGATCGCGAACAACGATCCCGAGGAGGTCCGCTACAACGTGTTCCAGGCGCTTCAGTACCTCGCCGATTGGCTCACCGGGAACGGCTGCGTCGCGCTGCCGGCCAGCCTCAAGAACGCGCGCGGCGAGAAGGTCTCCGTCCGCATCATGGACGATCTCGCCACGACCGAGCGCTCACGCTGGGAGCTGTGGGCCGAGGTCCGTCACGGCCGTGTATCGCGGGAGGACTTCGAGCGCATCCTCGCCGAGGAGGTCGCCTTCCTCGAGCAGGACGCGGACACGCCCGGCCATCGCATCCACGTTCGCTGGCGCGGCGAGACCGCGCGCTGGTATCCGACTGCGGTGCGCTTGCTCCGGCAGCTCGTGCTCGCGGCCGAGCCTCCCGAGTTCGTCACCGAGCTCGCGCTGCCCTTCACGTTCCCTGCGATCCGTGAGGCCGCGGAGCCGTGGAGCGAAGCCGTGCGGCTGTGCCCGGGCAAGTTCGCGGGCTGAGGCTCGGCGGTGCAACCCGCCACTCCGGGGGCTCCCGGATGCGACATACGGACTCGTAGGTGAGGCGCTGCGCCGGCGGCGGTCGAGCTGCACGGGTGGAGGCTCAGTTCATGTCGATGGCGTGACGCTTCAACGCTTCGAGGTCGCAGTGTTCGAGCGCCCCCTCGTGCGTGGCAGTCAGCACGACGAGCGGCGCCTTGCCGGCCTCGAGGGCCTCGCGCCAGCGCGGCGCGCAGAGGCACCACCGGTCGCCCGGGACCAGGCCAGGGAACTGAAACTCGGGGCGCGGCGTCGAGAGGTCGTTCCCGCGGCCCCGCGAGAACGCGAGAAACTCCGCCGTGACGACGCAGCAGACCGTGTGAGAGCCGCGGTCTTCGGGGCTCGTGTTGCAGCAGCCGTCGCGGAAGAACCCGGTCCTCGGAGATTGCGAACAATCCGCGAGCGGGCCGCCGAGCACATTGCGAGAGGGGGCCTTCACGTCGCGGAGTCTACCCGGCGCGCTTGAATGCGCGAGGGCCTTGATGCATCGAGGAAGGCCGTCACCGCCAGCCCTTGCCCGGGGAAGCTGGCGGGCCGCGCCGCCCCTCGGCTATCGTCACGAAGTCCTCCAATGCGCAACGCCCATTCACTGCTCCTCGCTCTGCCGTTCGTCGTCGCTTGCTCCGCCACCGCCGAGAGTCGCTTCAAGGGCGGGTCGAGCGGCAACGGCGCGGCGACAGGGTCGGGCTCCGGCGGGCCGACCTCGGGTGGCGGTGGCGGCACCGACTTCACCGGCTCGGGCAACGGCACCACGACGAGCGGCGGCGGTGAGGGTTGCTCGGAGGCCGCGACCTTCGTCTACGTCCTCTCGACCGCGAACGAGCTCTACAGCTTTCTGCCCGATCAGAAGCTCTTCAAGAAGATCGGCACGCTCGGCTGCAACACGACGATGCAGCCCAACTCGATGGCGATCGACCGCGACGCGACGGCCTGGGTCAACTACGTCTCGAATGACGGGCTCTTCGACAACGGCGGCGCGCTCTATCCGGTCAGCACGTCCGACGCGAGCTGCAAGGGCGCTCCGTTGCCTTTGCCGCAAGGGTGGTTCCGGCTCGGCATGGGGTTCTCGACCGATGGCAACGGCTCGGACAGCGAGACCCTCTACCTCACCGGCACCAACGGCGGGCTCGGGCTCGGCTCGTTCGACTTCGGCGCCAAGACCGTGAAGCCGCTCGGTCAGTTCACCGGCTCGCTCGCGGGCCAGAACGCCGAGCTGACCGGCACCGGCGACGGTCGCCTGTTCGGTTTCTTCACGACGGTCCCGGTCGAGGTGGCGGAGATCGGCAAGTCGAACGGGGCGATCGTGAACCAGAAGCCCCTGCCGCAAGTTCCGACGCCAGCGGCCTGGGCGTTCTCGTTCTGGGGGGGGGACTTTTATCTCTACACCTCGGACGGTCTCTTCAACTCGCGCGTGTCGCGCTACCGGCCCTCGGACGGTACGGTCGAGGCGAACTACATGGCCGACGTGGGCTTCATCATCGTCGGCGCCGGCGTCTCGACGTGCGCTCCGGTCGAGCCACCAAAGTGACTTGGCCCTTTGTGCCGTCCGCGCCGTGCGCGCTCGTCCCCGCGCGTGACGGTGGTCGGCTGCATCGTCGACGGCACCGTGTGTCGTTGACGGCACGGTGTGTGGTTGAAGGCATCGTGTGTCGTTGAAGGCATCGTGTGTCGTTGACGGCATCGTCTCGAGCTGGGACGCTCCCGCTCATGAGGACGCCTTCGCTCACGCTCACCGCCCTCGCGCTCGTCGCCTGCGCCACGGGCACCAGCGACGATGAACCCAGCTCGACGAGCGTGGGCTCGACCGTGTCGGCCTCCTCCGCCGGCGGCGCGACGCAGGCTGGCGCCGGCGGCTCTGGCGGCTCCGATGCCGCGACGTCGGCGAGCGCGACCGGGACCGCGTCGAGCAGCGTGAGCAGCATGGCTATGGCGAGCTCGAGCTCCGGCGGTCCGCTCGACGTCTCGGGCACGTGCGCCGCGTTCTGCAAGAAGTTGAAAGAGTGCAGCGGCACCGACGAGCAAACTTGCCTCGGAACCTGCGCCACCGACTTCAAGGACTGCAGTGCGGTGGAGCTCGACAAGGTCGAGGGCTGCGCGATGGGCGCATGCTCCGCGTTCACGTTTTGTGTCAGCGATGCGAAGTGCGTCGGCAACGGGACGTAGCGCGCAGTCCCAGCGAAAGTTCGCGCGATCGTGCTGGCTACCGCGCACGAACGTGACTGGCCGCCGAGGGCAATCATGGCGGCCCTCATCCCTCCACCACCCTCGAGCGTCGCGCCTCGACTCCGCGTCACCGTCCACCTCACCGCGTTCGCGCTGCTCGGCCTCGCGTGGCTCGCTCCGGGATGTTCCAAGGAGGAGGCGCCCCGAGCCGCGACCGGTGCGCCGCCGGAGGTGCTCGTCGTCGAGACGAAGGCCGAGGACGTCCCCATTTACGCCGAGTTCATCGGCACCCTCGACGGCCACGTCAACTCGGAGCTGCGCGCGCGCGTCCCCGGGTACGTCACCAGCGTCGACTACAAGGAGGGCGCCGCCGTCAAGGCGGGCCAGGTCCTCTTCACGATCGATCCCGTCCTCGCGCAGGCCAACGTCACGCGGGCGTCGGGCGACGTGGCGATGGCGAAGGCCTCCCTCGCGAAGTCCGAGGCCGACATCGCTCGATTGAAGCCGCTCGTCGCGTCCAACGCGGTCAGTCGTCAGGACCTCGACAACGCGGTCGCGGCGCAGGCGATGGCGAAGGCTCAGGTCCTCGGCGCGCAAGGAGCGCTCGAGACCGCGCGCGCGAACCTCGGCTTCACCAAGGTGACGTCGCCGATTGACGGCGTCGCCGGCATCGCCAAGGTGCGCATCGGAGGCCTCGTCGGGCAGACCGAGGCGACCCTCCTCACGACGGTCTCGCAGCTCGATCCGGTCCGCCTCCGCTTCACGATCTCCGAGCAGCTCTACCTGCGGTTCGCGGCCGACCTCCGGCGCATCGCCGCGGACACGAAGGCCGAGGGCAACCTCGAGATGATCCTCGCGGACGGGCAGGTTTACCCGAAGGGCGGAAAGATCACGCTGATCGATCGGCAGGTCGATCCGACGACGGGATCCATCACCCTCGACGCGCTGTTTCCCAACCCGGACCAGCTCCTGCGGCCCGGTCAGTACGCCAAGATTCGTGGCGTGACGGAAGTCAAGCGTTGGGTCGTGCTCGTGCCGCAGCGCTCCGTGCGTGAGCTGCAAGGGCTCACCCAGGTGATGGTGGTCGGTGATGGCGACAAGGCCGAGCTTCGCACGGTCGTCATGGGGCCGCGCGTCGGCAGCCACTGGGTCGTCGAGAGCGGCCTGAAGCCGGGCGAGCGCGTCATCGTCGAGGGACTCCAGAAGGCGCGCTCCGGATCGCCCGTCGCTGCCCGCGTCGTCCCGATGCCACCGCGCAACACCGCCGCGTCGTCGGTCGGACCGAATGCGGGGACCGAACCTGCCGAAGCCGCGTCCGCCCCGGCCGCGCCGTCGTCCAGCGCGAAGCCCACCACCAAGCCCAAGGGGGGCTGAGCCGTGGCAGCGTTCTTCATCAAGCGCCCGGTCTTCGCGATCGTGCTCTCGATCGTCGTGGTGCTCGTCGGCGTCGTGGCGATGCGTGGGCTCCCGGTCGCGCAGTTTCCGAACATCGTGCCGCCCGTGGTCAAGGTCACGGCGAGCTATCCGGGCGCGGACGCGCTCACCATCGAGCAGTCCGCTGCGACCCCGCTCGAGCAGAAGCTCAACGGCGTCGACAACGCCCTCTACATCCGCTCGATCAACGCGAACGACGGCACGATGGCGATCGAGGTGACGTTCGAGGTCGGCACTGACATCGACACCGACAACGTGCTGACCCAGAACCGCGTCACCGAGGGCTCGGCGTCGCTTCCCTCCGAGGTGAAGGCCTCCGGCGTCACGGTGAAAAAATCGCTCGGCGCGCCGATGATGGTCGTGTCGATGTACTCGCCGAACGGGACGTACGACAAAGATTTCATCGGCAACTACGCGACCATCAACGTCGTCGACTCGCTCTCGCGCATCCCCGGCGTTGGCCAGGTGAACCTGTTCGGCAGCTCCGACTACTCGATGCGCGTGTGGGTGAAGCCCGATCGCCTCGCGCGGCTCGGCCTCACGGTCGGCGATCTACGCACTGCGGTTCAGCGGCAGAACACCGTCAACCCCGCAGGCCAGATCGGCGGCGAGCCGGCGCCCACCGGTCAGGAGTTCACCTACGCGGTTCGCGCCCAGGGACGGCTCGTCACCGCCGAGGAGTTCGGCGAGGTCGTCGTCCGCGAGAACGCCGAGGGCTCCGTCGTACGCCTGAAGGACGTGGCGCGCATCGAGCTCGGCACGGTGAGCTACCTTCAGCGCGCCCGCTACAACGGCAAGCCCGCGACGCTCGTCACGATCTTCCAGTCGCCGGGGTCCAACGCGCTCGCCGTCGCCGAGTCGATCCGCGAGGCGATGAAGGAGCAGTCGACCCGCTTCCCCGAAGACCTCGCCTACGCGGTCTCGCTCGATACGACGCTGTCGGTCGAGGAGGGCATCGACGAGATCGTCCATACGCTCTTCGAGGCGACGATCCTCGTCATCCTCGTGGTCTACCTCTTCCTGCAGAACCTCCGCGCGACCTTGATCCCGCTCCTGACCGTGCCGGTCTCCCTCGTCGGCGCGTTCGCGTTGTTCCCGCTACTCGGCTTCTCGATCAACACGCTGTCGTTGCTCGGACTCGTCCTCGCGATCGGCCTGGTCGTCGACGACGCGATCGTGGTCGTCGAGGCGGTCGAGCATCACATCGAGAAGGGGCACTCGCCGCTCGAGGCCACCGAGCTCGCGATGAAGGAGGTGTCCGGGCCGGTCGTCGCGATCGCGGTCGTCCTCTCGGCCGTGTTCATCCCGGTCGCGTTCCTCGGCGGCATCACCGGTCAGCTCTACAAGCAATTCGCGCTGACGATCGCCATCTCCGTCATGATCTCGGAGTTCAACGCGCTCACCTTGAGCCCGGCGCTGTGCGCGCTCTTGCTCCGGCCTCGCACCAAGTCGAACGGCGTGCTCGCGCGCGCCTTCGGTGCGTTCAACCGCGCCTTCGACCGCGCCACGGAGGCGTACGTCCGCGTGACCGCGCGCCTCGTCCGAAAGCTCGTCGTCTCGGCGGTGCTGATGCTCACACTCCTCGGGGGCGCGGCGTTCCTCGGCAAGCGCCTGCCTGGCGGGTTCGTGCCCGCCGAGGATCAGGGCTACTTCTTCCTCAACGTCCAGCTGCCTCCGGCGGCGAGCCTCCAGCGCACCGACGACGTCTGCAAAAAGGTCGAGGAGATCCTCCAGGCGACCGAGGGCGTGCAGTCGGTCGACACCGTCGCGGGCTACAGCCTGCTGTCCTCGACGTCGGGCTCGTACGCGGGCTTCTTCTTCGTGCAGCTGAAGCCCTGGTCGGAACGCAAGGCGCCAGGGCTCGCGCTCGGTCCCATCGTTCGAAAGGTGAACGCGGAGCTCGCGGCCATCCCCGAAGCGCAGGTCGTGGCCTTCCCGCCGCCGGCGATCCCCGGCATCGGTTCGGCGGGTGGCTTCAGCCTTCAGCTCCAGGACCGCGTCGGAGGCACCCCCGAGGCGCTCGAGGAAATGGCGGAGAAATTCCTGGCTGCGGCGCGAAAGCGTCCCGAGATAGGCTCCGCGTTCACGCTCTTTTCGGCGAAAGTGCCGCAGCTCTTCGTCAAGGTCGACCGCGACAAGATGATGAAGCAGGGCGTCGATCCCGCCGAGCTGTACGGCACGCTCCAGGCCTTCATGGGCGCTTCCTACCTGAACGACTTCAACCGCTTCGGTCGGCAGTGGCGCGTCTTCCTGTCGGCGGAGCCGGAGTACCGCATGCGCGCCGAGGAGATCGGGAACTTCTTCGTTCGGAGCCGCAGCGGCAACATGGTCCCGCTCTCGTCCTTGACGGAAGTCACGACGACGAACGGGCCCGACTCGACCGTGCGCTTCAACCTCGCGCGCTCGGCGGAGATCAGCGGAGCTCCGGCGCCGGGGTACTCGTCGGCGCAGGCGATGGCGGCGCTCGACGAGGTCGCGAAGACCACGCTCACGCCCGAGTATGGCCACTCGTGGTCGAACCTCTCGTACCAGGAGCAGAAGGCCCCACCGGCCGGTCCGACCTTCGCGATCGCGCTCCTCTTCGTCTTCCTCATCCTCGCGGCCCAGTACGAGAGCTGGTCGCTGCCCTTCAGCGTGTTGCTCGTCGTGCCCGCGGCCGTCGTCGGCGCCTTCGTCGGGCTGCTCGCGACGCGCTTGCCCTTCGACGTGTTCGGTCAAATCGGCCTCATCATGCTCGTCGGCCTCGCGGCGAAGAACGCAATCCTGATCGTCGAGTTCGCCAAGGCCGAGCACGAGTCGGGCAAGGAGCTCATCGACGCGACGCTCTCGGCCGCCAAGCTCCGCCTGCGACCGATCCTGATGACCGCGTTCGCGTTCATCCTCGGGTGCCTCCCGTTGATCCGCGCGACCGGCGCGGGCTCCGCGGCGCGTCACAGCATGGGAACCGTGGTCGTCTACGGCAGCCTCGCCGCGACGTTCATCGGGATCTTCCTCACCCCAGCGCTCTTCGTGCTCGTCGAGTCGTTGGTGTCGCGGGGCAAGAAGCAGGGTGCCGATGGCGCACCGGCGAGCAACGAGGTTTCGGAGGGAACGACGTGAAGTGCGTGAGCTTGCTGCGTGGTGTTGGCGCTCGATGGACGAGGGTGACCATCGCCTCGGTGCTGGCGCTCCTTGCGGGCGGCTGCAAGATGGGCCCGGATTACCAGCGTCCCCAGCTGGCGACACCCGAGGCCTACCGTGACGAGGCGAAGCCGACCGAGGCTCGCTCGCTCGTCGACCTCCCGTGGTGGAACGTGTTCTCCGACCCGGTGCTCGCGGCGCTCGTCAAGGAGGGCCTCGAGCAGAACCTCGATCTCGGCATCGCCACGCAGCGCCTCGAGGTGGCTCGGCAGGCGAACCGCGCGGCGTTCTGGGCGCTGTTTCCGACGCTGGGCGTGAACCTCGGTGCGGGGCGCTCGCACGGGTCGCCGAGCACGCCGACGGTCTCTCCGCCGCTCGACGTGAAGGGTGCGTTCACGGGCTCGGTCGGTGCCTCCTGGGAGATCGACCTGTGGGGGCGACTGCGCCGCACGCTCGAGGCGGCGGAGGCGCTCGAGAGCGCTGCCCTGGAAGACCGTCGCGGCGCGCAGATCGTGGTCGTCACGTCGATCGCGGACGCCTACTTCCAGCTACGCACGCTCGACGCGCAGCTCGAGAGCGCCCGGAGCGCAGTCCTTTCGCGGAAGGGCACCCTCGCGCTCTTCAAGGAGCGCGCCGCAGGCGGGGTCGGCAACGACCTCGAGGTGGCACGCGCGGAGGCGAACGTGAACGACGCCGAGGCCCTCATCGTGGATCTCGAGCGTGGGGCGATCCTCACCGAGAACGCGCTCTCGTTGCTCCTCGGGAAGCCTTCGACTGCCGTGGTGCGCGGTCAGAAGCTCGACGACCTCGCCTTGCCGCCCGTGGTGCCGGCGGGGCTGCCCTCGACGTTGCTCGAGCGGCGGCCCGACGTGCGCGCTGCGGAGTGCCGGATGGCGGCGGCCAACGCGCGGATCGGCGTCGCGACGGCGAGCTTCCTGCCGCGCTTCGATCTCACCGGGTTCCTCGGATTCGCGAGCTCGGATCTCACCAAGTTCGCGTCGGGGTCGACCGACGCGGTGTACGGCGGGAGCGGGGTCCTCGGCTTCACCGTGCCGGTCCTCGGTGGGCAGGCGCTTCAGGCGAACCTCGCCGCGGCGAAGGCCGAGCATCGCGCCGCGGAGCTGGGCTGGCGCAAGACGGCGCTCGTCGCCATCCGCGATGTCAACGACGCCCTCGTCGAGCTCAAGAAGGCCGGTGAGATGCTTCGCGTGCGGACGGCACAGGTCGCCGCGCTTCGACGGTCGATGACCCTCTCGGAGCAGCGCTACCGCGGCGGCGTCTCGAACTACCTCGAGATCCTCGCGGCGCAGGAGCAGTTGCTCGTCGCCGAGATGGCGCTCGCGGGGGCGAAGGGCCAGCAGTTCTCGGCGCTCGTCGCGATCTACCGCGCGCTCGGTGGCGGTTGGGAGCACCTCGAGGCGCCTCAGGGGGCGCCGGTCGCGCCCTCGACCACTGCCAATTGACGGGCGTCAACCCGTCGCTCGAGCAGCGCGACGAGCAGCGGTACCAGCACCGACAGCGCGACCGAGACCAGGGCGACCCGGTCGATGCCGATGAGGTAGCCGGTCGCATCGGACTGCAGGAGCTGCGATGACACGAAGGCACCGGCTGCGGAGGCGAGGTGCTGGAGCGTCGACTGCATCGACATGAACGCGCCGCGCTCCTCGGGTGCGGGGACGCGGCTCGTCAGGGCGTTGAAGGCGATCGCTCGCACCGAGGTCCCCGCCATGAACAGCGCCGAGAACACCGGCGGTGGCAGGCTCGCGATGGGTGACACGATGCCGACCACGAGCGCCGTGATCGCGACGAGCGAGCCGACGAGGTTCGTCGTGCGTGCGCCGTAGCGGTCGATCGCGCGCCCCGCGATTTGCATCGCGACGAGGCTCGTGACCCCGCCGGTCAGGTACATGAGCCCGATGCGCTCGCGGGGGTAGCCGAGGTTCTTCTGCACGTACGAGGCGATGTTGGGCACGACGAGGAAGCTTGCGAACATCACGAGCGCGCCGATCAGGAACGACAGCGCGCTGTCGGTCTCACGCAGCTGCGCGAAGAGCCGTGATGCGGAGAGCCCCTCCCGTCGCGGCGGCGCGCCGGTGTCCTTCATCACGAGCTGCGCGCCTGCGACCGTGACGAGCGTCAAGAGTCCCACCGCCACGAACGGAGCTCGCCAGCCACCCAGGCGAGCGAGCTCGAGACCGGCGGGGACGCCGGCGATCGAAGCGATCGAGAAGGCTCCCATCACCATGCCGAGCGCCCGACCGCGCCGCTCGAGGGGCACCGCGTCGGCGACGATCGCCAGCGAGAGCGCCGTGGCGGGACCGCCGAAGGCACCGGCGAGCACCCGCGCGAGGAGCAGCGTGCCGAGGCCGGTGGCGAGGGCGCCTGCGAGCGTCGCGAGGCCAAGCCCGGCGACGACGACCATCAGCGCCTGCTTGCGGCGAAAACGGTCGATCACGAAGGTCGAGACGAATCCGCTCACCGAGGCGGCTGCGGTGTAGCTCCCGCCGATCAGGCCGAGCTTCGCGATCGGGATGCCGAGGGCGCGGCTGAAGTCGGGCCCGAGCGGCATCACCATCATGAAGTCGAGGACGTTGACGAACTGCACCACCGCGAGCAGCAGCACCAGCCGGCGTTCGGACTCGTGGAGGGGGCCGCCTCGGGTGGTCGCCGCGGGTCCAGCATCAGAGGGTGCGTCCATCGTGGTCCAGGCTTGTCGCACCGATTTGGATTTCTGGCCACCTCGCGGCTCGAGCGGCCCGTGCCAGGACCTGGCTCGAGGTCCGAAGCGCGCGCCTTGGAGGCCGCGACAAGCTTCACGAGGACGCGCGCGCCGCCGTGCTATATTCTCGGGCGATGACCCCGACCCTGCCACGCCGCGAGCTGCTCGTGGGCGTCTCGAGCTTCGGAGCCTCGGCCGCACTCGGCGGCTGTGCGACGTCGCCCGAAGACGTCGTCCCTCTCCGTCGACGCCACTTCCTCCACGGCGTCGCGAGTGGCGACCCGCTCCCCGCCGCGGTGATCCTCTGGACGCGGGTGACCCCCGACGTCGCTGGACCCGTGACCGTGACGTGGGAGATCGCGACGGACCCGAGCTTCGCGACGATTGTGGGCAGCGGGATCTTCGTCACCGACGCCGAGCGCGACTTCACGGTGAAGGTCGACGCGGTCGGGCTCGCTCCCGCGACGAGCCATTTCTACCGCTTCGAGGCCCTCGGTGAGCGCTCGGTCATCGGGCGCACCCGCACCGCACCGAGCGTGGCGACGTCGCGCCTGCGCTTCGCGGTCGCATCGTGCTCGAGCTACGCGCACGGATATTTCCACGCGTACCGCGCGCTCGCGAACCGTGCGGATCTGGACGCGGTCCTGCACCTCGGTGACTACCTCTACGAGTATGCGAGCGGCGAGTACGGCAAGATCCGGGATTACGACCCGCCCCACGCGACGGTGACCCTCGAAGACTACCGTCGCCGCTATGCGCACTACCGGCGCGATGCCGATCTGCAAGCGGTCCACCGGCAGCACCCGTTCCTCTGCGTGTGGGACGACCACGAGTTCGCGAACAACGCGCACCGGACCGGCGCCGAGAACCACACGCCCGGGCTCGAGGGAAGCTTCGAGGATCGCAAGCGCGCGGCGATCCGTGCGCACGCCGAGTGGATGCCGTTCCGGGAGCAGGCCGGTGGGCGCATCTACCGCTCCTTCGCCTACGGCGACCTCGCGGAGATCTTCTTGCTCGACACGCGCGTCTGGGGTCGCTCGCTCCAGGTCGAGACCTCGAACGACCCGAGCCTCGCGGATCCGGCGCATACGATCCTTGGCGAAGATCAAGAAGAGTGGCTCGCCGCCGGCCTCGCGGCGTCGAAGGCTCGGTACAAGCTCGTGGGCCAGCAGGTCGTCATGGCCCACCTGAAGAGCTTCTTCAACGGCGACGCCTGGGATGGTTATCCCGGCTCGCGTGCTCGGCTCTTCGACGTGATCGAGACCGGCGCGATCGATGACGTGGTCGTCCTCACGGGGGACATCCACGCGAGCTTCGCGTCCGAGCTCGCGCGCGATCCCTATGGTCCTGGCTACGAGCCCGTGAGCGGCAAGGGCGCGCTCGCGGTCGAGTTCGTCACGCCCGGGATCAGCTCTCCAGGGTTTCCCCCGGCGCTCGCGAACCTCGCGGCCACCGCGACGGGCGAGAACCGCCACATCAAGTACGCCGAGCTGACGCTCCGGGGGTACGTCGTGCTCGACCTCGATCCGCAGCGGCTCCAGGCGGCGTGGTTTCACTACGACGACGTCGTGAACCCCGACGCGGCCACCGAGTCATTTGCCCGCGCGTACCGGCTCGCGACCGGCTCGCGTCACCTCGTCGAAGACGGCGAGCCGGCGACGCCGACCGGCGAGATCCCGACCCTCGCACCCGCAGACTGAGCCGACCGCGCGAGCAGGGACGCCGCTGCTCCGCCACGCCCGCCGCTACTTCGGCATCTCGTCGTCGATCGTCGGTAACCCGAAGACGAAATCCACCTTCGCGAGCGCATCATTCTTCAAGAGTTCGCAGACGGCCGGGCAGAGGAGGACCTTCGTCGGGTACTTCGGATCGTCGTAGTACCAGTCCTCGTTCATCCCACACTTGGTCGGGTCGGACAGGTACGGGATCGACTTCGGCGCGCCGCCGTTCGGCGTCACCGTGATGTTCAGCTTGAAGGGGTCGAACTCCTGACCAATCGGCTTCGGGATCGCAAAATCGCGGCCACGTCGGAACGGATCTTCTCGAGCGCCGCAGCGAGCTGCGTGTTGTCCTTCGTCACGTCGATCGGCGCGCCCGTCTGTCCGGCGGTTGCGAGCTTCTTCAACACGTCGAAATCGACGGTGTCTCCGGCATCGATCGCGACGACGAAGTGAGCACCCCGTTGTAGTCGTACGCCGTCTTCATGGCGGCGGCGATGTCGTCGATCTTCGTGTTGCAGGAGTTCGCGCCGCCGTCGCTCGCGAGCACCATCGCCACCTTGTGGTCGGGGTGGTCGTCCTGGTAGGTCGTCGCATCCTGCAGCGCGCCGTAGACTGCCGAGTGGAGCGGCGTGTCGTAGCCCTTGGGTTCGGTCTTGTCGATCGCTGCGGCGAGCTTCGAGGCTCCGGCCGGGAGCACTTCGAGCGGGATCTGGAGAGGGTTGTAGCTCGTGAGCGGGCAGTCCGCCGGGAGGTCGGTCCTCGGGTAAAAGTCGAGCCCGAGCGACGTGTCGACGTTCCTCGGGTTGTTGATGAACGTCTTCAGCGCGCCGGTCGCGCCGGCCCACGGCGAGCCCAGCATGCTGATCGATCGGTCGAGCAAGACGATCACGTCGAGGGGCTTTTTCTTTCCCTCGTAGCTCTCGCTCAGGCAGCCCGCCCCGCCCGCACCGCCGGTGCCGGCGATCGACGTCGAGGTGTTGTTCGCCGTGACCGCCGCGATCGAGAGGTCTCCGCCTTCGCCGGACGCGGTGGACGCCATCATGGCGCCGCCCGCTCCGCCGCTGGCTGCGGTCGAGGAGGTCGTGCTCGGGAAGGAGAAGTCCCGCTTCCCACAGCTCGTCGCGATCACGACGAGCGCGAGCGACGACATCGCAAACATTCTGGCGTTTCGCATCGTGTGCTCCAACATCAGCCCGGCGGGCCCGTTCCTACCGAAGAAGAGACGACACTCCAGTTGAAGGCGTCGAGCAGCACGAGCGAGTCGATCTTGCCATCGGAGACGTCGAAGATCATCAGCTCGAGCATCATCGTCTCGCCCGGGGTGACGGGTGACTTCGTCTGGAGCCACTCCGTGCCGCCACCGGTGTCATTCACCTCCATCCCGGTGCCCGCGAGCGCCGCCGCGCCGCTCGGGCACGCGTAGCAACCCTGCGTCTTGCAGACCTGGAAGAAGCCGTTGTTGACGCTGACCGGGTTGTTCTTCGCGTCGAAGGAGATGTTCCGATCGGCGGGGATGCCGGCCGCCTTGCTCGTCAAGAGCGCGAGAAAGAAGTCGTTGTAGATCGAGCAGGTGTAGGCCTTGAACTCGGCGGAGAAAAACCTGAACTGGTACGCGAACGACAGCGCGTTGATCGGTACCCGGAGCGTCATGCGCAGCTTCACCGCGTCGTAGGCGCCGTTCCCGGCCACGCACGGCTGGTTGTTGCAGTTGAGCGAGGTCTGCAGGCTGGCGCCGTGGGCGTTGAGGTACACCGAGGGTGGCGGGCCCGCGTAGGCGAACTTCGTCCCCGGGTTCGGCTGCTGGAAGCCAACATCGCCGGTGGCGCGCATCCTGCCATTCGAGAGGCCTGCGAAGGTGGCGCCCGCCTGTGGCTTCACGACCGTGCCGTAGCCCGCCATCACGGCGGTCTGGAAGTCCTTGATGTTGGTCAGGTCGGCAGCGGCGACCATCGTGCCATCAGGATTTTGGAACTCCGCCGCGAGCAGCTGCCGCTCAATCAGGTTCGGCGCGCGCCGGCAGCGGCGAGCGGTCAGGTGACCGACGTGCTCCACCACGTGTGGGCGTTCGGTGGAGACACCGGTACGGTCGGCACCGCGATCACCTCCGGGGAGACCCTCGCCCTCGACAAGTTCGGCAAGGGGGTCGATTCGACCGGCCTGGGCAAGTGGCGCACGCTCCCCGTCGCCCTCCCGAGCAAGCTGACGTTCGCGACCGCCCGCACGATCCGCCGCTTCGTCTACCTCGTGGGCGGCAACGCCGGCGCGGGTGCGAACGATTCGGTCGCGACCGCCTACCGCGCGCGCGTCCTCGACCCGACGGGCATCGAGGTGTCCGACATCGAACAGCTCGCGATGATCCCCGACGCGACCCTCGGGCTCGGGCCGGGTCTCTGGTACTCCCGCGTCGCGGCCGTCCTCGACTCGACCGACCCCCAACAACCCGGATGGGGAGGAGCTTCCGTGCGACGCGTTGCCCGTCATCGTACCGGCCTCGGTCGGCATGCCGGTCCAGGTTCGCATCGACTGGCTCGACCTCGCGGCCGCACCACGCAACGTCAAGTCAAGAGCTACCGGGTCTACCGAAGTCCGACCGCAAACTTGATCGCGGGCAAGGAGAAGCTCCTCGCCACGGTGCCCGGGACGCAGTCGTTCTTCAACGACACCGGCGGCGCGACGACGAGCGACGTCCCGCGGCAGCAGGGTGATTTCGGCAGCTGGGTGGCGCCCGCCTCGCTCACCACGAAGCGGCAGGGGCTCGGGCTCACGGTCGTCCAGAACCCCAGCAATCCGCTCAGTGGGCTCGGGTTCGCCGAGACCTGGCACCTCTACGCGCTCGGCGGCAAGAACCAGACCGGGACCGTCCGCAAGACCTACGAGCTGATGACGATCGGC
>Ga0194129_10004983_pt1 | contig 17249 bp, 14 predicted proteins | sample TA2KigCa35mmetaG_FD_150862 | JGI IMG/M metagenome (GOLD analysis project Ga0194129, IMG submission 150862) | Freshwater microbial communities from Lake Tanganyika, Tanzania - TA2015038 Kigoma Deep Cast 35m | ecosystem: Environmental > Aquatic > Freshwater > Lake | place: Tanzania: Lake...
CGGATCGACCATGTTGCTCCGCAGGTCACCGGCCCGGGCGGGACCATGCTGCGGCGGCGGCAGCGAATCGGACCGCCCGCGAGAGGTCAGGCAGGCCTGCATCGCTTCGCGGAGCATGGTCTCCAGTTCGTTGACGTCGGTGCCGCGGCCGGTGCCGATGTTAAGGCTCGTCAACGATCCCGCTCCGCGGGCCGGCAATGCCGCCGTCAGGGCCGCCACGTTCGCCCGCGCGACGTCGGTGCCGTAGACGTAATCACGGACGTAGCGGCCGTCGCCGTTGATGCCCGCGGCTTCGCCCGCGAGGTAGCGCCGGCAGAAGATCGCCACCACCCCCGCCTCCCCATGCGGATTCTGCCGCGGGCCGTAGACGTTGGAATAGCGGAGCGCCACCACCTCCAGCCCGTGCTCGCGGGCGTAGAACTCGAGGTAACGCTCACCCACCCACTTCGTGATCCCGTAGGGGCTCACCGGGTTGGCAGGCGTGAACTCGGGTGCCGGCGTGGTCACGTCTCCATAGAGCACGCCGCCGCTGGAGGCGAACACGAACCGCCTGCAGCCTCGGCGCAGCGCCGCATCGAGCACGTTGATCAGGCCGATGACGTTGACCCGGGCGTCGAAGCCAGGCTCGCGGACGGACCGGCTGACCGACATCTGGGCCGCCTGATGGCAGACCGCCTCGGGCCGCTCTGCCGCGAAGGCCCGCTCCACCGCGGCGGTGTCGGCGATGTCGCCCTGGTGCACCGTCACCCTCGGCGGCAGGTTGTCGCGCGTGCCGCTGGAGAGATCGTCGAGCACGCTCGGCTGGTGGCCGGCCGCGAGCAGGGCATCAACCACATGGCTGCCGATGAATCCGGCGCCCCCGGTGACGAGGATCTTCATGAAGGTCTCCGCTCGTGCCGCCAGGCGGCCGTCGCCGCGCTGGCCGAATCACCGCCGGACGGTGGGCCCGTCGCGCCCTCGCGCGACCACTTGGAATCAGGCCATGCAGGGCGGTTTCCGCGACCCGCTAGCATACGCGTTCGGGCCTGGTCCGGCCGAGAGGGACGCGGCGATGATCCTGTTTCACGAGCGGTACACGTCGGCCGACCCGGCGCGCGAGGCGGAGCTCGAGATCGTGCGCCGTCGCAACGCGGCCGCGGGCGTGTTTCGGGAGATCGTCGCCGTGGCCGACGGCGGCCGCCGGTCATTCGCCGACTTCTTCACCCTGGCTGCCGCCCGGTGTCCCGGTGAACTCTGCGTGATCGCCAACGCCGACATCGCCTTCGATCACTCCCTGCCCGCGGTGGCTAGGCTGTTCGAGCGACATACGCGGCCGCTGCTCGTGGCTCTCAGTCGCTGGGACGATCCGGCGGGGCCGTCCATGGAGGGGCGGGTCGATCCGAAGACCTGGCGGTTCTACTCGCACTCGCAGGACACCTGGCTGTTCGTCGCCGGCGGTCTGCCTCGCTTCGAGGCGGGGTTCACGCTCGGCATCCCGGCCTGCGAGAACCGACTGGCGTACGAGGCCCATCGGGCCGGCATCGCCGTCGTCAACCCGGCGCTCTCGGTGCGGAGTTGGCACCACCACGCCACGGGCACGCGGACCTGGAAACTGACCGATGCCTACCGCGGTCCGCGGTATTTTCCGCGGCTCACCACCATCGATGTGACCGGCTGCGAGGGCTACATCCTCGACCGCAGTGGTTGGCGGACCCGCAAGGAAATCGTCCGATCGTGAGTCCGCACACATGTGGCCGGCGACGGCCCTGCCTGGAAAGCGTGAACAATTGACCCGGCCGGGGCATGACGTATCTTCCATAAAGTCAGTCGCGTGTCTCGCCGCCCCTCCGCAGGAACCCCGGCCGGCGACGGATCGCCCGAGGAGACCTGATGTCGGCCGCTGCGAGCCATGAGAGTCAGGCTGGTCGCCGTCCGAGGGTCGGCGGCCTTCGGCCAGAGGCCGCCCGGGCCGGCTTCAGCCTCGTCGAGCTCCTGGCCGTGGTGGCGATTCTGGGCACGCTCGTGTCGCTGTCCTTGCCGGCCGTGCAGACGGCCCGTGAGTCGGCCCGCCGCACCGGTTGCTCGAACAACCTCCGGCAGATGGGCATCGCCCTGACCAACTACGAGTCTTCCCGGCGCTGGTTCCCGCCCGGCCACGATAAGCTTTCCGGTCGCGACCATGCCTGGAGTTCGTTCATCCTGCCATTTCTCGACGACCAGAAGATCGCCGCCCGCATCAACTTCTCGCAGGCCTGGAACGATTCCCGGGGCAACGCGGCCATCTCCGATGTCACGATCCCGACCTACGTCTGTCCCAGTGGCATGCAGACCTTCGAGGGCAAGCAGGACTACGGCGGCGTGCTGGGCGTCGGGGTGCAGTTCGAGGAGGGGGCGACGTTCGTGCCCGGCTGGGAGCACGCCAGCGTGCTCTACGCGACGAGTCCCGACTGTCCGCGACCGTGCCGCGTGGCCGAGGTCAGCGATGGTCTTTCCCACACCCTGCTCGTGAGCGAGGGCGTCGATCGGGTCACGCAGGGCATGACAAGCGATCTGTCGATCGGCAACAGTCGCTGGGCCTGCGGCACCAACTGCTTCCTGCTGAGTGCGCCGGTGCTGAACACGCCGGATTTCGACGGCTTCCGCAGCAATCACCTCGGGGGCGTGCACGGGCTCTATGGCGACGGCCACGTCTCATTCATGGTCGATGCCACGATGCCCGATGTCCTTCAAGCCATCTGCAGGGTTTCCCTAGCCTTCCCAGACTCGCAAACGTCCATTTTTCTGCGGAAAGAACCGATATTTTGACATAGTTTAAGGGGGTTGTAGAGTTAGGAGGCAAGGAGTTACGGCCCGGGGCAAGGTCGCCTTCCACCAAGTTTCAACGATTCCTGCTTCCTTCTCTAAGTGCGTCTCACTCGCATCTTTTCACTTGAAAGGGTCTCTAGCATGTCCCATCGGAATTTCCTTGCCGTTGCCTCGCTCGCCCTCTCCTGCGTGCTGGCTGCCTCCGCGATCGCCGGCGGCAGTGGTGGTAGTGGCGGTGGCTCGAAGGGCGGCGTCCCCGTCCGCATGAAGAACGTCGGCTCCGGGTCCGTCGCGGTCAACGCGGTGTCGGGCGCCGCCTCGACGTCGACGCTTATCGCCGGTGCCCGGATCATTTCGTCCAACAACGTCACGCAGTTCGTAGTGCGGGCCGGCTCGTTCACGGCCTTGGCCGCCCGCCCGTCGAACCCGTCGGCAGTCAACAAGGTGCAGAGCTTCAGCACCCGCTCCTTCAAGACGGTCTATCTCTACGCCCAGCAGGACACGACCCGCGCCACGCTGACCGGTGCCCCCGGCGGCGTGAAGTTCTGATCCCTCCGCTCACAGTGCGGAATCGAGTCCATCGGCGGCGGGCGGAACAAGAGGGTCCGCCCGCCGCATTCTTTCCCCTGCCAGGCATCGCGTATGAGGCAGGCATGACGCCCGCGGCCGAATCCGAGACGCGAACGACCTGGAGCGGTCGCACGGCGGCAGTCGCCGCCGCCGTGGTGACCGCGATCGGCGTGCTCGTGGCGGCACCCTGGCTCGACGAGCGGTGCGTGCCCATGGGCTGGCTGGGCGTGGCTGCGGGGCTCGCGTTGGCCTGCGGCCGCCGAGGCTGGCGGAACGAGGTGGCGATCCTGGCGGCGGCCGTGATCGCGATCACGCTGGCGTTCCACTGGACGCCGCAGGTGCTCGCCGAGGCGATGCGGGCGAGCGACCTGGTCGGCTTCTGCTTCGCGATTCCGATCGTGCTCTGGGATGCCTGCCGACTGGCCCTGCCCTTCTGGGTCGTGGGGCGACTGGCCCGCGATCCCCAGGCGGCCTGGCTGCCGGCGGCCGCGACGGCCGTCGTCGCGGAAGCCACGATTCCCGGCGTGTTCCCCTGGAAGCTCGGCTACAGCCAACTGGCCTGGCCCATCGTGGTGCAGTCGCCGAGCCTGCTCGGCCCGGAGGCCGGCACCTTCACGCTGTTTGCGACCGCCGGGGCCCTGGTGGCGATGGGCCAGGTCGTGCGGCAGGGCTGGTCCCGGCCGACACGGCTGGGGACCACGGCGATCGTCGTGGCGCTGGCCAATTTCGCCTGGGGCGGCTTTGCCATTGGCCGAATCGATAGCCGGATGGCGGCAGCCACCACGGTGCGACTGGCGCTGGTCCAAACCGATCCCGACGACGTCGCGGGAGTGGAGCGGATGCGACGGCTCACCCGCGAGGCCTGTGCCGTCGCTCCGCCACCGGAGATCGTCTGCTGGCCCGAGTGCAGCGGTGGCTCGTACGAAGAGGGCCTCGACTCGTTCGCGGACGAACAGGCGATCTTCAAGCGGTCGCGGAAGCCGCAACGTGGGCTGCGGCCTCTGCCCGATCCCCCATGTCCGCTGTTGCTCGGTGGCCGGATCTACCGTGGGTTTCGCGAGCGACCCAGCGAGATCTTCCAGGCGGCGTTGCTCCTCGACACCGGGGAACGGCTCGTTGGCTGCTACCACAAGCGGCACCTAATGCCGTTCGGCGAATATGTCCCGTTCGCCGATGTCATCCCCGAACTGCGGCTCTCCTTCCCGATGGAGACTGACTACGACGTCGGCGGCAAGGCCGATCCGCTGGTCTGCGGGCCGGCGCGGATCGGAGCGCTGTTGTGCTACGAGGACATGGTGCCCGCCGCCGCGGCGTCGCTGGTGTCCGACTCCGCCAACGTCCTGGTCTCACTGATCCACGGCGCGGCCTTCAAGAACCCGCTCACGCTCCGGCAGCATCGTCTGCTCGCCCAACAGCGGGCCATCGAGTGCCGGCGGTGCCTGGTGCGGTGCAGTTCGACCGGTGAGACCTGCGTGATCGACGCCACCGGCCGGATCGTGACGCGGCTGCCGGTGGGCGCTGAGGGGATGATGCGTGCCGACGTCCCGCTGCTCGAGGACACGCCGCCGGCCGTGCGATTCCGCTGGGCATTCCCCACCGCCTGCGGGCTGGGGCTCACCGGTCTCGTCGTGGCCGACAGGCTGGGCAGGCTGGGGAGGCTGCTGGGTTGATCGCGGCATGTCCGTCGACGGATGGGGTTGCGGCCCGGGGCCGGCGTCTGGGATAGCTCGCCGGCGACGGGATGACGCGGGCGCAGGCCTCGGGCCCAGGCCGTCGCGGTCTCGCCCGCGCCTCCCCGAGCCAGGTGGCCGATGAAGATGCCGAGTCTCTTCCGAGGGTCCCGCCGCGGACGGCCGCCGGCCGTTCCGCCCGACATCGACGACGCCCGCGATCTCGTGGAGGCGGTGTCGCCGTTCACGATGACGAGCCCCGAGCGGATCGTGGCGCTGCGGGACGCGGTGCGGCACGTGTGCCGACACGGCATCGCGGGCGACGTCGTCGAGTGCGGCGTCTGGCGGGGCGGCAGCATGATGGCCGTGGCCCGCACGCTGCTCGACCTCGGGGCCCGCCGCCGGCTCCACCTCTTCGACACCTTCGACGGCATGCCGCCGCCGACGACGGTCGACCGGGACCTCTCCGGGGTCGCGGCGGCCGGGTGGCTGGCCGCCGAGGATCGCGACACCGGCAGCACGTGGGCCCGCAGCCCGCTCGAGGACGTTCGCGCGAACCTGCGATCCACGGGCTATCCGCCGGAGCTCGTGCACTTCGTGCCCGGCATGGTGGAGGACACGATTCCGTCCCGGGCCCCCGAAGGGATCGCGATCCTGCGGCTCGACACCGATTGGTACGAGTCGACGCGACACGAACTCGAGCATCTCTACCCGCGGCTCGTGCAGGGAGGCGTGTTGATCGTCGACGACTACGGCCATTGGCAGGGTGCCCGCCGCGCGGTCGACGAGTATCTCGCGGCCACGTCCGCGAGGTTGTTCCTCGCGCGGATCGACTACACCGGCCGACTGGCCATCAAGCTCGACCCCTGAGTGATCTCCCCCTGATGATTCGGCTCGCCCTGTCCCGCCGGTTGCTCGGGTCCCCGACCCACCGACGCCTCAACCTCGGCTGCGGCTCCCGCCGGCACGCCGACTGGACCAACGTCGACCTCGTGCCCGCCGGGCCCGATGTGATCGCCAGCGACCTGCGGCAGCCACTGGCGTTCGCGGCGGGGAGCTTCGAGGCCGTCTACGCGGCCCACGTGCTCGAGCATCTCGAACCTGTCGAGGCCCGCCGCCTGGTGGCCGAGATGCATCGTCTGCTCGCAGCCGGCGGCGTGGTGCGGATTGTGGTGCCCGACCTGGAGGGGATCGTCCGCTCCTACCTGGCCAGTCTCGAGCGGGCCGCCGCCGACACGTCGCTGGAGGCCCGCTGGGAGCACCGCTGGATGACGGTGGAACTTGTCGATCAACTTGTCCGGGCGACGCCGGGCGGGTTGATGCGCCGCTGGTGGTCGTGCGACCCGGTGCCCGCGCGGGCCTTCATCGAGCGGCGACTCGGCCAGGAGGCGGCGGAGGGTATCGCCGCAGCGGCCGCGGCCCGCGACACCCGCGGTGAGCCCCCACTGGACTCCGCCGAGATCTTTGCGGCCGAGCCGCCGTCGGCCAGGGCTGCCAGCCGCTACACCGCCCACGGCGAGCGTCATCGCTGGATGTACGATCGCGTGTCACTCGCCGACCTACTCGAGGACGCGGGGTTTCGCGACGTGCGGACGGTCACGGCCGGCGATTCGCGGATTCCCGGCTTCGCCGCCGCCTGCCTCGATGCCGACGAGCAGGGACGGCCACGGAAGCCCGACTCTCTCTATGTCGAAGGGGTGCGGCCGTGAGCGGGCAGGGCGCTGAGGGCCGGCCGCGGATCGCCTGCCTGGCCACGCAGGCCGGTCACAGCGGCGGTGCTGCCATCGCGATGGAGCGGCTCGCCGCGGCCCTGCGGGCGGCCGGCAGTCGGGTCGACGTTGTCACCCGCGAAGATGTCGGGGCGTTGCCGCCTGCGGGGCGGCGGTTCGAGACCCGCGTGCGGCGAGGCATTCGTCGGGCCCGCTCGGCCCTCTCCAACACCCTGTTCACCGCCGACTGGCCCGCCTGGGATTTGGCCTGTCACCCGGCGGTTGCCAACGCCGACCTGGTCAACGTGCACTGGGTGGCGGGCTTCGTCGCGGCGGCCGGCGTGCGACGGATCGTCGAATCGGGCCGCCCGGTGGTCTGGACATTGCACGACATGCGGCCCTTCACTGGAGGGTGTCACTACACCAGCGGCTGCGACGGCTTCACCACCGGCTGCACGGGCTGCCCGCAGCTACTGCCAGCCCTCGAGCGACTGCCGTCACGAGTGCTTGCCCGCGGTCGCCGCCGACTCCGCGGCGTGCCGTTGACCTTCGTCGCGCCGAGCCACTGGATGGCCGGCGAAGCGGCGCGGTCGAGCCTCTTCGATCCGGCGGCCCACGAGGTGCGGGTGATCCCCAACGGCATCGATCTGGTCCGCTATGCGCCGGGCGACCGGATCGCGGCCCGTCAGCGGCTGGGCCTGCCGGCGGAGGGCGTGGGCATCCTGCTGGGCAGTGTCTCGCTCGCCGAGCGGAGGAAGGGCGCGGCCCTGGCTGCGGAGGCCCTGACCCGTGCTGCCGCGGGGATGAGCGGTTCATCGCCGGACCCGGCTGCGTTCGTCGTCACCTACGGCGGCGGCTCGCTGTCGATCCCGGGACTTGCCTGCCGGCACCTCGGCCCGCTCGACGAGGAGGGCGTACTCGCCGCGCTACACGCCTGCGACCTCCACCTCACGATGGCCCGCGAGGACAATCTTCCCAACACGGTGATGGAAGCCCTGGCCTGCGGCCTGGCCGTTGTTGCCACCCGGACCGGCGGCCACCCCGAGATGATCACCGACGGGCTCGAGGGCTGGCTCGTCGGCGTGGACGACGTCGTCGCCGCCGCGGCCGTCATCAAGCGGCTCGTCGCCGCTCCGGCGATTGTGCGGGCCGCCGCGACGGCTGCCCGCCGGCGGGCCGAAGCCGAATGGGACTGCCGCCTGCAGGCCAGCCGCTACCTGGAGCTCGTCGGCACCCGCCGCGGGTGGCCCGCCGCAAGGGCGTCGCGCGGTCCGCTGGCGGCTGACGGGATCACACCGGTGCGCCGCCGTGCACCGTGGTGGTCCCCTCCGCGGCCCCCTGCGGCGGCTCCGCCGATTCGCGCGGCCGCGGCTCGTCTAAGAGCGTTCATGAACCGCCGCCCCCCCCCGCTGCTGGACGGTGCCGAGTTCGCCGGCGCCGTGTTTCCGGAGCATGCGTTCCCGCCGCGGGCCGAGCGGGCGGAGGAGTATCTGGCCGCCTGCCGCCGCGGTTACGCCGCGATGGCTGCGACCCGGGTCGTGGTCACGGGCCTGGCGCGGAACGTGGGTCACATCCTGCCGCTCGCGATCAGCCGCGTCGAGAATCTCGCCCACTGCTTCGCCGATTTCCGGGTCGTCGTCTACGAGAACGACTCCACCGACGACACGCGGCTGCTCTTGAGCCGCTGGGCTGGCGACGACCAACGCGTCGCGGCGGTCAGCGAGGTGCTCGACGATCCGGTCAATCCCACCACCCGCTGCCTCGACCGCGCCGCGCGGATGGCGGCCTACCGGCGCCGGTGCCAGGAGGTCGTGCTCGACCGCTGGGGCCGCTTCGACGCGGTGATCATCATCGATTTCGACGTGCAGGGCGGATTCAGCATCGACGGCATCGCCAGCACGTTCGGTCACCGGGGCTGGGACTTCGTGGGCTCCAACGGGCTGATCTGCCGCCGGCGGGGCCTGCAGATGAACACCCTGCGACAATACGACACCTGGGCGCTGCGATTCGACGCCACGCTCACCCCGCTCTCGACCAGGGCGGTCGGCGGGCTCGTCTACCAGCGGGGCGATCCGCTCGTGCCCGTCACGAGCTGCTTCGGTGGCCTGGGCATCTACGCCATGGAGGCCTACCGCAGCGGCTGCTACACCGGCGAGGACACGGAGCATGCCACGTTCCACCGCGCGATGATCGCCGCGGGCCACGACCGGCTGTTTTTGAACCCCAGCCAACTGGTCGTCTACGGCCGGCGGCACCGCGTCGGCGACGGCCTGACGCGGCTCCTGCTCGCAGCCTGGTCGCGGCTCCTCGCGGGGCGTCGCGAGACGATTTCCGCGCCTGTCGCCGGCCTGTCGCCGGCCGCCGACCGGGCGAGTCGCCGCGCGGCCTGACGCGGTCCGTCGCCGGCGATGCACGGACCCGGTCGCCGAGGCATACTGAGGGGCCTGCGCCTGCCTGCTCCGCGGCGGCCCCGCGGCCCCTTCCCGGAAACCCCACCATGGCCACCGCAGCTTCCCCGACTCCCGGCCTGGGCGATGACGACGTCGTCGCACTCGACCGACTCCGTGCCACCCACGCCCGGCTCAAGAACGAGCTGGCCCGCGTCATCATCGGCCAGGAGGAGACGATCAACCGGCTCATGATCTGCCTGTTCGCCCGCGGCCACTCCCTGCTGATGGGCGTGCCCGGGCTCGCCAAGACCCTGCTGGTCAGCAAGCTGGCGGAGTGCGTGTCGCTGCGGTTCAGTCGCATCCAGTTCACGCCCGACCTGATGCCGATGGACATCACAGGCACCGACATCCTGCAGGAGACGGCCGACGGTCGCCGTGAGTTCCACTTCGTGCCCGGGCCGGTGTTCGCCAACATCGTGCTGGCCGACGAGATCAACCGCGCCCCCCCCAAGACGCAGGCGGCGATGCTCGAGGCGATGCAGGAGCACCGGGTGACGGTGGTCGGCAAGACCTTTCGGCTCGACCCGCCCTTCTTCGTGCTGGCCACGCAGAATCCGGTCGAGCAGGAGGGCACCTATCCATTGCCCGAGGCGCAGCTCGATCGCTTCATGTTCCTGGTGGAACTCAACTACCCGACCGCCGACGAGGAAGTGGCGATCGCCCGCTCCACGACCAGCGGCGACCCGCCGGTGCTCGACCAGGTGCTCACCGGGCCCGAGATCGTCGCCTATCAGGAGTTGGTCCGCCGTGTGCCGGTGCCCGACCACATCTACGAGTTTGCGGCCCGGCTCGTGCGACGGACGAGGCCGCGGGGCGAGTCGGCCCCGGCCTGGCTCAAGCCGCTGGTGTCGTGGGGCGCCGGCCCGCGGGCGGTGCAGTACCTCGTGCTCGGCGCCAAGTCGCGGGCCGCCCTCTCGGGCAGCTATATGGCCCGCCTAGAGGACGTCGAGGCGGTGGCGGCGTCGGTGCTCACCCATCGGTTGATCACCACCTTCGCCGCCCAGGCCGAGGGGATCGACGCCCGTCAGATTGTCGATCGTCTGGTCAAGGAGACGATCGCCGAGCAGGCCGGGTAGGCCCACCATGTTCTCCGACCGCCAGCCCCGCAAGTTCCTCGAACCCGCCGTGCTCTCGCGGCTGGCGGGGGTGCCGCTGTTGGCCCGCCGGCCGATGGTGGGCAGTGTCTCCGGCCGGCACTCGAGCCCGCACCGCGGCTCGAGCGTGGAGTTCGCCGAATACCGCAAGTACGTGCCTGGTGACGACCTGCGCCGGCTCGACTGGCGGGCGTTCGGCCGGTCGGACCGGTTCTATGTCAAGGAATACGAGGCCGATACCAACCTGCGGCTGTGCCTGGTGCTCGACACCAGCGGGTCGATGGCCTACGGGTCGACGAAGGCCGGTGGTGCGGCCGTGCATCAGCCGCTGGCGAAGATCGACTACGCGCGGCGGATCTGCGGGACGCTGGGCTACCTCGCCGGCCAGCAGGGGGACGCCGTTGGCATCGCGTGTGCCGCCGCCGGCGTGGTCCGCACCTTGCCGCCCCGCCGCAGCCCCGCCCACCTGCGGCTGGTGTTCGACGTCCTGGAGGAGGCCAAGCCCCAGGGCACGACCGGACTCTGCCAGGTGCTGCACGAGCTGGCCGAGACCACCCGTCAACGCGCGCTGGTGGTGATCGTCTCGGATTTGTTCATCGACCCGGATGGGCTCATCGGCGCCTTCGGGCATCTCAAGTTCCGGCGGCACGACGTCGCAGTATTCCACCTGTTCGATCCGCAGGAGACGGCCTTCGCCTTCCAGCGGCCGACGAGGTTTCTTGATCTGGAGGGGGGCGGCGCGATCTTCGCCGACCCGATCGAGATCGCCGACCGCTACCAACGGGCCCTGGCCGCCTACCTCGAGCGGCTCCGCCAGCTCGTGCTGGAGTCGGGTATCGACTACCAGCGGGTGCTGACCGACGAGCCCTACGAGCAGGTGCTGGCGAGGTTTCTGGTGGGCCGGGCGATGGCCAGGGGGCTGCGATGACGTTCCTGCAGCCCTGGATGCTTGCGGCGCTGCCGCTCGTGGGCCTCCCGCTGATCATCCACCTGATCAATCAGCGTCGCTACCAGACCGTGCCCTGGGGGGGCATGATGTTCCTGCGGGCGGCCCGCGCGCTGTCCAGCGGCTACTCCCGGCTGCGGCATTGGTTGATCATGCTGCTGCGGATGCTGGCGGTGGCGGCGGTGATCCTGGCGATCGGCCGGCCGCTGTCGCGGGGCTGGCTGGCCTTGGCGGGCGGCGCCCGTCCCGACACGGCCGTGGTCGTGCTCGACCGCAGCCCCTCGATGCAGGCCCGCGCCGCCGCCACGCCGGAGACGAAGCTGGCCACGGGCTGCGGGCAACTGGCCGCCTCGCTCGCGACGCTCGCACCGCAGCGCTGCCTGCTGGTCGCGGCCGACGACACGCTCGTCGAGATTCCGCCCGCGACGCTCGCCGACGCGGCGGCCACCGCCCCGCTGGCCGCCTCGGCCGACATCCCCGCCATGCTGCGGGCGGCCTACGACCATATCCGCGAGCATGCGGCGGGCACCGCCGAGATCTGGATCTGCTCCGACTGCCGGAGCAACGACTGGAGCCTGGAGGCCGGGGGCTGGGCGGGACTGCGGGACGCCTTCGCAAAGGTCCCGCAGCAGGTGCGGTTCCAGCTGATCGCCTTCGACGAGCCGCCGGCCGGCAACCTCGCGGTGCGGCTCACGGCGACGAGGCTCGAGACACGTGGCGACGAGCGGGAACTGCTCGTCAACATCGTGGTGACGCGGCCGGAAGGAGCCGGGCGGGCGACCGTGCCGATCACGTTCGAGATCGGAGGGGCGACGACGAGCCTCGACCTAGAGTTGGCGGGTCACGAGACGGTGCTCGCCAATCATTCGCTGCCGCTGGGCCGCGGCGCGGAGCCACGCGGCTGGGGCCGGGTCTCGATCCCGGCCGACACCTGTCAGGCGGACAACGAGTTCTATTTCGTGTACGGCGAGCCACCGCCGCGGGTGTCGCTGGTGGTCGCCGAGGAGGCGGCCACCGGCCACGTGCTCGAACTGGCCGCCTCGATCCCGCCGAGCAAGGAGCTCTCCGCCCGGGCCGACCGACCGTCGCGGGAGGGACTGGCCACCGCCGCCTGGGACGAGGCGGCGGTGCTGGCCTGGCAGGGGCCGCTCCCGAGCGGCCGCGATGCGGAACTCGTGGAACGCTTCGTGTCACGCGGTGGCCAGGCGATCTTCTTTCCTCCCGAGGCGGCCGACGCGACCGTGTTCGCGGGCCTTGCGTGGGGTGACTGGACGACCCATCCGCAGCCGGTCCATCCCGAACAGTGGCGCAGCGACGAGGACCTGCTCGCCAACACGCTGTCCGGCGGCGCGCTGCCGGTCGGCGAACTGGAGGTGCGGCGGTCGTGCCGGTTGACGGGCGAGCACGTGCCGCTGGCCGCGCTGCCCGACGGCGTGCCGCTGGTGGCCCGCGTGCCTGACGGTCGCGGCATCTTCTTCTGCGCGACGCTGCCGCGGCCGGGCGACTCCACGCTGGCGAGCGAGGGGATCGTGCTCTATGCCCTGCTGCAGCGGGCCCTCGAGCGGGGACTCGAGCCGCTCGCGGCGGCGCGGCAGGAAGCGGCCGGCCCGACGGCCGTCGCCCTGCTCGCGCCTGGGGCGGGGCTCCGTTGGGAGCGGCTCGTCGGGCCGCCCGAGGCGGTCTCGACCGTAGCCGGCCTGCAGGCCGGCGTGTATGCCGCCGCCGGCCGACTAGTGGCGGTCAATCGATCCGCCGTCGAGGATGCGGCCGGCAGTGCACCGCCGGAGCGGATCGACGCGCTCTTCCGCGGGCTGGCCTACATGCGGGTCGAGGGCCTGGCGGGCCGTGGTGACAGTCTCGTGCAGGAGATCTGGCGGGCCTTCTTGATCGCGATGCTCCTGGCGCTGGTCGGCGAGGGGCTCCTCAGCCTGCCGCGACGGCGGTCGTCGTCGCCGGCGACGGTCCTGGAGGCGGCCGCATGAACTCCTCGACGGTGGCGGAGGGCCTGCGGTTCTTCACAACGCCCTGGACGATCCTGATCGCGGGCCTCCTGGTCGCGGTCACGGCCGCAGTCGCTTTCGTGACCTGGCGGCGGAGCGACTATGCCATCGGCACGGGCCTGGTGGAGCTGTTGCGGGTGGCGATCGCCGGCATCGTGGCGACGCTCCTCAACCAGCCCGAGTGGGTCGAGGAGTTCCGCCCCAACGAGAAGCCGGTGGTCGCGGTGCTCGTGGACGCGTCCCGCAGCATGGACACCCGCGACGTCGTGGCGGCGGCCGACCGTCCAGGAGGGGCGCGATCGCGCCGCGAGGCGGTGGCGGCCCTGGCGACGAGCGACTTCTGGCGGCCGCTCGAGCCACGGTTTCGGGTCGTGGTCGAGCCCTTCGCGCAGCCGCCGGCCGCGACCGGTACCGACCTAGCGACGCCCCTGGCGACGGCCGTCGACAGGTTCGGGGGCCTGCGGTCGGTGGTGCTGGTCAGTGACGGGGACTGGAACGCCGGCCCCGCACCCCTGGAGGCAGCGCGGCGGCTGCGGCTGGCCCAAGTGCCGGTGTTCGCCGTGCCCGCCGGCAGCCAGACGAAGCTGCCCGACATCGAACTGGTGAGCCTCGACTGCCCGACGGTGGGCGTGACGGCCAAGCCCGTCCGCGTGCCGTTCACGATCCACTCGTCGCTACCGACGGAGCGGGTGGTGCCGGCCACACTCGTGGCCAGCAGCGGCGAGACGATGCGCAAGGAGGTCTGCGTCCCGCCGATGGCCACCGTCACCGAGTGGATCTACTGGACGCCGCCGGGCGAGGGGGACTTCACGCTGCGGCTGACGCTGCCCGAGCAGGCCGGCGAACTGCTCGCCGACAACAACGAGCGGACCGCCCCGATCACGATCCGCCGCGAGCAGCTGAAGGTGCTGGTCGTCGAGAGCGTCCCGCGCTGGGAGTATCGCTACCTCCGCAACGCCCTGTCTCGCGATCCCGGCGTGGAGGTCTCCTGCCTCCTCTTCCAGCCGGGCCTGAGCAAGCGTGGCGGTGGCAACAAGGACTACATCAATTCCTTTCCGGCCGGCCTCGATGAGCTGTCGAAGTTTGACGTCGTCTTCCTCGGGGACGTCGGCGTGGGGGCCGGCCAGCTCACCGAGGAGGATTGCCGGCTGCTCAAGGGGCTCGTGGAGTATCAGGCCAGCGGTCTGGTCTTCATGCCTGGCCCGCGGGGGGAGGAGGCGTCGCTCGTCGGCACGCCGCTCGACGACCTCTGCCCCGTCGTGATCGACACGGCCAGCGTTGGCGGCAACTCGACCGACGGCCCACGTCGGCTGGTGCTCACAGAGGCGGGCCGCAAGAGCCTGCTGACCAAGCTGGCCGACTCCGGCAACGAGAACATCGCCGTCTGGGAGAGCCTGCCGGGCGTGCAGTGGTACGGGCCGGTGCTGCGGGCCAAAGCGGGCAGCGAGGTGCTCGCGGTCCACGAGGACGCGGCCAACGACTACGGTCGGATTCCGCTGTTGGTCACCCGGACGTACGGTTCCGGCAAGGTGCTCTACATGGCCACCGACGGCGCCTGGCGGTGGCGGAAGGGCGTCGAGGACAAGTACCACTACCGCTTCTGGGGCCAAGTGGTCCGCTGGATGGCCTACCGGCGGAACATGGCCGAGGGGGAACGGATGAGCCTGTCCTTCGCGCCGGAGCAGCCGGAACTGGGCCAGTCGCTCGCCCTCGACGCCCGCGTCGCCACCTCGTCGGGCGAGCCCTTGGTGCGGGGAGAGGTGGCCGCCCGGATCACGGCGCCTTCGGGCAAGGTGGAGACGGTGCGGTTCCTGCCGCCGGCGGGCGACGCTGAGTGGGGCGTGTTCGCCGGCACGTTCTCCCCCCGTGAGCCCGGCCGCCACGAGGTGACGCTGACCTGCAAGGAGACCGCCGACTCGCTCGACGCGTCGTTCTTCGTGCAGGGGTCGGCCGAGGAGGGGATCGGCGGGGTGGCCCGGCCCGACGTGATCGCCGAGATCGCCCAGGTGACCCGTGGGCAGGTCGTGCCCCAGGAAGAAGTGGCCGGCCTCGTGGCCACGCTCGCCGCGCTGCCGGAGCCGCCCCCCGAGGTCCGCCGGCTCCAGCTCTGGTGCCATCCGGTCGTGGCGGCCACGCTCGTCGGCCTGCTCGGCCTGTTCTGGGTGGGCCGCAAGCGGCAGGGGCTCGTCTGAACCACCGCGTCAGGCCAGCGCCTCGCGGACGACCTCGCCGTGCACGTTGGTGAGCCGCCGGTGGATGCCGTTGTGGTAGAGGGTCAGCCGTTCGTGGTCGATCCCGAACAGGTGCAACAGGGTGGCGTGGAAGTCGTGCCACGGCCGCCTCCTTGCCGTGGTTCTCCCGCACGTCCTCGTGGGCGTCCCAGTTGGGCCGCGCGTTGCCCGCGACCGGTCCGCCCGGTCGGCGGCCGGGTCGATCGGTCGGGCCGGGAACAGGTCGGCCACGGCCGCTGACCGCCGCGGAACACGACTCCCTTGCGGCTGGCCGGCGTGTGGTTGGCCAACTTCGACTCCATCGACCGCAGCACCGTCAGCTCGTCGGCCAACTGGGCGATCTCGGGGAACAGGTCCGACACCATCAGGTCGCTCGATCGCCGCGGCCGGAAGGTCCAATCGGCCTGCCGCAAGAGGCCGACCTGCCCGAAGCAGATGTCGGGCTGCTCCTCCGAGGGGAGTTTGGTGCCGTGAAACCGCTCGAGCGCGGGCTTCGGATCGAAGGAGTCGAGGTGGCTCAGGCCGCCGACTAGGCAGATGTGGATTGCCCGCTTGGCCCGCGCTGGCGGCCAGTCCGCTGCTGCCCCAGTGGAAGAGGTCGCGGCGGGAGAAGGATGAGCGGGTCGTCATGGGTGATGTCCGGGTGGTGGAGGTGGCGTGGCCTCAGTCGATGACCACGAACTCCCCAAGGTTGAACAGGCTGCGGCAGAGGGCCTCCAGGCCGTGGTCGACGGCTAGGGCCTCGGAGAGTCGTCGCTCGGCGGGGTCGGGATCGCGGGCCAGTGCGAGCGACACCTGCGCCGCCACGCCTGGGTCCGCTCGACCGCGGACCCGGCCGGCGAAGGCATCGGCCAACGGCGGCACGAACTCGTCGTCGAGCAGGGCCAGCGCTAGCAGGGGCGTGGTGGGGACGCGTCGAGCGGTTGGTAGAACGTCGTGCCGTCGATGTACGCGACGGCGACGTCGCCGTATCCCGGCCCGCCTCGAAGCGGGTCGAGCTTTCCGGAGACGGCGAGCATCGCGTCGCGGAGCGATTTGGCCTCCAGCCCCCGTCGAACGCCGCGCCAGGGGAGCCGGCTGTCGGCATCGACCTCGGGTCCGCGGGGATCGCCATCGGCCGGCCTACTCGACTGGCGGTAGGTGGCCGACGTCACGATCAGGCGGTGGAGTCGCTTCAGCGAGTGCCCGTGACGCCCGAAGTCGACGGCCAGATGGTCGAGCAGGTCCGGATGGCTCGGGCGGCCGCCGTGGAAGCCGAAATCACTCGGCGTGTGCACCAGGCTCGTGCCGAAGTGGTGGTGCCGGACACGATTGACGATCCCCCGTCGAAACAGCGGATTGTCGGCGTGCACGATCCAGTCGGTGAGCTTCCGCCGCCGTTCGGCCTCGGGTGCGTCGGGCGGCAGGCCGAAGTCGGCGGGCAGGCCGGGGATGGCGGTGGTGGCGATCCGCTGCTGGCGAAGTGGTCGCTGCCCGCCAGCCAGCGTCGCGGCTTGCGCTCACTGAACACGATCGCGTCGAAGACGCGGCCGTCGCGGGTCTGCAGTGAGATGGCCGCACCCTCGGCCCGCAGTCGCTCGAGCACGAAGGCATCGATGGCACTCTGCCGCCAGCTTGCCGGCGCGTCGGCGGCAGTCGCCGGAGGCGGCTTGTCGCGGAGGGGCGTGAACGGAGCCTTGGGCGGCATTTCGTCGGCTGCGACGCGCTGCCAGAGCAGACTCGCCGCTGTCGCCTCCCCGGCCCAGCGCCGCGGCGTCGGACAGCCCCGAGCCGCCGCGGGGATTCTCGCCGGAAT
>Ga0194129_10004984_pt1 | contig 17248 bp, 14 predicted proteins | sample TA2KigCa35mmetaG_FD_150862 | JGI IMG/M metagenome (GOLD analysis project Ga0194129, IMG submission 150862) | Freshwater microbial communities from Lake Tanganyika, Tanzania - TA2015038 Kigoma Deep Cast 35m | ecosystem: Environmental > Aquatic > Freshwater > Lake | place: Tanzania: Lake...
CAAGTGCAATGTCGAGACGGGTCGCTGCGAGCCGCCCGAGGACTGCGCGAACAAGGACGACGACGACGACGACGGCTTCACCGACTGCGAGGACGACGAGTGTTCGGACACCACCGCGTGCAAGGCCGCGGTCTCCGACGCGTGCATGGATCCAGGCAAGGCGGTCGACGGCTACGCAGGCGACACGAGCAAGGGCACTTCGTTGTTCTTCGGCAGCTGCACCGGCTCGAACGGCGCGAAGGAGGAGGTCCTGGCGTTCACCTCGGGCGGCACGCCGGTCGTCACCCGCATCGGGGTCACCGCCATCGCCGACCTCGGCTTCTACGTCCGCACGTCCTGTGGCGACGCCGCGAGCGAGCAACTCTGCAGCGATCTGTACGACGCGAGCCAGCCGGAGAGGAACTTCCTCTTCACCAAGGCGAACACGACCTACGATCTCTTCGTCGACGGATTTGACGCTAATCAAGCTGGAAAGTACGGCCTCGCGCTCGCGTCGCTCACGACCGCGACCGAAGTCGAGCCCAACGCCACCACGGCGACCGCGACCGCGGCGACGGGCAGCGAGGGCGGGCTCATCGGCACGATCACGAAGGGCGACCAGGACTATTACAAGGTGACCGTGGCCTCGGCCGGCAAGCTATTCGTGCAAACGACCGGCGGCGACGGCACGCGCTGCGCCGACGGCGTGATCCCCGCGCCGGCCGTCGACTCCGAGATCGAGGTCTTCGACGTCGATGGGGTGACGAGCCTCGGGCTCGAGGACGACATCTCGGGCGGTCTCTTCGGACCGGCGAATTTCTGCACGATCGTGTCGGTCGACCTCCCCGCGCCGGGCACCTACTTCGTGCGCATCTCGGCCTCGCAGGAGTTCTGCACGGACTGCACGTTCAACTACGCCGCGGCCTTCGAGTTCACCACCGCGCCGATCTGAGCGCACAGACGAACGACGACCCCGCGCATCGCTCAGGGGGCGTCCGGCTGAAACACGACCGGACTCCGCGGCGCCCCCTGACGAACCAGACCGTTGCCGTACCAGACGAAGTAGCTCGGCTCGACGTAGCCATCGAGCTCGAGTTCGGCCTCGAGCAGCGCACCGGGCTTCGTGACGAGCTCGATCGCGTCGCTGTCGAAGGCCGTCGTCGCCGTGAACGTGAGCGTGCCGTCGCCGTGCACGTCGACGCGGTCGCTCGACTCGAGGTCGATCCCGTCGATCGCAGCGATGCCGCCGAGTGGGTAGACGAACAGCCGGTAATTGCAGCCATAGCCGGTGACGCGCGTGTCGCAGCTCGTCCAGAACCGCCAGATCCCGCCGCGCGTATACTCGACGAACATGCCAGCGCCGTCACCGAGGGTCGTGGTCAGCGTGTGATCGGCGTCAATCGTCGTGTAGAACGGTTCGACGACGGGTTCATCGAGGTCGTCGTGGTACCGGTCGTGGTAGCCGCAACCCACCGGACCGGCGAGGCAGCCCAGCAGCCCGAGCGCGGCGAACATGGGTGAGCGTGTCATCGTGGAGCCTTTCGCGGTGGGACGAGTCGAGGAAAGGGTAGCGCGTCCCGGGCCGATCGTCAGCGACGCCCGCCGCCGAAGGAGCGGCCCGAGCCCGACGAGGACCAGCCCGACGAGGACGAACCCGAGGAGCGGCCCGAGCCCGACGAGGACCAGCCCGAGGAGCGGCCCGAGCCCGACGAGGACCAGCCCGACGAGGACGATCGCGACGAGGACGAACCCGAGGAGCGGCCCGAGCCCGACGAAGACCAGCCCGACGAGGACGATCGCGACGCGGACGAGCTGCTCGGCGCACGGTACGCTCCGCCGGTCGAGGAGCTCGACCCACCCGAGCGGGTCGCCGACACGACCGAGGGAGCGCCATCAGCGCGAGGAGAAGCGCTCGGTACCGCCGGTTGACGCGCGTAGCCCGTGCCGCCGACGCTCCCCGTCGAGCGACCGTAGCTCGAGGAGGGTGGGCGTGAGTACGCTCCGGGCGCGGCGTACGAGCGCGACGGGATCGAATACGTCGACGGGCGGGACACACGACCGACGGGCGCACGCGCCGCGACGACGACGGAGGTCGACACCGAAGGGCTGGGTGTCCGCGCGACGACCGGCGGCGCGGGCGGTGGTGCAGAAGGCCGCGCCTGGACGGGCCTCGAGGCCTCGACGATGGTCGCGGCTCGAGCGGGGACCGCGGCGGCCATGGCAGTCGGGCCGCTCGGTCGGACCGTGGACGGCATGCTCGCGGCGGTGGCGCTTCGCTGCGACGCGGCGGTCGCGCGAGTCTCGCGCCAGTTGGCAGGGAGCTGATGTTTCGCGGCGCTGGGATCCATCGCGACGCGCTCCTTCGGGACGGCGCGCTTCGGCATCCGAGCCTCTGCGAACGACGGCGAGCGAGGCATCCCTCCCCCGACGCTCATCCGCGCGGCGGCGCTCTTCGGGCCATCGCTGCTCGCGCCCGTGCCCTTCGCGTGCACATGCCCACCGCCCCCGGCGTACCCCTGCGCGTGGCCGTGGCCGTAGACCGTCGAGTTCACGTAGATGTTCTGGATGACCACCGGCTGACGGACGATGTACGTGCCCCAGGAAGGGCTGAAGAAGTAGCCGGTCGGGCAGAACCACCACGGGATCGAGAGGCCCCAGGTGAAGCCGACCGCGAGGCCGTTCATCCAGATGTACGAGGGCGGCATCGGCGCCCATCCGAGGTAGTCGTAGCCGACCATGCCGGTCCGCCACATGACCCACGCCGGGGCGTAGACGCGTCCGGGGATCCAGGCCCACCCGCTCGCGGGCAACCAGACCCAGCGGCCGTAGTGGAACGGGATGTAGCCCCAATCGTAGTCGCTGATCCACAGCCACTGGCCATCCTCGGCGACGCCCCAGCGACCGGCCGTTCGGTAAGGGGCGAAGTCCTTGCCGACCACGACCTCGCTCGGGATCCATACGGTGCCGTAGGTCGGGTCGTCGATCCACCGACCGTGGGGCGCGAGCGCGTCACGAAACTCGGTCACTGCGCTGGGTTCGGTGTCCGCCTCGTAGTCGTAATCGGCGCCAGAAGACGGAGCCGACCCAGCCGGAGCCGACACAGCCGGAGCCGACACAGCCGGAGCCGACCCAGCCGGAGCCGGCACCGCGACGACCTCAGTCGGGGCAGCTGCCTGCGCCGCCGCTGGCGCGACGAGCGACAAGACCAGCGATGCAAACGCGAACGCAACCCAGCAGCGGGACGTCTTCATGTGCCTCATCATGAGATCTCCCAGATCGAGATTCCAGCGGCAAGCAACGTACGGGCAAGTCGGCCCGACCGACGTTCGACGTCGGGTGCCCCCCGTTGTTCAACGCGACCAGGACGAGCGCCTGCAACATTCCGGACCGCGAGGGGCCGGCAATGGTAAGTTGCGCGCCGTGACGATGACTCGCTCGGCCAGCACGACCGCGATCGGCTTGCTCTTCGCCGCTGGGGTTTTTGGCGCCTCGCCGAGTGCCCTGGGGCAAACTTTCGACTCGGCGATCCGACTCGATCAGCTGCAACCGGCCTCGGCGGGGAGCCCGTTCGTGCGCGCGGAGGGCCCACGCGAGCGCTTCGACGCCGGCGTCGGGTTCGCGGCGCGGCTGATCGGCGAGTACATGCTGGAACCCCTCAAGGCTGGCGTCGTCGGAACGACGGGAGCCATCGAGCCCGTGTCGCTCGTGAAGCACGCGGGCCTCGTGCATGCCGGTGGCCAGTTCAGCCCGAACCACTGGCTGAACCTCGAGCTCAACGTGCCGTTCGCGGTGTACGAGAAGGGCACGCCGATCGACTCGGTCAACGGCGAACAGCTGCCCGCCGGCAAGATGGGCGTCGGCGACATTCGCGTCGGCGCGCACGTGCTACCCATCAACACCCGCGAATTCGACCTCCAGCTCGGCGCTCGCTTCTGGGCGCCGACCGGCTCGGAGGCCGCGTACCTGCAGGGACCATCGCGGCTGTTCCGCGTCGAGGCCGTCGTCGCAGCCGCAGGCGAGACCGACCGCTTCCTCTACGGCTGCACCCTCGGCATCGCTCCGATGTGGTTCGCCGGTCGCGACGGCGATCGCCTCGCAGCGTCGTGCGCCGGGGCCGTGCGCCTCGGCTCGGTCGTGCAGTTCGGCGTCGAACCCCACGTTGCGGCCTTCACCTATCGAGCCGATCCCTCGCAAAAGACGCTCGCCGGCCTCGGCGACGCGCGGCTCGCAATCGCCTTCGAGCCGATGGGCTCGGTCGGCTTCCGTACGGGAGACTTCCTCGTCCAGGTCGCGGGTGGTGCCGGTCTCGGCGATGCGCCGGGCACTGCCGTCGCGCGCGGCATGGTGAACCTGACCTACGCCGCCCGCGCGGTGCCGCCGACCCGCGTCGTCGAAGAGTCCGACCGCGACGTCGACGGCATCGCCGACCGCTACGACGCTTGCCCCGACGAGGCCGGCACCGAGGAGCGGCGAGGCTGCCCCGAGAAGCGTGACCAGGACGGAGACAGCATCGTCGAAGGCGACGCTTGCCCGAACGATCCCGGCGCGCGTTACGACGATCCGAAGGCCAACGGCTGCCCTGACCGCGACAACGACCACATCGCCGATCCGGTCGACCAGTGCCAGACGGAGCCAGGCGCCGAACCCGCGGGCTGCCCGAAGTACGCGCGGCTGAAGGACAAGGCCTTCGTCGTCACGCCACCACTTGCGTTCGGTCAAACTAGCGAGCGCCTCGGATCGACCCAGGTCGCGTCGCTCATCGAGATCGTTCGCACCATTCGCGCGAACCCGAACATCGGCAGCTTCGTCGTGAAGGTCGGAGCGAAGGGGGCCGCGAGCAAGCTCACCGACGCGCGCGCCGCCGGGATTCGCACACTCCTGAACGAGCAGAACCTCGAGACGAATCGCTACGAGCTCGTGCTCGACGACAAGCTCGCGAACGGCAACGTCGAGGTCGTCCTCGCGCGCTGAGCACCGCGCCACGTGGGGCCGCGGGAAATGGGTGCGCGCCGAGATCGCCTCACGGGAGGATCAGCACGCGCGTGAAGGGCTCGCCTTCGGCATCGCAGCCGGCACGGTGAAAGGCGAAGACCTGCTCGATCTCGGGGTTGTCCACGGCCACGCACCCGAGCGTCCAGTCGCCATCGTCGCGGCCGCCGCCCCCACCGTGGATCTGAAGCCAGCTCCCGAGCGCCGTGTTCTGCGGGGGGCTACCGCACGACCGGTTTGCACGCACGATCGCTCGATATTGACTTTCATCAATGGTCCCCGTCGCGAGGCCATGCTCGGCGTCGGCGACGTTCGGGTAGCTGAGCTGCAGCGCGCGATGGAAGCGACTGGGGTACTTCCCGGTCACGCGGTATTCGCCCTCGGGCGTGCGTCCGTCGCCTTCGCGCAGCTTGTGCCCCTCGGGCGTAAAGCCAAGGGAAGCCTCGTAGCGCCCCGCCAGCGCCGTACCGCAGCGGAGCTCGAGTCGCCGCGCCGCCTTGTGGACGACGATCGACCGGCGCGCCTCGCAGCGCTCGAGCAGCCGCTCGTCGGCGCGCTCCTCGGAGAGCGAGCCACCGAGCGCAGGCGATTTCGCCGCGACCTCGACGTGCGTGTCATCCAGCCGCTCGCGTGACGCCCGAGGAGCGCCGTCGTCGTCCGTGTCGCGGAAGTGGCTCGCGAGGAATGTCGCCCCGTAGAACCGAGCCGACGGCCACGGCGACTCCGAGGACGGCGACTCCAACGACCCGATGCCGGGAGCGTCGATTTCGGCGGCGCCGAGCCTCGGAACCGACGAACAGCCGGCGAGCAGGACGAGCCAGGAAAGAACAGCGGGCGCAAGGCAGAGCGGTCGGACCATCGGGGCACCTCCGGCGTGAGTGCGGTGTGCACCCGGAGTCGCCGCGGACCGCCAAGGTGTGACGCAGCTGCGCAAGATCCCGACGCCCCGCGCAGCCCTTGCGTGGTGGGTCGGGCCGCTTGGCCGCGAGACCGTTTCGCGAGGAAGGAGCGCCACCGCGCGCCGCTGCGCAATCCACCTCGAAGCGTCGAGCGCCGGTCAGCCTTCGTCGTCGTCGCTCTCCGCCCGACCGAGCAGCTCGCGGACGGCGTAAATCGTCTTGCCCTGGCTCTCGTGGTAGGTGCGGACGACGAGCTCGCCGAGAAGGCCCATCGTGACGAGCTGCACGCCGACCATGACGAGCAGGATGGCGAGCAGCAGCAGCGGGCGGTCGGCGAGCTGCGCACCGAGCACGAGCTTCTGGAACGCGAGGTAGCCGCCGGTCCCGACGCCGCCGACGGTGCAGAAGAGCCCGAGCACGCCGAAGACGTGGATCGGCCGCGTCGAATAGCTGAGAAGGAAGCGGACCGTGAGGAGGTCGAGGAACACCTTGGTCGCGCGCTGAATCGTCTTGAAGAAACCCGCGTACTTCGACTCACCGGCGGTGCGCGCGCGATGATTGACGGGCATCTCGGCGACGCGCACGCCAAGGCTCGCGGCGACGGCAGGCACGAAGCGGTGAAGCTCACCGTACAGGTTGATGTTCTTGACCACGTCCGAGTGGTAGACCTTCAACGAGCAGCCGTAGTCATGGATGGCGACACCGGTGACCTTGCCGATCAGCCAGTTTGCGACCTTCGACGGCAGCTTGCGCATGACGAAGTCGTCCTTCCGCTTCACGCGCCAACCGCTGACGATGTCGAAGCCCTCCTCGGCCTTCGCGAGCAGCTTCGGGATGTCGGCCGGATCGTTCTGCAGATCAGCGTCGATCGTGATGACCCACTCGCCCTCGGCGTAGTCGAACCCCGCCGTGAAGGCCGCGGTCTGCCCAAAATTCCGGCGAAATCGGATCACCCGAACGCGCTCGTCCTGCTCGTGGGCGAGCGCCAACTTCGCGAAGGTGGTGTCGCTCGAGCCATCGTCGATGGCGAGGATCTCGTAGGTGCGGCCGGTCGGCTCGAGCGCCGCCGTGAGCTGCGAGACGAGCCCGTCGATGTTGTCCTCCTCGTTGTAGATCGGGACGACGATCGAGAGGTTGACCCTTGGATTGCTGCGCGAAAGACCCCCCGAGCGGACGCCGCGCGCGTGAGCTGCAGGCCGACGATGGGGCGAGCTGACCGACATCGGCGCGCACCATAGCAGGCGGTCCCGAGCACTGCCTATTGGCTTGCATCCCATCCGAGGCCCGAGGCACGACGATTGCAAAAGGCAGCGGCATGACGATCACGCAAAGCCGGTCCCGCCCGCCCCATCACGGCATCCTGGTCGCCACCGAGCTCGGCCTCATGGGCGCCGACGCGGTCGCCGTGGGTGACACTCTCGCCCGCGACCTCTGCCTGCCGCTCGTCGTCGCACATGTCATCAGTGAGGGTGACGCGATCACCCCGCTCCTCCCCCACTTGCACGAGTCGGTGCCCTACGTCGAGCGCGAGGCCGCGGCCGGCGTCGCGGTGCGCCATCACGTCAAACAGCACGCCGCGAGACGCTCGAACGACTTCGACGTGGTCCTCGAGCACGGCGCGCCCGACGAAGCGCTCACCCGGCTCACGCGCGAGATCGAACCGAAGGTCCTCGTCATCGGTGCGAGCCGCAAGGGGACGCTCGAGCACGCGCTCCTCGGCAGCACCGCGGAGCAAATCCTGCGTCACGCGCCGTGCCCGGTCCTCGTCGCCCGCCGCTCCCTGGAAGATGGGCCGATCGTGCTCGGGACCGACCTCACCGATCCCGACCTCACCGCCGAGCAGCTCGCGGCGTTTTACGCGCGCACCCTCGGTCGACCGCTCATCCTGGTGCATGGACTCGACGTGTTCCGCCCCCTCGCAGCCGCGTTCGATCCATCCACGAGCGTCGATGCCCGGACGACCGAGTCGTTGCGCGCCGCCGCCGAGGCGCTGTCCCAGTCTTGCCTCGAGCGCATCGGGATCACCGCGCGCCGCACGATCGATGTGGGCGATCCGGCCCGGCTCGTCATCGAGGAGGCGGAACGAACCGGAGCCGCCCTCGTCGTCTTGTCGAGCCACGGACGCGAGGGGATGTCGCGGCTCGCACACGGCTCGACGGCGGAGCACGTCGTGCGCGGGGCCCCTTGCTCGGTGCTCGTCACCCACCGCGGTGGCTGAGCCCGCGGTCGAAACATGCGCCCGCGCTCGCCACCGTGCGCGCGCATCGCCGCCTCATCGAGGCAAGCGTGCCGCGCCTCGCAGCTCGAAGTCTCGGACGCTGCGTGGTGGCATGCAGCGTGCAGCCGTCGTCCGCTTCGCACGCGATGACGACCGACGACGACCAGAAAAAAAACCGCACATGTGATGGTGGTTGACGACGACCCCGCCTTGAACGAGCTGCTCGCGAAGGTGCTCTCCGAGGTACGCTTCGACGTCGAGACGTTCACCGAGGCCGAGACCGCGCTCGAGGCCGCACATGCGCGACGATTCGACGCAGCGCTCATCGACGTCCACCTCGGCTCGTCGTGCGGGACGGCACTGTGCCGTCGGCTCACCGAGGACTTTGCGGGCCTGCCCGTGGTGATGATCACCGGCGCCGCAACCATGGAGACCGCGGTGGATTCGCTCCGCGCCGGCGCCTTCGACTTCATCCAGAAGCCATTCGAGCTCGAAGCCGTCTCCTGCCTCGTCGCGCGTGCGGTGGTACGACGACGGATCAAGGACGCCCTCGTGCGACTTGACTGCAATCAAGCATCTCCGCCGCAATTCGGGGCCATGCTCGGCGGGAGCAGCGCCATGCGCTCGGTCTTCGAACTGCTCGGACGCATCGAGGAGAGCGACGCGCCGGTGCTGATCACCGGCGAGAGCGGGACGGGCAAGGAGTTGGTGGCGCGCGGGCTGCACGAACGCGGCCGCCATCGGCAGGGCCCCTTCGTGGCGGTCAACTGTGCGGCGGTTCCCGCGATGCTGCTCGAGAGCACGCTGTTCGGCCACGTCAAAGGCGCCTTCACGGACGCCAAGTCATCGCACGATGGGCTCTTCGTTCAGGCACATCACGGCACCCTGTTTCTCGACGAGATCGGCGAAATGGCGCTCGAAATTTAGTCGAAATTGCCGCGCTTCTTGCAAGAGCGCCGCGTGCGTCCCGTCGGCGGCTCGAACGAGATCCCGTTCGACACCCGCATCGTCGCAGCGACGAACCGCAACCTCGAGGAGGCGGTCGCCAAGGGAACGTTTCGGGAGGACCTCTACTAACGAGATGGAGAGGAGCCACGCATGAGAGAGCAGGCCAACGACGTCACCGAGGCGACACGCCCGCTGCGATACCGGGTCGCGAGGCCACGGGACAGCCTCGCGATGTGGAGGCTGCGCCCATCCGGCGCTCGGGCGCTGGCTGCAGCTCGGCGGGCGAACCGGAGCGGCCCCGGGAACGCGGCTTGCAATCGACGCTCTCGACTCGACGCAGCGGTCACCGTGACCGGACACGCGCCGAGAGGAGGAAGCATGGCAGGAGTCAAGGTGAGGGAAGGTGACGGTGGTGCGCTCGCGCGACGTGAGTCGCTCGATCCGTTCCGGACGATGCAGTCGATGATGCAGGACGTGTTCGAGCCGTTCCTCGCGAGGCCGTGGGGAGGCCGGCTCTTTCCGACGTCGCTGGAGGTCGGTCTCTCGCCGGCCTTCGTCGTGAAAGAGCGGACTGACGCGTACGTGATCGAGGCCGACGTTCCGGGCGTGAAAGAGAGCGACGTCGACATCACCCTGTCGGGGAGCCGGCTGAGCGTGAGCGGAAAGCGCGACGAGACCCGCCGCGAAGAGGGGGAGACCTTCTACGGCTACGAGCGCCAGTACGGGAGCTTCACGCGCAGCTTCTCGCTCCCCGAGGGTGTCGATCCGGAGCGGATCTCCGCCGATCTCGACAGCGGCGTGCTCTCGATCCTGGTGCCGAAGAAGGAGTCATCGAAGGCCCGGAAGATCACGCTGAAGGAGCGCATCAAGCAGCTCAAGTCGTGAGTCCGAGGCGCGCCCGAATCAGGGCCGCGAGCGCCTCGCCGTCGAACGGCTTCGCGAGAAACGCGGCGCCGAGACGCTCGGCGGAGGAGGCCATCGAGGCATCGGCCGACACCACCACGAGGGAGAGCTGCGGGTGTGCCCGCCTCGCGCGCTCGCCGAGATCGATGCCGGAGAGACCCGGGAGCTGGACGTCGGTGACGAGCAGCGCGGCGGTGGCGACGAAGGGCTCGGCGGCCTCCGCCCGGTCGAACGCGCGGACGACGAGGTCGGGGGCGGCGAGCGCCACGGCGAGCAGCTCCCGGAAGGCCGCATCATCCTCGACGAGCAGGACGACGGGTCGCGCCCCCTCCGCGATCGATTCATGTTCGAGCTGCATCATCACCCTCCAGCGTGATGGTCCAAACGCCCGTGTGCACGGCGAACGTTCAGCCCTACACGAAGCCGGCGCATTGCAATCGCGCCGTGGGGCGCCCGGACCATGACTTGACACCAATCAAGCATTGGATGCAAGGAGCAGCGTCCGGGTTCACCGTACCTTTCCGGCGCAACACTCGTGTAGCCTCCTGGGTCTCCATGCGCGTCCTTCGCCTCGCACCCTGCCTCGGCCTCGTCCTCCTCGCGTGCAGCCGCCCTGGCCCCGCCGACACGAAGGCCACGCCGAGCGCGCCGCCCCCCGTGCCGGTGAGCGCCTCGACGGCGGCGCCCGCGCGCACCGACGCGCGTGAGAAGCAGCTCCTCGCGCCGGTGTACCACGTCGACAGGATCTACAAGTCGATGACCGGACCACAGACGACGGAGGAGTTCCGCCTCGTCGACGGTGCAAAGCCGGAGCTCTTGTGGATCGTCGGGTTCGAGGCGGTGATGGTCGGCGCCGACGGCAAGACGCCGGCCTCTCAGGAGTGGATGTGCCACTCGAACCTCGACCTCGAGCCGGTCTCGCACGGCAAGATTTTCGGCGGCTCGAAGAGCCTGAGTGGGCGCCTGTTCACGCTCTCGCAGGGGCAGAGCCGGATCGATCTTCCGGCGCGGACCGGCATCCCGGTCGTCTCCACGGAGGCGCTGTCGCTCAATACGCAGGTGCTGAACCTCAACATGGACAAGGGGACCGTCGACGTCCGCCACCTCGTCACGGTGCGCTTCGTGCGCGACGCCGAGCTCACCGAGCCCTTCCGAGCGCTCTACCCCGCAGCGGCCTACGGCTTGAAGCTCTTGCGGGGCAAGGACGGCGTGTTCGGGGGCGAGGCGGATCCCATGGCGGGGCATGGAGGCCACGAGCACGGCGGCAGCTGCCTACCAGGGCAGAACGCCGGCACGAACGAGTTCGACGACGGCAAGGGGCGCGCATTCACGGGTCACTGGGTCGTCAAGCCCGGTCACGAGGAGAACCAGACCCGCGTCACCGACATCATGAACCTGCCGTTCGATACGACGCTCCACTACGTCGCGGTCCACCTGCACCCGTTCGCCGAGAGCCTCGAGCTACGCGACCTGACGGACGACCGCGTCGTGTACCGCGCGACGACGCGCCAGGCCAGCAAGGGCGTGGGCCTCGAGCATGTCGACTTCTTCTCGAGCGAGGGTGGAGTGCCACTCCAAAAGGGGCACGAGTACGGCATGACGAGCGTGTACGAGAACACGAGCGGCAAGGACCAGGACTCGATGGCGGTGATGAACCTCTACCTCCACGACCGTGAGTTCAAGAAGCCGGATCTCGCAGCGCTCCCCGCGTCCCCTGCGCCGACGGAGCCGGTCCGTCGCCAGGGCGGCTCGATGATGTGAGGTGCGCAGCCACCGCGACTTCCTCCACTCGCCCGCGTCCGCGCGATGGCCAAAACACTGTCGGCTGATGTAGCATCAGGCGTCCCCGACGCGAGGATATCTCTCCTTCCGGCGTCGCGGCTTGGAGGCTCAGATGAAGCTCGGCAAGTTGGTGGCGCTCGCGGCGATGGCTCTGCTCGGACCCGCGACGGTGCTTCAGGCGTGTTCCAGCGACTCGGAGGTCGACGGCTCGAGCACCTCGAGCGGCGCGGGCGGCGGACAGTCCGGCGGCATTTGCCTCCTCAACTCGTGCAACTCCGACCTCGACTGCGGAGGCTGCAGCGACGGTCGCAGCAGGTGCATCGTCGAGGAGAATCGCTGCGTCGCGTGCGATCCCGTCTCCGGGAAAGGCTGCGCCACCGGCGAAGAGTGTTCGCCCTACGGGCTCTGCGTCCCGATCGGCCAGAAGTGCGAGACCGACGACCGTGGCGAACCGATCTTCACCTGCGCCTCCGACGCCGACTGCAAGGCGTGCGACCCGATGCACCAGGTCTGCTTCAACGCGAAGTGCACCGCCTGCAGCCCGACCGACAAGTCGCACTGCCTCGCCTCCGACGTCTGCATCGAGGGCCAGTGCTCGCCGAAGTGCCCGAAGTCCTGCCACACGGACGCGGAGTGCGGCCAGTGCGGCGGGCCCGGCAACGAGGCTCACGCGTGCAATGCCCACAAGTGCGCCGAGTGCTCGGACACCCTGAAGTGCAAGGACGGCCTCCAGTGTGAGAACGGCGCCTGCGTGCCCGGCTGCGGGATCCCGAACTCCTCGAAGCCCGGTGACTGCGTGTCCGACGAGGACTGCAAGTTCTGCGGCGGCGGCGACGCGGGCGCGACGTTCGTCTGCAAGAAGCCCATCAACCAGAACAAGCCGACCGACCACGGTGGCTGCGTGCCGAAGGCACAGGGATGCTCCGACCTCGGGAACGGCGTCGCCGTGCTGCCGGCGCCATGGAACCAAGCCACCAACACCTGCTCGAGCGACGCGAACTGCGCGAACGTCGACATTCAGCTGAACGTCGGCAAGCTGATACGCGACGTCGTCGGATCGGACTCGATCAATCTCGGCTTCAAAAAGATCAAGATCCAGGACGCGAACGTTTCCTACGGAATGAACCAGTGCGCAAAGATCGATCTCACGGAGTCGATCAGCTGCGGCATCTGCGTCCCGTGCAAGGTGGACGCGGACTGCAAGCCCATCGCGGTCGACCCGATCGTGAAGGATCTGTTCAAGGGCGATACGCTCGTGCAGATCGCGAGCTCGTTTCTCATCGACTACCTCTATGGCGACAACGAGGAGCACAACCTCAACTTCTTCTGCCAGCCGATCGCCGCGGGATACGGCATCTGCGCGCCGTGCGGCAACCCGCTCCAAACTTGCGGCAAGGGCGGCGGCGGCGGCAGCGGAACGTGCGCACACGACAAGTGCGTGACCGGCGTCGCCCTGAGCTGCGGCGACCCGTGCGTGAACAAGGTGTGCGCCGAGGATCCGTACTGCTGCGACACCGAGTGGGACTCGGTGTGCGTCGGTGAGGTCAACAAGTTCTGCGGCGCGGGCACCTGCGGCTCGACGAGCTCCGCGTCGAGCTCGTCGTCGACCACGAGCTCGAGCAGCGGCGGCGGCGGCGGTTGCGCCCATGACGAGTGCAAAGCCGGCGTGAAGCTCGCGAGCGGCTGCAGCACCTGCGCGACCGAGGTCTGCAAGCTCGACAGCTTCTGCTGCTCCGACGAGTGGGATCTCGTCTGCGTGGACAAGGCCAAGGGCGTCAAGTCCTGCGGCTGCTGAAGCCCGGTCGGGGCGAGCTCGGTCACCGACGTCGCCCCTGAGCCACCTCGACTCCGGCCTCGCGCGAGGTCGTGACTCGGGGTCTCATTTCGTGCGAAGATGAACTTTTCGTTTTGGCACATGCCGAACAACGATGGCCGCGTAAATTTGCAGGAACTCGAGGCCTATGAGGACCGCGTTCGGCGGCTCGAGGCAGCCGCTCGCCGCTGCGGAGGAGCGGGTGCGAGTGAAGGCGCATCTGCTCACCCTGGTCGGGCACGAGCTCGCCACGCCGTTGCAAACGATCCGGCTCACCTTCGAGCTCCTCGAGCGCGAGGGCGTCACGGCACCCGACAAGGTGGCCTCGCGGGTCGGCTTCTTCCTGCGAGCCGCAGAGCAGCTGCGCGGGATGCTCGAACCGCTGCTCGAGTACATCCAGCTCGACGCGGGGCGCACCGAGTACGGGCGCGCTCCGGTCGATCTCGCGGCCGAGTGCGACGCGGTCCTCGCGCCGTTCCGCGACCTCGCGACGGCGCGCTCGCTCGGACTCGACCTCCGCATCGAAGCGGACCTCGTGTCGACCTCTCTCGACCGCAAGCTCCTCCGGCTCGCGCTCGGCGACCTGGTGTCGAACGCGATCAAGTACTCCACGAGCGGACGAATCGAGGTCACCGTGCGCCGTGACGGCGACGCGCTTCAGCTCGTCGTCGCCGACGAGGGTCGCGGGATCCCGGAGGCGGCGCTGCCCAGGGTCTTCGAGCCGTTCGAGCGCCTCGACTTCGCCTCGAGCCGCCGAGCTCCGGGCTTCGGGCTCGGGCTCGCCCTGCTGCACGAGGCGGTCACGCGGCACGGTGGCTCGATCACGGTGGCGTCGCAGGTCGGCGTCGGCAGCACCTTCACGGTGCGGGTGCCCGGCTGTTTCCCCCTCACGGACGAACTCGCCCGCTCCCGCCGCTGACTGGGCCGCCGCTGGAGGCTCGACTATACCTCCCGCGTGCCCACGCGAGCCGGACGACTGCGCAAGCTCGGGCTCTTCGCCCTGCCGCTCGCGGCGCTCGCCGCCATCGGCTGGCTGCTGGCCCCGGAGCTTCGTCGGCTGACGTCACCACCTCCGAAGGAGCCCGAGCCGCCGAAGCTCCGCGTCGCGGGTGAGCTGCTCGGCGCAGGCGGGGATCCGGTCGCCGACGCGCTCGACCTCGTGCGGCGCTTCGCACGGGCAACGATCGTCGTGACGCTCCCCGACGGAAAGAGGCGGGAGCTGTCACCGGGCAACCTCGGCGCCGAGATCGACCGCGTGAGGCTCGCCGAGGTCGTGCGTACGGCGCTCGATCCGAACCACCCCATCGGTCGGGAATATCGGCTCCGCCGCGCGAGCGAGCCGCAGAGCGTCGTCGAGCTGCCGGTACCGTTGCACGTCTCCACGGAACGGTCGGTGCAGGCGCTCGTCGCCATCAAGGATGACATCGATCAAGCACCGATCGATGCCGTCGTCGACCTCGACAAGCGTGAGCTGCGCCCCGAGCGCGTGGGCTTTCGGCTCGACGTCTACGGCACGCTCGCGCGCCTCGACGCCGCGCTCCGGGACGGCAAACGCGAAGTCGAGGCCGCCGTGGAGACCATCGCGCCGCGCGTCGCCTCCAGCCAGCTCGGCAACGTCAAGTTCGACCAGGTGCTCGGCTGGTTCGAGACGCGCTACGCGCCGGACGCGAAGCACGCAACCCGGACCTACAACCTCCGGCAGGCAGCCTCGCGCCTCGATGGCACGGTCCTCGTTCCCGGCGAGGTGTTCGACTTCAACCGGACCGTCGGGCCGCGCGACGAGGCCAACGGCTACAAGGTCGCCCCCGTGATCGCCGAGGGCGAGCTCGTCGACGGCATCGGCGGCGGCACCTGCCAGATCTCGGGCACGCTGCACGCCGCGGCGTTCTTTGCGGGACTCGACATCGTCAGCCGAACACCCCACACGCGGCCAAGCTCCTACATCAAGCTGGGCCTCGACGCGGCCGTCGCGTACCCGACGATCGACTTCAAGCTGAAGAACAACCTCGATGAGCCCATCGTCATCCACGAGACCGTGAAGGGCGGCGTCGTGCGCGCGGAGATCCTCGGCTCGACGCGCAAGCGCACGGTCTCGTTTTTCCGGCGCGTCGATGAGGTGACCCCGTTCGAGGAGACCGAGCGCGAGACCGAGGACCTCCCGAAGGGCGAGCGTGCGCTGTCGCAGCGTGGCGTGCCTGGCTTCAAGACCACCGTGATCCGGATCGTGCGGGACGGCGCCTACGCGTACCGGACGAAAATCAAGAACGTCTACCCGCCCACCACGCAGATCGTCCGCGTCGGAACGGGCGCGAAGGATGCCGAGCCGAAGAAGCTCAAGGTCGATCGCTCGCCCGAGTACCGCGCCGACGAGTACCTCGTGCTGACGCAAGGGCCCGACATCCGGACGCCGGGCGTGAACGAGCCCGAACCGGCAGGCGGGCTCGTCGAGGCTCGGACACCCGGGCGCTACGGCGATCCGGGCTGGCAAGCGAAGCTCGGGATGAAGGTGTTCGAGGGCGTCGACGAGGAGCCCAACCTCGAGGACGAGGGTCCGGCGCCCAAGAAGGCCGTCGAGACCGATCCGGCCGAGGGAAAGAAATCGGAAGACGCCGCGAGGAAGGGCGATGCGAAGAAGGGCACCGACGACGCCAAGCCCGGCACGAAGGGCGGCGCGAAGACGCGCGACGCGAAGAAGGGCACCGACGCCGGCAAGGCCGCGAAGAAAACCAAGAAGGGCAACGAGCCCGCGAAGCCGGCAAGGAAGGGCAAGAAGGGGTCGAAGGGCTGACCTGCGGCTCGTCCCTCCCCGCGCCTTCGGGCTATGCTGCGCGCCACCATGAGCACCGCCTCCGACCCGCGTCCCACCGTCGTGCTCGGCGTGTGTGGAAGCATCGCCGCCTACAAGGCCGCGAGCGTCGCCCGCTTGCTCGTCAAGGCGGGCGTCCGCGTGATCCCGATCATGACCGAGTCGGCGACCAAGATGCTTGGCACCGCGACCCTCGCCGGGCTCACGGGCGAAGCCGTCCGGGTGGGGATGTTCGATCCGTCGATCGCCGGTGAGCTGCACGTCGAGCTCGCCGCCGCGGCCGACGTCCTCGCGGTGGTGCCCGCGACGGCCGAGCTCTTGAGCTCCCTCGCCACGGGTCGCGCCGACGATCTCCTGCGTGCGACGCTGCTGTGCGGTCGCAGCCCGGTGCTCGTCGCACCCGCGATGCACCCGCGCATGTGGGCGCATCCTGCCACCGCCCGCAACCTGGCGATGCTGCGTGCCGACGGCGTCGAGTTCGTCGGCCCGGTGGTCGGTGAGGTCGCGTCGGGCGAGGTGGGCGAGGGACGGATGGCGGAGCCCGAGGAGATCGCGGCGGCGATCCTGGCGCGACTCTCCCCGCGGGACCTCGCGGAACGGCACGTCGTCGTCACCGCCGGTCCCACCGTCGAGGACCTCGATCCGGCGCGCTTCCTCTCGAACCGCTCGAGCGGCAAGATGGGCTATGCGATCGCGGAGGCCGCGGCACGACGCGGTGCGCGGGTCACGCTGATCTCGGGTCCGGTGTCGCTCGCGAGCCCGCACGGCGTTCACCTCGTCCACGCCCGCAGCGCACATCAGATGCAGGCCGCGCTCTGGCACGCGGTCGGCGCGGATCTGCGGCAAGCGGACGCGCTGATCATGGCGGCCGCGGTCGCTGACTACCGACCGTCGGCGGTGCACGACGCGAA
>Ga0194129_10004985_pt1 | contig 17246 bp, 13 predicted proteins | sample TA2KigCa35mmetaG_FD_150862 | JGI IMG/M metagenome (GOLD analysis project Ga0194129, IMG submission 150862) | Freshwater microbial communities from Lake Tanganyika, Tanzania - TA2015038 Kigoma Deep Cast 35m | ecosystem: Environmental > Aquatic > Freshwater > Lake | place: Tanzania: Lake...
GAAATACAGGTCCTACTGGAATAACTGCCGCAACAGGTCAAACAGGCCAAACAGGATATACTGCAGAACCCGGTCCCACCGGCATAACGGGTCAAACTGGACAGACCGGTCAAACGGGTCAAACTGCAGAAACAGGCCCCACCGGTCTGACTGGCCTAACGGGGCGTACTGGAATAACAGGACCAACTGGTCTAACTGCGGAAACGGGTCCAACAGGAACTACCGGCAGAACAGGAACCACTGGCCTAACTGCGGAAACGGGTCAAACTGCATATACTGGAACCACTGGACCTACTGGCGCAATTGGTTGCACCGGAAACACGGGTCCAACTGGCCTAACAGCCGCAACGGGAACAACTGGTCGCACAGGAACAACCGGATGTATAGGAAATAGTGGTAATACGGGCAATGACGGAACAACCGGTATAACGGGCGTGCAGGGTGTTGTATTTGCGGGAGAATATGGTAATCAGGGACCTACAGGAATAACCGGAACTATAGGCCAAACTGGAACCACTGGACCTACCGGATTGACTGGCCTAACGGGAACAACCGGTCAAACAGGAACAACCGGTAGTCGCGGAGATAGGGGAGATTCTGGCCAAACCGGAAATACCGGTCCTACTGGTTGTAATGGTGTATTCGGAATAACTGGGTTAACCGGCTATACTGGTCCTACTGGAATAACTAGTCGTACTGGAACAACGGGTGATTCGGAACGTTCTGCTGCCATAACTGGTCCCACTGGACCAACCGGAAGAACAGGCCAAACAGGCCAAACCGGCCCCACTGGATTGACGGGAAATACCGGTTTGACTGGCAATATAGGACGTAGTGGAATAACTAGCACAACCGGTCTAACAGGAACAACTGGTTATGACGGCTGCAGTGGAATAACTGGAAACCGAAGCGACACTGGACCAGACGGAAATACAGGAAATACAGGAACCACTGGCATAACCGGAACTACTGGCCCAACGGGTTGCACAGGAAATACAGGACCTACCGGCATAACTGGTCTAACTGGTTGGACTGGTATAGGAATTCAGGGCCCAATCGGATGTACTAGTGAGTTGGGAGATGGCGGTCCAACCGGATATACGGGAGATTCTGGACTGGGAGGTCTAATGAACCCACTTCCAAATGGATTAGTACGCAGATACAGTTTCAACTTGGAAGATTTGAGTGGAAATACAATAGCGAATCGTGCATCATTGGATGTTAATAGCAATCCACAATATGATGGAAGACTAGTAAATAACGCGGATATTAATCCAGTATCGAAAAAATTCGGAACAGGTTGTTTGCGTATGAACTCGTGGGGGTCTGCTGGTCGTTCATTTAGTATTGGGCCATTTACAACAAAACAGACTGGTTATTCATTTTCGTTCTGGTTCAAAACGTTGTCCGATTATAATTCTGGAAATGCTCCGAATGGATTTATATTGTCTTGGAACAATAAATCATCAAGCAGCCCTGGTTCTGGCGCTTCTCCGAATGAAACATTTGTATATTTACAGAGAGGGTCGTTTTTGAGAACTAGTATAACTATGTATGATGCATCGGGAATCAGTGCAGTGGGATTTTATGCAGATGCAGTCGGATATAATGTAAATGCGTGGAACCAATTGGTATGGACAATAGATTATAATAATGGCGGAAATGCTATTTGGAAAGTATATTTCAATGGGTCTTTATTGCCGTCGTCAATAAGTGGTCAAACCGCCCGATTGTCGGGATATCCTCCCGCAACCACATTTAATAATTTTAATTTGGGCGGTAGATATATAGGATATCCTGCAAATTATGATGCACCAATAGATACATTAGTAGATGAATTCTGGATATACGAGAGGGTATTAAGTGCGGCAGATGTATCGTTGAATTATTTTGCAAATTGCGACCGTGTTCTGGGTATAACGGGGGCAACTGGAGATATGGGACCAACCGGTCCAACTGGTATAACTGGTCCTGGAACATATAATTTGATTCCCCAGTCTGGATTGGCACGGTATTACACATTTGAACCGCAAGATTTCAGTGGGTCTCCAATGACGGATGGAACATTAATTGCAAATAATGCATATACACCGCCCATTTATGATGCATCTTTGGCACATCAAGTAAATGCACCGAGTGCTTTGATAACGACCCAATATAGGTACGGAACCAGTTCCTTTTTGAGTCCTCTCGATGTGACTGCTTCCAACACGAAAAATTATATTCAAATGGCCGGAATCAATATTCCTGCAGATGGATTCACTGTTGCAACGTGGATTAAGACACATAGTCCGAATTACACGCAAAATATATTCTTTGCGTCGGATGCATATGTTTATACTGGTGGAGAAGTAGCGAGAGGAAACGAGGGTATAAATTTATTTATGTCCACAAATAGTTATGGAACATATACTATTAATGCGGCAACCTATTTGCAAATAGACCCATCTAATAATGCGAGAGGGTCTTATTTTAGGGGAGTTATAACTGTTCCGGAGCCGAACGGTATGGCGTGGCACCATATTTCTTGGACAATTCAACCAGTTAATGGAGGAGTTGCCATTTGGAAAATATTCTTTGATGGAATTGCAGTATATAATGATGCGGCACCATTGAATTATAATGACTATAATAGTGGAAACCCAATACCCGGAACGAAACGGTATGCTGTTGCCGCAAATAGCGCTGGTGCATATTTTGACAATTATACGTTCTATAGTCGTCCTCTCACTGATAATGAATTATGGCAATTGTATTTGGGTGATGGATATGTGAGAGGAATAACTGGAATGACTGGAATGACTGGAATGACTGGAATGACTGGTCCAACCGGTTCATTCGGAGCAACTGGTATGACTGGCCCAACTGGACCCACTGGACCCACTGGAATAGATGGCCGAACTGGGCGGACAGGATACACTGGAACAACCGGTTCCACTGGCCTCACTGGTCTAACTGCCGCAACTGGGCCGACAGGGTGTGTTGGTCCTGCAGGAAATTCCGGATTAAATGGTCCAAGTACTGCATATACGGGCCGAACTGGAAATGAGGGAGATACTGGAGATACTGGAAATACCGGAAACACTGGAATAACTGGAATAACTGGAACGACTGGAAGGACCGGAACAACTGGACCGACTGGTCTAACAGGAACAACTGGCCGAACTGGTCGCACAGGATTCACTGGAGATACTGGGCCGACTGGATATACCGGGATAACCGGTATTCCTGGACCTACTGGTCCAGTATCTGTGGATTCAGTTTCAATCGGACAAACCGGACCGACTGGATACACTGGTCTGACTGGTTCAGCCGGCGCAACCGGCATAACTGGTTCAACCGGCCCTACTGGAATAACCGGAATAACGGGTGATACGGGAATAACAGGACCATACGGTTATACAGGTCCAACTGGTATAACAGGAACAACCGGAATATCGGGTGTGTCGGGTCTTTCTGGAGAAAGTCAAACAGGAATAACGGGCATAACTGGCTCTACTGGTCCTACGTATAATTACGGATATGTGGGATATACTGGAACAGTTGGCAACACCGGACCGATTGGCAACTATGGCCCTACGGGAGATACAGGAATGACGGGTATTCAACCTGCAGAGTTTAATATGGTAGGTCCTAGTGGAATGGAATCACAGTATTTGGTTCCTACCTATATAACATTTGAAGACCCAATGAATTATACTCGGCAAGAATTGACGCGAAGAATGCAGGAAAATTCGTATATAACCGACCGTCAAGTAGATACAGTTGCAATAATGAGAGGCGGATACGTTGCCAACGAAACTGTGTATACGTTTGGAAAGAAGCGCGGAATGCAGACTCAATATGTGGTTATTGCTGGAAATAGTAGTGTTTCGGGACTTGCTACACTGACATCCTCTCTAACAAACACGGATGCGTCTCATAATGTGGATAATGTGCGATGGGATGGAGATATGCAGCGATGGGTGGCAACCAGAAGTGGAACCAGCGAAATATTGCACGGAAAACATATTGGACAGATGGTGTCGGTGGATACCTCTGGAAATGAAATTGTACATATGGATTCAAACAGCCAAATATACGTGGGAATTTCTAGAATAGGCGGAATTTATTATGGATATGATGGGTTGCATTGGGTAAAGAGCACAATATCTCCTCTCGAGAATGGAAATTTGCCCACTACAACAGGAAAAGTCCGCTGGAATGGACGAGTTTGGGTGGCGGTTGGAGGATATGGTGCAACTTATAAGATTGCATATAGTCGCAATGGAATAGACTGGGAAGCAATAACAAATTCTTCAGGCATATTTGATGTGTCTGGGTCTGGATTGGGGTTGAGTTGGAACGGAAGTTTGTGGGTAGCAGTGGGAAATAATTCGGGCGGCAATTTAATTGCCACAAGTTCGGACGGAAAAAATTGGTAAGTATAGTGTGTATAGAATTACAGATGAAGTGTTCCTACCTTGAGCAATTGGTCTAGTGTCTCACTTGTTTGTAAAATGCGCATATAGCAATTTATTTGCTCCTCAAATAGAACCTTGTGCAAATCATAGAATTGCACAAGGTCAGTCAATAATGATTGAATAAATGGATTATGCAGAGAGTCTTTTAATCCAATAACGTATTCCATAAGTTCCATAACGGCTTGAAGAAAGTATCGTACTTTGGTTTGATTGAATCCTGCGAGCATTATGTTGGCTGTTGAATTAATATTGTAGATACTGACGTATTTATTAACCGCTTGTTGTAATTCAAACAGGTCAATTTCGAGTCCATTTTTCATATAGAGTGTGTGTGTTTTTAAACAAACTGACGGAGTTTGTGAGTTTTCCATTATATTTTCCGTTGGAAGATGTAATATTTGTGCAAGTTTTGACCAAATAGACGGAGAAGAAGGGGATGGGGCGGAGATTCGCAAACTCTCCGTATCCATAGTCAAGCCGAAATTGTATTGTTGCATTTTAAACTTGTTTAATATTTCTTGAATTGAGTTTAATATTTCTTGAATTGATATAATTTGCACGAAATAATCTAATTATATCATTTCAATTTTAGTAGGGGAACCTCAAGCCAAATGGCCTTAGCCATTTGGCGAAAGGTACAACCCGCTTCACAAGGCAGTCTCGGCAGAGACTGCCGAGCCTTAGGTGCGGGTTGCAAGCCTCCCTTCAAAATACTCGCTTCGCTCGCCTCAACGACGAGTATTTTTATAATCCCCAGTAATGTCTCTCATCGTCGTCCAAATAATTCTCCAATGCAGTATAGAAAAATTCATAAGACATATTTGGACGCAACTGTTCCCGAGATAAAGACACTGAACATCCGCCTTGTTCTATATTTGATACATCAAATCGGCGTACTCCTTGCGAAAAACATTCATAGAGAATTTTCGTGCATTCAAATTGATTTTCTCTAGAAACGTGTAGATGCAGAGAAATCTTGTCTGGATTCATACCTTCAGCCAATAAACGCCGTAAAATATAGACAAAATCCGAGTGTTGCAAAGTTCCCATTGTATCAGATAAACAAATCTCGTCAATATTCCTGTATTTTTCTGCAGTATAAGATAAGATTTCATATACGATACGGTCATTCCTCAATTTCCCTGCAAATGGACATTCGGATATGCACGAAATATACAACTTGGCGAGACACGGTTGTTTTGTATCTCGAATAATCTGCATCATCTCACAAATATTGTCCTTTGCATTAATTAAATCACAATTTGTGTTTTTTAATTGGAATAAGTTGGATGCAGAACTAATCAGCGAAAAATTGAGTACTCCACATTCCATCGCATTTAATAGTCCCTTTTTATTGGGAACAAGCGCATATGGAATAGTATTAATGCGTTTATCTTGAAGTGCCGAATTCAAATAGCCACAAAAAACGGGAGTATCCGCCATAATAGGCAATACTTTGCGCGAAACAAATGCACCGATTTCCATTTTTGGCGGGGCATAAGTGCTGCAGATAGAATGTAATGTGTCAATTTTGCGGCGTGTAGTGAATTCTTCCGGCGATGCTCCCTGAATACCGTCCCGGAGTGAAACATCAAATAGAACAGGATTGATTTTATTATAGATTTCGCGGGAAAGACGAGGAGGAACAAACTTGCGCATAATAAAAACAATGATATTAGAATCGGATTTGTGGTTTAGATTAGAGTATAACTAGATTATTGTGTGGATACCTGTTTATGTATGTTTTGCATATCTTGTTTGCGGAAGAACTCGCGACTTTCACGTAGCAATTCTTCTTCTGAAATATGCGGTTGCCAACGGAGAATATCATTTGTGCAAATATAAGTGTCTTCGCCAGTTAGAGTGTCATCAAACAAGACTCTTTCAACACAGAATTTTGCGTCAAGTTTATATTTTTTAATAAGCCGTCGTAAATCAGTGGAAAATGTGAGTTCTATTAGTTCATTTAATGGAAGTTCAATCAATTGCATTTTAGATGCACTCATTTTATGATAATTTTCTGGGATATAGATGCAAATTATATTACGGTAATATAATATAATCAATTTTTGAATGTCTTCCTCTCGTCGCCGTCAATCAAAACGTAGAATTGGACGTAATAATCGCAGAAGAACCACCGTTAAACGCCGAAATAACAGAAGAAAACGAATGTGTGGTGGAATGGGCGAACATAAACGTCTTATCCATTTTGGTTGTTGGAATCGCACTGCAGAAGATGGATATATCAAAATGATTCCTATGTTGAAAGAATACATTTCTTCAACTCCTACAGATACAGTATTGGTAGCAGGAGATAATTACTACCCCAAAAAAACAAAGGATAAAGCCACCGGGGAAAAAGTAAAAACTATTAACGCAACAGATTTGAATAACGGATTTGCTGCATTGAAAGACGCAGTTGGCGCTGTTCCAACTTATGTCATACTCGGGAATCACGATGTGGAGAAAATAAACGGCGAATGTGCTATTGCAGAATTACAATCCTCTCAATCTTCCCCTCCTCAGTTCGATATTCAATTATTCAAAACGTTCAGATGGACGGAAAATACTGTAGTAGTTATGTTTGATACTACTTTATACGAGGACCCGGAAGATGTTGATTTTGAATGCTATTCAAATTGGAATAAGGATGCGGATGAATTAGCGAGATTGATAGGAAAACAACGGGATGCCATTTTAAGTTTTTTAATTTCAAACCGCACATCCTATAAAAATGTTATTATGGTCGGACATTTCCCAATTATTTCTGCAAAACAAAAGACCAAAGAAGGAAAATCCAATACAAAGTTTGAATTAAACAGGTTTGCAAACGACTTGATTTTGGAAATATGTAAAGCAGTTGGCGCCGATAAAAAATTGGTATATTTATGTGCGGATGTGCATATGTATCAGAAAGGACAGATTCAATTAACGGTAGACGGAACTGTATATGAGATTGACCAATATGTGGTCGGAACTGGAGGAGCAGAATTAGACGAAATCCCAACCAAAAATACCGGCGATATAGAAAACAACGATAACAACTTACTGATTAGTTATACTATTGAACAATCCGTAGCAAAAAATGGGTTCTTAGTTTGCAATGAAACTCTGGATGGGGAACTCAACCTGGAATTTATAAACTAGCGTGCGTATCTTGAACATCCGGAATCTTCTGCATCTTCTTGATTTTATTCATCCAATAAGAGAGGTTAAGTATCTCCATATGGAAAAATTCCGACGCATCGCGATAATTTGTGAGCGTATCTTTTAATAATTCGGGTGTTATGTCGGACCATTGTTGCACAATCAATACGGGTAATCCGTCATATAATGGGTCTAATGGAGAGGTTTTAACAATAGGAATGCACCCGAGTGCAATTGCTTCCCACGTTCTATGACAATCCAATCCATTTCCGTGAGGAGAAACGACAAATGCAAACTGTGATTGATTTATCCAAGTCATATATCGCGGGACGCGATGGGGTTCATAATGGACGAGGTCGGCCGGTATTTGATTGATTGCATCTCCGCGGTCATAACTGTATTTTGTGGTCATTGCAAAATGGAAATTCGCATATGCGCGACACTCCCTCTCGTATGTAGGCCTTGAATTTGCACGGATTGCTTTCAATTGGGCTTCTTGGTCAGTTGGAGACATCTTGGGACCCCATTCGTGGTCTGCGGTGGATACTGTATGATAGTCAAGTCCAATCGGGATTTGAGATAGTTTCCGATGACTTGTTGATGTGCAATTTTGCGAAAACCAATGAATTAAATTTGGAGAGTCAAGAAACAAACGTAAATCTTGGTCATTCAATATTTCAGATGGAACTGTTGCATCGCAATCGCCCGATACTAAAACATAAGGGCATCTTATTTTGTGCGAATATTCTTCAATAAAATCGTGAATTGCTGTTCCACAAACATATATAGTTGCGCCGGCACGTAATGCAGAAAAATCATAGTTGCTTAGAGTTTTTGTAGTAGAAATGGGTAGCACACTATGAATATCGCAGGATTTTAAAATCCCCCTGGAAGATACATATTCACAATTATTTTCTTGGTCCATCCTCTCGTTTATGGATTATATTAAGTATAATATAATCACATTTAACTTATTTACGTGGTAGGTTTCCTAATACATTATTCTGTAAAATTCTAGGTCGAACTCAAACTGTAGTTTGCCAATTTCATTTTCAGCAAATTCGTGGTGGATTTGAGAGTCTGTGCGGTCTGTTTGAATTGTTCGCTTGCAGTAGTCATATATTGGATATCTGGGTTATTCGCCATAGCAATACTGACGCCTTGTTCGCACAATACATTCCAATTATCAATGGTTGCGACGGCTTGATTAATGATGCCTTTTTCTTCTGCAGATAAATCCGCCACGCCGGGTGCTGGAATAGAACTATCTACAAAATGTGTTATATCTGATTATAATAGTTCTTCACTTCGTGTTTTTACAGATTCTAAGAAGTTCTCAAATGTTAATTTTGGAGGCATTTTTTCTGGGTCTACTTGCTTTGCGGTTGCAAAATCAATTATATATATGCGTTCAGGAGTAATAATCATGTTTTCTACGTGTAAATCTGAATGTAAAATATTATTTTCGTACATGCGAGAATATAAGTCATACACTTGTCCCATAATGGATAATTCTTCTATATCTGATAATGATAATGTGCGACCTTCTACTTTTTCCATAACTAAATATGGAACAAATACCTCATATTCAAATATAAAACTATCGGTTCCTTTGATATTTTTTAATCTGTTGTAATCGGGAGTACTAAACATATGCAAATATGCACTTAAGTTGCCATATCGTCTTTTTCCTTTTGCGGTTCCGTCTATTAATTCTGACACTTGGCTTTTGCATATTTCGTAATAATATACTTTTGGTCCAATATCCAAATCTCCAAGAATTTTGCTAATTAAAAAAATAGTTTCTGTCTCAGTCAGTTTCTCATCTATTTTATTGTTATTAACTGGAATGTGGTTAAATACTTTAATTGCAATATTTGGGAATTCTCTATCTGTATAGACACTCCCTTCGCCACCTTTTCCAATTTGGTTTCCAATATTATATATGTCTTCCGGGTTTGTTGCGGAACATAGGTATCCACCCTTCATTGACAACCTCTTTTTAGTTTTGTTTATTTTCTTATATTTCCGCCTTTTGGCCGTATTTTTCTGTCGCATTATATAATTCCGGAATAATTAGTTTATCAGCACCTCCAATTTTACGCGCACATCCACGCTTATGTGCAGCCAATCCTTTCAATGTTCCAACCGTAAAAACGATGCATAAATCACACAAATATCCTTGTTTTTTACACGAAGAATAACGGGTTGAGAGGAACTTGTCAAGAGAACAAAATCGCATTTCATCCAATTGACCCAGCATTTTCTTGTGTTGTTCCTTCAAAAGTGCGGTTATTGTATCTTTTTGCGCTATGAAATGTTGATATTCGCGATTTATGTCGTCTAAAACCTCTCGTGAGAGGTCTCACGCACACTATACACAATATCGTCGGAAGAACTCATTCCTATATTACACCCAGATACGTTTTATTCAACCTAGATTATCGCCCGTGTTAGCATATTACCCTAACAACGCCAGAATTCTAACTCTGTAAATTAGAATTCTAACCAGAAAATTACAAATTCCACAGTTCTAATTTTTGTAAATTCGGCATCCTCTCGTTCTTTGGAAAAAAATAGACATAAACGAACCATTCCGAATATGTTTATTTGTTATACGGATGCAACGAAAGGAGGCGGATTCCAAAAAAGATGTATTTATTATTGGACACCGAGGATATATTGGGTCTTATTTACTGCAGGAATTGCGTTCTGACCCGTCATTGAATGTGTCTGTTCCCCCGGATGATATAAAGAAAGGTTCTGATTTTCGTGTGGAATCTGCAGATATTGTTATTTATTTGGGTGGGATGGTAGGTTCTTTCCAATGTAATTCAACAACCGAACGAAGAGTATTTGACGCAAATGTGGGAGATATTATGGCAGTTGCGGCGAAAATGAAACCGGGAGCACTATTAATATATGCGAGCACTGCAGCATTGTATGAAGGATATGGGATGAGTGAGCCCACAGAAAATGTATTATTGCATACTCATTTGTTTGACAAATATACGCGTTCTATGTATTGTCGAGAGGCGAATTTGAGAACATTGACACATATCCACACAATTGGTCTTCGGTTGGGAACAACCACCGGAATTTCTCCCTCTCAAAAAAAGACGTCCATTTACATCAAAATGTTGCGGGATGCCGTTTTATATGGCAAAATCAGTGTATCGGGGGCACATATGGGGCGAAGTATATTGTGGATGCAGGATTTACTGCAGGTTGTAAATAAGATAGTGCATTCCGACCTATCCTCTCGTTTAACTCGGCATAATATCTATAATGTATGTTCTTTCAACAGTACGGTTGCCAAAATAGCGAATGAATTGGGTTGTAAGACGGGAAGCCGTGTTCTTTATTGCGAGGATACGGATATGCAGAAAAATATATTGGGGTTTTCAATGAATACTTCTGCATTAGAACGCGATTTTGGCGTGGAATGGAGAGGACGCAATAGTATTATTGTGGATGAATTATTGGCGAATTTAAAGCACGTATGTAGTTGCGATGACTATTTGCGTCCGGTTCCGGATGGTGCAATTTGTCGAGTTTGTAAAGAGAATGAGAGGATGGCGGTGTTGTACGATTTCGGAGAACAACCGAATGCGAACCATTATTTGGCAATAACGGACAAGGGTAAATTGCCGACTTATCCTCTCAGATTGGATGTATGTCGGAATTGTTATCATACACAACTCAGTTATACAATTCCACCGGAGGAAGTGTTCTCCAATTATATCTATTTGAGCGGAACCACAAATACAATGCGCGAATATTTCCGCGATTTTTCTGCGAAAACGGTGTCGGAATGCGGGAAAATGGATGGCGCGGTCCTGGAAATTGCGTGTAATGATGGTTCATTATTGGATTGGTACAAATTATTGGGATGGCGCACATATGGATATGACCCAGCACGCAATATTCACGCAATTTCTTCTGCAAAGGGGCATCAAGTTACCGTGGGGTTTTGGGGAACAGACCCAATACCGGAGGATTATCCCGAATTTGATTTGATTGTTGCACAGAATGTATGTGCTCACGTCCCAGACCCAGTTGCGTTTTTGCGGTCTTGTCGGCAAGTTATGTCCGAATCCACGATTTTATATGTGCAAACCTCTCAATCAGAGATGATAGAGAGAGGACAATATGATACTGCTTATCACGAACACTTGTCTTTCTTCACTGTTCGGTCAATGGATATTGCTGCAAAAATGGCTGGATTATGTCTGGATGGTGTAGAGAAGGTGGAAGTGCACGGTAGTTCATATGTATTTCGTCTGCGTCTCTCTTCTACCACAGATATAACACAGAATCCGATATATCAATATGAGAGGCAGATAGGATTATATGACGATTTGATGTATTATGTGTATGTGGAGAAGGTGAAAGAATTGGATTCTTGGGTGAGGTCTTTATCTAATGGCCAGCATCCGGTTCTTAAGGAAATCCCGTGGATAGGATATGGAGCGGCGGCAAAGGGTATGACCGTATTGAATTCGTTGTCTATGTTGCGTCTGCCTCTCCATTATATAGTGGATGATTCGCCGTGCAAACAGGGGTTTCACGCGACGAATTATCGGTATCCGATTGTATCACCCGCAACATTGAGAGAGAATCCGCCGATTCATATAGAGAGTGGTAATGCACTGGTTGTATTTGTATTGGCGTGGAATTTCATTGAGGAGATTAAGAGCCGTGTTAAGGAACTGAGACCCGGTATGGAAACGTATTTTGTGGCGACTTATCCTCTCAAAACGATTTTGTATATTAATGGAGAGGGCAGGGAATACAAGATATATGAGGAAATAGACACCCGTTATGTTGCAAGTAAGTCTATTTATCATAAGAACATTTTGATTACTCATTTTTACAATGAGGAGGCACTTTTGGCGCAGTGGATTCGGCACCACGCCCCATTATTTGATTGTGCAGTGTTGATTGATTATCATTCTACGGATAAGAGTCGCGAAATAATTAAACGAGAGGCTCCGGATTCGTGGAATGTGGTATATTCACATAATTCCGAATTTGGTGCAGCGGTAATTGATGCGGAAGTATCTGGATATGAAAATTCGTTTAACAACAATGATTGGCGACTGGCTTTAACAACGACCGAATTTCTGAATGCGGTCGGGTTAAGACGGAAAGATAACCCGATATTTAATGCCAAATGGCCGGAAGGAACAAATGCGATATGCATTCCATCATTAACTGTGGTGGATAGGGATTTTGATTCTGCAGTAAATCCGTCATTGTCTCTTTTAAGGCAGAAGAATACGTATTATTTCCAGACAGAAGAGAGCCGAAAATTGGGTATTTTAACGGAAGAGGAAGAGAGGTATGTGAATAATCATTATAATCGGTTTATGCATCGTATCCGTGATTTTCAGAATCCGTACAATATAGGCCGACACACATTTAGACATCCGGCTGTTATGCAGAATATGCATATATTGAAGTATGTGTATGGTCCATTTCCGGAGTTATATTCGCGTAAGTTGCAGATAAAAACGCGTATGCCGGAGAGCGATAAACAATATAATTTCGGGCATCAACATTTAATTGAGTATGAGGAATTGGATGCGGACTATAAGAGAAAACAGGGGTTGCCTCTCATTGCGACGAATAATTTGTCGGAACAGTTGGAATATTATGATAAATATATGAGAGGTGTGTCTGATGGGGACCAGACTTTATATGGGATTTACTGCAATATGTTCTCCTAGTACTATATAATTTTATGGCATCTCTTAGTTCAGTTATAAGTTTGTTGGGTCGCGGCGTTCTTTACTTAGCAGATATGTGCGGATTGTTAGAAGACGAAAAAGCACGAAATCGTATAAATAAAAAGAGAAGACAATTGGAGAAAATATTTAACTATCACGATGTAATTGCAACAGAAGAAAATAAACAATTAGGTGAAATTTTAAACATGGCGCATGATAGTGTTCATTCGTACATAGTTATGCATAATAAAGAACTTACTTATAAAGAAATTAAGCGAATTGCAAAAATGAAGGATAACAAAGAAAATGCAAAAGACATATTTAATTTAGTAAAGACCCATATGCCTGGCCGCATTTCGGATACTGTTACCAAATTGTCCGATAATGCAGTTGCATTATTTTATGTAGAATTGTTGTGCGGCGATGATTTGGATATATCCTATTCAACTGAAGTAAGTTCAGATGAGGTACATAGGGCAATTGCAAAATGCGTTGCTGCTCCTACTGATTTTTTGAATGCAGATATACCTGCAAATTATGTTCGCCCTAGGGTACCATTATATGATATAGAAGTTGAACATAAAAGAGGTAGGTTAGGACGTGTTTCTAATAGACCGGCTACTTATAAAAAACATATTCCGGCTGATCCTAATGATTTATCAGGTGATTGGAAATGGGTGGATGTTCCTTATGCTTTTGATCCATATTATAAAACAAAAACAAGTAAGGTGAGACTAACCCCAAATCGTAGAGGATATAATGTAGATTTGCCTGTTCGTGAATCCCCCGAATCTGAATATGAACCAACTTTAAGTGCAACAAGCAGTAATTCATCTGTCGCTACTTCTACTCCTACTCCTAGTCCAGAACAAGTTCAAACTCCATTTGAACCAGAAAATGTTAAATCGCGCATAAAACAACGTCAATTTACTCGTCGTTTCCGTAAAGCAAGCAGAAGCAGAAGCAGAAGCCGAGACAACTTCATATAAAATTGAAATATTTAATTAATAATTGAATTACTTATATCATAAAAGTAATTCAAACTGTTGAGAATATGGAAACGAAGCATAGAATAATGTTCAATAATGGTGAGGTGTATATTCGCGGATATAATTTGCGACATCAAACAGACCACCGAACCATTAAAGTGGACCCAACCACTACAAATACGAAATATCGCAGCAAAAATATACGGTTTGTTAAGGGTCCAAAACACGGTACGCGATATATGGTATTAAATCTGCCAAATTATGGACCGCCAAGAGGTTCAAATAGCATTGCGTATATTGGTTATCGGAATTCAGTTGATATACAAGGATGTACAGATAAAGTAAGTTCCGCAGTTATGCATATACGTGCATATCAGATGGTGAATTATTATGCACATACGATTCAGTTATTAATGCGCCGGTTTGTGGAAAAGAGGAAAAATGAGCGAGCAATAGTTATAGAGTATTTATTGCAGCAACAAAACGAACTCAATTATTTGAGCAATGAATATGTATTGAGAAACATACTAACTTTTGGTAGGTAAGGACTCTAGGAGCGAAAAACGACATAAAAAATGAGAATCATTAGTGCGGCGCCAATTCCAATGTAAGTCTGGCTTTCGGGTGTATCGTCATCGTTATAAGTATCCATTTTTTTATTGGACATATGCAATTCCGGGTGCATTTTGAACGGATTTTCGCAGTTCATCCTCTCATTTAGATTGTGCAGAACAATATTTCTATGTATTTTTTATAATATGTCAAAGCGTAGGAAACCCGATAGCCAGATAGTTCCCAAAAATAGTATTATAATGGCTATATTTACTCACGGGAGTTGTGATATTCATCCGGATTCTGCAAATGAACCGAGCACACCATTATACACAATTCCTGAAAATATGCATATAACTAGATATTCAATGCCTTTTGGAACAATTAATTTTATGCAGGCCGATTTTGCAAAGGAAATGTATAATACGGTAAAATACAATGTTCCGGATATAATGGATGGAAATGTGAATTCTCTGCTTGGTTTAATAGAGATAAATGCAACTGCAACGTTTAATGAGATGCAGGAAATGAAATATAATTTAATGAGTGCAAAGTACGATTATAGACAGGCTAAGACAGAGAAAACTAGAAAAGAAGTTGAAAAATTTGCGGATGAGGTTCGGGAACGGAGATTATATGCGGATAAGGCAATGAAATCCTATTCAACTCCGAAAAAGTTTGGGCCTTATCAGCAAATTTTGAATAAAACCTTTATAGTTAATCCAAAAGAGAATAAAGAATATGGCGTGGATGCGAATTCAATTACTGGATTTACGCGAGAAGGAGAGGAAATCAATGTAATCCCGTATAGGGGTGCAGATGGAAATATAGTATATAAAACATCTCTGAGTGATGCATTGTTATATTTAAGTTCGTTTGGATATAATGATATAATTATATTGGATTATTCTTGTTCGGAAATATACGTGGATGGAACTGTTAGACCTTCCCATAAGGAAAAGTATTCTATGCGTAAGAAAGTGTATAAAACCGCAAAAAAACACGGAGGTAGAAGAAGATACAGCAGAAAGAATATATACAAAAAGGGTTAAATACCCAATAACCCCACCCCACTTCCGATATGGATATTGAAAAAATCGCACTTTTATTGAAGTATTGTGTGCACAGTATATTCATTCAATATTTCGGAGATATAAATGATATTTTTGTTCCGTGCGATAATGAGCCGCAAGATGAGACTCCACGAAGTTATTTTATGCGTGTTAAGAAAAAGCGGGATGATTTTACTCGGAAGCACAATGATATGTTAGATTCAATTTATGATGTTATCCATTGGAACTATAATTTTGAGTTGGATATGAAGATTGCAAAAGAAATAGTGAATCAGACTGCTACGTTTAATATAAATGGGAACTTAACAACAATGCCGATTATACATATGATTCGCAATATGTTTATTATTAACTCCGGTTTGCGATATGAGACTGCGGATGGAATGAAGGATTATATAGAGAATAACTTAGTGGATTATGACGAAAATGCGGCTACTTTATTTTTGGTGGAAATTATGTGTTGCGATAATGACAGCATATCATTTCAAACGAAGGTAGACGAGGAAGATATTCAATCTACAATAAGTCGTTGTTTGGATGAACCGGTGGTCCAACCGGTAGTCCAACCTCTCGCTATTTTGGGGGGAGTCAGTCGGCAAATATTTGATTTGCCAAATAAATCCCGTTTTGTGTATGCGCTACCCTATAAGCAGCTTAATTCTAACGATATTCCATATTAACCGACGATTCACAATGGAGTTAGCAAACCGAATAAGACAGTTTCCCAAGGAATTGCAAGATTTGATAGGCGAATTCAATGTAAATCACCGAATTCAAATGCGCAATATATTAAACCAACGAACATTTCAAACCGGCACTTGACGACCAAAAAAATTGAATCCAGTAAAAAACGAATCGCCAAGCACCAACAAACCGAACACATCCAAAATGACAGACGGATATATCTACTGCTTCTCAAACCAATCAATGCCAGGTATTCTCAAGGTTGGTATGACCGAGAGAACGCCAGAAGCAAGGTTGAGTGAAGCAAATGCTTCTGACACTTGGCGACCTCCTACACCATACAAGGTTGAGTTCGCAAAAAAAGTATCTAACGCCTCTCAAAAGGAAAAAATACTTCACACACTTCTGGAGCAATACACCGACCGTATTCATCCTCGCCGAGAATTCTTTCGTGTTTCGCCTGAAGAAGTTCGCAAGTTTTTTGACCTGATGGATGGTGAAATGTGGGCGGAAACTTCTAAAGAGGAAGAGGAAGAGGAAGAGGAAGAGGAAGAGGAAGAGGATACTTCTTCAGAGTCAGCACCACGAGTTAAGGCGACTGGTGTA
>Ga0194129_10004988_pt1 | contig 17237 bp, 12 predicted proteins | sample TA2KigCa35mmetaG_FD_150862 | JGI IMG/M metagenome (GOLD analysis project Ga0194129, IMG submission 150862) | Freshwater microbial communities from Lake Tanganyika, Tanzania - TA2015038 Kigoma Deep Cast 35m | ecosystem: Environmental > Aquatic > Freshwater > Lake | place: Tanzania: Lake...
GGAGGCGCCGCGCGACGACTGGGTGTGGATCGTGGTGGAGCAGGCCCCGGCGGCCCATCAGGGGCTGGTGGGACAGCGGCGGCGGTTGCGCTGGGCGGCGCTGCCCCATCTGCAGGGGCTGGTGGCCGCAGTCACCACCACCATCCGGCTGGGTGAGACGGCCCGTCGCGCGGCGGCCGACGGCAACGTCGTCCCCACCCGCCTGAACGGACGCCGCGTCGGGCCGCTGCAATCCCTGGCGGGCAGCCGCCCGGGCGACGACCTCACCGTGCGGCTGGACGGCGTGACGGTGGAAGCGGACGCGCTGCGCATCGCCCAGCCGCCGACCCAGCTCAGCGGCCGCTGGCAGGCGCTGGTGACGGTGCTGGGTCCAGCGGGAGGCGAGGGCTTGTTCCGGGTGCGCCATTTCCGCGCCGATGCGCGCCAGCCCGTCGCCGTCGGCCAGAATCACACCGATGGCTTCGCCAACAGCAAGGGCTTCGTCGGCCCGGTGGAGACGATCCGCCTGCCATCACTCCCGCCCGATCGCTATGGGCGCCGCCTGCTCGACCCCACCGGCCTGGGCCGCTCCCCCCTCAACCGCGACGGCTGGCTGATCCAGGGCGCCCCCGCCGCCGATGGCGTGTTCACCGCCCAAGCCGTCATCCCCTACGCCGTGCTGCGGCTCACCCCCGAGCGGCTGGTGCGGGGCACCGAGGACGCCCTGGCCTTCGTGCATCGCCAGAACTGGAGCGCCGATCAGTTGCGGCGCGGCAGCCAGCACCACACCGCCCTGGTTCCCGGCCGCGAAGCGCCCCCGCCCTGGCGGGTGGGGGATCGGGCGCTGCTGATGCACCTTTTCGGCGGCATCGGCGGCGCGGACGGCGAACCGGTGTCGATCTGGACCGTCACCGGCCACTTCTCCTTCGGGGAGGCAACGGTGGTGCGCGATGCCTTCACCGGCGAGCCGCGGCTGGCGATCCGCTACCACCAGATCTATGCCAGCAACCCCAATGGCATCGTCTCCGGCAGCCAGGACTGGAGCGCCTACGGCGGCAGCCTGCAACGGGGCTGGGCGGGCCTGCGGCCCTTCTCCGATGTGCTCGTGCCGTTCGGCGGCCCGGTGCTGGAGGCCGTCGCCCTGCAAACCGAGCTCCTGGCAGCCCGCTACCGCAGCGGCGATGGCGGCGGCGTCGCCCTCGTCACCCCCTCCACCTCCTGCGTGCAGGATTCCGGCCAGGCCCTCTGGATCGCCATCCGTCAGTGGCGCGAGCAAGGTCAGGCGCAAGCGCGGGCGATGTCTGCGGAGGATCGCGACCACCTGCGCAAGCTGGGCCTCGCCCTCGACCGGCTCCTCAAGCCCTTCGGCCAGGTGCGCGGCGACTGGGCCCACAACGCCCGCCGCACCCTGGCGGCCGGCACCGGCCAGGGCGCTCCCGCCCCGAACCCCCGCGACGCTGACGCCGACCGCTTCGAAACCAGCCAGAGCCTCCAGGACGCCCTCCTCAGCTGGCGCTCCATCCTTCCCCGCGCCGCCCACGACCAGTTCGCTGCCGCCTTCCTCAAGGCCGACCTGCCCCTGCTGGTGGTGCGCACCAACCAGCTCCCGGGCGCCAATCCCCGCCAGGAGCCCGTCGCCCCGACGGTGTTGTTCGGGCAAGTGCCGTGGATCTCCACCCTCCTCGGACGCCTCGGCGACAGCCTCTTCCCCCCCGGAGGCGCCGCCGCCGCAGGCGCGCTGGCGATCGGGATCACGCTCGGCGCCATCGGGATCGGCCTCCGCCAGGGCTGGCGCCAAGGCTGGCTCCTCCTGCCGGCGATCACCGAGGAGCTGGTCTTCCGCGTCCTGCTCCTGCCGAGCGCCCCGGAGGGGATGTCGCTGTTGGCGCTGACCCCCTGGATCGCCCTGAGCGTTGGCCTGTTCGTCGCCTGGCACGGGATCCGCCCGGGGCTCCACCAGCCCCCGAGGCTGGCGCGCCTCACACTGCTGGGGACAGCCTGTGCCCTGGCCTTTGTGGCGAGTGGCTCCCTCTGGCTGCCGGTGTTGCTCCACTGGCTGGCGCTGCTGGGCAGCGGCGTTGGCGGGGGGCTCAGCCCGAAACGTCCGGCTGCCGGGGATCCTCAGGCCTGATGGGCTCCACGGCAGCCAGCGCCTCCCGGAGCCGTCAACTGGAGACGATCGCCAGCAGCGAGCCAGCCGACGTGCATGGAGGAGGGGCGGTGTCAGCCCGGCCGGCGGCAATCGAAGCCGATGCCCTCCTTCCAGCGGATCCGTTCTTCGACGTGGGCGAACATGGGATCGCTGGCGTCGCCATGGGCGGCCGGACGGATGTCGACGAATCCCGCCACCTCCAGGGCGTCGACCATGGAATTGGCGTCCCACATCCAGAGATGGGGGGAATTGCCCAGCCAGGAGCGCAACATCCCCTTGAAGCCCCTGGGCCGCGATTCGAGGCCGAGGGAGGTGGCGCGCATGAAATCCGAGGCGGCGCGCGGAGAGGGGTTGGCGACATACTCGTCCACGAGGGCCCGCAGGTCGGGAATCACCAGGCGAAACGTGCGTCCAGGCTCCAGCAGCCGCCAGGTGTTGCGCAACGCCTGGCGGCAATCGCTGAAACACAGGTGTTCAAGAACATGGGAGCAATACACCCCCTTGCAGGAGGCTTCCGCCACCGGCAGGCCCGATACGATGTCACCGAATTCGACCTCCGGCGGAAACAAGGGTCGGTTGCGGGTGAGCAAGGGACCAAGGACAGGCAGCTTTTCCAGCCGCAGGCGGGGTGAACCGTCAAAGTTTCGCCATCCCTGAGCGACCGACAGGCCGCAGCCGTATTGCACGTAGGGCGACGAAGGGTCGGAAACGCTCCTCAACAGAGTCCAGCCATTGGGCGGATGGTAAGGCAGGTTTCGCGCCACCCCGTCCAGGGAGGTCCGGAATTCAGGGCCTGCTCCGGCAACGGCGCCGCAGGTTACGGGAGGCCTGCCAGCCCATCAGAGCAGCGGCCACAGACATGGGACCCGGCACGGGATCCTGTGCGCCAGGGGACCCGATCAGCGGCGGTGGCTCAGGGGCTGGATCCCATGGATCCTCAGGGGGTAGGTTTCGGCCAGGCCCACCGGAATCGGGACCCCGACCGACACCGGGAGGTGGATCCATGAGGATGGGATCCTCCAAAGGGGGCGGTGGTGGCGGTGGCGCCACCACCGAAGGTGGCTCCAGGGAGGTGAGCGGACGGGCAGAGTTGATGCGCAGACTCCCTCTGTTCCACCAGCTGGCGATGCCCTCATCGTATTGAAGGAAGTCGGCCGCGAAAGAGAGAATGGCGCCATCCGGCCTGGCCACCAACTCGTAAATCTCAAAAGATCCGGTCACGTAGCTATTGCTCAATCCATTCCCCTCAAAATTGATACCAGGGAAGGATGAACCCTGAAATGGATATTTTTTTGCATTCTCATAGATCCCTGGCGTCAACGGCCTGTCATCCGGTGCCGCCAACTCAAGGAGCCAAAAACTGGCGACCGACCTCCCCGACCTGCCATCAAAATCATTGATCGAAAAGGTAGCGGAGGATGCGGAATCCGTATAACCAGAAAACGAGAGGCCATCCTCTTGCGTCACCAGAACAGGCCTGCCGCCGCCAATCCAGCTCTGGGGACTGCTGAGCAGGGAGAACACGCTGGCGGCACGGGCGGACACAGACCACCCGACGACAGGCCAAATCAGGGCAAGCGTTAACAAGTGGCGTGCAGTGAAAAAGCCAAAACGTTTTCGCTTGAACATGACAGGAAAAAGCGGGAAGGTAAAAAGTTTGATGCTCACAAGGCCAATGGAGCGGTAGACGAAAGGCGCGACTTCCGCCCATAGATTTGAACATTTTGGCTCAAAGGAGTGTATGAGCCACGTCAAGCGCCTGGGCTCGCCCGGCTCCGATCGAGACAGAGAACTTGACAAAAAGAATTCAACGTGCTTTCGCGACGATCGTTCTCAAAACCTTCATCAGACCGCTGGCGTGCTGGCCGCCGAGACTCGTGGAATGACGGCTGCGAGGTCCTCACCGCCGGCCCGCTTGGTCTGGATTTGAAGATATTTCCATGACGAACAGGCTCACATTCGCCATGGGAACAGTTCCCGACCGGGCGGCGATCAGCCCGCTTCCAGACGCACTGCGGCCGCCTTGAGTTCCGGCTGCTTGGACAACGGACACCCCAGGTCGTGCATCAAACGATTGGCCTCACACGCCTCAGGTTGAGACGCCCCCCAGTGCATGGGCAAAAACACCACCCCCGGCCGAATCGTCGCGCTCAGCCGCACCGCCACGCGGACACACCCCCGGCGGGAGCACACCCTGGCGAAGGCCCCATCCACCAGACCCAACGGTTCGGCATCACGAGGATGGACCTCCAGCACAGGGCCCGGATGTTTCTGGCGCGCCCGCGCCACATGCACAGTGCGGGTCAGGGTGTGCCAGTGGGCCAGATAGCGGCCCACTGTGAGCACGAGGGGATAAGCCTCATCCGGCGGCTCCGCCAGACCGAGCGGTGCCTCGGCGATCAGGCGGGCCCGGCCGCTGGGGGTGGGAAAGCGTTGGTCGAGGTAGAGGCGGGCGCCCCCTGCCCCCGGGGCGGTTCCCTCCGGAAAGGGCCATTGCTGGGGGCCGTGCGTGGCGAGGAGGCCGTGGCTGAGGCCCGCCATGTCGCACGGGCGCCCGCGGGTGAGCGCGACAAACTCCGCGTGCACCTCAGCGGCGGAGGTCCAGGAAAACTGCCGTTCCCAGCCCAGCCGGCGCCCCACCTCCGCGAACACCGCCCAATCGGGGCGCGCCAGACCCGGCGGCTCCCGAAAGGCCGGACAGAGCGTGACGCGCCGCTCGGAATTGGTCATCGTGCCGGCCTTCTCGCTCCATTGGGCCGCCGGAAGCACCAGATGCGCCACGGCGGCGGTTTCCGTGCCGGCATAGGCCTCGCTCAACACCACCAGGGGACAGCGGGCCACGGCGGCGCGCACCCGATCCAGCCAGGGCAGGCTCACCAGCGGATTCGTGGCCGCCACCCACCAGAGATCCAGCTCCCCCCGCTCCATCGCCTCGATCTGCTCCCAAACCGTCAACCCCGGCGCGGCGCTGATCGCGCCGGGGGCGAAGCCCCAATGGCGCTCCACTTCCGCCCGGTGTTCGCTGTTCGCCACGGCGCGGTAGCCGGGAAGCAACTGGGCCAGGCCGCCCACCTCCCGACCGCCCATGGCGTTGGGCTGGCCCGTGAGGGAGAAGGGGCCGGCGCCAGCACGACCGATCTGGCCGGTGAGCAGGTGGAGATTGATGAGGCCCGCCACGGTGGCCGTGCCCTCCCGCCGCTGATTCACCCCCATCGACCAGAGGCTGAGCACGGACCCGCTCTCCGCCCACCAGCGGGCGAGCTGGCGCAGGCTGTCTTCCGCGATGCCGCACACCGCCGCCGTGCGTTGCGGCGTCCAGGCAGCGAGCAGGGGTTCCAGGTCGTCCCAACCCTCGGTGTGCCGCGCCACGAAAACCTGATCCCGCGCGCCCAGCGCGCACAGCAGGTGGCCCAGGCCATGGAGCAGGGCCAGGTCGGTGCCGGAGCGGATCGGCAGGTGGAGATCCGCAGCGGCGGCGGTCTCCGTGGCGCGAGGATCCACCACCACCAGCCGCGGCGTGCCCCCCTCGCGACGGCGCCGTTTGAGGAGCCGTTGGAACAACACCGGATGGCATTCGGCGGTGTTGGTGCCGATGAGCAGCACCAGATCGGCGACGTCCAGGTCGTCGTAGCAGCAGGGCGGACCATCGGCCCCCAGGCTGCGGGCATAGCCGGACACCGCCGAACTCATGCACAACCGCGAATTGGCATCGAAGTTGTTGCAGCCCAGGGCGCCCTTGAGCAGTTTGTTGGCGACGTAATAGTCCTCCGTGAGGAACTGACCGGAGCCATAGATCGCCAAGCGCTCCGGTCCATGGAGGGCAAGAGTGGTCTGGAGGCGGTCCAGGAGCAGCTCCATGGCTCGCTCCCAGGAGATCGGCGTGAACGGCTGGTCGAGGCTCGATCGCCAGAGGGGTGTGGTGAGCCGGTTGCGATCCAGGGTTTCCCCCACCGTGGCCCCCTTGACGCACACCTGGCCCAGGGAGGAGGGATGGTGGCGATCGCCGCGGGCGGTCCACTGGACCTCCGCGGGCTCCGAACCCGCGGTCGCGTCGACGCCCTCGGCGTCGCGCGATGGCGGCTGGACGGGCTTGAGCTCCAACCCGCAGCCCACACCGCAGTAGGGGCATTGGGCCCGGGCCGCTGGAGGGGTGGAGGTGGTCAAAGGGTGCGGAGGCCTGGCGGGCGCGGAAAATCCCCTGGCCTCAAAAAGCTGTGCCGGGGCTGTCAACCGGCGACAACGCTGGCCGGAGCCTTGAGAACAGCAGGAAAAGGGGGGATGGTTTGTCGTCCTGGCTACGAAATGACACGTTCCCTGTCGCACACATGACGAGCGTCATGTGCCCAGCCACCTAACTTCGAGCTGTTGATTGCAATCCTGGCCATGCTGGAGCTGGAAACCCTCGCCGCGTTCTTCATCGGGGCCGGCTTGATGGCGCTCGTTCCTGCCCTTTCCGCAGTGGCGGGCAAGGACAGCAAGATCACCACCGCTGTCGCCAACACCGGCCGCACAATCACCAAGCAGGGAATGAAGGTGGGGCTGGTCGTGGTGGACAAGACCTCTGGCGTCGTCAAGAGCGTCGGACGGGGCCTCTCCGAGGTGGGCGAAAGCTTCAGCGATGTGCTCGCCGAAGCCAAGGACGACCTCGCCCAAAGCAAGAACGCCCCCGCAGCGCCGGAGGCCAATTCCTGACGCTGCAGGAGGGTCACTCCGTCTGGAGGGCAGGACCCTCCCCGTCCGTTCGGAACCGCAATTCCAGGCGGCCCGCCTCCAGCTTCGCGCCCACACACTTCTGACCCGCACACGAAGGCGGCAGGGCCACAAGCCTCCTGTGCCCGCCGCTGAGCAGAACGATCGTGGCGCCGACCTGCCGCACGCGCAGCTGCTCCTTGCGCAGGCCAAGCATCGGCAACGACAGCATCCCCCGCTCCTGATTCCATTCCGCTGCTGACGGGAGCGCCTCCCCAGCGGAGAGAAAAGCCCCCAGCTCCCTCAGGGACAGGTCGTCCGACCCGACGGACGCCGCCATCTCCGGGGCCTCCCGCAGGGCCCCCAACATCACCCGCACCTTCGCAGCCTCCCGTCCATGCAGCAGCAGGCGGCTGGGATGCGCCCCCCGCAGAGCGGCCCGACTCAGCCGGTGACTCACCAGGCGCCCCTCGGCATCCCCCGCCTCCAGGCTGAGGGTGAGCTGATGGCGATCCGGATCGGTGAGAAGAAGCGCCAGGCGCTCCAGCCGCTGGCGCCAGCGCGGCTCCAGGCGGAGCTGGCTGGCGCGGGGCAGGTCGAGACCCGCGAGTTTCGGCAGGGCACCCAACGATTGCCGGGTCTGGTCCCACCAGCGCAGGAGGGGATCCAGCAAGCCCTCCACCAGGGCCGGTCCGGTCCGTGCGAGCTCCAACAGCGCCGTGGCCGGACCAGGCGGCGGCAACAACACGATCGCTGGCCGGCCCGCAGCCTCCAGCCCATCGAGCTGCTCCGCCAGGTAGAGGCATTGCAACAGCTGCTCCACCCCTGGCAGGGGGGGGATGAGGAGGGCCTCGCCTCGCTCCAGCCCCAGCAGGCGCACCCACTCCTCCAAACGAGGCTCCAATCCCTCCCACAGCCCGAGGGCCACGGGCACCGCCTCGAAACAGCGCAGCTCCCCCGGCACGGCCTCGCCCACCGACAACCATTGCTCGCCGCTCACATCCAAGGCGACGGGCAGCGGTCCCGCCGCCGAGGTCTCCTGCTGGGCGGCAACCACCAAGCGGCAACCCAGCTCTGGCAGGTCCGCGCTGATCAGATGCAGAGGCATCGACGATGAATGGTCTTCGCAGACAAGCTATGCCACTTGCCCGGCTGTCAGAACAGCGTCAAGGGGGGATCAGGACCGAGTCATAGAGTTTTATCACATTATTTACGTTTTTCGCTTGTTTGAGTTCGAGACCTTGCTGGCTTTTGGCGTGGGAGCCGGTCTCGTGGGACTCGCTCCACTTGTGCGTCGCCTTGGCGGTGAGCAGCTGAGTGACTCCATGAGCGCCTCCGGCAAATCCCTGGCCAAGCGCGGCATCAAGATGGGCGTCGTTGTGGCGGGTGTCGCCACCAGCGCTGCGCAAACCGTGGCGCGGGGCGCCGCCGAGGCGGCTGAATCCTTCAATGATCTGGTTGCGGAAGCCAAGGCTGAATTGCGGGACAGCGGCGAAGACCAGCCGTCCTCCGTCGGTGAGTCCGAAGCAACCGAAGGCGCCTCCACAGAGGTTTGCCTCGACTGACCGATGCTGGCTTCCACCCCCCGTTCAACCCGTCCCCCGACTCTCACACTGACCCAAACGGTCCAGCTGCTCGTTCCGCTCTATGTGGAGGAGGTGCTTCACCACAGCCGGGGTCGGTTGCGGCTGAGGCTGTCCCCGGCGGCGTTGGAGGCGAAAGGGGAGCGCGAGGCCCCTGCGGCTCGATTGCGCTCTCTGCGGGGTGTGCGCGAAGTTCGTGTGAACCGCTGGGCGGGTTGTTGCGTCCTCCTGCTGGCGGAGGACGACGCCGATCGCCCCCTGGAGTGGCTGCGGCGGCTCCCCCCCGATCTGATCGCTCTGGCCGCGGTGAGGGCGGACGAGCCGATGTCCGCAACGACGGGTCTTCTGGAGGCAACGGCGGAGCAGGCATCCGAGGCCTCCCCCGACGAGGAGCGCTTTGTGCCGTCCCGGGTGGTTCTACCGGTGAGCTCTCTGGTGCTCGCTCTGCTGACCGCGCCGCTCGGTCTGCCACCCCTGGCGGTCGCCGCCTTCCTTCTCCTGGCGGCTCGACTCACCTTCCAGCGCGCCTGGCAGGGCGTGCGCGTGGAGCGCAAGATCAACGTCGACGCCCTGGATGCCCTGGCCGTGACCCTTCACAGCCTGGAGGGCTTTCTCGTCGGTCCGGCGCTGATGATCACCATGATCGAAGGCGGGGAGGCGGTGCGGGACGCCACCCAGCGCATCGCCCATTCCTCCAACCGCGACCTGTTGGCCAGCCTGCGCACCGACGTGCGTCTCCTGATCGACGGCGCCGAGGTGATCGTCTCCAGCCTGAGCTTGAAGCCCGGCGATCGCATCGCCCTGTTCCCTGGAGATCAGATTCCGGTCGATGGCCTGATCCTCAGCGGCGAGGGATCCCTCGATGTGGTGAAGCTCACCGGCGAATCCGTGCCGCGCCATGCCGAGGTCGGTGATGAGGTGCTGGCGGGATCGCTGCTGATCGATGGGCAGCTCATCGTCGAGACGCGAGCCGTCGGCGAAGACACACGGGTGGGACAGATCACGGCCATGATCGAAGCCGCGCCCGTCTACGACACCCGCGTCGGCAATGTGGCCGCCCGCGTGGCCAACCGGTTTGTGCTCCCCACCCTCGCCCTGGCCGGGCTGTCGTTCCTGCTGAGCGGAGGCAACATCGCCCAGGCCGCCTCCCTGCTGATGTTCGACCTGGGAACGGGCCTGCGGGTGTCTGTTCCCACCGCCATCATGGCAGCCCTGACGCGCGCCAGCTCCCACGGCCTGCTGATCCGCAGCGGTCGCGCCCTGGAACAGCTGGCGGAGATCGATGTGGTGGTGTTCGACAAGACCGGCACGCTGACCACAGGCCACCCCTCCGTGGTGGCGATCGATCGGCACTCCCGCTCCTTCCGTGAGGACGCGCTCCTGGCTCTGGCGGCCTCCGCCGAGCAGGGGCTCAACCATCCGGTGGCCAAGGCCATCGTCACCCTGGCCGAGGAGCGCCGACTGGACCTGCGGCCCTGCGAGGAGTGGGACTACCGCATCGGGCGGGGCGTGGCCGCTGTCATCGACGGTCAGCGGGTGCTGGTGGGCAACGCGCGCCTGCTGGAGGAGGAGGGCATCGCGCTCCCCCCCGCCCGCCAAGACCCCTCTCTCGAGGCCGCCACCCCCATCCACCTGGTGGTCGATGGTCTGCCCCGGGCCGTGATACACACCGCCGATCGCCTTCGGGACGACAGTGAGGCGTTGGTGGCTGAGCTGCATCGGCGCGGTCTCCAAGCCCACATGCTCACCGGTGATGTGGCGAACGTTGCCCATTCGGTGGCGCGACGGCTCGGCCTGCGTCCCGAGGAGGTGCACGCGGAGGCTTTGCCCGACACCAAGGCGAACGTTGTGCGCGAGCTCAGCGCCCGCGGTCTGCGGGTGGCCTTTGTGGGCGATGGCATCAACGACTCCGCCGCCCTGGCCTATGCCGATGTCTCCGTGTCCTTCGCCTCGGGCAGCGATCTGGCCCGCGAAACCGCCGACGTCGTCCTCACCAACGACAAGGTGTCCGATCTGCTGGTGGCCATGGATCTGGCGCGACGCACCTTTGCCCTGGTGAAGCAGAACATCGGTCTCGTCGGCGTTCCCAACCTGTCCGCCCTGTTGTTGGGAACCGTCCTCCTGGTCAGCCCGATCGCGGCAGTGCTTGTCAACAACGGCTCCTGCCTGGTTGCCGCCGCCAATGCCCTGCGCGTGCTCGGCTTCAAGCCTTCCACCTCTGCGGCGCCGGCGGCCTCAGCGAATGCGTCTCCAGCGGCCTCGGCGTCACCCGAGGCCTCGACGCCCGCAGCGGCCACAACCGCTCCTCCACCGCCTCCCTCCGCCATCCGGCGCGAGCTCCTCCCGGTCGGCGAGCTGGCGCAGCGCTTGGGCGTGAGCCATCAAGCGATCACAGCCCATCGTTCCAGAGCTGATTTCCATCAGTGGATCCAGACCCGGGATCCCGATGGCCATGCCTGGACCTACTCCAAGGCCACCCGCGCCTATCGTCGAGAGGTCGCCTGAGCAGCCGCATGGATCCAGCCTGCGCGAAGTTGGTGCACAGCACGGAACAGCGCTGGCGGTATCGCCTCCAGAGCGCCACCCCTCTGGATTGGCAGCGTCTGGACACCGCGCTCGCCGAGGAGCTTCCCTCCGGCTCCTGGAGCTGGAGGGTCAACCCCCGCTGTCAGTCGGTGATTCTTGAGGTTCGAGCCGAAGCGCCCTGGCCCCCCGTTGACGCGCGCTCGCGGGGCTGGAGGGCTGTATTGGCCGCCATGGACAGCGCTGGCGCGACGGCTCCCTCCCCGCCGGTGCTGAAGGTGCGCGTTCGCAGCCTGCGGCAGCCTCCCCGGGCGCCCCTTGCCTGGCTGCTGGCCCCGCTCAATCTCGCCTCCCTGGCGCTATCTCTCACCCTGCTGGGGCTCGCCGCTCTCCTGGCCGTGCTGGGGGCGCTCGGCCTGCTTCTGCCCCTGCTGCCCGGCGTTCCCTTTCTGGTGCTGGCCTTCCTCCTGGCGGAGCTGGCCTTTCGCCTGCGACGGCCCTTCGTCGCCTCCGCCTCCGTCCCGATCTGATGGTCTGAGCGATGGTGGCAAGCGCGGCCCACACCCCTCCCTGGGAGATTCGCAGCGAGCTGCCAGGGAGGCTGCGCTTGAGCTGGGAGGCCCTCCGCCACTCCCCTGAGCTGCGTCGTCAGTGCGACCTGGCGCTCACGGCCTGCCACTGGCTGCACGGCTACCGGATCAATGGCCTGGCGGGCTCCCTCTGCCTGCGTTTTCCCGAGGCTCGCCGCGCCGACCTGCCCCACCTGCTCAAGGCGGCGCTGGCCCCCGACCCCTCCCCCGTGCCCAAGGAGCTGGAGAGCACCGATCCGGAGGGGCTGGCCCTCGCTCTCAACAGCACGCTCAACCCGGGCCGGAAGGAGGAGCCTGTCCGCCCCGGTGGCCTCACCAGCGCTCGGGTCCTCCAGGCGCAACCGTTGCTGCTCCGCCATGGAAGCCTCTGCGCCCTCGCCTTGGGCCTGGATCTCTGGTTGGGCCTGCCAGCCCTGCTGGTCAATGGCGCCGCCGCCGTGCTCACCCTGCCGCTGCTGGCCCATGTCTGGCGCGAACTCCGCGAACGTCCGCCGCGCTGGACGGAGTTGCTGGATGTGGGCTTTTCCGCCGTGCTGCTTCGCCAAGGTCTGGGCCGGGAGGTTCTGGTCGATCACGCGCTCGAGGATGGTGGCGACTGGCTGCAACGCGTGAGCGCGGAGGAGCGCTCCAGGGAACAGGCGGGGCTGGATGTGCTCCGCCGTTTGGGGTCTCAGGTGCGGGTGAGCCTTGAGGCGGACAGGGATCCCGTTCCCTTGGCCGCCGTGCGCGTCGCGGATCGGCTCCGCCTGCGGCCCGGCCTCCCCGTGTTCCTGGCCATGACGCTGGTGGAGGGAGGCGTCGCCGTGATTCGCCCCGGCGGGCGAGGCCTCTGGGAACCGCGGGCCGTGAAACCGGGCGACCGCCTGGAACCCGGCTGGCTGGTGGTCCAGGGGGTGGGGATCGGTGAGGTGTTGTGCGCGTTTGCGGAGGACGAGCGGTTTCAACTGCCTCACGCCCACACCCCTCCGCCGTCGACGAACACCCGGGGCCAGCGGCTGCTGCGACTCCACAACCAGGTGGTGGAACCCCTTCTGTTGACGCTGGGCGGGGTGTGGGCACTGGGAGGGGCCACCGAGCGAGCCATGGCCGCCTTTCAGTTCAACCCCGTGAGCGACTGGCAGACCAGCCAGGCGGCCCTGCGCCTGGCAACGCGCGCGGACATGCGCCTCCATGGCCTGCGCCTCGCCCATTCGCGGGTGCTGGTGGACCTGGCCCGCGTGGATTGCCTGCTGATCAGTCCCAGCTGCCAGCGCCGCCTGGATCGCCTGGAACCCAGCGAGCGGCGCACCAAGGCCGGCGGCGCCCAGCCGGGGGAGCTGGTCCTTCTGCTGGCCCACCTGCGGCGGCATCTGGCGCGAGGGCTCCAGGACCCGAACCAGCCCCCGCTTCCGGCACCGGGCGACAGCGAGGCCACCGCCAGCCCCTCCGCCTGGAGGCCCCGACGGGTGTCCTGCCTGGAGAAACGGGCGGGTTGGTGCCTGGAGCTCGAGGACGGTCGCCAACTCACGTTGCTCCCGCGCCGTCGCGCCAACAACCCCGGCGCGGTGGAGCGGCTGGAGATTCGAGAGGGCAACACCCGTCTTGGCGAGGTGACGCTCCAGCGCCAGCCCGATGCCCGCTGGCAGGAGGCACGCGACCATCTGGAGCGGATGGGGATGGAAGTGATGGCCTTGGAGGCGCCCGAGACGGCGGCGGACGACCTCTCCTGGCGACTGGACACCGTCACCGCGCTTCAGGGCCAGGGCCGAGTGGTGGCCTGGCTCGGCGATGACCTCGCCGACCTGGCGGCGATGACGCGGGCGGACGTGGCGATCGGCCTTCGGCTCCATGGCAGTCAACTGCTGCCTCCCGACCTGCTGGATCTGACGGTCGGGGACGATCCGCACTGGCTGCCGCGCCTGGTGGCATGGAGCCGGGAGATGGCCCGCGTGTCCCGCACCAACCTCTGGCTGATCGGGCTCACCCACGCGCTGTCGTCGCTGGCGACCGCCGGGCTGGCCATCAGCCCGCTGCAAACGGTGTTGCTGGCAGATCTTCCCCTGCTGCTGGCGGAACTGAACAACCGCCGGGCCAGCGGACGCTCCCACCCGCCCTTGAACAGCCGCTCATGAAACCATCAGATTGGTGACGACACTGAAGATGATGGTATAAAAAAGAAAGCTCACCAGAGCCTGCAGAAGAACAACGCGACGCACCTTCGAATCCTCCGCGTCCACATCGCTCATCGCAAAGGTCAAGGCCACGGAATAGGCCACATATAGAAAATCAGAAAAGGCAGGATTGTCATTACCTGGGAAAATGAAGACCTGAGCATCTTCCCCTGCTTCCTGCCCTGTTTTATTTCCCGCATAGTAGGCCTTGACGTAGTAGAACGCAAAGGCGAGATGAAGTTCCAGCCAGGTGCTGAAGATGGCCGCGAAGAAGAGCGCGATGCGCAACCGCGCCGGCAGTGGCCCCGCGCGCGCCAGGGTGTCATGCACACAAAAACCCAGCACCAGCACGGCGATGAACGCCATCAAAATCGTGCGTCGCAACAAGCGGGAGCGATTGGGCTGGAGCCCGCCGAAGAACTGGCGCGAGTCCTCCGGGGAGAGATCCACCAGCAGCCGCGACACCACCGCGAGGTCGCTGGTCATGGCCGCGAGGATGGCCAGGGTGAGGGCCTCCTGGAGCTGCCAGCGGAACAACAGCGCCACCACCGTCACCAGGCCGCCCGCCAGCGACGCCCGCCCGCCACGCCAGCGGTCCAGGGCGCCGAGCCGCGAGGGGAGGAGAGGACCAACGTTCAAGGTGTTGCCCCCCTCTGGTCTGCCCCCATCCTCCCCGACGTCCCGGCCATGACACCCAACCCGCCCCTGCGCTGCTGCCTGCTCAGCGGCGGCGCCAGCCGCCGCCTGGGACGCGACAAAGCGCTCCTGCCCCACCCCGAGGCCGACACCTGGCTGGAACGCCAACTGCGCCTGCTGGCCGCGTTGGGCGCGCCGGTGAGCCTGCTCAGCGGCTGGCCGGCCCATCGGGAGCGCGCCGCCGGGCTGGTCGCCCCCTTCGCCGCCTGCGGAATCCCCCTGGAGTTTCTCCCCGAACCTGAGGAGCCTCCCCCGCTCGCCGAATCGACGCCCCCCCACCGGGACCGCCGCCCCGCCGGCCCCCTGGTGGCCCTCGCCCGCCTGATGGCGGTCCACCCCGAGGCCCGCCTCCTCCTCTGCCCGATCGACCTGCCCGCCCTCACGGCGGTCCACCTGCGGGAGCTGCTGGCCGCCTCCCGCGCCGACCCCGCCGCGATCTGGATCGCCGCGCCCGATCAGCCCTCCCTGCCCCCCCAGCCCCTGGTGGGCCTCTACCCCAGCGACGCCGGACGACGCCAACGGCTGGGGGCGGCCGTGGAGCGCGGGGAACGGGGGTTGCGGCGCTGGCTCGCCACCGAGGTGGTGCGCCTCCACCCGCTCCCCGCCATGGCCCTGACGAATGTCAACACGGAGGCGGAGTTGGCCGCCTGGCAAAGGGCGTTCGCACCTCCGCCAGATTGGCCAGGGAACCGCTGAAGCCAGGCAGGATCCAATACATCGACTCTAAGCTCTGGCTTGTGAGGCGGTGGAGAGGCAGCGGAGCATGGAGCCCGGACCAGTGCCGCCTCTGGACACGCACGGACGTCCTTTGGGTGTTCTGCGTCTGTCGCTGACGGCTCGCTGCAACCTGGCTTGTCCTTATTGCCTGCCGGATGACCGCGACCCACCGGGACTGCTGAGTCAGGCGCAACGCCTGGCCGTGGTGGAAGCCGCCGTGGCCCTGGGGGCCCGGCGGTTGCGGCTCACAGGTGGTGAGCCCTTGCTCCACCCGGGCCTTGAGGCCCTGGTCGCCGCCACCGCGCCCCTGCGCGCCCGAGGCCTGCGCGAGATCAGCCTCACCAGCAACGGTGTCCTGCTGACGGCCGAGCGAGCCCGGTCTCTCCGCGCGGCCGGGTTGGATCGCCTCACACTGAGCCTGGATGGGGCCAGTGGCGCGGCCGTGGCGATGATGGCGGGGCTGACGGGCGGCGCCAGCGCGGGGGAGACGGTGCTGAGGAAAGTGCTCGCGGCCCTCGGCCATGCCCGCGACGCGGGCTTTGATCCAGGCGCCGGCCAGCTCAAGCTCAACGCTGTGATCCAGCAAGGCCGCAACGAGGATCAGCTGCTGCCCCTGGCCACCCTGGCGCGTGATCTGGGGGTGGAGCTGCGGCTGATCGAGTTCATGGATGTCGGCAATCGCAACGGCTGGCGACCGGATGCGGTGCTCAGCGCCACGGAGATGGTGGAGCGCGTCAACAGCCGCTGGCCCCTGAACACGCTCGGACGCGAACAGCACGGCACGGCCAGCCGCTGGAGCTACCGCGATGGAGGTGGACGGCTGGGGGTGGTCGCCTCGGTGAGCCAGCCGTTCTGCGGCGATTGCGATCGGCTGCGCATCACCGCGGACGGCGTGGCCTACACCTGCCTCTTTTCCGCTCCGGCCCAGGGACATGATCTGCGGCCCTGGTTGCGGCCGGGCGTGCCGCAAGAAGCGTTGCGGGAGGCGCTGGCCGGGCTGTGGCGACAACGCGGCGATCGTTGGAGCGAGGAACGGCAAGAGGCCTGGCGACAAGGAGTCCCCCCGCCGGTGCGCCATGCGGAGATGGCCTATCTGGGAGGTTGAGGCGAATCCCGGCGGCCGCGTGGACGACAGGGAACGCCGGGCTCAGGCAAGACTGGATTCGTCAATTCGTTAGTGACCACCCGGCCCGCCTGGCACCGAGAAGAAACAAATGGAAGAAAGGACTGATCTACAAGGCAAGAACAATACGGGGGCAATAGCCATGCACAACTTCCAGGTCCAGACGCGAAAGAAAGCCACAGATCCCAGCGGGACACCAAGAGAATAGAATGAATACTTTTATTTGTTTATATTTTTACACACAAGCCCCAAAAAAGGCGGGGCAACCGTTGAGTCGATGGACAGTTCAGGCACTGTCACAGTCAAGGCTGCGCAAACTTGCCCAACAAGAACAGCTCGTGATGAAATAAAAACAAAATATGTATCAAGGACTCCAAAATGGCTGTTGTTAGCGGCACAAACGGTTCAGACTTCATCACGCCGATTTTTACATCCATCGGCGTCTCTGGAACACCAACCAGTGGCGACGATCAAATCAATGCTGGTGGGGGAGATGATTTCATTGCTGGCGGGGCTGGAAATGATGTCATCAATGGTGAGGCAGGAATTGATACGGTTGCTTACTCAGACGCCACCTTTGCCGTCAATATTTCCCTCACGGCGGGGACAGCCACTGGAGGAGGGGGGAGTGACAGCCTGATTTCCATAGAAAATGCGATTGGGAGCAATCTCAGCGATAGCCTCACCGGCAGTTCTGGTTCCAATGCGTTGCGAGGCGACGGAGGGAATGACACCTTCTTCGGCACCGCCGGCAACGACACCCTCGATGGTGGCGCCGGCAACGATGACACCGCCAACTACAGCGCTTTCACCACCTCCGTCACCCTCAGCGCCCTAGGCGTTCTCAACAAGGGCACAGCTCTCGGCACCGACACCCTCATCGGCATCGAGCGCATCATCGGCAGCGCCAGCAGCCTCACGGACACCATCGATCTCTCCGGCGCCATCGCCCCCGCTACCGGCACCGTCACCAACCTCACCACAGGCTCGGTGGCCATCAATGGCAGCTCTGGCGTCCTTGTCGTCAACGGCAGC
>Ga0194129_10004989_pt1 | contig 17235 bp, 22 predicted proteins | sample TA2KigCa35mmetaG_FD_150862 | JGI IMG/M metagenome (GOLD analysis project Ga0194129, IMG submission 150862) | Freshwater microbial communities from Lake Tanganyika, Tanzania - TA2015038 Kigoma Deep Cast 35m | ecosystem: Environmental > Aquatic > Freshwater > Lake | place: Tanzania: Lake...
AGAAAGTTCCAATAGTAAACGTTGCTTAATCTCGTAACGACCTTCAACTGCCTCCTCTGGGAAGTAACAGCTGGTTAGAATCTTGTAAGCAATGGTAGGCTCGAAAGTGGCGGCTACTTTCCGACGCACTTGATCGCTGGCCTTGTTACCGTAGCCGTCTTCAACTTTGGCCAAGTACTCCTCTGCCACTCCCTCCTCGTCAGTACGTTTAAATCTAAAGCCCTCGTTGTTGACGTTTACCGCCTGGCGCATTTCATTGGCCAGCGTTAAGGCCATGTATTTAAGGAAATTGTTTTTGGTATAGAAGCTGTGGTTTGGGTATTTATCGCCTAGCCTTAAGATAAGCTGGTTGATGAAATGCAAGTTGAATTCACGATTTGATGAGAGTCGCAAATGTTCTGCATCCTCCTCAGTTAAAGGGTGAAAGCTCGATAGCGGTTTAGGTTTTAGGTTTCTGACCCATCTCTTAGCAGTCTTAATTAATCCTTGAGGGTTTTTTCCTTGGTTAGGTTTTTGTTCAGGCAGTTTTACATCAAATGAAGCGCCACTAATTGAATTATCTCTCTTAACCTCTATATCCTCTTCTAGTATATCTATATATAGATCTATATTTAAGGATGAGTCCTTAGTATTTTTATCAGTGAAAGTGTCTATTTTTTTAGGGGTGCTATTATCATCTTTTTGTTCAGTACTTAATGCTAAGACGTTTTCTATATTAAAGGTTATAGTTTTACCTTTCCTACCAATAAGAGCTTGTTTTTCAAGACCTACTAACGCCTCATAGACTTGATCGTATGTATAGTTGAATTTGTTTTGCAGGTAAGCACAGCCAGGCTGAAATTCTCTGCTTCCAGTATTAAGGTGTAATTGTAGTAATTCAGCAAGTATCGTAATCCTTACATTATCAGGCTTGCCAGTCTTGTATACTATTTTATGATACCAGATATGTGGTACAGAATTACTATTACTAAGAATTGAATTAAGGGTAGGTTTTGCGGTATTGCAAAATGCAGCAGGGTGTGATATATATGTATTCATGTTTTATGTGGATCATGTAAGTACTTATTGGTCACCAAACTTCTAAGGTACTTACAGGGTCTCTTGCCTCTTTTTAAATTTCCAATTATTAATTATAAAAAAAATCTTAGATAGAAATCTATTGCTTAAATAGTGCAATAGGTGCTATTTAATGCTTTATTAGAGGTTAGTATAAAGTGAAAAAATATATAGTCAATGAAAAAATTAGCAGATAATTACATAAAAGCTCGTAGAGATATACGCAAAAAGAGACTTGAAGTTTTAAAGCAGAAAATTTCTGAGTATCTCATACGAGAAAATATGAATATTTCAAGATTTGAGCGTATTGCTGATTTACCAAACCATACTATACCTAGGATTTTCGATGATATCATTACAAATCCTACTATAGAAACTATTCTAAAAATTGCTGATGCCTTGAAATGCCCTATTGATGAGTTATTTGATCGTGAAGTAGAGTCAGATAAGCCTTAGTTATTCATTTAACTTTAACTATACCAATGCTTGCTTTTTAGCTTATAAAATGCTTTTATATTAGTAATCAAAGCCTTTATAAAGAAATAAAAATTATAGTTTATGGTCAATTCAGATAATAAAGAACAGTTATTATTGGCTATTCAAGAATATAGCTTATATACCCCCGCACAAAGGAAACTACTACAGATTTTAGTTAACTTATCCGTAGACAACACAGTGATTGTAACAGCTAGGGACTTAACCAAAGCTATGAACACAACAAAAGTAACCGTATACACTGCCCTGGAATTATTTAAAAAAGATGGAGTGATAGAAGTACCATCTTCTCAAGGTGTAAAACTTACATCTTGTAGGTTAAAACAGACAAAGTTGAATGAAATAATTACCCACTACAATAAAAAGTTAGAATTAAATAAAAAGTAACTTTTCACTATATTTTTTACTTTACTATTACTATATTATTCACTATACTCCAATAGTCACCAAGTGGTGACGAGCTCATGAGGGCGACCTTATGAGTTCGGGGCGAGGTGACCGAAAACCACCTCGTCCTATATACTTAAACCTGGAACGTTAAAGTAGGAGTATAGATTATGAAAAAACTCGATCAAAGTCATCAACAAAATCATTCTCATCTAAAACCTAACCTTAAGCTACTACCGTCTTACACTTTACACGAGGAAGATGCGGCACTATGTGAGCAGTACCACATCCCGTACCAACTAGCTTATTCAACTATTAAAGAACTAACCGCAATCGAAGAACTCATCGGTGACTACCTTGATTTACTTGAGGATGCGAAGTCATTAGGTATTTACTGGGATACTAGCACCTTTAACATTGAAGGTTTACGCAAGGCAATCGATAACCACCACGCAACTGAAAACAATGAAGAACTAGCAGCACACTACCACCTTGAGCTGAAAAACAACCTATGGGCTTATTATTCATCCTTGGGGGTGCTATGACCAAGAGAACATATACCGTAACAATTACCAATGATGCTATAGGTGAAAAAGTAAGAGAGATGTACCTTGCGCAAAGTGCAGGTATAGAGCTTTTATTTGATTACCTTGAGAAAGGCGAGACCGTAGAATTTTCAGGGAAGGTAAGGCGTAATACCCACTTGTACGGCCTGATTAGTGGACTTGATGTTATGGAACTGAGCAATATTAAAAAAGTGAGAGTGTAATTATGACACAGTATATAAAAAAAGTTAAATTTAGTGGCATTCTAAAAGACTTCGAGTACGCACGGGGTAAACCTACACGAGCATTTATTACAGATGTATTGAGTGAGGACGGGAAGATTAAGAAGAGCTTTTACTGGCTGGAGAAACAGCTTACTAGCTCACGCATAGGTGACAGAATCAGCTTTGAACTAAAATACAATATGACAGTAGGAGAGTAATTATGAGAGATTACAGCAAAACCGAAATAAGATTACAGCGTGTTGCAACAAGACAATTAAAGGTAAGCTACAAACGCTTAACCCCTGAAGAAAAGAAACTGGTGAAAGCTCTTGAAGGCATAAACCAAAGTGAGCTCGATATAAATAGATTCTGGCGTACTCATACAAAGCGAGATGAAAACAACCACATTATACTTGATGACAAGGAGTCAGAGCTTTTTAAGTTTCTAGACGATAAGCACAGATCATACAGTAAAAAGTTAGACAGAATAGCTATTAAGAATAACTGGAGTGATGAAAAGATTGATCAAATCTGGCGGTTACACCAACAAGATAACTGCCATAGCGTAAGTTATTGAATATTAGGAGAATAATTATGAACATAAATAATAATTTAATGAGCGAAAATATAGACATTATAGCCCCAGCTTTAAGGAAGGCTAAAAGAGCATTCCAGCCTGTTATTAAGAACAAGGAGGGTTATGGTTATAAGTATGCTGATCTTGCAGACTGCATTGAGGCGATAGAGAAAGCTTTAGATGATAATTGCCTATCTTTCACCCAAAGCGTAGAAACTGAGGATACGGGCAAGGTAGTAGTAACAGTGCTGCTCCACGACTCTGGGCAATGGCTAAGGTCGAAATTCCCGCTTGAGAGCGTAGCTATGAAGCAGTGCAATGTTATGCAGCAACTAGGAGCAGGAGTCACTTATGCAAAGAGGTATGCCTTATGCGGAATACTTGGTATTGCAACTGAGGATGACGACGCACAGTCCTTAAGCAATAATAAGAAAGCGGAAATAAAAGCAATAGCCTCACATCATGCTCATTTAGCCACAGAATTTATGACCATGTGTAAGGACGCCGATATTGAAGTCAAAGAATTTGCATTATTTGCGGGAGTTACCCGTGATAATCCCGATAGCATAGCTAATGCAATAGAGAACTTTGAGTCTTTAAGAGAAGCCTACCTTGAAGTACAAAGAGAAGCTGCCTAACACATCTAGGGAAGCTAGGATCATTACTAGCTTCCCTTTTGTTACAAATATCTTAATTACACTTCCCATTTATTAAATTATTTTCTTGTAAATAAAAGTACTAAGTACTGGTGTTATTTCAGTAATAAACCTTTAGAGTAAGGTTCTTTTAGCCCTTATTTGCTTGCGAAATAATTAGTTTTATGCTATTATTAAGAATAATTTAATACCGATTAATCATGATACTTAGAGAACGCCAAAAAGAGTTTGTAGCTAAGAGTGTTGATGCTTTACTTGAGTATGCTAACACCTTAGGTATTGCTCCAACAGGGGCTGGGAAAACTGTGATGTTATCTGCGGTGGTTGGAGAACTAGACAAACACTATCCCAACTTTAAGGCTTGCGTGCTTGCTCACAGGGATGAATTAACTACACAAAACATGAATAAGTTCAATAAGATTAATCCTCACCTTACCACTAGTTTGTTTAATGCTGATACTAAGTCTTGGGAAAGCCAAACAACCTTTGCTATGGTACAAACACTGTCTCGCGAAGAGCACTTAGAGTCCATGCCTGCTCTTGATCTATTAGTTGTGGATGAAGCTCACCATGCTACTGCCGATAGTTACCTAAGTATCATCAAGAGAGCCAAAGAGCTTAACCCTAACGTAAAGATATTCGGGGTTACTGCTACGCCTAATAGAGGTGATAAAACTAGCCTAGGCAAAGTTTTTAGTAACTGTAGCGATCAAATCAAGATAAGCGAACTGATTAATGAGGGCCATTTAGTCCGACCACGAACTTTTGTTATTGATCTCGGCAACACTAGAGAAAAGCTTAAAGCTCTACAATTAAGAGCGGGTGGTGACTATGCTGACAGTGACGTGGCAAATATTCTGGACAGCACGCCGCTCAATAGCGAGGTCGTAAGACACTGGCAGGAAAAAGCAGGGAATAGAAAAACAGTGGTGTTCTGCTCAACTATTGAGCATGCAAGACATGTAGTAGCTTCATTTCAAGAAGCAGGAATTAAGGCTGCCTTAGTTACCAGTGAGTGTTCAGCAACCGAAAGAGAAAAAATACTAGCAGACGTAACTAGCGGTAAAACTCAAGTACTGGTCAATGTGTCAATCCTAACTGAAGGTTGGGATTTTCCACCCGTATCTTGCGTGATACTACTGCGTCAGTCGTCCTATAAGTCAACTATGATACAGATGATAGGTAGGGGCCTGAGGACTATTGATAAAGCTGTTTACCCAAACGAAATAAAGGAAGATTGTATAGTTTTAGACTTTGGCATCTCTTCAATAATACATGGCAACCTTGAGCAAACAGTTGATCTTAAGTCTCAAAATGAGGGTTTCAAATTATGCTTCAAATGCAAGAAGAAGATACCTAAAGAGACGCAAGAATGTCCTTTATGCGGTTATGACCTTGCAAGAATCTACGAGGCTACAGTTAAGGCGTCCTGTCCTCAGCGCGTCATTGAGAACTTCAATATGTCCGAGGTCGATCTACTCGAACGCTTAAGCTTCTCATGGACGACACTAAAGACCAAGACTAAGGCAATGATAGCAGCAGGGTTTAATAGTTGGTGCTGCCTAATCAATAAGGGTAAAACTTGGGTAGCTGCCTTTGGCTTAACCCGAAAAGGGGTGCAGGAAGGCTACGATATGCCTACCCAGGTAATTTTTGAAGGCAGTAAGGTAGAAGCTATGACTATAGCGGATGACTTCCTGCACAAATATGAAGAACCTGAGACCAGCGGTAAACTGGCAGGTTGGAAGCATGCTCCTGCCTCTGAGAATCAGCTTAAGTGGGTGCCTGACGAATACAAGAAGAAACATAAGTCACTGACTAAAGGTGACGCTTCAAACTATTTGGCGTTCACCTTTAACGCTGAGCCTGAGCTCAAGAAAATGGGGCTCTATTAGCAGAGGGGATAAAAGTCAGAATATGTGCCTTTAAATACAAAAAGGACTTTGTAAAAATATTACAGAACAAATAATATGGGAAGACTACAAATAACTTTAACTAAGGAACAAAAAGCTGAACTACCTAAACTTGCAGGCTATTTAAGTTATAACACTATAGCAGATTATTTCGGGATTTGTAGACGGGATTTTCATAATATTTTGCAAAGAGATCCAAAAGCAATGGCGTCATATAAAAAAGGGAGAGTCCAGAAAATATTAAGCTACGCTAAGTGCCTAGAGAAGGCAGCTAGTGGCAGTAGCGAAAATAAAATAGACAATACGGCTCCTGCTATTATATTTTTCTTAAAAACAAAAGGAGCTAGTAATAAAGACATTAATTAGTGACCATGATCTTGGCTACTCAAAGCGTAATTAAATCAAAAATGAGACGTAACATTATGAGTAAAACTAAAAAACTTTCCTCAGCCCTTAAAGCTCAGGAAATAATTTCCCAACCAGGCGTATATAACCTAAACGCTTATCGGCAGCAAAGAAACAGTAAACTTGTTAAGCCAAAGCCATATCGTAAAGTCGGTAAACAGTTAATATTACTTACCGAAGAACAAATAGCTTTAGTAGAAGAGTTAGCCAGTAAATATACATGCAAGCAAATCGCTCTACAACTAGATGTTAGTCAAAGAGCTTTCTTTGATATCAGAAAGCGCCAACCAGAAGTACAACGCTCATACAAAAAAGGTAAGGCTAGGCAGATTTTAACGGTTGCTAACCTTCTTTATGAGAAAGCAGCCGCTGGAGATGTTTCATCAATCATCTTTTACCTAAAAACTCAAGCTGGTTGGAAACCTGGATGCGGTAATGAAGATGATGAATTGCTGAACATAATTGACTAATAGCAATTTGCCTATTTGCCGCTTATAAAAAAACGCGCGCGAGAAAATGACAAAATTATGCCTTTGCCGCCTATCAAAAGAGACACTTTGGTCAGTTATATAAAGCATTCAGTGGAACACGAGATTACGGTACAGCTACTGGAGTTTGGTGTGTGCTGTCCCTTTACGTAGTCCACCCCACTAAAATTCCTTTAAGGTGTAAGTTTCAAAATCAGAATTTCTGGAGTTTCTGGAGCCTATAAAAAAAGCGAAAACTGTTTTAAAGCGGTTGAAGCCTATAACAGGGGTAGAATAAGGTCTTACATCCCTGATGATCAAACGCTTCTGAGCTTTTTAAGAGAAAAACAAAACACCCCATCCAAATTTAGGTATCCGTAGCTTGCAACAGGCAGCTAGTAAGGCCTCGCAAGCATTTATAGAAAGTTATTTTATATTAAAATTGAACGAGTTTTTAAGGACTGTAAGAGAGAAAATTCAAAGATACGGGGTCATTTCGACTCAAACAATAAACTTTGGGTTCTCGGTTCCTGACCATTTTCCTCTCGTGTACTCTTATGCTTTTCCTTTGGGGCTCCTTCTTAAAAGCCCACTGAAATGTAAATGAAAAGTGGGCTTACTAATTATAGTAGTTACTAACGTTACTATAATTATAGGGATTTTTGACCCCCTTGAAGCACAGTACTTAAGAGGGATACAAGATAACACGTTCCCAAAAAGTGTATGGTATATTCCCAAAAAGTGTATGGTATATTCCCAAAAAGTGTATGGTATATTCCCAAAAAGTGTATGGCGGGAAAATTTTACTTTTTTGGATTTTTTATAGCCTTAACTTTAAATTTTTTCTTGGAGTTTAACTCAATTATATTTGAAGTTTCTTTATATCTCTTGTTTGTAAGAATATATTTTGGTTCCCCTAAGTCGTCTTTTTCTTCTTTACAGTCTTGGATAAGAGCACCGACTGTTATCATATCAGCAAAAGCCCTATCTATAAGCTCTTTTCCTTCCTTAGGATTCTTTTTATAAGCCTTTAAATCTAAAGGAGATAGCACCTGGTTTTTGATTAGCTCTAAGGTTAGTTCTTTTACCTTATCTTGTATGGACAGGTATTTCTCACAATATAAGAATATAGAGAGGCCAACCGAGGTTTTATTGATCTTATCAAATTCAAGATAACCCCCAATATCTCGTAAGTAAAAATTACCTGTACAAGTATGGTTAGCAAATAGAAGGTCGGATATTTTCATATCTATTACATGGGTATAACGTTCTACCTGTTTCCCTTTTAGCATCATCTTTTTACTCACGAAGCCAGTTTCTAATATACACTTTGTATCACGTATAAGATTATTGGATTCATTCATTACTAACATGGTTTGTCTCAAAGGGCTTTCTTGATCTTTTAATATATTTAATATTTTTTTTACATCTCTGGGACGATGTCCACCATTTTTATGCTTTTCTACCCCGCACAATTCATAAAGTTCATATAATGGAAACCCAAAAGGGTGATGATGACTTTCTATAGTTTTTGAACTGACTAATTGTTCTACTATTACCCCTATAGCACGCTTCACCTTATGTGCCAAAGGGGTAAATTCTTGTCCTAAATATTGATCTAGCTTTAAGTATGGATTACTACTGGGATCAGCTATCTTTTTAAGTTCCTCCTCTTTCTCTTCTAGAGTTAGTTTTGGGTTCTCTTTTATTTTTTGCATTAGCAGTAATCTAACGGTTTTATCTTTACTCAAACTTTCAAGCTTCCCTTTTTGTTTACCTGTAGTAGCATAATAGGCTAAATTAGGAGTTTTTAAGTAAGGAACGGGCTTTGGTTCTGTTTTTTCTCGAAAAGCGTGTTCGACGGCTTCGAAAAAGTTTGCGATTTCCTTAAAGTTATTAATATCTTTCTTTGTTAACTCCTTTTGGTAATATTCACAATACTTTGTAATAAGTTGTCGAACCCTTTGGCAGCGTTTTTCAGGCGAATTGTAGACCTCATCAATAATACCTTTTTTACGCATAGCAGCAGTTATGATGCTATCAATAATTGATAGCCCTTCGTCGCTAAACTCCCTATCTGATTTAGCTTTATTAGTTTTTTTCATAAGATACCTTTTTATTTTGCATGTTGTAGATTTCTTCAGTATAGATCAAGAAGACCGTATACTTGGAAGAGGTTTATATAAACCTAACATCATGAGTAGTTTGTTATGCACTAGTTCTAACAATAATCTTTCAATAAAAATCGATTAGACTCACACTCAAGGTCAATAGTATTATCCTTTTTGCCATTTCTATTTTTTAATATTTTAATCTGTTTTGTAGCATCTTTTTCATCTTCCACATTCTTTATTTCTCTTTTTATTTTTTTTATATTTTCCTGATATTTTTCAACTTCGTCTTCAAGCCCTTCAGCCTTTTTAATTATTATTTTATTTTCAATCGTTTCTATTACACTTCTTAAGTGATCAAGCTTAGCTGCTCGGTCATCCCAGACTCCAAGAACAAGGTTTGCAACATGTTCAATATCAGCAGCTTCTCGTATGTTGCTTAAGGTCAAGGTATCAAGAGATTTTACTTCTCGGTTTACTTGCGCTCCAAGTATTATCGCTGCGTTGACTCTCTTATCTATAGAGTTCAGCAGTAAGGTCTCACATATAACTTGCAGCTCTTGTTGCCTATTAGGTTTTTGTACCTCGGTAGTAAGTTTTTGTACGTAATCAATGAATATACCGCCAGTTGGCTTGCCTAGTTCAATTGATGCCTTGACACGCTCTATAATAGCACTAGTGAGTACTTCGGTACTTGGTTTTCTATCAAGTAACTGTAGCCTACCTTCTTTTATCCAGTACTTTACTTCCTCATAAGATTTCCATAGAGCTTCATCAAATATTTCTGGTCTCTGTCCCTCCTCAGTTTTTATCGAACTCATCTTGTATGTTTTGATCTGGCAAATAATCTCATCTAAATGACTCCTGCCATTTCTGGTTTTAAAATCTCCATTGAGTTCAATATTACTAAGTAAAATTTTTAACCATATTTGCTCTACTGTTTCTTCATAGCTATAGAATAAAAATGACTTATCAGGGTAATTTTTGATCATATTTCTTAGCATGTTAAGCATCATGGTAGTTTTGCCATGCGAAGGCTTACCAGCGATAAATACTAAGCTTGACGGCTGAATAGTCACATATTCATCAAGAACTAAAAATCCTGTTCTTAAGCCTTCAGGATTATTTAAGACTTTTTCTAGTAATCGCTCTGAAGTATAAGGTTTATCTTCTTCGTAATTAACATTAAGTAGGTCGTTGTATTTTTGGATACCTGCTAGAATATTATTTGAGGCTTTGAGGTCTTTATCATTTTTAATGTCTCGAGCGATGTTTTCTTCTAACAAAGCTTTTTGAATACCATGCACTTTTCTTCTATATTCGTGCATATCCAATGGTTGCGGCTCATCAGGGTTTTTAGCAATAAACTGAGCTATTTCTGCTCTTAAAGTTGCAATTAAAGGGTGTTCTTCGTTCTTATTTCCTGAGCTGGCGTTACCTTTACTTAATTCTAGTTTCGGTGCCTGTGGATTTAGCACTGACTCATCTATGTTAAAATTAGACTTCATATATTCTTTATAATAGCTGAGCTCAGAGTTGAGAAGCACACAATGAAACTTAGTTTTGTATTCTCTAATCATTAAGTCTCTTTTATCGGATTTTATGATGTTCTGACTGTCACTGTACTTTTTTTTGATAATATCTAATTCTGCTTCTATAGCAGGTTTCTTATTCTCTAGAATTGTGTATAGATCAACGTCGGGATGTTCTCTTAGCAATTGGTCGACGTCTTTTACATCTTTTGGGTAAATCTCAGGAATTGAGGCAACAAATGCAGTGATATCGTGCTTCCGTAGCTTAGCAACGCTTTCAGAGAAGTTGTCGCCTGCCTTGTCATTATCAATAAAGAAAGTAACTTGAGAGAATTGTTGGTTTTTTAAGAGCTGAGCTTGTTTGTCTGAGATCAAACTTCCTCCAGAAGCAACAAAATGGTAGGCGTTTTTAACGTTTTGCGAACTCATGTGGGTTGCTGCTAATGCGTCAAGTTGACCTTCAACTATTACCAAGGACTTTTTGAACCTATCTTTAAAGTCTAATGTATTGAGATTAAAGAAATATTCGCCTTTCTTCATTCCCGTATTATATAGGTATTTGCCTTTTGCCGCTCCTGCTGCTGGTTTTCTAACTATAAAGCCTACAATTTTGCCATCTGTATCATAACAGGTAAAAGTAATGCGTTGAGCTTTTTCCTCTGAATTTTCTGAGTTGGCTATACCGTTAACAGCGAGGATTGCATCAAAATAATTACGCATCATATCATGAGCAACTTTTTCCTCATCGCCATAGTTGATAACTAGTGCATTAAGTAAAATATTATGATCGGGGAAGAAGCCTAAATTAAAGGCCTTTATCTGCTCTGTAGTATACCCCCTATTCTTTAAGTAAGCCAAAGAAAATGCTACCTTAGGATCATCTTCATTACGTAAGGCGTTAGAGAATATCTGGTGACACTTTCTAAAGAATTCCTGCTCCTTATCTTGCTCTTCTCGTAGTGCGTTGTAGTGTTCCATGTTAGCTCGGTTGAACTCAAGGCCAAGGGTTTGGTTAATATGTTCAAGCATCTTAAGCCCGTCATTAGCGTTAATCCCTTGCTTGTCAGCTATATAATCCCATAGAGATACTTCGTTGGTACAATTATTCTCTCTATTACACGTTAAAACACGGTTTTTTCGGTTAAAATAGACATATGCTTCGTTCTTATCACATTCAGGGCATTTAATAATAAACCGATCATTTACAGTCTTTACTATAGGAATCCCATTGTCTTCTAACAGTTTGCGCAATTGATCTGGGGTAGTTTCTCCGAGGTTTGTAATAGTCATATTTCTATTATGTAATGTTTTATACTGTATGGTACTATATAGTTTTTAAAATCTAATATTTTATATATATAGGCTATTAGAGCTTGCCTTTAGTAAAAGCTATAACTCCTTTTTCTAATATTTTTCTCCTATTGTGAGCAGGAAGATTCTGCCAAAATAGTTTTTGTTCAGGGGTAACTTTAATTGCTGAGTCCTTATATTCTGCTCCTTCATCGGAAATTATCTCTTTAGGGAAACCGTTTTGCTCCATTTTAAAAAGAATATGTCTCAATATATCTGATACGGATCCAAACCTATAATCTGATACATTATGCATAGCGGATAAACAATTTACTAAGGTATCGTATAGTGTACTCTTGAGTCGTACTGCAATAGTATAAGGTTTAAGGCCCTCTTTACTTTTAATTTTTTTATCATTCCTGTTTGAGGCTTTGTTTTTTGCTGAGATTATTTCCATTATTCTTTCCTTAATTTATAGTAGTTTCTGTATAGTTGAAAAATTATCATTGATTTCCTTAAGCACTTTTTGATCTCTTAGGGTAGAGAAGTAATTTACCGATGAGCCATTAAGTAATGTAGGATATGCAGCGGGTCTATTATTAAGGCCAGGTAGTAATGTACCTTTGTTTGCTTCATTTACAACTTTAGCTATTTGTAATATACCTTCCCTCTGTTCATTAGTGCCTTCTTTATCTATTAGGAATAAATACGGTCTTCTGTTGAAGAGATTCATTAATTGATAGAAACCACCCAATCACGATTTCTAAGTCTGCTACATGAGGTTGGAAGGGAATAACAATTATGTTTGCTTCTCTAACATATCTTATCAAGCTTGAGCCAGTGGTACCCGCAGTATCAACTATTAATATATCTGGATCCTTCGCGGTGCAAAAATCATAATTATTGCTAATACACTTCTCTAACCATGTAGAAATCGTTTTATTCGGGTCTGCATCTATAACATTGACAGTATATTCATTATGCTTAAACCATTGAGCTAATAGGCTAGCGATAGTAGACTTCCCTACTCCCCCTTTATCTCCTGTTACAGCTATTATCTTCATATAATATCTTACTTAATTACGAATATTATACATACTTTTATTTAATAAAACAATATAATACTTAATATAACTAAATATTACTTAGTCACCACGATAAGGTCATTTCATAGGTTATAAAAATGAGAGATATAATAATAAGGTGATAAGGAATATTTATGTTGCAGGTTAATGGCTCTTGATCCAATAAGTTAAGAGCCATTAAATAGATATAATGATTATTTTTTATCTTTGGCTTTAGGTTTGTCTTTAGCTGCTGCTTTCTTATCCGTGTTACAAGCATCCTTTAATTTTTGGCCTACTTTGAATCTTACTTGATTGTAAGCTTCTATTTTTAGCTTCTCTTTGGTTTTAGGATTAATACCTTCTCTTGCCGCTACCTTGTTTATAGAAAAGCTACCGAATCCCACTAGCGAGAGTTCTTTACCTTCACTGATGCTACCAATAAGCTCATCCGTAAAGATATTGATTATATTTTCTGCTTCTGACTTTTTAATATTATTTTTTTGAGCTATGTAATCTGCGAATTCACTTTTATTCATTTTAACCTCTTTGATCTGTTGAACGAGAAAGCCTCGAGTGGCGTCTTACTTTATACTTAGTACAGGATGAAGCAGAATACAAGGCTTTTTAAGCTCAAGAAGCCTTGAGTCATGTTGTATTTACGGCTATTTTATTTATTATAATTTATCGGTACAAAATAAGCATAAACAATGAGTAAAAGGCAATCTATTATTTCAATTATCAAAAGTTCTTTAGGCTTGCCTGACGCATTTTCAGGAATAACTGCTGAAAGAATTAGAAGCATACGGAAGGCTTACGGGCTAACTCAGGCAGCTTTTGCCGACTTGCTGGGGCTTAAGTTTGAGACATACGCTAGCTGGGAGAAAGGAAGAAGGTTTCCGTCAAGTCCAGGGTGTACAGTCCTTATGATTGCTGAGAAGTATCCGCAAGTGTTTCTCAAGAGAAGAAAAGATATTATCAAGAAGCTAAAAAAGATGTATTCTGTGGCTAAAGCAACTGAGATTGAAATACAAAATAATAATGACTAATAAACTGTAATTTTTGAGGTAGATTATGAATAAAGCTTTTAATGATAAACTATATTATCCTTTATCACTAGCCCTATTGGGATTCACTAGTTTGCTTAACGCTAGCCCTAAGCTAATAGTTTGTGCTTGCGTATACGTAATGCTAGCTTTAACTGCTAACTCTATAACTGAACTTTATGGTAAAAAGGAAGCTGTAGTTAGTATATTACTAGCAATACTTGCAAGTCTTGCCTTTACCGCAAAGACAATTGACCTAATACTTATAGGCTCGTTCTTTTCAGTGCTTATCTCAACGTATTGTGGCATCACTCTATTTACTAAACTTAAGGTAAGAACTTCAAACTTCCATACAAGGAATTTTATTGCCTTAATAACAGCTTCCATGATTGATAGCATTATAATGCCTAGTGTATTACTGATGAAGTTTCCTGTGGCTAAGTGTCTGTCTATAGCTCTTAATGATATGATGTATAAAGGTTTATACTCTATAGCAATAGCTTTGTCCCTGGTAGGAATTTCTTATTTAATGAAATACGGCCGAAAAATAATGTACATTTCAGAGTAACTGTAGGAGCAGCTAATTTAACTAAGCCGCTCCTTGTGTTAAAAAAATTTTACTAGTTTTTAACTTATTCCTTACTAACCATTTTCATAAAATAGCCTTCAAAAACTTCCTGTAGTTTACTGAAATCAGGTTTTTTAGGTTCTAAGCCAATAGCTTTTTCATTAGCATAGTCCTCAATAACTTTGGTGATATCTTTGAGTAAGCTTTTCAAAGATGTAAACACTTCGGTCATCCCTGCCATAGACTCAGGCACAGCAGCCTCAATTTCTTTTAGCTTACTTGCTACCTGTTCATAGTTGCCGTCCTCCATGTTGCCTGCTATTTCTTCCATACCATCTTTAAGCTCGTCAAGCTTAGTTTCTATTAGAGCAAAATCATCTATACCTATGTGCTTTGCGTATTTCTTGGCTTCATCAGACAGGATTTCAGCAATTTTGGTATATTCCTGATGATTAAGATGCTCTATCAGTCTTGTAGCCAGTTCTTTAGGGGATTTGGGTTTGCCAACTAGATTCTCGGCTGTATCTACTATTTTGTTGGTAGCTTTTCTTGCCATATCTTTTGCATCATCGATCATACTCATAATGTTTGCTCCTTAAGTTTATTGTAAATCCAGGTTAGGTTTTAATGCTACTATCTTATAGCTTGAGGTGATATCAACAAGCCGACCTAAAATTAAAGGTGCTTACTTCCACATGAATTTCATAATTAATATTGCAGAGGCGAGTATTAAGGTGAATATCTCGGCAAGGATGAGCGGAGTAGACCCAATAATTACCCCGTAAATGAGCCACAGCAATAAGCTGATAATGTACATCACATACATAATAGTCGATATATCTCCGCCTGACCGAGACCGCCATATTTTAATTACCTGAGGCAAAAAGGAAGTTGTACTAAGTCCTGCGGCAATATAGCCTAAAAACTCTTTATAAGTTGCTATATATTCTATAAGATTCATCGTGAGTCTAAGAGAATGCTTCTTGCGTTAATAGCGTGACAGTACCTTATATCAGCTTTATGTCGACAGCCGATGTCCTATCGTTCTTAGATTCAATATTATAACTAACCTTTTGCCCTTTGGCTAAATTTTTAAGACCTGCTTGTTCTAATTCAGATATATGGATAAACACATCCCTTGACTTATTAGCGGGTTCTATAAAACCGTATTTTTTAGTTGCATCAAACCATTTGACAGTTCCTGTTTCACTTTGCATTGCTACCTTCGTTAATTGCTGATTATTAGACTGTTAGCATATATAAATAGTGAATAATTTGTTAGTTTTGAGTTTTTAAGACTAGATAAATTATCGTTCTGTTGTTTTTTTGTTTAAATATACGTATTAGTAGCTAGCAATTTTATTTAATTAACTTAGGGTTACTATCATAATTGTTAAGCCAAAGTTAAAGTCGCTTGGTTAACTTGGATACTATCATTTTTGCTTTAGCCTTAAGCAGCAGATACTCAACATTTATCAAGAACAAACAGAATCCAAAAAAGCTGGTTAAGAAGTAAAGAGGATTGCGAAGCTCTGACAACTGCCCTATCAGATAAATAATTATGTCAAAATTAAACAACTCATTAATAGAATCATCAATAGCCCCAAGTGCTGTTACAAGATTCATTAGCATAAATATAGATTTCGGCAAGCTGCCGTTTAATGCCATAGAGAACCTGCTTGAGAGTATTTAATCTTAATACTCTAGCTGTTATTGGTTAATAATTTCTAAATCCTTTGACACTTTACGTACTTTTATGCAGATAACATATGTGTATTTCTTACAGCTTGCTACCATAGGTTTTTATATTATTCATTCTGTCGCTCCTTTTGATCTCAAGTACTTAGCCATCTTCTCACGACCTAATTTGTTTGCTAAACTTAAGAGGCTTAATCCCTCTTTATTTTTAGTATTTATATTTGCTCCGAGTTCAATCATCGAAGCTAACATCCATAAATGATTATCTCTAACCAAACGAAATAACTCTTCTTCTACTTCTTCTAACATTTTCACTAACTGATAATTTCCAAATTATAAGGAGTATTACTAAGACCTTCTTTTTAAAGAGTCAAGGTCAGTAGTATAGCCGTGCCATTGTTTGCATAAGCTATTCCAACATAGGCCGTAGCTTCTAATTATCTCATAAACCTGGTTTTTTAGGTTAGTATCCATATTTAATATTATTTATTCAAAGCAAGTGAAGTTTCTTAATAAGCTGAGCCATATATGTATTAATATTCTCCTGACTTGGCACCCTAATTCTTCTTAAGTTTTATACTGGCAACATAATAAATTTGAGTTAACAATATACTTTTCCGGTAAATGTGATAGCTTTATTAAATTCATTTTTATATAAATATAAACTGGTTTTATTTTTCAGATTATTAAAAGGGGAAAATCTTTAACAAGCTTTATATTTTAAATTTGTATATTGTCTTACAGATTAGTTTTTTATTATTTTTTGCCTACAATAATGCTTTGCGTGATAACCTTCCTTCAAATAAGCAAACATTTATCATAGGCTTAGGCTCAAATCAAGGAGATAGACTTGAAAACTTGCGGCAAGCTATAAAAGAGCTAAAAAAAGATTCAGATGTTTCACTACTTGCTTACTCACGTATTTACAAAACAAAGGCGCTACTGCTAGCTAACTCTCCAAGATCATGGGATATACCTTATTTTAACGCAGCAATTAAGATTAAAACTACAATTTCGCCAGAGGAATTACTAACGAAATTGCAGGAAATAGAAATTAAACTTGGTAGACCGAAAGATCATGATAAATGGGCACCTAGAATCATAGACCTTGATATTCTGGCGCAAGATCAAAATATATTAAAATCTGAAAGCTTAACTATTCCCCACCTACATCTTCTTGAGAGAAGCTTCGCTCTAATAC
>Ga0194129_10004990_pt1 | contig 17231 bp, 14 predicted proteins | sample TA2KigCa35mmetaG_FD_150862 | JGI IMG/M metagenome (GOLD analysis project Ga0194129, IMG submission 150862) | Freshwater microbial communities from Lake Tanganyika, Tanzania - TA2015038 Kigoma Deep Cast 35m | ecosystem: Environmental > Aquatic > Freshwater > Lake | place: Tanzania: Lake...
TCCAAAAGACCCGCAGCAAGCTTTAAAGCCTTACATACAGACTGCCCAAGAGGCTATTCAGTCGGGTTTGGGAATTAACGCCGGCCATGATCTGGATTTACACAACCTTCATTATTTGAGAACCCATCTGCCGGGATTACTGGAAGTGTCCATAGGGCATGCGCTCATCTGCGATGCACTTTACTATGGTTTGAAGGAGACCATTGGCATGTATAAAAATCGCTTGCTTCTCAATATCGCATTATGAAACAGAACCCATACACCACGCAAAATAAATCCACACTCGGCAGGCAATCACTTGAAGAAGCCGAAGAGGCCATCATGAAGTAGGACATGCTGCGCATTTTCAGTTTTTTCCCCATTTTTCTCATTGGAATATTATCGGGTAATGCTCAGTTTCGCATTTCCGATAATAACGATTTATTCTGGTCTCCTGTAATTATGCAGAACCGTTTTTCCGAAAAATGGTTTTTACACACCGAATTTCAATGGCGCAGAACCGACCATGTTCAATCTCCGCAACAAAATCTGCTCAGATTGGGAATTACCTGGCAAGCGAAACCACAACACCGTTTTCAAGCGGGTTACGCCTGGATTCTAACCTATCCTTACGGAGATTTTCCCTTGGCGGAAAACGGAACTTTCGTTGAACGACGCGTTTATCAGCAATGGCATTTTGTCCATGAATCCGGCGCAAAAAGGGCTGTGTTTAGCAGCCGTTTGCGAACCGAACAGCGATGGCTTGAGGTTTTGGATACCAACAGCCGTTTTGTGCGCTGGAATTACCTTAACCGAATTCGGTTGATGCAGCGCATGCAATGGCCGCTAAACATCCACAAAAACCTCTATCTGGCCTTGTCAGATGAAATTTTTATAGGCTTTGGGAAAAATATTGGGTTAAACGTATTTGACCAGAATCGTTTGTTTGGCTTGTTGGGAATGAATCTAAACAAATCTGTTCAACTTGAAATGGGTGTGCTGAACCAGATACTGCAGCAGGGGAAGGCCGTGAACGGAAAATCGGTTTTTCAATACAACACCGGTCCGGTGCTGGGTTGTAATATCAAACTATAGTTACGCAACAAAACTTTGCTGCATCAGCATTTCGCGCACTGCATTCGGCACCATGTAACGAATGCTTTTTTTCTGCTTCAATAAATTTCGAATGTGCGAGGCGGAAATATCCAGAAATGGCGCGGTGTATGCGGTAATGCGGGCATTGGAAACGGAACTTGTTAATTCACTGCCGCTGCGGTTGTACACATGAAAATCTGTCAGTGTGCAGAGCTTTTCTATGTCTTTCCACTGGTGCAGACGGGGCAGGTTGTCTGACCCAATCACAACGGAAAAGGCATTGCCGCTTTTTTCAAGCAAATGCTCCAGCGTTTGGATGGTAAATGAGGGCAAGGGCAGGCAAAATTCAATGTCCATAGCCCTGAACTGCGGGTTGCCCGTCACAGCGGCTTTGACCATTTCAAAACGCAGGTTTTGTGGCAGCAAATCTTTTCGTTCTTTTAAGGGATTTTGGGGAGAAACCACAAACCAGATTTCATCAAATGGACCTTCATTTAGCATGTGCTGGGCAATGATCAGGTGCCCGTTGTGAATGGGGTTAAAGGATCCGAAATATAAACCTATGTGGGCCATCAGGAGTTGTTTAAAAAATCGGGTACCAACTTTTCGCAGGTTTTCAGGGTGTCTTCCAGCACGTCGTTCACCACTACCACATCATACTGGTTTTCAAAACTCAGCTCGTGGTTGGCCTTGGCAATGCGTTCCTGAAGCTGGTGTTCCACTTCGGTACTGCGTTTGCGCAGGCGCTGCATCAGTATTTCCTCGCTGGGCGGTCTGAGGAAAATGGCGAGGGCATCTTGTTTGAAACGGCGTTTCAGGTTCAAGCCGCCTTGCACGTCAACATCAAACACTACGGCCTTACCGGAGTCCCATATTTTGTGTACTTCGCTCCACAGCGTGCCATAAAGCACGCCGGCATACACTTCTTCATGCTCTAGAAATTCGTTGTTTTCTATGCGTTTTTCGAAATCTTCCGGTTCAAGAAAATGGTATTCGCGGCCGTTTTCCTCGCCGAGTCTGGGTTTGCGTGTGGTAGCACTTACTGAAAACGCCATTTTGTCGGGCATCACAGACAGCAAATGCTTTACCACAGTGGTTTTTCCGGATCCCGAAGGGGCTGAAAAAATGATGAGCTTACCCAAGGTATTATTGTTTAATCAGTTTTTGGGCGATGAGGGCATCCTTGTAGCTGAGTTTCAGGTGATATATTCCTGTGGAAAGCCCTGAAATATTGAGTCCGGGTAGTGAAGTTCTGCGCATGTCAATATTCGTTTCCATCACTTTTCTGCCGCGTAAATCATGAATCATAATGATACAAATATCATTAAGTTCCTCAGGTTTGTAGCTGCTAAAATCCAGCATCAGATAGTCTTTGGTGGGGTTAGGTCGAATGTTGATTTGTGCGGCAGTCATCACCGGCTCTGTTGTCCTATTTACGGTAAATGCAAAATGTATACTGCTGCCAAAATCGGCACCAAAGCGCTGAAGAATGCTGTTGGTCTCAGTCCGTATTTGCAGGAATCCATTGCCATCGGCGGTGTTGGCCCACCACTGCAGTCCGTCTTCATTCAGCATATAATTCGGGTTGGGTGCGCCTGTGTCCTGAAAATCCAGCGTATAGCAGCCTTCGGGCAGCTCAATGGTATCGCGGTAGACCATGTTGGCCAAAGGGTATTTCTTGCGTGCTTTTACGGTTCTGCCAAACATATCGCGGATTTCCCAGCTGTTTTCGGTGGGCGCCGCGTTGGTGCTGCAATACAGGATGAATTTATTTGGTAACAAAGCAGGCAAATTTCCGGTAACGACAGTTGCAGTATTGTTGCTGGGGTTGTCATCCGGACGGTTGTTTACCCATGCCACATTTACCTTGAATATACCTGCTTTATTGTTGTGTACAAAATCAGGGGGCAGATCCAATGTATCCCACTGTCCGAGTTTCAGGGTGCCGTTCCAGCGGTAGTGTTTTTGCTGCAATCCGTCCATGCCATACAGAAAATCTATGCTTTGCACAGCCGATCCCCCGCGGTTGCGAATGATAACTTTTGGAGATCCGCATGATGGATTTACCCGTTTGTAGCGCAGTTCGGCATTGGGACTGATGATGTCTTCCACCACCACATCCAGGTTGTAGTTGGGTTTGCTATATTCTACCAAATAGGTGCTGAGCATATAGTTGGCTCCACCGCTGGTGGTTTTGTAGCTTTCCATGTCCAGATCCATGCGGTGGGTATTGCCCGGTGTGGCGGCCACATCCAGATTGTATTCGCGTACTTCGGCACCGGGGCACCATCCGGCGCGGTCGTAAAGCCAGGTTCCGGCCTGCGGAAAAACGGGGTTTTCACCGCAGTCATCGCGCCAAACCCAGCTTTCATCGGCTACAGCGCCGTCCAGCATGATATAGCGTTTTTTTGGGCAAAATTCTGCACAGTTTTCGGGCTTGTCCATGCCATGCCCGGTTTGCAGGATTTTGAAGCGCATGAGGTCGGTTTCCTGTCCCAGAGTGAAGGTGTCTTCGGGAACATTTTTATCAAACAGACTATCGTTTCCATATCCCACGCTGCGCGTATAGAAGCGCGTAATGTTTTTCACATCGCGCCAGGGTGTGCCTTCCACGAGGTTGAAGTTGAGGGAAATTTCCCAGCCCCGGTCGTGGTTGGCTTCATAGCCGGTATGCTGATACATGATTTGCACGCTATCGTGCAGCAGGTGGGCAAAGTCCGTGATATCAAATTGCCAGGTATGCTTCCAGTTTTGGTCAAAATAAAAACCATAGGGTGTTATGAAGCGCATGATTTCCCAACCCAGGCTGTCGTTGGTGGCGCCGCGACGGTTGCAGAGATAGATAAAATTCAGGTAATCCCATTCACCGCATTTGAGGCCTGGTGCGCATTTGAAGGTAAGTTCGGCATAGGCTTTCTGGTATTTTACACCGGCTTTAGGGAAGTTTCCCCATCCGAAGTATTTGGTGTTTCCTGCGCCGGGATTGGTTTTGATAACAACCTTATTATGGGTATTTACACGAACGGTGTCTCCAGGTTTGGACCAGAGGGCATTAATAAATAGTAAAGGAAAAAGGGCGGCAAGGGTTTTCCTCATCGTTTTGCAAATTTAGGGAATGAAGTAGTTTATTAGTCTAGTGGTCTATTTGTTGTTTTAATGAAAGAATGAGGGAATGAATTTATGAAAGAGTTTATTGGGGGTTGGTTGAAATCAGCTCATAAAAAGGTAAAATGCGGCTCAAAAAGTAGGTGAGATGAGCGGAATTACCAGTTGTTTTACAAGTACTCACGTGTAATAGAATAAAAACTCCCACCCGAAGGCAGGAGTCTTACGCTAGGCAAACAGGGATTTGTTCTGAACGATATCTCCTGCATTCACACTATACTGGGGACATATGCTAAACTAAATGGAATTACGGAACAATAAAGTTTAATGTCTTCATATATCCATCTTTGCAGGACATGTTCACAGAAGTGAAACCAAACTCCAGTAGTATTTCTGTTTTTTTAACCTTATTATCGATTAAAAACTCAACTTTAACTTGTCTGCAAACAAAATCGTAAAAATTAATAAAATCCGTTATGTAAAATGTAACATTTTGACCTTTTGTTACAGAGAATTCTTGCGATTCAATTGACGCAAGCGCACTTGTTTGTCCAACACCATTCCAAGAAATAATCCCAACCGGGGTCGACGCATAGAAAAAATTACTTTGACCTAGTCCCGTTTCGCCGGTCTGCAATGGCGGTGTAATCGTTGTTCTTATCTTACAAATACCCCCACCCTGTGTAGAGCTTTGGGTTTCTTTGCCGCAGCTTACTATTAAAGCGGTAAGCAATAAAGTGGTAGCTATTATGGAGAATAGTTTTTTCATACAACAAACATAGCAATTACCAGTTGTTTTACAAGTACTCTCGTGTAATAGAATAAAAACTCCCACCCGAAGGCAGGAGTCTTACGCTAGGCAAACAGGGATATATTCTGAACGATATCTCCTGCATTCACAATATACTGGGGACATATGCTAAACTAAATGGAATTACGGAACAATAAAGTTTAATGTCTTCATATATCCATCTTTGCAGGACATGTTCTCAGAAGTGTAACCAAACTCCAGTAGTATTTCTGTTTTTTTAGCCTTATTGTCGATTAAAAACTCAACTTTAACTTGTCTGCATACAAAATCGTAATAATTCTCTAAAAGTAGCTGAAATGTAACATTTTGACCTTTTGTTACAGAGAATTCTTGCGATTCAATTGACGCAAGCGCACTCGTTTTCTAATTAAGTATGGGGGGAGTCACAACTAGGTACCCCCGCTTTTTTATAGATAAGATTCTACTTGAATTAACTAATTAAGAGATAAACAAACACTTAACTAAAACAAACTGCGTACCGGAGTGCGCACAGAAGTATTAATTTATCAATTTATAACAAAAAAGGTTAACTTCGCTCGTCGCACATTCAAATACCTAATCGTTCTCGTAACTTACTGAAAAACAAAAAAGACACAGTTTTCACAGCGTCTTTCTTTCGTGGGCCCACTTGGGATCGAACCAAGCACCTACTGATTATGAGTCAGTTGCTCTAACCGAATGAGCTATAGGCCCGAAGGGAGTGCAAATATACACCATCCTACCAGATCTCTTTTTTCCCGATAAAAAAAATCACCTTGCAGATAGGGTGCGAAGTCACGGATAAATTTAGTATTCGAAATCAAAATAAGTGCGACTTCGAATGAGAAGGACGAAGTTTCAAGGTCACAATTTGTGATCGGTTCATTTCAAGTTTGGTTTGCTTCACTCCCTCAACCATTCTCCCAGCACCACCGCCTTACTCTGCACTGAAATAATCCCATCTTCAAACTGCAATGCCACAGCCGATGAAGTAGGAAAACCCGCTTGTCCCACCTTGCCGAAATGAAATGCCAGGGCCTGCATTTCGGGATTGTGTCCTACTATTAAAATACAATTTGCTTTCAGGTTGTTTATGGCATCTATGTATTCATGGGTCCTTCCCATGTAAAGTGGTGCATGATACACGATCTGTTCCGCCAGATAATCAAATATATGGGCGGCAATCTGCGCAGTGCCTGCCGTGCGGGTAGCCGGACTGCTCAGTATCATTTCGGGAATTAGGTTGTTTTCTTTCAGTAAAACGGCCGTCTGTTTCGCTTCCTGCCGTCCGCGGGCCACCAGCGGCCGCTCAAAGTCGTTGAAGACATCTTCCGCATAGGTGGCCTTACCGTGGCGCATAAAAATGACCGTTTTGCCCATGCTCACGATTTGCTAAGGCGCAGCAGCTTCATGCCTGCCCAGCACCAGCCGGCTATCATCAGTAAACCGCCAATCGGGGTAATCGCACCCAGCTTTTTCAGCGATGCGGCCAGTAACTCGTTCAGTCCAATGAAATATAGACTTACCGAAAATACCCACATGCCTGCTAAAATAAGCAGGATGGGCTTTTCCAGGGTTTTGCCAAACATGGACAAAACCATGATGCCCAAAGCGGTGTAAACCTGATACTGCGCGCCGGTTTCAAACACGCCTGTGTAGCGTTCTGTAGCGATGTCTTTCAAACCGTGCGCACCGAAGGCGCCCAGGGCAATGCCGGCGGCCAGCAGCAGCGCTCCCAGTGCCGCAAGGCGATACAGAGGCTGCGAGGCAGGTGAATTAGTCATTTAGTCCGTGTTCTATGAGGGTTAACAAATAACTGCGGTGGTCCTTGCTATCTTTGTCGCCACCGGCACTGCTTTTCAGCTTGCGGGTAATTTGCTGCAGCTGCGCGTTTGCCCTGGCCTTGCTGATTTCATCGTGACTACTTTTGTCCTTCAGGCCTGTAATGGCAATCAAACGCTCGGTATAGTTGATTTGCAGCACCTGGCGGAAGCTGTTTACGTTGCTGTTGATGTCTTCGTCAAATATGGCTTTGGTCAGATCGCCCAGCATTTCGCCTACGCTGTATTTGTTGCCGTACAGGCGGCTGTCGCTGAGGCGCAGCATCATCGTGGGGCTGAGCAAATGGTCCAGAACACCACTCTGCATGGCGTCAACTCGGTTGTGAAATTTGGGGTCTTCTCCGGCACCGAAGAAGTTAAAACCACGGCGCTGTGGCTGTAGATAGGAAACCAAATCGGCGGGCACTTCCATGGCATTGGGTGCAAACGAATATTTGGCAAGTGCGTTCATAGCTCGTTTATGGTCGGCGTAGGGCACGGGCGTATACGGCTGCGTGCTGCCTGCACCTGGTGCCACACGTTCCACGTAAACACCGCCTACATATCGGCTGATGACGCCCGCCATCTGACTGTAAGTGCCTGAAAGACTTCCATAAGCATTGCGCATTTCCTGCCAGCTTACGCCGCTGGTGTAGCGGCTTTTCAGGCCTTTCATCAGCGATTGCACTTTTTCTATGCGCTCAATGCTGTAGGTAATGGCATCCGAGCTCAGGTCGTTTACCATCACGCGGGGATCGATGGCCTTGCCGGGTGCGCGCATGTCATCGGCATCATTGCCAAAGGTGAGGGCTTTTTCACCACTGCGGGCCAAAATGGCCGCCAGACGCGCTTTTTCCTGGGCTTCGTCTTCCAGTGCAGGGCTGTAACCGTATTCGACAGCCCACATGTCATAAGGGCCGGGTGCAGTCTGACAATAATCCACCGCATTTACATCTCCATTCAGGTTGATGGCCGGATAATCCATTACTGAGCCAATGAGGCCGTTGGCGGTTATATTTTTGTCTTTCAGTTCGGCGGGACTCAGTAGCTGGCTGGCTTTCATGTTGTGCTGCAGTCCGAAGGTGTGTCCCATTTCATGCAACACGAGATAGTGCAGGCTCTGATGGATGAGTTTGGTTACTTCCACGTCCGAAGCGCCTGAAGCACGCATCATTTCGGTGCCCAGCAGCATTTCGTTGTGCAGGGTATGGCCGGCCTCACAGAAGTGCCCATTGGGCTTTTTAATGTCGTAGAGTTTTTCGGCTAACAGGCGGTTGGTTACAAACACATATTCCAGCATGATGTCGGCTCCTAATATTTCGCCGGTACGGGGATTCACAAAGCTGGGGCCGTAGCCGCCGAAAGGGGGATTGGGGCTGCTGGTCCAGCGCAGCACGTTGTAGCGGATATCGCCTGCATCCCAGTCTGCGGTATCGGGCTGTTCCTTTATCTGCACGGCATTGATAAAGCCCAGGGGTTCAAAAGCCTTGTTCCAGGCCTCAACGGCCGCTTTGATGGTAGCGCGAAATTCTTTGGGCGTGGTGTTTTCAATCCACCATACAACCGGTTTCACGGGCTCGCTTTTGGCGGCTGAGGGATCTTTTTTGCGCAAGTCCCAGCGGTGTATGAGGTCGCGGTAATTAATCGCCGCGGTAGTGGTCATGTCATTTACCTGATCGGAAAAATAGCCTACACGCGGGTCATCAAAACGGGGTTTGTAACCATCGGCGGGCATTTCAATGAGGCTGTGCTGCACCACCACATTGATAGCGCGGGCATCGGTCACTTCTTCGTTTCCACTATTAATCGGGTAGGGATTTTCGAATACATATCTCACCACCATATCCGTGTTCATGGGGTAGTTTTTCAGTTGCTCATAGCGGGTTTTGGTGCGACTCAGGCTGCCCAGGTTGAATGCCATGGGGTTGCCGGGAAAGCTGCTGGGTTTAATTTGGTGCAGTTTTTCTCCCAAAAACAGTTCATCGGCATCGATCAGGTATTCGCCTGTTATTTCATCGGCGGCGATGATTTTTTCATACGCCAGCGAACTTTGGCTGATGTTGGCGTTGGCGCTCTTGCTGATTTCGCTATTCGCATCGAAATAGAAGCTGGTGTTTTGCTGTTCAAAATCGATGTATTCGAAGTGCTTTTTGATTTTGAAGATACGGCTGCCGCGGAATTGTCCGCGGTGAAAACCGGCATCCGTTACGCCATTTTCGGTATAGGTGAAATGGATAAACTCTTTATTGAGCTGGTCTTTCTTGATAAGCAGAAATGATTTGCCTGTGGCAGTATCCCTGAAAAGTGTAAACAGTCCCGGCATGTGCTTGCAACTTTTGGTTTTGGAAGCGATGGTAGGCTTGTCATCCTTGAGCTTAGGTGCTTCAGCCGCGATGGCGGGAGCGCCTTTTTTCTTGTCGTTTTTCTTTTTCTGGGCCAGAACGGGAAAGGAGGCTGCAGCGATTGCCATTCCCAGCAGTAAGGTTCTTTTCATCATAAAAGCGTAACTGCAATGATACGCAGGAAAGGCCGATTTCCCGCCAAAAGCCTTTGTATGTGTAGGATTATTTGATGGTAACCTGCTTGTTTTCGAAGGCTACGACCATGTCCGGATAAATTTTGTTGCGGCGGATTTCATGTGCTGCTTTAGCGGACCCGTAGGGATTCGAACCCCAAACCTTCTGATCCGTAGTCAGATGCTCTATCCAATTGAGCTACGGGTCCTTTTTTATTGGATAAAAATCCTTCAAAAGGGCTGCAAACATAGTCAAAAATTTGCAATGTTTCAAGATATGCGTTGCCTCTGCTTTTATCTTTGTGACCACCCCACATGCCCGCCATTGCCGAAATATGTGCCTTCTCTACAGAAGCTGCCAACATTGCCTTGAACGCAGGTGCATTCAGAATTGAGCTGTGCGATGCGCCCGAAAAAGATGGTATCTCGCCACCGGAATCATGGTTCCGGCAAATTCCGGCCCATTATCACGCCCAACTGGCAGTGATGGTGAGGCCCCGCGGTGGCAGTTTCTGTATGTCAGGCAGCGAAGTTGAAATCATGGAACAGGAAATCGTTCGCCTGCGAACCCAGAAGCAAGCCGGTGCCCTAGTTTTTGGTCTGCTCACACCGGAAAGTGAAATCGATGAGCCCGCTTGCCAACATCTTCTCAAAGCCGCAGGTGAATTGCTCTGCGTGTTTCATCGTGCCTTTGATTTTGTTCCCAATCCCGAAAAATCTCTGCAAACCCTCATAGATCTTGGTTTTAAACGACTCCTCTGCAGTTTGCCACTGCCTGATCTCATAAAGCTCAGCCACATCGCCGACGGCCGCATCACCATCATGCCTGGCGGTGGTGTGCGTTCGCACAACGTGCAAGACTTTCTGGATGCCGGGTTTACCGAAATACACAGCTCCGCCCGCGCCGGCGGCTTGCTGCCCGATTCCAACGAACTCAAACACATCATTGCCGCATGCAAAGGTTCATCGTCCTTTTAACCACATTCTTCTGCCTGATTGCCGCATCTGCGCAGGAACACAGGGCCATTAAACCCAAAAGCTGGCTGTTGCAAACCTTTCAGCCCGGTCCGGGTAACACCCTGGCCTACAGCGGCGACTGGCAGGAAGTTCCCTACACTGCTTCCATCAACGAACTCATCGATGCCGGTTACCGTTTTTTGGATTCTGCCGGTAAAACTATCAAAGTGAATGAAGTAGAGAACCACTACTGGCGATATCGTGCTGAACTGCCTGAAATGGCCGAAGCTGCAACCTATAGAAACGTGGTTTTTCGCATGGCCCGTCCCGAGCCGGCTGCAGTGTATCTCATCAACGGACAGCAAATCGGTGTGGGACAATCCACACAATCGCCCATTTTAAATATTCTCTCAACGTCAACCCTGGCGGGTGAATCTTCCTTGTTTATTGCTCAATTGCCTTCGCTCAAAGACGCCGCCAAGCTATATTTTCCACTTTCCGGCAGCACCAAATGGCCCGCCGATAATGATACCGCAAACCCCAAGGGCTCTGTGGTATTGCGCAAGCCGCCCGCGCAGTTTGGCTGGGATGTGGCCCCACGCCGGGTGTTAAACGGGCTCGGTTCCGAGCCCGAATTTATTCCCTTCGATAACATGCTGGTGCTGGATGCCTTTACCACCGTGGATTACAAGCACGCAGGCAACGCAAAAATCAACCTGCACTGGGTTATCCGCGCCGATTCTGCCATTGAGGTTCGGCTAAGGGCCGGCATGAACAGTGTTTCCGTTTTGGATACACTCATTCGCCTGACTGTAGGCCAACAGGAATACATCACTTCCTACACCCTTGAAGATCCCATTTTGTGGCAACCTAACGGCCAGGGCTGGCACCATCTGTATAAGCTAAACCTGAATGCCATGCACGGCCGCGACAGGTTTATGCAAGAGCTCGCTTTCGGCGTCCGCGATATAAAACTGCAGCGGGTGGCCGACAACAAAGGCGAGTCATTCAGGTTCATGGTGAACGGACAAACCGTTTTTATGAAAGGCGCCAACCTGCTTCCCCAGCAAGGTTTTCACAGCGAAGAGCAACGTAAAAAACTTTGGGAAGGCCCCAGCAGTCTGGTAAAACAGATGGCCGATGCCGGCTACAACATGTTGCGTGTGTGGGGCGGAGGCGGTCTCATGCCGGAATCGTTTTACCGGCAATGCGATGCGCTTGGAATTCTCGTGTGGCAGGATCTGATGTATAGCGGAACTGTCTATCCCTACAACGGATTCTGGAAAAACCGCGCCCTTTCTGAAACCGTTTCGGTTTGGAAACAAACCCGTCAGCATCCTTGTATTGCATTGTATTGCGGCAACAATGAGGTAGATGTGGCCATGAAATACTGGGGCTGGGACAAAACCTATAGCTGGGATTCTACCGATAAGGCATTCATGCAAGAGCAATACCGGCAAATGTTTGAGGAAGATTTTTCCCGCATTTTTGAGGACGCCGGCGTCAATTACCTACCCTCAAGTCCAGTAAGCAACTGGGCGCCTGAAACCGAAATGGGAAGCGGTGATAATCACCTCTGGTATGTTTGGCACGGCGAACGTCCTTTGCAGGATTTTGACACCAAAATTCCGCGTTTTGCCAGTGAATACGGCCTGCCTTCCTGGCCCTCGCTGGAGTGCGTGCGCAAATACTTTGGCAGCGAGAAGCCCGAAAGCCGCATGCTGTCTTACAAAGGACTCAAACTGCTGAACGGCTACATGGTAACTGAATTTGGTGCTTTTCCGAAAGATACGCTGTCCACCATTCTGCTCTCGCAATACCTGCAGGCTAGGGCGCTGATGAGGGCTTACCGGGCACACAGCAACGATACCGCTTGCGGTGGCAGTCTTTACTGGCAAGCTAATGATATTTGGCCCGGCATCACCTGGAGCACAGTGGACTTTATGGGCAATAAAAAAGCGGCCTGGTATCCCATGGAGCGGGCGTTTATCGGAGCTCCCACTGCTTCGTTCAATCCCAAATTGGACAAAAGCTACCTCAAACAGGTGAAATTTAGTGCCAATCGAAAAGGCGATTACCTCACCATCAAGGTGGGTAAAGAATGGCTGATGGGCCTGATGCTGCTGAAAGACGGTAAATTGCTGGATGTAATTGGCAATGTGGTGGACCTGTCACCCGGAACAACTTACAAGGTTTTGTTACCCGAGAAAATCGGCGAAATTCAAATTGCCACGGCTTGGGGCCTGCTAAACGGTCAGGGTTTGCTGCCCAAGTGAGGTGCATAATTCACCCCAATCGTTTTTAGGCGCCGTATATCGGCCGGTAGGCGTTTTCTGAAGGTTTCAAAATCGCCGCCGGGACCTGTCCATAATACTTCTGAGAGTGCTGCCGCACGGGGCCAAACCATGTATTCTACATGAGATTCGGTTTCCATGTATTCCGTCCACACATTGCCCTGAGCACCCAGAATAAAGTGCTGCAAACTGCTGTCTATGCCTTTTGAAAACGGCCGGAATTGATATACCATTTCCAGCGAATTATAACCGCCAATGGCAATGGGTTCGGTACTGTCTTTGCTCTGGCAGTGGTCGAAGTAACAGGGATTTCCAGGTGTCATAATCGCTTTGTGCCCCTGTCGTGCCGCGGCTTCTGCGCCTTCGGTTCCGCGCCAGCTCATCACGGTGGCATTCGGAGCCAGTCCGCCTTCCAATATTTCATCCCAGCCAATGATGCTGCGCCCGCGGGCATTCAGCCATTTTTCCATGTGCTGCACAAACCAGCTTTGCAGTTCGTGTTCGTCCTTCAAACCTTCTGTTTTCATTCGGTTCTGGCACTTGGGACATTTTTCCCAGCGGGTTTTCGGACATTCATCGCCACCGATGTGGATGTATTTGGAGGGGAACAGTGCAAGTACTTCCGATAGCACATCCTTCAGAAAAGCGAGCATGGAATCGTTTCCGGCGCAATACACATCATCAAAAACGCCCCAGCCTTTGGCCACTTCAAATGGTCCGCCGGTACAACTCAATTGGGGGTAGGCAGCCAGTGCAGCCAGGGAATGTCCGGGCATTTCAATTTCCGGAATCACGGTGATATAGCGCTGACGGGCATATTCCACAATCCCCTTCACTTCATTCTGCGTATAAAAACCACCGTAGCGAAGGGAATCAAAGCGGTGTTCCGCATAGCGACCTTTCTGACTGCCATTGCGCCATGCGCCAACTTCCGTGAGTTTCGGATATTTTTTGATTTCAATGCGCCAACCCTGATCTTCGGTTAAATGCCAGTGAAATACATTGTATTTATGCATGGCCATGGCATCGATGTAGCGCTTGATGAAGGAAACCGGGAAGAAGTGACGGCAAACATCCAGGTGCAGACCGCGATAGGAGAATTCGGGCTGGTCTTCAATGTTTACGCAGGGCAGCTTAAAACCGGACTGACGGGTTTGTATCCAATCGGCTGGCAGCATCTGCAACAGCGTCATTGCAGCGCGGAAAACACCGGTATCGGAGTAGGCAGCAATGCGGATTTGTTTAGGCGTGATGCTGAGCTTGTAATATTCTGAATGATAACCGGGGGTTTTGGGAAGCGCCGTTACGCTTATATCCGCCTTGTTGGCACTGTCCTCTTTGTACTGATGCACCAGTCCCCACAGGGTTAATTTGCAGGGTGTGTTTTTAAATTCAGGAGGGCAGTAAAACGATATTCCCTTTTCCCACACAAAGGATTTACGTGTACGCTCCATATTTTTTGGGGCTGGAATCAGGCTGGACAGCTGTGCAAAGCCAAGCAATGGCACCAGCAGGGCTACAATCAGACCTTTTTTCATGGTCAATCGAATGAACCTGACTTAGGGCAGTCTTCGCAGTCATCGTGGTGTTCGGTTTCGGTTTCCACTGTAACATGCTGAATGTTCAGGTGCTGCCAGGCGTGTTTCAGTTCCTTTTTCAGGCGGTGTACATCATCGTAGGAGAGCCCTTCTTCGATGAGCAGATGGGCTGTAAGTGCATTGCGCGTAGTGCTCATGGCCCAGATGTGCAGGTGGTGAATATCGCGCACACCGGGAACAGCCAACGCAGCTTTGCGGATTTTGTCGGGATCGATATTTTGAGGCACACCGTCCAAAGTCAGGCGCATGCTGCTTTTAAGCAGGCCCCAAGCGCTCACCACAATCACCCCGCAGATGAGCAGGGAAATGATGGGGTCAATCTGGCTGATGCCGGTCCAGCTGATAAGAAAACCACCAAGCACCACCGCGGCCGATACGCCCGCATCGGCGGCCATGTGCAGGAATGCCGCACGGTTGTTCAGTTCCTTGTTTTTCATAAACAGCAATGCTGTAGCCGTATTGATGACAATGCCAATGCCCGCCACAATGCTGATGGTTTCCCAGTGGGGGGTTTCAGGGTTGTAAAGCCGGGTGATGGCCTCATAACCGATGGATCCCACCGCCAGCAGCAGTAAAATGGCGTTGGTCAGTGAGGCGAGTATGGTGCCTTTGCTGTAGCCGAAGGTATAGTTTGCGTTGGGCGATTTTGCCGCCATGCGAAACGCCAGCAGGGAAATGGCCAGTCCGGCCACATCGCTCAGGTTGTGGCCTGCATCGGCCATCAGGGCCAGCGAATCTGACCAGTAGCCATAGAGAAACTCAATGACCACAAAGGCTGCATTCAGCACAATGGCTAAAAAAAAAGTTTTGGTGTTCATGCTGCCCTGGTAGGCGGCATGGGATTGGTTGTGCTCGTGGTGATGATGCCCGTGGCTGTGCATCGGTGTTGTGTGTTAAAGGCCCAGCAAGTTTTCTTCGGGGCGTTTGCCGTCCAACAGCATTTCGGGGTTTTCCAGCAGGGTTTTCACGCGAACCAGGAAACTCACGCTTTCGCGGCCGTCGATGATGCGGTGGTCGTAGCTGAGAGCCAGATACATCATGGGGCGGATCACGATTTGTCCGTTTTCCACCACGGGGCGCTCTACGATGTTGTGCATACCCAAAATGGCGCTTTGAGGAGGGTTGATGATGGGTGTGCTCATCATGCTGCCGAATACGCCGCCATTGGTAATAGTGAAGGTGCCTCCGGTCATTTCTTCAATGCTGAGCTTATTGTCGTGGGCTTTGGTAGCCAGGCGTTTCACTTCAGTTTCTATTTCTGCCAGTCCCAGGTTCTGCGCGCTGCGGATAACGGGCACCACCAAACCTTTGGGAGCACTCACGGCAATGCTGATGTCGCAATAGTCGTGGTAAACAATTTCTTCGTCATCGATGCTCGCATTTACGGCGGGCCAGTCTTTCAGGGCAATGCACACGGCGCGGGTAAAAAAGCTCATAAAGCCCGGTCCGATGCCGAATTTTTCTTCAAAGTTCTTTTTGTATTTGGCCCTCAGGTCCATAATGGACTTCATGTTCACCTCGTTGAAGGTGGTGAGCATGGCGGTATTGTTTTTGGCGGCCACCAGGCGTTTGCTCAGGGTTTTGCGCAGGCTGCTCATCTTCTCGCGGTGGGCATTCCTGCCGGTGGCGATAGCGGCGCCTGCTTTGTTCACACCCAGTTTCACGATGGCTTCCAGAGCATCCAGTTTGGTAATTTTGCCGTTGCTGCCGGTTCCTGTCACGGTTTCGGGGGCAATGCCGTATTCGGCCAGCAGCTGGGCGGCCACGGGCGATATAAGCACATGGGAAGTCACGGTAACCTCTGCGGGAGCAGACTTGGCTTCGGTTTTGGGTTTTTCTTCAGCGGCGGGGGCCTTTGGCTGTTCAGGAGCGGCTTTTAGGGCGGTTGATTTAGCCTCGGCGGGTCTGGCGGCCTCGGTATTGATTACCGCGACGACGCTACCCACGGGAACGGTATCGCCCACGTTGCCGATCAGTTTTTCGATAACGCCTGTTTTTTCAGCGTTCACTTCAAAGGTTGCTTTGTCGCTTTCGAATTCTGCGATGGGCTGATCCATTTCCACCCATTCACCTTCCTTTTTCAGCCATTTGGCAATGGTTACTTCGCTAACCGATTCGCCGGGGGCCGGTACTTTAATTTCTAAAGCCATTGGTAGGACAAAGTTACGGATTTTTTGTTGTGGCGTAAACAAAGAATGACGGTTGCGGCAAAGTGTGCAAAAAACAGGTCGAGTTACCTTTCGAGATTGTAATGAGTCGGTGTTTAATTGTGAGAGGAAATGCAAGTGAGGTTGCACTACAAGTAATGCTATTGGAGAAAATATGTGCAACTTTGTTGCGCCAACGGCATTGAACCTGTTAAAAGAGGGCAACAAAAGATTTGTAAGCAACTTTAAAGCTAATCGCAACCTTTGACTACCGGCAAAGGAAATGGCCGTTTAGATTAAGTTTTTTCAAGTTCCCCAGTTCATTTTTTTTGTCTACTTTTGCAACTGAAACAAATGAAAGCGTTTTACTTAATATCATCTCTCCTGTTGGTATTTATCCTTTATGCGACCAGGATAGATATTTCCATCAAAAAATTGTTTTCCGAAAACATTTGCACTGAATACAGCGATTCCGAAAACACTAAAAACGATATGGAAGAAAAAGGAGAACAAGATGGTGTGGAAGATGATTCCGAAGAATTTGCCTCGTTACACCAAGATCATACGCTAAGTCTTTTTCAGTCTAAATTAAACGTTGTTGATGCCCGGCAAAAGCTTTTGCATCAAGACTTTTTAGTAGAATCTCCTCCTCCCAGAATTTAATCTTTTTTTAACTTATCTGTTTGGGTGAGTTATTTTTGTTCTTATCGCCTCTTGTGATCAAATCAGGTAGACACATAAGATCATTATTGCCATAAAAATCAATTTTAATACTTGTTATACAGCATAAAAAAAATGAAAAATATAAACAATCAATTCACCGCAGAAATGGTGAAAACAACTTTACAAGGATGGTGTAATGCCGTTGTAGCCACAGGAAAAGTATATGATGAAGGAGGCGATGTTAAAGCATTTGCCAATCAGGTATTAT
>Ga0194129_10004995_pt1 | contig 17217 bp, 12 predicted proteins | sample TA2KigCa35mmetaG_FD_150862 | JGI IMG/M metagenome (GOLD analysis project Ga0194129, IMG submission 150862) | Freshwater microbial communities from Lake Tanganyika, Tanzania - TA2015038 Kigoma Deep Cast 35m | ecosystem: Environmental > Aquatic > Freshwater > Lake | place: Tanzania: Lake...
TCTGCTTCGGCTTCGCCCGCGCGCTGTGCACCGGCTGCCGCACGGGGTTTGTGGTGGCCTTCTCCTGCAAGGGCCGCGGGGTTTGTTCGGCCCGGCTGAGCCGGGCTCGGTAGCCATGGGAACCCTTGGCGTTCCCATCGGCTGCCAGGCAGGACGGGGCCATGGATGGCCCGCCCTGCCTGTGGCTAGCCCCGCCGGTGCCCGTGCTCAATGAGCAGATCCGTGAGATCGTCGAGCACCGTACATTCTTCTTGGTAGGTCATCGCGGGTTCCTTCTTGGTGAGGTGACACTTCCAAGAAAGCCTCGATGACCCGCCTTTTCAAACTGGCGGCCGGTATGGGCCTGCCCTCGTCTCGCTACGCTCGACTCGAGCAGGTTCATACCGGTGATTTACAGAGGAGACGTTACACGACCTGCTCCGCTACAACCTCCGGAGCGTGAAGGCCCATCTGCTCCGCGAGGCCTTCCAGCGATTCTGGGAATACACGAGCCCAGCGGCGGTTGGAAACTTCCTCGACGAGTGAACCACCGGCGCGATGCGGAGCCGCCTCGACCCGATGAAGAACGTCGCCCGCAGCATGCGACGCCATCGCCATCTGATCCTCAACTGGTTTCGGGCCGGAGGCACGATCTCGGCGGGAGTCGTCGACGGTTTCAACGGCAAGGCGAAACTGACCACTAAAAAAGCGTTCGGCTTCCGAACGTCACGCGGCATCGAAATCGCCCTGTTTCACGTCCTCGGACGACTACCAGAGCCGGATTTCACCCAAAGATTCTGCTGAGAAGGCAAAAAGAAAAGGACCCGTGATTGGGGAAACCACGGGTCCGAAGCGGCTTTCGAAGTGAAGGTCTTGGGGGGGGAACAGCCGCCGACGAGGTTGGTTCGGGAAGATCCCGCGACTTCGTGCCGCTGAAATCCTCTCCGAGTGAGCGATAGAGGGAGAATAGCACGACACCCGGATCCTGTCGACAGCCGGGCGCGCCGGATCGGAGATGGTCGCAACTCCATGATCTGCAAAGGCTTGGGATAGGTGCTGTCGGAGGCAGGGGGGCCGATTGCGATTTTCACCCGATCCTCACAAGTAGCAGGAGCCACGCGTGCGAAAACGGTGCGTTTGACGGCGACCCGGGAAGCCGACGGCGTTTCCCGCGGTCGCTGGAGTAGACAACAGCCACGGACGGCATCGTTCATGGACATGCGGCGATCGGCAGTTCTGGCTTTCCGCAGGGCAACCTCGATGAAGATGAAGCCAACGCTTTCGGCGTTTCTCCGCCGCTTGCCGACCAGCCAGAGCTGGCGGCAGACGGCGGCGTGCCTGTTGGTGTGTGGCGCGCCCGGCCCAGCGTGGCTGGCGGCCGACGAACCCGCACCGGCCGGCGGCCAAGCGACGGTCGAGGCGGTCTACGTCCTCGATGACCAGCCCCTGCCGCTGCCCCGCGGCGTCGATCGGCAGCGCGCCGGACGGTATCGGCTCGGAGGCTTGAGCGATCTTGTGGCGCTCGGCGAAGGGAAGGGGCGCGGCACGCGGTTCCTCGCGATCACCGACCGCGGACCCAACGCCGAGGTACTGATCGAATCGCCGACCGGCGAACCGGCACGGCGGCTCCGGACGCTGCCTGTGCCCGAGTTCAGCCCGGTGCTCCTCGAACTGAAGCTCGTCGAAGCGCACGGCAGGCGCCCCGACCGCGCGACCGACGAGCCGCCCGATGGGCGGATCGAGGTCACCTCCGCCAGGCCGCTGCGCACTGCGTCCGGGAAGCCCACGTCGGGCCGGCCCGTCGCCCCGCGCCCTCTCGACGCACCCGTGTTCGATCCCCGCACCGGCCTGCCGCTGCCTCCCGACCCCGACGGCTACGACACCGAGGGGCTCGCCCGTCTGCCCGATGGCACGCTGTGGATCGCCGAGGAATACCTGCCGTCGCTCGGACGGCTGTCGGGGGAGGATCGGATCGTGCAGCGCCATGTGCCGATCGGGACTGGCCCGCTGGCGAATGGCCCGCTGGCGCCTGGCCCGGTCGCGGCCGACGCGATCGTGAGCCACACACTGCCCGAGGCGCTCGCCCGGCGCCGCGAGAACCGCGGGTTCGAGGCGTTGGCCGCCAGCCGCGACGGCCGCCGGCTGTACGCGCTGATGCAGAGCCCGGCGGCGACCGACGGCGGGCCGGGGATCGACGCGGCGCTGATCGAGTTCGACCCGCGCGGTGGTACGACGATCGCCGAACACGCCTACCGTCTCGGCGATCCCGGCGACGCCGATGCCGACGCGATCCGCGCCGCCGACGGCAAGCTCTCGGCGCTCACCGTGCTCGACGACGGAGCGCTGCTGGTGGTCGAGCAGTCGGCGACGGAGAGCCGGCTGTACCGCGTCGCGCTGCCGGCGGCGGGCGGGAAGACCGGGGCGGCGCTCGACAAGACGCTCGTCGCCGATCTCCTGCCGCTCGCGCCGCGGCTGGCGCGCGACATCGATTCCGGCAGCGAGCCACCGGCGCGGCCGGCCGACCTCAAGATCGAGGGACTGGCATGGCTCGGTGACGGCCGCGTGGCGATCGTCAACGACAACGACTTCGACATCGCCGCGGCCGACGCCGACAAGGCGGCTGCGCGGCGCAGTTGCCTGTGGATCCTGCGCGTGCCGCACCTCTGAGCAGCCCGTGCGGGACCAACGGTCGTCACCCACAGGTGGGGTGCCGGTCGAGTTGGCATTTTGCCGGCAAAAATGCCAACGGTGTCTGCACGTCGGCGTCGAAGCCCGCGGCGCTTGCTCGCTCCCCGCGCGCCGCGCGGGCTCGGCTGTTTTGCTACATTTCCGGTCTTTCCTTCGGACCCCCGTCTTCGCAGGAGCCCCGCGATGGCCGCCCGCCCCGCCGATCCGTTTTCCGCCCGCGCGCCGTTCGAGACGGGCTCCGGCAAGGCGACGCTCTACCGGCTGCGGGCTCTCGACGACGCCGGCGTGACCAACACCGCGCGGCTGCCATATTCGATCCGCACCGTGCTCGAGGCGCTGCTGCGGACCTGCGACGACTACGAGGTGACCGAGGCCGACATCCGGGCGCTCGCCACCTGGAACGCCGCCCGGCCGGCCGAGGTGGAGATCCCGTTCAAGCCGGCGCGCGTCGTGCTCCAGGACTTCACCGGCGTGCCGTGCGTGGTCGACCTGGCGGCGATGCGGGCAGCGATGAAGCGGCTCGGCGGCGACCCGGCGCGGATCAACCCGCTGGTGCCGGTCGACCTGGTGATCGACCACTCGGTGCAGGTCGACTACTTCGGCAGCCGCGACGCCCTCGGCCTCAACGTCGACATCGAGTTCGAGCGCAACGCCGAGCGGTATGCCTTCCTCCGCTGGGGCCAGCAGGCGTTCGCCAATTTCCGCGTCGTCCCGCCGGCGATCGGCATCGTCCACCAGGTCAACCTCGAATACCTCGCCGGCTGTGTGTTTCTCCGCGACGATCCGGCCGCCCCCGGCGGGCCGAAGGTCGCCGTCCCCGACACGCTCGTCGGCACCGACAGCCACACCACGATGATCAACGGCCTCGGCGTCGTCGGCTGGGGCGTCGGCGGGATCGAGGCCGAGGCGGTGATGCTCGGGCAGGCGCTGTCGCTGCTGCTGCCCGAGGTGGTCGGCTTCGAGCTCGTCGGCCACCTGCCGCAAGGGGCGACGGCGACCGATCTGGTGCTCACCGTCACCGAGATCCTCCGCAAGGCCGGGGTGGTGGGGAAGTTCGTCGAGTTCTTCGGCTCCGGGCTCGACGGCATGTCGCTGGCCGACCGGGCGACGATCGCCAACATGGCCCCGGAGTACGGGGCGACGATGGGTTTCTTCCCCGTCGACACCGAGACGCTCGCCTACCTGCGCCTCACCGGCCGGCCGGCCGACCAGATCACGCTCGTCGAGCGCTACATGAAGGAGCAGGGGCTGTTCCGCACGTCGGCGGCTCCCGTGCCGGAGTTCACCTCGAAGCTGTCGCTCGACCTCGGCACGGTCGTCCCGAGCCTCGCCGGTCCGAAGCGGCCGCAGGACCGGGTCCCGCTCGACCGGGTCAAGCAGGTGTTCGCCGAGTCGCTCACGGCGCCGACGGCGAAGCGCGGGTTCGCGCTGGAGGGCGGGGCGCTGGAGCGCACCGGCACCGTGCGCGACGACGGCCGGACCGCCACGATCGGCCACGGTGCGGTCGTGATCGCCGCGATCACGAGTTGCACCAACACGAGCAACCCCAGCGTGATGGTCGCCGCCGGCCTGGTAGCGCGGAAGGCCGTGGCCCGCGGGCTGGCGGTCAAGCCGTGGGTGAAGACGAGCCTCGCGCCGGGATCGCGCGTCGTCACCGACTACCTGGAGAAGTCGGGGCTCGCCCGCGATCTCGACGCCCTCGGGTTTCAGACGGTCGGGTATGGCTGCACGACCTGCATCGGCAACTCGGGCCCGCTCCCCGAGCCGGTCGCGCGGGCGATCGGCGAGGGCGACCTGGTCGCCGCCGCCGTGCTGTCCGGCAACCGCAATTTCGAGGGGCGCGTCAATCCGCACGTGAAGGCCAACTGGCTCGCCAGTCCGCCGCTGGTCGTGGCCTACGCGCTGGCCGGCACGACCGACATCGACCTGGCGACGGAGTCGCTGGGCACGGGGAGCGACGGGAAGCCGGTGTTCCTCCGCGACATCTGGCCGACGGCGGCCGAGGTGCAGGCCGCGGTGTGGGAGAGCGTGTTGCCGGCCCAGTTCCAGGCCCGGTATGGCAACGTCTGGCAGAGCAACGAGCGCTGGAACGCCGTGCCCACCAGCTCCGGCGAGCTCTACGACTGGGACGCGCGCAGCACGTATGTCCAGGAACCCCCGTTCCTCGCCGACCTCACGCACGCGCCGGTGGCGCCGCAGAGCGTGTCGGGCGCGCGGGTCCTGTTGGCCCTCGGCGACAGCGTGACGACCGACCATATCTCGCCGGCCGGGAGCATCTCGAAATCGAGCCCGGCGGGGAAGTATCTCGTCGAGCACGGCGTGCCGCCCGAAGACTTCAACAGCTACGGCGCCCGCCGCGGCAACGACCGGGTGATGACGCGCGGCACGTTCGCCAACATCCGCATCCGCAACCTGCTGGTGCCGGGGACGGAGGGGGGCGTGACGCGTCTCCTCCCGGGCACCGAAGTGATGCCGGTGTACGACGCGGCCATGCGGTACCGCGAGGCGGGGACGCCGCTGGTCGTGCTCGCCGGCGCCGAATACGGCACTGGCAGCTCGCGCGACTGGGCCGCGAAGGGGACGATGCTCCTCGGCGTGCGGGCCGTCTTGGCGACGAGCTTCGAGCGGATCCACCGCTCGAACCTGGTCGGCATGGGGGTGCTGCCGCTGGTCCTGCCCGAGCCCTGGCAGCAGCTCGGCCTCACGGGGGAGGAGACGTTCTCGATCCCGTTCGCCGGTCTCGCACCGCGCGCGACCGTAGTCGTGACGGCGACGGCGCCCGATGGCACTGTGCGCGAGATTCACTGCACGGTGCGGATCGACACGCCGGTCGAGCTCGACCAATTCCGCTCCGGCGGGATCCTCCCGTTCGTGCTCCGCAAACTGCTGGCGAAGTGACGCGGCGGACGGCCGCCTGCCGATCGTCGCTCAGGCTGCTGCAACCAGCGCATCCAGCGCGGTCCAGTCCCGATCGACGACGCGCACGAAGACCGCTTTTCCACCGCTCTGCCTTGCCCACAACTCGCCGATGTCGCGCTTCAGGATCTCGTGCGGGTCGCTGGCGAGATGGGCCCCCTTGTATTCGACGATCGCGATCCGACCGTCGGCAAGCTCCACGATGAAGTCGGAGATGACGGCGTGCGCGGGTACGCGAATCAGCGGCTTGCCGTCATGCATCATCGCCCCGCCGGCGGCCGGGTTTTTTCTTCGCCGCCTTCTTTGACGGGTTCGCAGCCGGGCGTTTTGCAGCAGGCGGCTGCTGCTCCAGCCGTTTGATTCGCTCGACCGCTCTGTCGAAGTCGCTCGTCGGCTCCGTCGCCTCGCGAACCCGAAGCGCCGCTTCGTGCTTGGCGAACTCTTGTTCGGCGTGTTGGCGGACTGCTTCCATCTCGCACGCACACATACCATGAAGGCTCACCACGACTGGAAATCAATGGTGTTCGTCGATAGCAACGGAACTGCTGCAGAAGCATCGATCACTTGCGGCGCTCTCTTCGGGGGGCTGTCGCCACGTTGTCGACCAACCTGCTGCGGTCTACCCGGGAACACACCAACTTGATGAGCTGGTTGAGCCCCCGGTATTCATCGCCCTCTGCCACCCGAATGATGGTGACGCCGGGGAGCATGTGCATGATCCGTGATTCCCGGAGCCGATCCGCCGCAATGTTTTCGGGCTTCGTGTGATGCTTTTCGTCATACTCAACGGCAATGCACAGTTCCCTGCAGAATAGATCGAGCCGATATCGGTCGACCTCGAATTGATATTCAAAGGCACATATTCCGTCGAAAGCGGCAGTCAACATTTCACGAAACTCCCGCTCCTTGACCGGAATTACTGGCAGATCCGTCGTGACGATGCCAAGCGCACGACACTCATCGAGTACTTCGTTCGTGATCGCATACTCGCGGGCTTTTACGCCAACCGCATAGACGAAGTCGAGACGATAGTGCAGCTTGTTTCGAACGACGCGCCGAGTGCCTTCCGTCTGTGCGACACGCAAGACCTTCCACGCTCCTGCCTTTGCTTCCCGAACGGCGGTGATGTGTTCGTTGGCAGTTTGCACGGCCTTTTGGAACACTTCCGCAATTTGCCTTTGTGAAAACCAGGCCGTTCCGTCAGCCACAATTACCGGCTCGGAGATGCGTGAAAGACGAATGTGCGTGGGCGGTTTGGGCATAAGGGATATCTGGTTGGGTCCGGCCCGAAGGAAATGCGTTCTCAAGCGATCGCAAGCCACTGACTAGTAGGAATGCAAATTCATTCTTCCTTGTTTTTGCGCTTTCGCTTTGCGTGATGCTTCGACGGCGTAGATTCCTGTGGCGGCTGCTGCTCCAGCCGTTTGATTCGCTCGACCGCTCTGTCGAAGTCGCTCGTCGGCTCCGTCGCCTCGCGAATGCGAATCGCCGCTTCGTGCCTCGCGAGCTCCTGCTCGGCGTGCTGGCGGGCCATCGATGCCGAAACCTTCCCGGCGTGCGTCAGGATGTTTCGCTCGTTGAACTCCAGGAACGCGTCGAGTTTGCTCACCCAGTCCGCCATGTGCATCGGCCGCTGCCGCGTCGCTTGGTCTTCGGCGTAGTCGAGGTACATCGTGACGACGCGGTTCAGGGCGGTCATCTCTTCGCGGGTCAGGTAGTTCTTCGCGATCGCGACGTCGGCCTTGCGGATCGGGCCGGCTGGGGCATTCTTCCAAGTCGTCAGCCCCATGTTGGGCTTCGTGGCGTCGGCCCGCTCCGCGATGATCTCCGCGGCGGTGCGACCGTGGATGGCCCAGTGCAGTTTGTTCTGCACCGTCGCGTAGAAGCCCTCCGTGATCGGAGCGTTTTTGTCGTAGTCGATGCTCGTCGCGTAGATGTCGGTGATCTTCTGGTAGAACCGCCGCTCGCTGGCGCGGATCGAGCGGATTCGCTCCAGCAGTTCGTCGAAATAGTCGGCCCCGAGGTTGCGACCGGCGATCAGCCGCTCGTCGTCGATTGCAAAGCCCTTCGTCAGGTACTCGCGAAGGGTGTTTGTCGCCCATTGGCGGAACTGGGTGCCCCGGGTGGAACGGACGCGGTACCCGACGGCGATGACCACGTCGAGGGAATAGTGGTCAAGAAGGCGCTCCACCCTGCGACTGCCCTCGATTTGAACTGTCAAGTATTGCTTGACGGTTGCGTCTGGCGGCAATTCGCGTTCCGCAAAGACGTTCTGGATATGCAGGCTGATGTTCTGCTTGGTCGTCTGGAAGATCGATGCCATCTGCGCCTGTGTCAGCCACAGCGTCTTGTGCTCGATCCGCAACCGAAGCCGCGCCGACCCGTCCGGCGCGGTGTAGAGCACGAGCCCCGGTGACGGGTCATCCGGTGCATGGAGGTCGTTCGTCATCGGGAGCTGCACTCCGTTGCCCCAGGGCGACAGACTACCGCATCCAGGGGACGCCGTGGCTTCGGGAGAGCTGCCGCGCCGGGACGGCGGTCCTGGACACTCGACCGGCTGCTGCGGCGCGCGGCGGCGACGCTCGCGGTGGCGCTCGCGGTGGCGCGCTGGTGAGGGCAGGCCGCGCGCCGGCTCACGATCGCCCGTGAGCCGCCGTCAAGGTGCCCGGGATCGGCAGGCCCGTCATGGCGGGAAGTGTCGGCGCGATCGCCACGGTTTTCCAAGCAGCGGTCTTCGCGGTGAATTCGCGGGTTGATTCCGGCCGCGGCGCGGCCGCGCCGCGCGGGGCGGGTATCCGTGTTGCCACGCGATCCCCATAATCGGGCCTCGCTCGGCAGGGGCGATCGCGGGAATCGCCGCAGAGGCGAGTCGAGTCGACCGTGATCGACCGGCCGTGCCACACGAGGAGACCGGAACGTGGATGACGCAGCGCAAGGAAGGGAGTCTCGCGGCGCGATGCGGCAGACGACCACGGTCGAGCCTGTCGATGCCCTCCGCGGCGGCGGTCGGGCCGCGATCGTCCGCCTCGTCGTCGCCGAGCTCGACCGCGTCCGTCCCCAGGGCCCGGCGCTGAATGCCGGTGCGGCGCTCACCGACGTCGGCGTCGACGAGCAGCGGTTTCTCGATGCCGTCGCCCGGATCGAGGGGCGCTACCAGATGCGGTTCCGCAGCGACTGGCTCGATCGGGTCCACACCTGCGGGGACCTCGTCGATTGCATCGCCCACCACATGCTCGATGCCGCCGACGGCTCGGCCGCTCCCGCGGCCCCGCCGACCGCGGCCGACACGGCGTTCGATGCCCGCGGGCGGGCGGGAGGCGCTGCGGCTTCCCCGCGCCGGTCCGCGCCGCGCGACACGCCCGCCGTCGCGGCGGACGACCCCTTTCCCGAATGCGCCGCCCTCGAGGAACGCCTCGCGACGCTCGCGGCTGACGGCCTCGAGGACCCGTTCCGGATCCCGGTGGCTTCCGTCCACGGCCGCACCGTGCGGATCCGCGGCCGGCAGGTCGTGAACTTCACGAGTTTCGATTACCTCGGCCTCGCCGGGCATCCGGCGGTCACGCAGGCGGCGAAGCAGGCGATCGATCGCTACGGCTGCAGCGCCTCGGCCAGCCGGATGGTCGGCGGCAACAGCGTGCTCCACGACGAGCTCGATGCGGAGCTGGCGGCGTTCGTCGGCACCGAGCGCGCGGTGGTGTTTCCCTGTGGCTACGGCACCAACGGGTCGATCTTCGGGCACCTGTTCGGCCCCGAGGACCTGATCCTGTACGACGAGCTGTCGCACAATAGCATCGTCCACGGCGCGGCGGCGTCGCGCGCCGGGAAGCGGTCGTTCCGGCACAACGACCATCGCCAGCTCGACCGTCTCCTCCGCGACCTCCGCGGCCAGTACCGTCGCGTCGTCGTCGCCCTCGAGGGGGTATACAGCATGGACGGCGACTACCCCGACCTGCCGCGGTTCATCGAGGTCAAGCGCCGTCACGACGCGCTGCTGTACGTCGACGAAGCGCATTCGCTCGGCACGATGGGGCCGGGCGGCCGCGGGATCTGCGATTTTTTTGGCTGTGATCCCGCCGACGGCGACCTGTGGATGGGCACGATCAGCAAGGCGCTCGGTGCCGGCGGCGGGTTTCTCGCCGGCAGCGAACGGCTGATCCGCTACCTCGGCTACACCACGCCGGCGTTCGTGTTCTCCACCGCCTGCTCGCCCCCCAATGCCGCCGCCGCGCTCGAGAGCCTGCGCGTCGTGCGCCGCGAGCCGTGGCGGGTGACGAGGCTGCGGGAGCGGTCGGAGCTGTTTCTCAAGCTCGCCGCCGATTGCGATCTCGACACCGGCTCGAGCGCCGATACGCCGATCGTGCCGGTGATCGTGGGCAGCTCACAGCGCGCGATCCGCGTCTCGCAGCGGCTTCTCGAGGCGGGGATCAATGCCCGGCCGATCCTCTACCCGGCGGTGCGCGAGGCGGCGGCACGGGTCAGGTTCTTCATCACCTGCGAGCACACCGAGGAGCAGATCGCCGACGCCGTGGCGACGGTCGCCGAGATCGTCCACGACACTGCACCCCGGGCCCGCTGACAGGGCGGCGTCAGCCCACCAGCTCCGTCCCGGCAAGCTCCGCCGGGACGTCGGGAGGGGTCTCGTCGGAACCGGTGAAGATCCCGTCGTGGTACCGCGGCAGGAAGCGCCGCAGGGCGTCGTCGACGACGAGGATCAGCGCCGGGAGGAGCATCAATTCGGCAACGGTCGCCGCCGCCACCGCGGCACAGGCGAGCCGGCCGAATCCCGACAGCGACGGCACCGAGCTGACCGTCACCGTCGCGAATCCGATCGCGAGCACGACGCCGCCGATGACGATCGCGTTGCCGGTCTCGGCGACGGCCCGGCGCAGGCTGCCGGCCATCGATACCCCGGCGCGGCGGTGGCGGCGGACCGCGGCGAGCACGTGGACGGTGTCGTCGACGGCGAGGCCGAGGCAGACGTTGAACACGATCACCGTGGCCGGCTCGAGCGTGGCCGCACTGGCGACGACCACCGCTCCGATCGCGGCCAGCGGAAAGACGTTGGGGACGAGGCTCACCAGCCCGACGACCGGCGAGCGGAAGGCGATCGCGAGGATCGAGCCGATCACCGCCAGCTCGAGGAGCAGGCTCGAGCCGAGGTCGCGGATCAGCTGGCGGATGTTCCGCGCCGAGACGACCGACATCCCGGCGAGTTGGAAACGCCACCCGGGGCGGTCGGCCGACAGCCGGTCGAGGCGGTCGTCGATCCGATCGTAGACACCCTCGAGCGTCCGGCTGCCGAGGTCGCGGACGCGGGCGCGGACCACGGCCGTCCGCGCGTCGGCGTCGACGAGGTCGCGGAAGTCGTCCGGGTCGAGCCGCTGACGCGTGCGCTGCGGGAGCGGTTCGACGACACTCGCCAGCGACACCGCGGGGAGGGGCTGGGGACCGTCGGCGAGCGCTTCGTGGACCGCGCCGAGCGCGGTGACGACGCCATCGTCGGTCCAGTCGAGTCCCTCCGGCCAGCGGACGAGGACGTCGACCCCCATCGCACCGCCGAAGTCGCGGTCGACCTCGACCAGCGCCCGCGACGCCGGCGCCGTGCGCGGCAGCGCGTCGACGACGCGGGTGTCGGCGTCGATGCCGCTGGCCGACCACGACAGGGCGACCAGGGCGAGGCAGCCGAGCGCCGCGACGGGCCGGGCATGGCGCATCGCGAAGGCCGCGACGACCCCGGCCGCCCGCCCCGCGGTGCGGCTCGAACGGCCGAGGCGCATCCCGTTGCAGAACCGGGTCGAGGCCAGCAGCGGGGTCACCAGGCCGACGGCGAGGAAGCTCGCCACGGCGCCGGCGGCCGCCGAGATCCCGAACGTGCGCACCGCGTCGATCCGCGCGGCGGCCAGCGATGCGAAGCCGACGGCCGTTACCAGGCTCGTGACGCCGCAGGCCACGCCGACCCGGCCGATCGCGGCGGCCGAGGCGTCGACCGGATCGACGCCGCGCCGGGCGCTGCGGCGCATGTCCTCGATGAAGTGGATCGAGTCGCAGGTCCCCACGACCAGCGCCAGCGACGGCACGACGCTGGTGAGAATGTTGATCTCGGCGCCGCACAGGCCGAGCATCCCCATCGCCCACACCGCACCGATCGTGGGGGGTACGCACGCCACCACGGTGGAGCGGAGGCTGCGGGCCACGGCCGCGGAGAGGATCACCGCCAGGCACAGCCCCGTCGTGTTGAACACGAGCATGTCGTGCCGCAGCGCCGCGGCCGCCGCATGGCGGAGCGGCGGCAGGCCGGTGAGCTCGAGGTCGAGCGGGCCGCGGGCGGCAGCGAGGCAGGCCTCGATCCGCTCGAGCACCGGCGCCGCGCGGGCCGGGGCATCCTCACCCGGAGCGAGACGGACGAGCACCAGCGTCGCCGCGGCGTCGGAGGAGAGCATGTGCCCGGCGATCAGCGGGTGACGCGTGGCGCGCTGGCGGGCGGCCTCGGCAGCTTCGGCGGACAGTGGCCCCTGGGTGCGGGGGATCACCGGCAGCAGACCGCCGGCGGCGCCCTGGCGGCGGATGTCGAGGATCGAGCGGACCTCGGCCACACCGGCGATCGCGCTCAGTTCGGCACACAGCCGGCGGATCCGGTCGAGCGCGTCAGGGGCGAACAGCTCGCCGTCGGGGACCGCGACGCGGACGATGCAGTCGCGGTCGGGCGATCCGAACCGGCCGGCGATCTCGTCGATGACTGCGAAGTCGCCGTCGCTGCCACGGAGCAGGGCCCGGAGATCGTCGTCGATCCGCAGCCGCGAGAGCCCCACGCCGGCCAGCGCCGAGCAGATCAGGACGGCGGCAAGCGCGGGAAGTCGCCATCCGCGGCCGGGGCGGAGGACGGCGGTGTCGTGGGGGTGAGGAGATGCCATTCGTCCGGATCCACGATCCACCCGCGGCAGTTGGCGGCCCCGCACCGGCACGGAATCGCGGCATCGGCCGGCCAGGCGTAGTCGATCAGCAACTCCTCGCCCGGTGCCACGTCGCGGATCGTCTGCACCCAGAGGCGGTCTTCCTCGCTCGCCCGCCCGTCGTCTTCGCACCAGTAGAAAAGCTCACAGTTGGGATCGCAACAGTGATTGAGGAACCTGAATGGCGCCGCGGGTTCGAGGAGCCGGCCACTGGGAAGCTCCATGCAATAGGTCGGATCGGGGGGATGGGCGTCGCACACCGTGCCGCGGATCTCCCCGACGACGGTGCCCGCGGCGAGCCGCCGCCGTGCGAACAAGCCGCGGCCAACGTGGGTTTGGGCGGTGCGGACGAGTCGGAGGGCGGCTTCGTCGGCCGGATTGCGGCCGGGGGCGGGGGAGCGAGGCATGCGGGGCGGGATGATGACTGGCGGGAAGGCTTGGCAGTGAGGGACAGCGTCAGCTGGAATGGCCGACCCAGCCTCGGTTCGACGCACTGTACCGGCCGATGGCCCGCAGCGACAACGGACAATGGTTGTCAGGCCGCCATCTCCGCGCGGACCTTCTCGAGGAGCTTCTTCGTCGCCCGGATTCCCTCCGGTTCCGGCAGAGCGGCTCCCTCGTACTCGACGCCGATCCAGCCGTGGTAGCCGGCGGCCATCACCAGCCGCAGCATCTTCTGGTAGTCGGTGCGGACCTCGTTGCCCGCGGCGTCGAACTCGTGGCTCTTGGCACTGACACCCTTGGCGAACGGCATCAACTCCTCGACTCCGCGGTAGCGGTCGTAGTCGTAGAAGTTGCCGAAGTCGGGAAGCGTGCCGCAGTTGGGCTTGGCCACCATCTTCATCACCCCGGCCAGCCACTCGCCGTTGCTCGACAGACCACCGTGGTTTTCCACGATCACGTTCATCCCCATCTGCGCCGCGTAGTCGGCGAGCCGCCCGAGGCCGTCGGCTGCGAGCTTCTGCTGCTCTTCGAACGAACCCTTGCTGGCAGCGTTGACGCGGATCGAGTGGCATCCCAGCCGCTTCGCCGCCTCGACCCACGGGAAGTGGTTCTCGACCGCCTTGGTCCGGGCCGCGGCGTCGGGGTTGCCGAGATCGCCGAGGCCGTCGCACATGATCAGCACGTTGGTCACGCCGGCGTCGGCGGAGCGTTTCGCCAGTTCCCCGAGGTAGGCGGTGTCCTTGGCCTTGTCCTTGAAGAACTGGTTGACGTACTCGACGCCGTCGATGCCGTAGTCCTCCTTCGCGGCCCGAGGGAAGTCGAGATTGTCGAGCTTGCCGGAAAACAGCGTCTTGTGGAGCGACCACTCGGCCAGCGAGATCTTGAACAGCGGCTGCCCGTCGGCGGGCGCGGCACGGAGCAGGCCGGGAACGACGGCCGGAGCCACGGTGGCCAGCGCGGCAGCGAGGAACCGGCGGCGTTCGGGGCGGTCGGCGGAGGGCGTGTCGTGGCAGGCAGGCATCGGAAATCTCCCGGGCGGAACGGCAGCGATCGGGGCAGGGCGACGGCGGGTGCGGAAGCGACTGGGTTCGTCCCGCGGCCACCAGCTTCCACGCAGGATAACACCTCCGTGCAGACACTGACAGGCTGCGTGGGGTGCGTGCCGGCCCCCGTGCCGGCTATGGTCCGCACTCCCTCCGCGGTATCCTCTGGAGCCGTTTCGACATCGTGGGGCGACCGTTCGCGTCCGAAGTCCGGACCGGCTTGGCGTTCCCCACCGGTCCGATCCGCCCTCACGGATAGCCCATGAGCACGCACAGCGTCGGAGCCGATGATGCCGGCTCCCCCGGGGATGACACGGTCTTCGGGCACAAGCCGGGGCTGTTCCTGCTGTTTTTCACCGAGATGTGGGAGCGGTTCAGCTACTACGGGATGCGCGCCTTGCTGGTGCTGTTTCTCGTCAGCGACATGGCCGCGGGCGGCTGGGGCTGGACGCGCCAGGAAGCCCTCGGGCTGTATGCCTGGTACACGGGGCTGGTGTACGTGACGCCCGTGCTCGGCGGCATGATCGCCGACGCGTTTCTCGGCTACCGCCGGGCCGTGCTGCTCGGTGCCCTGCTGATGACGCTCGGCCATGCGTCGATGGCGCTCGAATCACGGACGGCGTTTTATGCCGGGCTCGCGCTGTTGATCGCCGGCAACGGGTTCTTCAAGCCCAACATCTCGTCGATCGTCGGCCACCTCTACAAGGACCATCCGGCGAAGAAGGACTCGGCCTACACGATCTTCTACATGGGCATCAACGCCGGTGCGTTCCTGGGGATGCTGTTCTGCGGCTACATCGGCGAGAAGGTGTCGTGGAGCTACGGCTTCGGGCTGGCCGGGATCTTCATGTTCCTCGGAATGCTGATGTTCCAATTCGGGCAGGGGATCTTCGGCGACCTCGGCCTCGCGCCGGAGCGGCGCGACGGCACGGCAGGCAGGGATGTCGCCGAATCCGCCGACGAGGCTGCGGTCGTCAAGGACCGGTTGATCGTCATCGGCATCCTGTCGTTCGCCTCGATCTTCTTCTGGATGGCGTTCGAGCAGGCCGGTGGGTCGATGAACATCTTCGCCAAGGACTACACCAGCCGCGTCCTGACCGGTTCGGCGGCCACGACCTTCTTCTGGATCGACGCGCTATTGACGCTGATCCCGCTGGGGATCGTCACCTGGGTGCTCGTCAACCTCGTCCGCGCCACGCACGACCGGATCGCACTGTCCAACGCGTTCATCGTGCTGAGTTTCGTGATCATCTGGGGGGCGGCGATCTGGCGGCTCAACCGTGAATTCAACATGCAGTCCTACGACCTGGCCGTGACGCCGCTGGCGGCGCCCGCGGACGTAGGGGCGGGGGCGGCGGAGCCGATCGTCGCGACGATCCTCACCGAGACGCCGCTCCGCGAAGGGGAGGAGGTGTTCGTCGTCGACCTCGAGGGGAAGGGGGGGGCGGGCAAGCTCCGGATCCTCGCTCCCGCCCAGGCCGCCAACTTCGCCAGCAAGCAGGCGGCCGTGGTGAAGCGGGTCCGCGGGAACGAGATCGAGGTCACGGCGTCGTGGTTCCAGATCCTCAACTCGTTCTTCATCATCGCCCTGGCACCGTTGATCGGTCGCATCTGGGAGACGCGCTTCAACCCCTCGGCACCTGTCAAATTCGGCTTCGGCCTGATCCTCCTCGGCGTCGGCTTCGCGGCGCTGGCGCTGGCGAGCATGGGCGTTCCCAAGGGGGCCAAGACGGCGAACCTCAGCATGTCGTGGCTGGTGATCGCCTATCTGTTCCACACGCTCGGTGAGCTGTTCGTGTCGCCCGTCGGGCTGTCGTACGTGAGCAAGTTGGCGCCGGCGCGGCTGGTCGGGCTGATGTTCGGGATCTGGTTCTTCGCCTCCGCCGTCGCCAACTACGCCGCCGGGATCACCGGCGGAATGATCGACGCGATCTCGGAGAAGTACGGCCTGTCGGTGTTCTTCCTCATCTACACGGCGATCCCTGTCGTCGCCGGGTTGGTGCTGATCGCCCTGTCGAAGGGGATCCGCCGGATGATGCATGGGATCGGCTGAGTCGTCGACAGCGGCGACGGCCCGGGCAGCTGCCGGTGCCCTGGTCGTCACGATCGACCGGCTGCCGGCCTGGATCCTGCCCGCGTACGGTTCGACGTGGGTGGCGACGCCGGCCCTCGACGGCCTCGCCGCCAGCGGGCTCGTCTTCGATCGGCTCTTCGCCACGACGACCGTCGCGGGTGCCACGCTCGCGGCGCTCGCCGCCGGCGGTGGGCTCGCCGAGGTCGCTTCGCGGCTCGCCGACGGGCTGGTGGTGATCACCGACGACGATTCCGCGCTGGCGCCGGCGCTGGCCGCCGCCGGCCGGGTGACCGTCGTACCGCTGCCGCGGCGGCGGCGCGTGGCGGCGAGCGTTGAGGAGACGGCGCTCGGATGCCTCGCCGCCGCGGCGACAACCGCGCTGCGGAGCGTGGCGCGGGGCTGTGTGTGGTGCCATGCGACGAGCCTCGGCCGGGTGTGGGACGCGCCGGAGGGGTTCCGCGACGCGTTCGTCGATCCCGACGATCCGCCGCCGCCGGCCGGCGCCGAGGTTCCGGCGTTCGCCGTCACCGCCGCCACCGATCCCGACGATCTGGTCGGCATCCGCCAACTGTTCGCCGGACAGGTGTCGCTTCTCGACCACTGCCTGGCGAACCTGCTGGCGGCGGTGCCGCCCGACTGGGCCGTGCTCGTGTGTGGGATCCGCGGGATGGCGCTGGGCCTCCACGGCGCGGTCGGCCCGCGCGAGATCGAGACTCCCGACGGCGGCATCGTGCACCTCCCGGCGATCCTCCGCGCACCGGCGGTGGCCGACGCGGCGCAGCGAGAGCGGGGACTCGTCATTCCGGCCGACCTCGGCGCGACGCTGGCGGCGCTTCTCGGCGGGCCGTCGAGCCTTCCGGGGACGCCCTGGCTCGGCCACGACCTCGGTTCGATGCTCGCCGGTGATGCACCGCCGCCGCGGGACCGGGTGGTGGTCGCCGGGCCCGGCGGAGGGGCAGTCGTCACCGACGCCTGGTCGATGCACGTCGCCCGGACGACGGACAGCGGGATACCCGCGGCGCGCCGGCTGTATGCCCAGCCCGACGATTTTTTCAGGATCTGCGACGTCGCCGACCGCTCGCCGCAGGTTGCCGAGGAGCTCGCAGCGCTGGTTTCGTCGGTC
>Ga0194129_10004997_pt1 | contig 17216 bp, 10 predicted proteins | sample TA2KigCa35mmetaG_FD_150862 | JGI IMG/M metagenome (GOLD analysis project Ga0194129, IMG submission 150862) | Freshwater microbial communities from Lake Tanganyika, Tanzania - TA2015038 Kigoma Deep Cast 35m | ecosystem: Environmental > Aquatic > Freshwater > Lake | place: Tanzania: Lake...
GGTAACAAAGATGGCGATTGCTGGGTTAGTGTCTTTAGCTGAATCCCACTTGCCCAGCACGCTAAAGGACACCTTGATGAGGTCCTTAGCAAACACAGCAATCTTGAGGGACTCCTCGTCAATAGGTCTCTTCCCATCCATCAGCTCCCAGAGGTCATTCTTGTTACGTAAGAACTCTGTGACATCATGTTCTCTCTGGACAAACTTGCCCCATAGAGAGTTGAGGAACAGCTTGGAAGTCTGACGTAGGGGTTCATTCTCCACAAGCTCCTCTGGCTTGATAACAATGCCATATTCGCGGTTAGCGGAAGCAATGTACTCCTCAGCCCCGATCTCTGGAGGGACCTTGGAAGCACAGAGTTTGACCTTCATCCACTTGTAGATGTACTCCTTGAAGAGGTCATTGCTGCGAGCAGAGTATTGCTGGAGTTGATAGACCTCAAGCACTTTGCAGCCAAGACCCACAGCGTAGAGGATCTCAGGGGTAGGCCAGAAGCCAACAAGGGTACCCGTAGGAAACATGAGCTTGTCATTGTGGTGGACAGGGAGAGGTGGGTAGAGCATATCATCTGGTACGCTGATCTTGCACTCCACCACACCAAACCACTCCTCCATAGGAGGAAAGTGAGCAGTGTAGATCCTGTACTCGCCCACGGGGTATGGATTGTCTACCATCACGCTAGGGTAGAGAGAGGTGAAGTCCACAGCGATTCCCTTGAGTCCACTGTCAGGTTCTGGCTCGTAGAGAGTGACAAAGGGTTCTGTTCTGCCTCCGCTAAAGGCTAGCCTAGGATGGATAGGTTGCCTGACAACACAAGTAGAGAGGATGTCCTTCACACGTGGGTCTATCTTGAGAGTCCTTCCCCAGACAACCTCCCACATGGTCTCCACTTTGTAGCCATTGGCAATGAGGAGCTGTTCTCTTCGCTTAGTCTGCTCATAGTTGGCTTTGTGTGTGATACCCTTTGTTTCGTGGATATCCGTACCGCGATAGAGGGAAGGATCAGAGTGCCAGAAGGTCCCGTTGAACTCGTAGACTGTCCTAGTAGCAGCATGGTAGCCATCCACTACTAGAGAGATATCAGAGCCAGATGGGTCTTCCTTGTCGACCACATTGAGGATGACCTCCCTGTCGATGTGAATGCCTTCTGCCTTGGACACGTAAGCAAGCCACTGCTGGCAGCTATGAGAAGCATGGAAGTTGATGGTCCTGATATCAGCCCTGTCATTCAAGAGCATCTTCTCACGGAAGCAGTTCTGCAGGAAGTCGGCCTTGGCACAGGAAGCAATAGTGAGGAGAGCAAGTGGGTCGAACTTGGCCATATCATAGACCAGCTTTTGGAACCTCAATAGTCCCGCGCTAAGCAACATCACATCCTTTGCACAGTACTGTATGCAAATGTCATGGATGGGATAAAGGAGGGTCTTGTTTTGCGCATCATACCAAGCTTTGAAATCATCGTAATGAGCTGGCATCATGCGAGCAGCATCAAAGTCAGTCTCTGGAGGGAAAGGGATGAACTTCGCCCGGAGATTGGCCGACGTATGTGCTTTGTAAGGGTAGAAGTCCTTTGTGTCTGGCAAAGCAAACATCTTGCCAAAGTTCTTGAGCGAAGTAGGTATGAGCAGGTAGGAGTCCCTCAGGTAGAGCTGTCTGAGAGGGAAGTGGACCTGGAAGAACTTGTTACCCACGTTGATCACCTTAGGGGTAAGCTTGTGGGTAGTAACAAGCTCCTCGAACGCCAAGTGGGTATCATAGCGCGCCCCATTGTGGGCGAACATATGGGTGTGCTTAGGCAACCTCATCAGGAAATCACAGAAATCCTTGATGCTGTAGAACTGTGCCATGTGGTCATGATGGGCGCTGGGATCCTGTACCAATGGGCGAAGTTCCTCAGTAAGCGGAACCCAGAAATCTCCAGGGATGAGCTTCATGATCTCTGCGCCCGAGAGAGGGAAGTAAGCAAAGGCATGTGTGACCACGTGGCGCCCTTCGATAAGCTCAGCCTCGAAATCATAGACGCCCATATGCTTGAGTTTCCCCTCGAATTGCTTTGCTTGGATGTATTGACTTTGCTCAGCAGCTTGCTTGTCGCCCTGTTGCTTCCCCTTCGCCCTATTGGAAGGTTTCTTGGGAATCACATGGTAAGCACAGCGATGGAAGCCAGATGGACTGTAAAACCAGCGCAGACAGAAGTCGCAGAAGTGTCTAGCATTTCCGATAGCAGCCGCTGATAGGCAAGCATGCATATGGCCTCCTGACAAGACCATATAGACAACAGGAATGTTTGGCTGTGACTGAGCGGGGATATCCTTGGAGTACCAGTTGTACGTGGCAGAGACAGTGAACTGAGATAAGGCACTAAGCTTGGCTCCCACAGCCTCAGCAGCTGACTCCACCCATCTGAAGACACAGACCCTGACATTCAATGCTTTGGCTACTAGCTCCATCTGCTCTGGTGATAGACCCTCCTCGCCAGGTCTCTGCTCAGTCTTTTGCATCATCTCATAAGCCATGTTCCTACGTGGTACAGACCCTGGCCTGATGAAGCGAGTCCATTCAGATGATGAAAGAGCTCCTTCAGCAGCCACCTTCTTCCTGACGTGCTGGAGCCCGATAGCAAGAGCAGAGTAGAAACACATCGAATCAGCATCAGAGTCCCTCACCCTCACCACCGACTTGAGCTCAACAATAGCCTCCTCCACGTTGGCATAGCACTTGGGGTTCCCAGCCACAGAAGGGTCTCTCCGGAACTGGATGGTGACAATAGAGTTCATACCATCGGAGAAAGCTTGCATCCCATAGTCAATGCACATCTGGATCCTCTCCATGAGGTGTTCTATGTTGATGTCTGAGACAAGCATAGCCTTTGTGGAGACTGGGTGCATCATGCCATCGCACTTGAAGACAAACTGTACCCTGTCTCTAGCGGGATTTCTAGACATCTCATCCACAATCTGCTGCAAAGCCCTCGCGAATTGGTCAGGGGTATGCTCAATGGTAGACGCCCCTTGGAAGTAATAACGTTGCATCTGATAGTCGAAGACTTCACCATTGTGAACTAGCGAACGATTCAGGAAGGGAAGAGAGTTGGAGCCATCAGAGTTGACATAGCGAGGAGCAGCTGGCAATGCTGGCGCTTGGACAAGGAGAGGGAGGACATTCGGAAGCTGTGCTGGCAGGAGAACTGTCCTCTTCCGCTTAGGGTTGATATAGACCTCGCTGGAACCATCATCCTGATAGACGTGCAAGTGTCTATTCCCATGCTTGTAGTAGCCGACCTTTCGCTTTCCCATGTGTGAACTGTAGAAAAAGTACACGGCAACACCTATATATACAATAAGAAAGTGAACCCAATTCGCGACCTTTATTCGGGAATTCCATACGTTATGAATGTTTTGAAAGTATGAATTTGTCGGTGGCGGGAATTCGCGGGAGTATGAATTTCTCTGCCATAAGCTCATTACGTGCCCTTTTCAGAGGTCTCATAAACTCCTCGCTGACCCTAGGTGTTCTCCCTCCACTAACCCAGTAGACCGAGTTATCATACCTCTCATCCATCTGACTGGTATCCAACCAATTCATCAAAGAATACCCTTCTGCATTGGCATTCAATTGAGGTGCAGCAGCTCCTGGATTCTTTTCAACCCTGTAAGGATTCTCCTTGGAGATGTTGTCTAGACCCTCCTGTTGACTCCTCCCACGTGTGCCTGGAGCAGGTGCTATCATTGCCCTCTGTAATCCTCCTACGATAGTCTGTGCAGCGTAAGTCCCCAATTGCCCAGCCAAACCATTCACAAAAGCATTCCCTTGCGAAGAAGCCCCATCTCCATCTGGCAGAAGAGAACTAGCAGAAGCATGTTGATGAGCCAACCCACTCAAAGGCTTGCCAGTGCTCATATCAAAGGCACCCCTGCCAGGATCCAACTCAAGGAAAGATTGTGCATCTACCCCACCGTTAGCAGCCAAGTAGTCCTGATCAGCCATCTGTTGAGCAATAGTACCCCTCTCATTGACTATGCTAACATGCTGTAGAGAGTTCCCCACCTCGAGCTCTTCCATAGCAGGTCTACCCTCAAGCCTGTTGAGCTCAGCCAAGACCCTATCATCTCTCTCTTCCCCCTCTCCAAAGTAGCTACCAGGCATGTAATCAGTGACGTCAGGCAGTTCTCTCAAGCCAGGCACAGCATCATGGATCGCATGATAGCCATCCCTTAGTGTAGCGTAAGTGGAATCCGCAGCTACCTCTGTGAATACAATAGCCTCTGCTGGATGATTGACAATCCTATCTCCAGCTAGCTGATCAAGCAACCTTCCAAACCATCCCATGAGTGTTGTGTGTGTAATGTGTAATACATTAACTATCACATAGCTAGACTATTTCTAAACCACACAGCTTGCACAACATGGCTGATGAGGAAGAAGAGGGTATGAACCCTCCTCCTGGTCCCACTCCTCCAATGCCAGCCGGAGAGGAACGCTATCCATTGCGCAACAGGATACCCCTTGTAAGAGACGAGCTGATCAATGATCCTGTAGATAGATTAGCTCTACGGCGCACTGATGGTTGGTGGCACGTTGTCAATGAGATTCGCTTACTCTACCATGAAGGATTTACCGAACCTACACAAAATAGGGATGTATGGCAAGCAAGGATCAACATGCTTCTTCATCAATTCTATGTTCGAGATCATGGTGCAGTCATCAGATATGTGATACATCATTACGTGGAGAACTACGAGAATCCAGACGATATTCCAAGGCAACCAAGCAAAGAAGAGCTAAAGAAATGGACCCAAGCAAGAGCTGGGCCACTGCAAGAGCCCGCTAGATTCAGAGAAATCACAAGGAGGGAAGCTGAATTGCAACAGCTAAATGCTATACAACCTCAAGTAGAAGCTGTCGACGTGGGAATGGAAGGCCAGACAAATCAAGTTGATGAGTTTGATCTGGGAGTAATAGAGTTAAACCAACTGGGGACCCGTGCTGCTATGACTAACATGATCTACAACCTTCCCCCTGAACTGCGGGACGCACTGGATCGATTGCCACTCGATGAAGGAGATTCAGTTGAAGAGAAAGCAGTTAACCTACTGACTGCCATAGTAGCAGTACCTGGAAATCAAAGGACTGTTACTGCAATCCAGGATATGTTAGGACGTGATATTACCCAGCTCACCAACTTACCAGAATTCGTGGAAGCCTTTATCTATGCAGCACGTCAAGATAGAAAGCATCGGCGCCGCTCGCAAGATAAGAAAGAACAGAAAGCTGCCAAGATCGAAGCCATTGTAAAAGAAGAGACGCAATTGCTTCACGCTCGGATAACGAAGAAAGTAGCTACCAACCTCAAAAGAAAAGCCGAGAAAGCCGCAACAGAAAGGTTAGAACGTAGCGAAAGGTCCCAGCTAGGGTTAGGATTGGTTGGAAGTCCAATAGGATCAGGTAAACCTTATGCAAAGTCAACAGGAGGCGTACCAGGGAGAGCAAAGAAAACCCCAGATGAAGATCCAAGACCACCACCTGCAGACAGACCTGACCCCCAAGAGATAGCAACACGTAGAAAGCTATCGCAGAAAGAGTTGAGAGATATCCTTGAGAAGTTTGCCATAGGAGCCCCATTTGGGGTAGCAGCTCTACACGGAGCAGTAAGCTCAGTTAATTCAGCAATAGTAGCTGCATACAATACCCTCTCCCAAGCCATCGGTGCAGCAGTTTACGGGGGTATGGCAGCTGCACATGGGGTCATTAAGCTCGCCAACAACATCCCAGGCTCTGAAGCATTCGCAAAGTCTATGATGAAAGAGCTAGGTAAACAATTCTTCAAGTCAGCCACAGACACAGCCCCCGAGGTGAAGATAGACCCAGAAGTCCTCAATGTCAAACGTCGGAAGATCCAGCCTGGGAGACCCCTAGCAGACAACCACTACAAGAACCCCCATACGTTCATTGGACACAATGAGTTTTTCAAGTTGCCAGCTCCTATGATAGGAGATGCTATGAAGACCTACCGTCCCCTAGTAGACTTGCCAGGAAAGAAGAAGAAGAAGAAGAGGAAGATCAAGCTACCCCTGAGCAAACAGATGATATTCAACGAAGGGAGCAATAGGATCAAGTATGACTGGCACTTCTTGCACAGAGAGGGAGATGAATGAAAATAAACACAAGTCAAATGCAGTTGGCCAAGTGCTCTTTTATTAGAGTCTTAAGCAAGCTCAATCACTTGCCTTTCTCAGCCTCCTCAGCCCACTTCTTCCTGAGCTCCACCAACTTCACACTCCACCACTCCTCAAACTCTGCTAGCCTGACGGTAGTCTCCTCCCTCTGCTCCTTAGCCTTCTTCTCGATGTAGTCACTCTTCTCATCCATAGCCCACAAGGCATTCAAAGCTCTCGTCATCATCTCCTCACCATACCTTGCACACACAGGCCCATAGAAGTCCCAGTCCATGAAGGGTTTCAGGATCTCTTCAGGGTGAGTCTCAGGGGTCTGTCTCCAGGAGTCATCTTCTCCGCCTAAGGTGAAGATAGGGTCAGGCCATTCCAGATTGTCTTGAGGGTCATAGGCATCCCACTGCTCTGTCTCAGTGCTGCTGTCTTCCACAGGATGGTCCACGTAGAAGCCTTCAGGGTGAGGGGCCCTGTTTCTGCTACGTAGGTAATAGGGCTCCCTATCAGGATTGGCTGGCGGTGGGTCTCTCATCTCAGGGCCTTCCTCCTCACCCTCGGAGACAAGGGGTTCAGTGTAGCGATGTGTCCTCTTTCGCTTAGGAGGACTAGTAGGCTCCTCCATCTCCTCTTCCTCTGATGACTCAGTAATAGGCCTCTTAGGGGGTCTCCTTGACTTCTTCACAGGAGGAGGGGTCTCAGGCCTGTTGAGGTCACAGTCGCTGTCGCTGGAAAAATTTGGCATAGTCTCCCCTTCTAAGCAAGTAGCTGGCACTGATGTGAGGTATGTGTGATTTTGTACCCTCTCATGTATATATAGGGGCTATTGATCAGGTTTTGACAAGCGAGATCCAGATATTTCACAAAGTGAACCCAGTTCCTAGATATTTTCATAATCAGCAACAAAGCGAATCCCATAATTCACTTTTTAATAAGCAACAAAATGTCACCCCTATCATCAGCAACAAAATGTCACATCCCCCTATAATAATCAGCACCTATACTCTCCCCTCATCAAAAATCAGCACCTAAACCATCCCCAAAATGACTTAGTAAAAAACACCCTCACAAGAACACGTCGCCCATGACAAGCACTTGTAGCTCAGTTGGATAGAGCATTGGTCTTATGAGCCAAAGGTCGCAGGTTCAAACCCCGCCAGGTGCAAAAATTTTCCACGTGAATTGGGTTCACCTACAGCATCTCAGATACTCTTCTCTTCATTGCGCCGCAACACGATCGGGTACTTCCCTCTCGCCAACTCCCGCCGAACGTTCTCCCGCCACGTTCACTTGGCTGCCATCGGGTACTCTTTACCCTCTGTCGCAGTTCACTCACTGATGATAGGGTACCCGCTGGGGCCGTATCCGGGCGCATCTGGGGGTCCTATCATCAGTGAGTGAACTGCGACAGAGGGTAAAGAGTACCCGCTGGCAGCCAGGTGAATGTGGCGGGAGAACGTTCGGCGGGAGTTGGCGAGGGGGATGTACCCGATCGTGTTGCGGCGAAATGAGAAGAAGGGTATCTCAGATGCTGTAGGTGAACCCAATTCACGTGGAAAATTTTTGCACTTGGCGGGGCTCGAACCCGTGACCTTTGGCTCATAAGACCAATGCTCTAACCAACTGAGCTACAAGTGCTTGCCTGAAATCAACGTGTAGTAGGAAAGTACTTTTTTACTATCTTCAGTTACTTCTTGAAGACACGGTACTTGGAAAGTGGCCCAGACCTGAAGAATATCTCCTGAGCTTTCCAGTCTCGCTTACGTCCTGGGTGGCTTTCTTTCGAGAATCTGATATCCCTGTCAGTGTGTTGAGTGCCAGACATGTTGAACTTGACTTTCCTGGGCACGACAGGAGCAGGTGCAGACTTCCTAGCATAGACCTTTGATCTTGGTTTTGTGCTATCACTTCTCTTGGTTTGCGCGCGAGTTCTTGCCATATTCTAGTGCTGTTGTAACCCTAGTGTGTTTTTATTTGATCTTAATATCACCACATACTATCTATCCCAGTCCGCCCTTGCCTGTTCGCAATGATCCTAGCCTTCTTCATTCTCAATGGTGTGGTAAAGACTTGCTCAACCTTGGTGGCCATAGGAGGAGGAGGGGGAGGAGGGGGAGCACGTTGTTCTACAAAGCCAAAGACTTGGCGAGCAAAGGAAGCTCCATGGTAGGCGGTGTCATCTTGCAAAGCTATTTGCGCCCAATAAGGATAATCCATTCTTCTTCAGAAATAGAAGTTTATCAGAGGTTTGTTGATGATGACGCTCTGCTGTGGAACTTCCTTGTCCAAAACAGAGCCATCTATTATAGGAATACTCTTGTCCCTGAGCCTGGTGGCCTTGAAGACGTTGTACAGGTTGTTCTCTTTACTCACAGCTAGCTGGAAGCTTGCCTGGTAAAGAGGTGTGGCAGAGATAGGGTCCTTGACCTCCAAAAGCCCACGGTCCTTTCTCCATCCTCCGATTGGGTAGAATGGATTGATGGTGAGCCTGGGGTAGATAAGCTCTCCAGTATCAGGGGCTGCATGATTGGCAGGCAACTTACAGTTGACGTTGATGGGCAAGTGAATCGCCTTCTCACCCCCAAGAACACCTCCATTGTAGAGACACAGGGAAGCGCCAGTGTAGATGTTATACCTCGCATAGACGTCACCATTGGTGGGGTCCAGCTCAAGGTTGCAGTGCGGGCCAAGCTCATCTGAGGTGCTTAGGCAAAGGTAAGACCTGTACACAGTGCAGTCCAGATATAGTGCCCCCCTCTCTTCTCCCACAGGAAACACGAGGGGATGCCAGTAAAGATGGTAGAAGGAATGCCCTGGGTCCATACAGAAAGGGTCATAGCGGGCTTGGAGCTCAGCCAAGGTGAGCACCTCTCCATGGAGGGTCCCAACAGAGTCCCCCTTCTTGTAGACTGGGACCCCTTGTCTTCCGATAGCGATCGCCTTGCCATCCACCACCACAATGCTCTTCCTTTTGAGGAGGCAATCAGGACAGAAAGGGTTCGTGTACATGGTAGTCTCTCCCCCACACTTGTATTGGCCTTCAATACACTTATGCTCCACCATAGGCCACGTAGACTTGGCTGGGAGAATCCTGCCTAAGAGAGACCCCATGTTGAACCTGTTTGTGTGGAAAGAATCTAAAAACTCCTGTTCCAAATCATAAGCTGATGCCTTCATGGTGTGGTGTTTATTCGCTTCATCAACAAGCAACAACTTGAAGGGCATGGTAGATGGGTCTGATGGAAAGCTCTTGCTTCTCGACGTCATACTTGACAAAGCAGTAGGGAATGCCGACCTCGAAATACCCTTTGAAGGGTTTCTGGGCAAACAGCAGGTGGAAGTTCTGGATGCGACAAGCCTTCATTGGAGTACCATTACGTAGAGCATGCTCCTGGTAGGCAGCGAAGAGGGGGACTCTCTCAGGGACCTGGCCATTGGTGTCTTCCACACGTACACTGCGGAAGGGGAGCTTTGCCTGGATGGTGAGGAAAGACCTGTCCACATTCATCTCATTCTCATCTTCCCCTTCAGGATTCTCATCAGCAGCGACCACATCCTCCTTGAAACAGGAGACCTTGATAGTGATGTCCCCTTCCTCCAGCTTCTCTTTGATATCGAGGCCAGGGCCTTCGCGAGAGCCCATCTTGAAGACAGGGACCACGGAGTCCAGGATGCTATCGACTATCCTCTCCATCTCCCTCTCAAGGTTCTTGATACCCTCACGTTGGATTGACTTGTCAGCCTCATCTCCCTGACTCGAATTGAGAACAACAAGGGTCATATCGTAGTTCTCTGCCTTGACCTGGGAAGGGTGCACAGCATGCCTGTTGGAGTAGAGGTCCACCAAAGAGTTAGCAGGCTGACCCCAGTCCTCTCCGGCCCCACCCCCTGCTCTGGCGATGACACCGCTGGTGCATTCAGTTTGCTTCCCAGTGCCATAGACTCCGAGGTTGAACTTGGGGACCCTAAGAGTGCCTAGGTCAAGCAAGGGGACAATGCATTGGAGGCCGCTGTTCCCGAACACGGAGGGGTTGCCACCGACAGCCAGGGAGCCAAGGAACTCGAGACCAGCATAGCGTTCCTTGATAAGCCTTGGCAAGTAAGACCCATTGTAGCCAGGGTACAACGTGTTCTCAGCAAAGACCCTGTGGAGGCGAGTCTCCAGCTTCCAGAACTCTGCCCCAGTCTCATCACTGAATGCCCTGACGAGTCTTCTGATGGAGACCTTGGAGAGGATCCTAGCCCCTGCGTTAACCACATTGGTAGCAAAGCCTTTGCTGTTCTGGGGAAGCCTTGCCCTCTCTGGGAAAATCCCACAGATACGGGGGTCTGCCTGCATCTCCTGCACCTTCTTCGCTGCACTAAGGTAGTAGGTATCATCGTAGGAAAGGGCCTCGCCTGCCTTGTGGGTTCCTAGCCAATCATAGCCTCCCTTCTTGCTCCTGACCTCCCTTTTAGGGTCGACGAAGCAATTGAGCTCATGAGTGGAGATGTAGTCGCTGGCAATGGGGACGGCAAGGACAACTGGGTAGGCCAGGTAGTCAACCAAGGAAGACTCTCCGTCAAAGAGATTCCTGCACAACTCCTTATCCACAGCATGGAGAACCTCTGCATGAGATGTGTTGCTGCTTCCACCACCACCAAGTCTCCTCTTGTAGTAGAGGTAGTGGGCAACGTCATCCACCAAGATCTCTTTCTCAGCAGCCAGGTCAGCCTTGATGCGCTGGAGATCGTTAAGGATTTTCCATCCCACAGTATCGGCCATGTTTGCATTGAAGAGGGTGTATTGTCCGCTAAGGCCATCATACTTGGCATCCTTGAGATCAGTCCTTTTCCCACTCCTGAGCTCCTGGTCATAGATGTCCACGATGACCACCATGGCCTGGAAGTCGAGGAAGAAGAGGTTCTTGGCCACACGCTGGCTGGTAATGACTTGCCTAAGGGTAGGATTGACATGGCGAAGGGGGTTCCTCATCTGGCCTTGCTGGGCCTCGGAGTACTCGTTGAGGGACCCTAGGCCTCCAAAGTTCCTAGGGGAGCTCCGGAGGGCCTCAAAGTACCTCTTGCTGGCGACGTGGTCATACTTCTCGAGGCCAAACTGGACAATCCCTTCCACAGCGAGTTTGAAGGCGAACGGAGCCAAAACCCCTTCAGAAGGGGCCCCATCCCCATCCCCCTTGATCGCTCGGAGGTTGAGGGTCTGGTAGTACTCCTTAGGAGTTCCGATATCAGTGCCATTGATGCCCAACACAGCGCTGGAGGACATATCATACTTGCGAAGCCAGAGCTGGCAAGTAGCACTGTTGGGCTTCGTCATGTCCTCGAGATCAACAAAGGCAGGGTCAATGAGGTTAGGCTGGCTCAAGGGGCCATTGACAAGCAGGGGGTTTTGGTCAGGAGCATCAAATGGGGCAGATGGGTAGTTCCACGTGTGCTCATAGCAATCAGCTTTCTTGTAGTTGGCAATCTTCTCTTCCAAAGATCCCAACGATAATGATTCCATCTCCTTGCTGCTGTTGCTCTGGTAAGGCTGGTGTCTTTCGACGACGGTCCTCAATTTTGCCTTCTTAATCCTTGTCTTCCTCACACACCCCGCCGCCGGGACCCGGGGTCTGGAGCCGGGGGGAATGGGGGTGGGGGAGCCCGGTGCCTCGGGGGCCTGGGGGGCGGGGGCGGGGCCGGGGGGAACGTCGGTATCCATCATGATGAAGGGGTTCTTGTTGTTGCGCGATGAAGACATTTGTTGTAATGGTGCAGCGAATGAGATGATTATTGCGAATGTTCGAGTATTTATACGTTGTATGAGGGAAATGGTTTCTTAAGGTTTCGATATCTTGATTTGTGAACTGACTTCACTAGTGTAGCAAATGCGAGCGAAAAGGGTTTACAACAAACCTTTCCCATTGACAAACGAACAGAAGGATGTGCTAAGAAAGGCCTATGATCATTTCCACGGTGGGGTCGGAAGGGATGCCCTTTTCCACTACATCCGTGACTTCCTACCCCAACACAAGATCACCCAAAGGCAGGTCAATGCCTGGCTTAAGCTAGATGAAGAACACCAGAGGTCGCTGCCACAGAGGGCAGGGTTGAAGGACAAGCACCTGATGCCTGTGATGCACTGCAAGCCCTTCGATAGCTTCCAGATAGACCTCATAGACTTCACCAACACCCCTGGCGAGCAAGGAAAAAAGTACATTATGATGATCGTAGATGAATACTCTAGGTACCTGTGGGCCTACCCCATCACAGAGAAGAGTACAAAGAAGACAGACATGGTTTTGGAGCATTTATTGACAAGTTTGGCAACGAATGGCTATCCCTACCCTAAGAGGGTCCAGACAGACTCCGGGGTAGAGTTCAAGGGGGACTTTGATGCTAGGCTTAGAGGGATGGGGATCTCTCACACCTTTGGGAAGCCTGGAGTTCCCCAGACCCAGGGGAAGGTGGAGAGGCTCAATGGGACCATCAAGAAGTCCCTCTTCAGGGCTCTTATGAGGGGTCATCTCGGGAAATCCTGGGTGAAAGTGTTGCCAGAGGTAGTAGACCAGTACAACGATGAGAAGATCCACTCTGCCCATGGGATGTCCCCGCGCAATGCATTGCTGCTAGAACGTGATGGATGTGAAGACCCTGACTTTAACCCAGGCTTCCGAAAGATGAAGAAGAAGTATGATAAGCAGCTGGCCAAGTTCAATAGCGCTATGCAGGCCCAGCATTCCAACATGGGACCCACACGTGGGGGAACCATTGCCCCTGAAAGGATAGTGACCCTGGGGTCTGACCTCAAGATAGGGGACAAGGTGAGGGTCGGGATCAACACTAGCACAAGGCAGACCAACAGGAAGAAGAATGCTCCCAAGTACACCTGGTCCAAGGAGATCTACACTATTGCGAATGTTGTGAGGAACTACAAGAAGCTCTGGGAAGTGCCCCAGTACAAGCTGGAGGGGGATGATTCCCCTAGGCAGTACCTTAGAGGGGAGCTCCAGCTAGTGTTTGAATACAATGACGTGTTTCGTTGAAGATGTATGTGTTGTTTATTACTCTCCATAGAAAAGGATATGCCAGATAGACCTGTAGCCATTCTTCTTGGCTTCCTGGCCTACCACAGGGATGGAAGTGTAGAGATCATCAGGCATTCCCATTTGTCTATCCATGGCAGACTGTGCAGCAGCAGCACGTTCTCTAGCTGCAATCCTCTCTGCAGCGATTGCTCTCTGCTGGGCTCTCTTGAGGGCATGCCTAGCTGCTGCCCCGGAGAGGTATTGCTGGGATTCGAGCAAGAGAGCTTTTCCTTCCAGGTTGCTTCTTGCCATTTCAGCGAGCTCGTGGTAGCCATCCTGTGCTCCTCCCCTAAAGTACTTCTCTGCATTCCTGATCCCCCTTCCGTAGACTTCTCCTACTGCATGGGTAAGCGATCTCCCTGTCTTTGCTGCCAACTCAGTGACCCCTTCCCCTACAGCGCGGGCTATGTTAGCAGAGTGGACTCCTGAGGGTAGGATCCTGCTGACCCCACGTGCCGCTGCCCTCCCTATGCTCCTGCTGGCTGAGCTAACTCCTAGGGCTGTCATCTGCCTCGCCACATGGCGGACTGTCTGGTGGACACTGGAGGCTGCTTCCCTAAGGATCCTGTTAGAATGGGTTGCTACACTAGTGTTCCTCCTCACAGTTTGGGCTGCCCTATTACCTGCTTGGCCACCAAGCAAGGGTTCTCTAAGGGAACCCCCTCCTCCTCCTCCTCTGGCAGACCTAGCAGCATTGACAGCCCTGGTTGCCCTGGCTGTAGCAGCTGATGTGGCTCCCCTGGCTGCACGTGCGGCTGCTACCCCTCTAACAGCCACCCTCCCTGCCGCTGCCAAGGCTGCCCCTTCTACGGGGGCTGTAGCAGCCATTCCTATTGCTGTGCCTATGACTCTACCAGTGAGCTGGCCAGCGTTTGCTATGCTGCGAGCTCTATCTCTATTAGATATGTTAACCATATGGTGTGAAATGGGGTTTATTTAGAAGGCTTAAGCTTTTTCAACCCCATGTAGATCTGTCTAGTGAGCTTGTACAGAGCAGTCCCTTTCTTCATGCAAACAAACTTCATGTCAGAGGAGTGGAGCTTCTTCATGGCGAGACTAGTAGCCTTTGCCCAGAGGTTAGGCTTCCTTTTGGGTTTGGAATCATTTCTATGTCTACGTCGTGTCATTTGTAATGTTTTGTTTATTCACTTGACCCTTATAGACAAGGTGTTGGCAAGCATTGCATGGTCCCACTTATTGAGTTCCCCATTGGTCCAGTCTACCACAAAGTTGGGAGCAAAGCTCTCTGCCTCCGATGCATAGATGATAGGGTAGCCCGGGATCATGGTCTTCAGGGTATCCACAGCCCTCTTGCAGTTCTTCACATTCTGATCTACTGCTGCACGTAGTTCCCTTTTGGACATGCTAGAGGCACTGTTGGGGTTCCTTACTGAGATGGGAGGGATCACTAGGAGTTGCTTGTATGTGGTGGCCAGGGTAGCTCCTAGGTAAGTGCTTAAGGGATCCCTTAGCTGGGCTATCCAGTCTATTGTCTGGACTGCACCTGGAGAGGACTGGTTGGTGAACTTGATCCTCCAGTTAGTGGTAGTAGTCTCTGACCCTAGATCGTAGATAAAGGCTTGCTGGAGAGACTCTTGATAGATAGCCCCTTGATGAGGAGCCCAAGGCACGTAGTATGTCGCTGAGCCTGCTGTGTAAGTAGACCCTGAGTTGGAGCTAAACTCCACCTTCCATATGTCTGTTCTCTCTGTCAGGCCTGTGGAGACCACAGAGAATCCGAAAACAATATAACGTACACTTTGGGCTAGGGGGATGCCAAAGATAGTACCCCCTGTCCCATTGGACCTAACCCCGTAGCCCCAGTCAACTCCGTTGTAGGAGGTTGCTCCAGACCATGAGCCAGAGACAGGGTAACCTCTCACATTGTTGAAAGTGGCTGTGACAAACTGTTGTTGCGACAAGGGCATACTAGCCATCAACAGAAGGTAGAGCCAGTGTCTGAAGCCTTGCTCAGGGTAGTTGTACTGGAGGTTGTACCCTCCCGCTGTGAACAGCTCTTCATCCGCTCCGATGAGCAATATGGTTGGTCTGGAGTTCGAGTTCAAAAGGGCATTGCTATAGCCAGGGGCATTCAACATAAAGGGACCCCTGTTGAAGATCACGTGCTGGATAGTGTTGTGACCTGTGTACACAGCTGGAGCACTTCCTGGCTGGGGAGTGGCTAGACCGTATAGCTTTGTGAACCAGGCATCTGCTAGGGTGTTGGAGGCATAGGATGCTGTGTAGTCTCCTAGGATAACCCATTGTGTGGTGCCTGCAGAGCCTAGCTTAGTGATGGCTTTAGAAGCAGCGATCGCAGCATCTGTATAGGCTTGTGATGATAATGCTGATGTATCTACGTATCCCTTTGTGGCAGCCTGATAGGTTGTTAGCGGATAAGAAGATGAAGGGAGGGTGAGACCTGTTGATAAGATGTCACCCCGTACTTCTGATATGGGGTTGTAGGCAGACATGTTGAGCTTGAGGGCTAGCGCATCATCTGCATACTTCTTAGTTGCTGCATGATAGTTGCTAGAGGGGTAGCCTGATGAAGGGAGGGTGATGCCTACTGACGTAATGTTTGCTTGGACTTGTGATATGGGAAGGTAGGCTGAGGAATCGAGCTTGAGGGCTAGGCCATCATCTACATACTTCTTAGTAGCAGCCTGGTAGTCCGTGAGGGGGTAGCTGGAGGAGGGGAGGGTGACACCAGAGTTGCTTGCATTGAGTAAACCATTGATTCTAATCTCATCGGCTTCCAGGATGTAGAGAGAGGAGGTGGCGGGAGCTAGGGATTTGTCTAGCCAAACTAGGTATGTGTTGGCACGTATACTCGGTCCTACGTTTACTCCTGAAGTTGTTCCTATGATATGGTGTGCCATAGTATCATGTGACCCTGATGACCCTATTCTGAGGAGTATCTGGGTATAGTCGGGGACTTCTGGCTCATAAGTGGTATCATTCAACAGCAGGTACGGCATTCGATAGCTGGGTCCTAGTATCCTCATGAACCTGAAGATATTTGTGTCAATGAATTTACCATCGACGTAGGCCTTGGTGGCAGCATTGCCAGGATTCACGAACTCCTCTAGCTTTCTCTTCAGACTTTTCGGAGTAACAAACTCCTCATCTTGTTCCCCTTCATCTACTTCAGCATAAGTGGCTTTGAAGTATGGTACCAGACCCCTTGCTATTAGGCTGTCTGGCCGGGAACTGCGCATATGATGTGGTTTATCTGTAGATTGCTTTAGGGGAATGATATAAATGTCATTAAGTACCCAAGGCAGGGTCATCGATGTGATGCCCAATGCAGAGCTGTGCTCTGAGTGTGGACACTACGCTGCAGATTGCAGGTGCAGGAAGAAGAGAGAGACTGGATGGAATCCTATCTTTGGCAATGGACATTTCACGTGGGTGTTTACAGCCAAAAGGCTTAGCGGAAAGACTACCCTTCTCATGAAGCTCATCAAAGAAGACCTGGTGACCTATGGAAGGACCCAGAGTGGTAAGAGGATCCCTGTGCACAAGGATAGGCAGTTCTTTCAAAGGAAGATCTTCATCTCTCCTACTGCTTTGTTGGATGATACTGTGGAACGTGAGCTCTTTGATGAGGTCTACTCTACAGGAGGGGATGTGAATGCTGTCATCCAGAGACTGGAGGCTGGGGGTGAAGACAACCCACATACTTTGCTTGTGGTGGATGATATCATCGGGTTGATCAACATCTATGGAGATTCGGCTATCAACCGGTTTGCTACTAGGAATAGACACTTTCACGTCAGTTTGATTCTTTCTTGCCAGGTGTATCTGGGCACTATTTCCCCAGTGGTGAGGGTAAACACTTCCCACAGGATTTTCTTCAAGGTTGTCAACCTGAAGGAGAGGGAGAAGATTGAGAAGGAAGTCTATGCTTTTGAGAAGTACTACTCAATGATAGACTGGAAGATCAAGTTCAACTTCATGTACATTGTTGAGCTGGAG
>Ga0194129_10004998_pt1 | contig 17214 bp, 19 predicted proteins | sample TA2KigCa35mmetaG_FD_150862 | JGI IMG/M metagenome (GOLD analysis project Ga0194129, IMG submission 150862) | Freshwater microbial communities from Lake Tanganyika, Tanzania - TA2015038 Kigoma Deep Cast 35m | ecosystem: Environmental > Aquatic > Freshwater > Lake | place: Tanzania: Lake...
CGCGCCGCCCTTGGAGGCAGGAAGGTGCTCTGACAACGCTTGCAAGTTTTGGCCGTTTTGACCCTTGTGAGACACCACATATAGTGTCGCGTTATGCTGGACAACCGCCTGCCAAGCATGGCGCTCAGAGCACCTCACTCTGGCCTGAGGCTTGGGTCAACCAGCTGCCTGAGCCAGCGGCCCCAGGGCCTATTAGAAGTCACCTGAGTGCGTCTCCGGCGCCTTTGCTTGCCGCCAACCGAGCAGCCTGAGCAGGCCCCTGATGTCATTAGCCAGGGCAGCGATGCCCTCGGTGATCGACCAGATCCCATCCAGGCGCAGGGCATTGATCGCCAGGCTGCGCAGCGTGGCCAGGATCTGGACGCCGTTGGTCTCCCGATACCGGTGGGCGTCCTCACGCAGCGGCACATCCCGCACCCAGTGCCAGCTGTTCTCAATCGACCAGCGCTGCCGGATGGCTCTGAGCATGGCCTTGGATCCAGTGCGCAAACTCGAGACGTAGTAACGGGTCTCGTCATGCGGCTTGCCCTCGCGGGTGCCATGACTGCGCACGGCGATGATCGTCGCGCTGCCGGGCCACTGGTCCATCACCCACTCCGGTGCCGGCATCGCCCGCAAGTCCCAGGTGATGTCGCGGCCCCGTTTGATTTCCCGCCTGCTGGTTTGCCAGGGGATCCTGCGGCCGTAGGTGAGCCAGTCTCTGATCAGGCGAAATCCCTTGCGGCGGCCGTGTTTGACGGCAATCAGGAAGTCGGCGCTGCGCTGGGCGAGGTAGAGGAAAAAGGGCGGTTCGCATGCAGCGCGTCGGCCTGCACCAGCACACCCTCGAGCTCGACTGCCTCCAGCAGCTGGCGCGGGGCCTGGATCTCGCCATTGGTGTCGGTGGCGTAGGTGGTCTGGGCAATCGCCACGCCCAGGCTCTGGGAGTAGAGGCTCACCTGAGCGATGAATGTCGCGGCGCCAGAGTCGGTTTGGGCGATCGAACCCCGCAGCGTCTTGCCATCACACACCAGGGTGCCCGTCTCCTCAGTCATACCCGGCTGGGCCGACATCCAGTCGCGCAGCAGGGTTTCAAAACCGGGCACGTCCAGCTGGGCCAGCAGCAGGCGGAACGTCGAGTCCGATGGCGACTTGCCGAAATCAGTGCCCAGGAGCGCGTTGAGCGTTTGGCGGTGCCGCTTGGCAAAACGCTCCATCCCCACCAGCGAACCCTGGCCGCTCAGGATCGAGAGGATGGCCACCAGCAGCATCCACCACTGGGGAAAGCGAATGCAGCGGCGCATCCGGCAATCGGGCAGCGCCTTGAGAAAGCTGATCAGATCGCTTGCAGCAGCAGGCGTGGCGGCGGGCTGGGTGGCCAAGGAGAAAGTTCGGATCCCCGCGCACAACACCGTAGGCGCAACGCCTCAGCCAGTGTACTGGGACAGACTTCTAATAGGCCCTGCCAGCGGCTTCCAGGCCAGCCGCTTTGTGGCGGTGCTGGAGTCTGCGGAAACACTGGTTGTGCCGATGATCAGCTTGCTTGAAGTACTCAAGTGGGTGTTGCGAGAGCACAGCGAGGCCCAGGCCTCCAAGCCGGTAACTGCCAGCTACGTTGACGGTGGCTGCCTGAACGGCAGCGGAGACGTCATCTTTCCCGGCAGTTACCGCTGCGGGTCACTGAATGACCTGGTGAGAAAACACACTTAGTAAGAGGGTGTTTCAAAGGCACTCCTCTGGACCCACAAGCGAAGCCCAGGCGCAGCCAGAGCTTTTCGACACCCGTCTTATTGGTCTAGAATGGTGAAATTCGTTAACCCTTAGCCATGCGCGCCAAGTTGTTTCGCAACGGCCGCAGCCAGTCCGTGCGGCTGCCGGCCAGGTGCCGGTTTGAGGGCACAGAGGTCGAAGTCGAGAGAGATCCGCAAACCGAAGTCGTCAGCCTGCGTCCACTGCGCTCCAGTCCTTTGAATTGGTTGCGGCGCCGGGCTGACTGCTCGACCGTGATCCACAGGCGGCTGGTGGCTTCGCCCCATTGACGGAGATCGATGACACGGACGAACCTGCTTAGGAGCGTGACTGGCCATGAATCAATACTTCATGCTTGACACCAACGCCGTGCGCGCGCTGCTGGAGCGCCGCTCACTCCAGCTTGATCAATGTTCGCAGAAGAGATGCAGCCTTTCGGCCGTTGTAGCAACTGAGATTCGCTTTGGTTTGGCGCGCCGCAGGCTGCCTGAGCCCCGAGCGGCGCTGGTGAGCGATTTGCTGGATGTACTCCCCGTTGAGGCTTTCGATGCGCAGGTGTCAAAGACCAATGGCCCATTGCGGGCAGAGCTGCAGCGGCTGGGCATCACCCAAACGGCGATGGACCTGTTGATCGCCGTCCATGCGTTGGCTCTCAGGCGCACCTTGGTGAGTCACGATCAAGTCTTCGCTAACGTGCCGGGTTTGCAATGTTGCATGCCGGGCTGAATTCTGGGCCTTGGAGGTGGAGCAGGATTGGGGTTCGTGATCGCTGGGCGATCAAGAACCAGTGGCACTGGCCCCGAGACACCCAGCTCGGCGAGGACGCCCATCAGTACGTCAATCGCAACGCGGTGCAGGTGCTGGCGCTGCTGCGGACCCTTGCGCTCAATCTGCTGCGCTGCAACGGATTCATTCGACCAAGGCTGGGTTGATGGCCGTAGCCCATGACATAAGCCGAATGCTCTTTTGGGTCGGCATCAACCCCTAAGCTTGTTTTGCACATGTGGCTTCTTTCCTGGTTGGCCAACAAGAATCAATTTAAGAAAAGTTGTGGCCATGCGATTCTAATATCTACCATAAAAATAGTATTCGTTCCTTTGAGTAATCGCACACTCCATAGAGTACTTAAAAACGTTGGCTGGCTTACTGCCGATCGATTAATACGTATACTTTCTGGTGTGTTTATCGAAGCCTGGGTAACTCGCTACTTAGGGCCAAGTAATATTGGAAAGTTAACATTTAGTAATTCGCTTGCCGGAGTATTTTCTGTCATTGCATCACTCGGCCTTGATGGTATTGTCGTCCGAGATCTTGTTCAAAAGCAATCGAGCAAGCAGGAAATTCTTGGGACAGCATGTTTGCTTCAGTTTTTAGCTGGAATACTATCTTACGCTGCCTTAAATTTATCAGTTTTTGCTTTGAGGCCTGGAGATTTTACTCTGCAAATACTAGCTGCTATCGTTGGCACCAAGGTGCTGTTTACATCTGCAAGCTTTTCTAAAAATTGGTTTCAACATAAATTAGAGTCTAAACTAATTGTTTGGCCAGAAAACCTGGCATTTATTTTATTTGCTGGCGTCAAAGTAATTCTCATTAAGGAACAAGCATCTGTAAATTTATTTGCGCTTGCAATCGCCGGAGAGAGCCTCACTTCAGCTGTTTTTATGCTTACAATTTTTGATCGATTTGGGATAAAATTAAAAGCATTAGAATTTAAATTAGATGTAGGCAAAAAACTTCTCTCAAGAAGCTGGCCACTTTTGCTCTCTTCCGCACTTGTCATACTTCATATGAATATAGATAATATAATGCTAATGAAGTATGCAGGTGCTGAGCAAACGGGAATATATGCTCCTGCATACAATTTAATGGCTATTTTCTTTTTTATTCCCGTTGCGATTGTCACTTCTATTGGTCCGCTTCTTGATGAAAGAAAGAAAACAGACCCAGGTCGATTAGCAGTGATTATCTATAAATTTTCACTTCCTTTAATAGCCATTACATTTGTAATATCTGCGTTTTTGTTTTTGTTTGCTGATGATATTGTTGTTCTTGTATATGGGCAGTCCTTTACTGAATCTGCAAGCAGTCTGAGAATCATGTGTTGGAGCCTTGTATTTGTTTCAATAGTTTCATTGCGTACAAAATTGCTAACCACAATCGACAAATTATTTGCTATTCCCGTCATGTCTTTGATTGGTCTTGTCATAAATGTCACGTTGCTTTATCTATTAATTCCACCCCTCGGCTCTGTTGGGGCAGCAATTGCGTGTACGATGTCTTGGGTGGCTAATTTTTCAGCATACTTTATCTTGCCAGCTGACTTTACACATCGCCAAGGCTCTAAACAAATTCTATGACCCCAATTAAAAAAATTCCAATTTCTAGGCTAAAAACGGGGATAAATACGTTTATCACAGATGAAGGTATTTTGAGAATTGCTTCTAATGATTTCGAGAATGAATATAAAATCTTACTTCAATCTGGACTTTTGCAGCGTCTTAATGAGGAAGGCTTAATGCCTAATATGCTGATTGATTTTCAGAGTGAATCTTCGCCGCTAACCATCCAGGAACAGATTGATCCAGCCATATTTCCGTATGAATGGTCACCAGAAATGTTGCGTAGTGCAGCATTATGTGTGCTCAAGGTTAATCAGATTGCAAATCAATATGGGTATGAACTTGTCGATGCACACCCCTACAATGTTGTCTTTAAGTACTCGCAGTCACTTTGGGTAGACGTAGGTAGTTTCAAGCCTGCATCACAAATAAAAGTCTGGAACGCCGAAAAAGAATTTATGGAGTGCTATGTAGATTCTTTGAAGATTGCAGAACGCGGTTTACTAAGTATTTTTCAACATCTTTTTTTGCTGAGCGGAAACTCCTTTAATGGCGAGCAATATACTATTTCACGCAGCAGCTTGCAGGCATTAAATACAAAATATTTGCTAAGAATTCGACAGTATTGGTATATATTAAAACGATTTAGGGCAGGCACTCTCGATCAATCACAACTTAATAAGTTATATCGCAAGGCTAGTAAAACCCTGTTGTTTGTATTGTCGAGGCTCTTTTTCCCGCATCCTCCTTCAACCAATTATGCGTATATTACGCGCAAAATAAAACGGATGAGATTCTCATATAATACAACCTGGGGCAGCTACCACGAAAAAGCTCACCTCTACGATGATAACAATCAGCCGCTTCTTTCCGACCGACTTTCGTATATTTTTGATTTAGCAATAAGTCTAAAGCCTTCATCCGTATTAGAGCTGGCAGGCAATCAAGGAATTTTGTCGCGAGCTATAGCAAGAAATCCCGGTATAAAACGAACTATATGCAGTGATTATGACCACAAAGCGATTGATTCATTGTTTTTGAACATTCAAAATACTCGCGAAAAGCTATACGTCTCTAGATTCAACTTTATGATAAGTGAAATTGATTTATTGGGCTCGAGACGTCCACTACGAATGACTTCCGATCTGGTAATTGCGTTGGCGGTTGTTCATCATTTGTCTCTTTCTCAAGGCTTTTCTTTTCAGGCCATTATTGAGCAAATCTCGTTATTTTCAAGAAAATATATTATTGTCGAATTTATGCCAAAGGGTTTATGGAATGGCATTTTTGCCCCCCCGTTACCAGCTTGGTACAGCGAAGATGAATTTGTTGCTTGTTTGCGATTAAGTCATAACATTTTAATCCGACATCAACTTGAATCCAATAGGGTTGTATTTTTGCTCGAGAAAAACAAAAGCAGCTTATAAGCTATACATGATTTTCTTTTAAAGGTTTACCTGCTCACCTATGTTTGCTTCAATTGAATTCAATCGCATATATTGAGTTTGCACTTGTCCTGGTTTTTGATCCAAAATTCGCTAGCGATGTAGCGTCGCATTAGTGCTTTGCTGATTCTTTTACTAGACAGTTCAATAACCTGTGCTTTAGTGATTTGATATAGCGTTGGTTTAGCTTTGAAAGATATCGAAATGGAAGTTTTTGGTTGATATTGAGCTCTTTGTTGATTCTACTCAATTCTACCTGTCCTTGAATGATTGCTGACCAACTGTCCGTCAGGCCTCCCTTTGCCATGCCGACAATGATCTGTTGTGTAGCATAAACTAATTTTAAATTGTCGCAATTTAGAAGAATATTTTGCATCAGTTTATAGTCAGATGAATATCTATAAGAGGTATCAAAAGATGTTCTGCGGTAGGTGCTCGTTCGGCAGATAAAACCTGGATGTGGGTAGTGATGACCAGTTCTCAAGAGTTTATGCCAGCGCATTAAATCAGATGGCAGTGGGGTTACTTCCCATTTTGAAATGACATTATTGTTTGGGCGTTTAAAGTAAGCTATTGAACCCAGTATAATCTCGATATTATTATTTGAGGCTGCGCAAATTATCTTTGCGTACAATTCCGCATTCCAGATTATGTCGTCAGCATTAAGGATGTGGGTATATGTTCCTGTTGCACGCGCTAGGCCTGCATTCATTGCTTGATAAGGTCCACCTTTAACGTTGGGCACCAGCATGCACGATCCAAGCCTTTTTTTGTGGATATTGATCAGTTCTAAGGTTCCATCTGTGGATCCACCATCAATAATAATATGCTCAATATCGGCTTTATTTTTTCTAAGCAGTTTATCAAGCTTGAGAATGCTATTTAGGTTTTCGGTGATTGTTTCGGCTGCGTTCAGGCATGGAGTAATGAGTGAGAGTAGTGGTTGCTTGTGTCCGACTGTATTTTCAGTTGCGACCATGTCGTTGATTGCTTTTCGTTTGATCCTTATTTTACCTTTCTGTGGTCAAGCACTAACTCCTTTCGCGTTTGGCTGACAATCAAAAACTGATAGGATGATTCCAGCTTCGCACGGACTGAGATCTTGATCAGAGTATTGGGCAATTTAGATGCTGAGTATTTCGATCTTATATGAAGACATCTTTGATTATTCGCCGCTTGTTTAGGCGGCCGACTTGTGTTGTCGATCCAAGTGCCAGACTGCTTCGTAGTGCAAGGATTGTTAATGCAGGCGATTGCAGCGAATTAATTCGAATCGGCGCCAATTCAATTGTGCGGGGTGAATTGCTTGTGTTTGCACACGGTGGGTCGATTCAGATTGGCGATTGGTGTTACATCGGTGAAGGTACGCGCATCTGGTCGGGAAGTCATGTGCATGTGGGGGATCGCGTGATGATTGCTCACAATGTTAACATTTTTGATAGCCTCACCCATCCACTTGATCCTGAACAGCGTCATCTGCATTTTCGGACCATTTTGACGACAGGCCATCCACGCGACATTCAGCTCGATGATCGACCTATTGTCATTGGTGATGATGCGTGGATCGGAGCGGGTGCCATTGTTTTGCGAGGTGTCACCATCGGCAGAGGCGCTGTGTTAGGCGCTGGGGCTGTGCTGACCCATGATTTGCCGCCGATGTGCGTTGCAGCGGGTAATCCAGCACGTGTGATACGAGACCTTGATCCAGCATCACGATCTTTGGACATGCAATCTTCTGCAACAGGTGTTGAGTAAAGGAGTTGGCTGATGCGTCATCAATGGTTCTCGAAACTTCTTCGTCACCTCCTTGATCTACTGCGACTCGGACGTCGTTTAGATGATATTGCTATCAACCAGGGACGCATCCTTTCCGAGCTTCATCGAAACAGACTTGGCGAGCCAATCACTGCGTATGAGTTTAAAATATTTTCTCAATGGGGAGAAGATGGCGTCATTCAGTATCTCACCCAGAATCTATTCATAGCCAATCGTACATTTATCGAGTTCGGTGTCGAGGATTTCGCTGAATCGAACTGTCGATTTCTTCTTCAAAAAGATAACTGGCGAGGTTTTGTCATCGATGGCTCACCTCGTTATGTTAAGCGGATAAAAGACTCTTATTTTTATTGGCAGACGCAACTCCAGGCCACCTGTGCTTTTGTCACGCGTGAAAACGTTGGAGATTTGCTTGCCATGAGTCGATTTGACAAGGAGCTTGGTATTCTTTCCGTGGATATTGATGGCGTTGATTACCATGTTTTAGAGGCCTTGTCTGGCTGGAGGCCCAGCATTATTATCGTTGAATATAACGATGTCTTTGGCTGGGAGCTCCCTGTTACTGTGCCCTATGATCCTGCCTTCGTGCGAGCTGAGAAGCACACATCAAACCAATATTGGGGTGCTAATTTGCCTGCATTTGAATGGTTATTGAAGCCTAGAGGTTATTCGTTGGTTGGTACAAATTCTATTGGCAGTAATGCTTTTTTTGTTCAAACTGAGCTATTGAACGATCGTGTCAAAGAGGTTGCAATCAAGCAATGCATGCGTCAAGCTATTTTTCGTGACAGTCGAGATAGCAGGGGACGTCTTACTTTTCTAAGCGGCTCCGAGAGGGCTTCTGCAATTCTTGATTTGCCTGTAGTCGATGTTGCGACTGGCAACGAACTGCGTGTTGCTGATCTCCATGGTTGAAATGTACGGTTCATGGGAGGAAGCGGTACGTTGGCTTCGCGATCAAGCTGATTGTCAGGATTTGGTCCGAGCTGCGTATTTCGATGATCCTCTCTCCGAAGCAGCAGATCGTTACTGGCATAGTTCCGAATGGCAGGCTATCAGGCCATTTCTTGGATCCTCACGGGATCAGGCCTTGGATGTGGGTGCTGGTCGTGGGATAGCAAGTTATGCCCTGGCTCGCGAGGGTTTCACCAGCGTGACGGCGCTTGAACCGGATGGCAGCGAACTGGTTGGTGCTGGAGCCATCCGCTCACTGGTAGACCAATCTCAACTACCGATCAAGATCTGCCAAAATTTTTCTGAGACACTTCCATTTGATGATTGCAGCTTTGATTTGATTTTTGCTCGTGCCGTTCTCCACCATACTCGAGATTTGCAGCTCGCTTGTAAGGAGTTTCATCGCGTACTGAGACCCGGTGGACGCCTTCTTGCTTTGCGCGAACATGTTATTTCCCGTCCTGTTGACCTAGAGGTGTTTCTCAGCGTCCATCCATTGCATCGGCTCTATGGCGGTGAACATGCATACACATTGTCGTCTTATCAAGGAGCACTCAATTCTGTAGGTTTTACGAATTTGCGCAGCCTTGCGCCAATGGACAGCCCTATTAACTACGCCCCCCATACGTTGTCCAGTCTCCAATCTGAGATTGCTTCACGGATTGCTGTGCGATTGCCTGGTGCCTTCAGGGTCTTGAAAGCTTTGATCCCAGCTCTTTGGCCGGCGCTGCGACCTCTGCTGAGGCATGTCGATCACCGTCCGGGCCGCCTGTATTCCTTCATTGCTTTACGGTCTGCCTGATGGGAGTCGCTCTGGTTACTGGTGCCCATGGTTTTATCGGTCGTCACCTGTGTCGCGTCCTTCATGCATCAGGATTCACGGTACTTGGACTGGGACATGGCTTGTGGCCGCCTCGTGAGGCTGCTTTTTGGGGCGTCACGCATTGGATCAATGGCGAGATCACTGCTTCAAATTTGCGTTCATTGACCCTTGACTATGCCCCTCCGGATGCTGTCTTCCATTTGGCTGGTGGTTCTTCAGTGGCAACGGCGCTCGCCAATCCACGGGAAGATTTCTCGCGAACTGTTGCGACAACGGTCGAATTACTCGAATGGATGCGGCTTGAGGCTTCTCAAGCACGTCTGATTGCTGTTTCGAGTGCTGCTGTTTATGGTGCCGATCATGCTGATTTGATCTCAGAACAAGCTCTTGTCAATCCCTATTCATCTTATGGCTATCATAAATATCTGATGGAACTGTTGTGCCGCTCGTATGGAAAAAATCATGGCATCCCTTGCGTGATTTCCCGGCTCTTTTCTGTATATGGTTCTGGGCTTCGTAAGCAGCTCTTATGGGACCTGTGCAGCAAACTGGATGTGGGTATTTCGCCATTGCTCTTGGGTGGAACGGGAGATGAATGTCGGGACTGGATCGAAGTTGCTGATGTTGTCAATGCACTGCTTGCGCTGCAGCCGTTAGCCTCGCCCGAGATGCCCATCTTCAACGTCGGTACCGGTATCGGTACGACTGTTCGTGAGATCGCAGCTCTTGTCATCAACGCATGGCACGGCTCAACTGAGCATGAAGCCGTGGCCTTTACGGGAGATTCGCGGCCTGGTGACCCTTTCAGTCTGCAGGCTGATGCCACCAAACTCGCTTCCATTGGTTTTCAACAGCAGGTTTCGGTGAAGGACGGTGTGAAGTCCTATGTTCAATGGTTCAAGAGTCACGACAGGGGTATTGCGTGATCAGAATCGCGTTCACATTGATTGGAGGTGGTTTTGGAACTGGTGGCTACAATTATCTTCTTAATTTAGTCCGTTTGCTCTGCGAATTTGAGAGCGAGCGTGTGCAGCCTGTCTTGTTGTTTGGCTCTGACCTGTCTCATTCCGAGTTAGAGCCTTTTGCCGCAATCGAAGGTGCGGTGGTTGTGCAGTCTACTGTGATGAATCGTGGCCGAAAGGCGTCATTACTCATTCGTGCGTTGCTTTTTGGTCGGGATCCGTCATTTGAGCAATTGTTGAATGATCAACGCATTGACCTGATTTTTGAATCAGCTCACTATTTCGGCTGGCGTGTTGGTCGGCCAGTGGTTGCATGGATCCCCGATTTCCAGCATCGACGGCTGCGTTCCATGTTTGCTTGGCGCAGTTACTGGAAGCGGGAGCTTGGCTTTCATGTTCAGTTATCCAGTGGTCGCCTCATCATGCTGAGCAGCAATGACGCGAGGCGTGATTGCGAGCTTTTTTATCCGACTTCTAAAGGCAGAGTCAATGTTGTTCATTTTGCCGTTCCCTCTGGCGATGTACCCACGCTGGCCGAGTCACGTCGTGTTGCCGATTCCTATGGTCTGCCGCATGACTTTGTGTTTATGCCTAATCAGTTCTGGAGACATAAAAACCATGATCTTGTCCTTGATTCTTTGGCTCAATTAAGGGCGATGGGACGCGCTCTAGTTGTTGTTTCAACTGGAAAGTTAGATGATGAACAGAATTCCGCCCATGTCGAGAGATTGATGAAGCGTAGGCATTTGATGGAGCTTGAGGGTCGGCTTCGGGTTCTTGGCTTGATACCTTTTGCGCACGTTAGAGCTTTGCTGCGCGCATCGATGGCGCTTCTCAATCCCTCATTGTTTGAGGGCTGGAGTACCCCCGTTGAGGAGGCGCGAGCACTGGGTGTGCCGATGGTGTTGTCTGATCTTGCTGTGCACTACGAACAGGTTGGAGATCATGCCATCTATTTTGATCGGTTTTCTGCAGCATCTTTGACCGAGGCACTCGCTGGGCTGTCTGCGATCTCCGATGATGAGCGTGAATATCGATTGATTTCGGCTCAGGTTGATGTGCAGAGGCGTGTCAAGGCTTTTGCGTCTGACTTCGCCAGGCTTGCCTCTGATGCCGTTGGTAAGCAATCGTTTCGCTGACTGCCCGAATCAGCATGCTTTAGATCCTGGGTTCACGGGGCCAATCTTTCGCTCAATGAATTGCTTCAGGGCGTTCTGCTTGCGTTGGTGCAATGATTCGGGTGGGTTGATATTGTTACTGCTAATTGTTAAACAGGTGGTGAGCAATAGCCACCCCAGCATGTTGTTGCGGCTGTCAAAGCTTGGAATGTCGTAAGTGTTGAGCCAGATGGCAACCGCTGCGCTGATCGCGAGTGCCCTATCGCACATGAAATGCGCTCTCGTCCATCCCTTTTGAACAGCCCACAGCACGATCCCAACCATCAGCATGGCCGCCGGAAGGCCGTGCTGAATGCTGAGTTGAAATGCCACATTGTGTGTGTGTGTCAGAAGTGCTGGTGGTGTAACCGGTTGCAACCCGACCAGAGGTTCAGACATGCCCAGCAATGGATGGGCGTGAATAAAATCCAAAGCCTGAGAAAACAGTTGGTCGCGATAAGGTTGGCGCCCTGCCGCAATGGCATCGGCAGCTGATTTTCCTGTTCCTTGAAGCATTGCTCCAAGTTTGTGTGCCAGGCCACCGCTCAACCGTCGTGCCAGCAGGCCAATTGGATTGTGGTCTGGCAGTGTCAGGTCTACTGCTACGAGCATTGTTTGAATTGAAACCAGCGTGACAACGGGTTTCCAGAACTGGCGCCAGGCCAAAACAAGAACACTGGCCGTGGTGCCTACCAGCGCTGTGCGACTGCCACTCACAACCACAGCTAAAGCCAGTACAGTCAGAAGTCCCCAAGCCCAGCCCCTCTGAGCCTCAGGGCGTAGCGCTCGCGCCGCCGTGATCGGCACGACCATGGCATACCAGGCCGCGGTGAAATTCGGGTTTGGAAAGACTCCGGCGCCGTACTTGGCAAAACTTGTAGGTAGGTCCCAGTTCAGGAGCCCGCCTAAAGCGCTCCAAGGCCCCGAAAACAGAAGCATCGCCTGAAGCAGACCGATTGTCAGCGCTGGCACCGTGGCAATTTGTATCAGGGTGGCAAAGCGCTCTCTGCTGTTGACGGTAGCCAGATAGGGCTGAGCCGCCAGCAACAGCCAGAAAAAGGGCAGCCAGTTGAACAGTCGGAGTTTGCTCTCAAGGCTTTCTGGGGTCGCGATTGACGTCACGACCATCCAAATCGACAATACCACCAGCCACCGTGTAAGAGTTCGGCTTAATGGCCGGGGCTGCCCCTCGGGGCGCCACCAACTGATTGCTCCCAGTATTCCAAGACCGGCCAATAAAGCACTGGTGGGAAGGAACACCAGTCCGATTTGAAATGACCGCCATCCAGCAGCGCTGCACGCATCAGGTTTGTTGTGATCCAGCCAATGGATGGAGCGACGCAAGAGTTGCCTCATCACGATTTCTGTTTCGGTTCTGAGCCTGAGCCGCGCAGGACCAGCCGGATTGTTTTGATCAGGATGAACAGATCCAGCAGCAGATTGGTGTTGCGCAGGTAGTAGATGTCGTAGCTCAATTTCATGCGGCTGTCGGCAATGCTTGCGCCATAGGGAAAGCACACCTGAGCCCAGCCGCTGAGGCCGGGTCGGGCCAGGTAGCGAAGCCGGTAGTTGGGGATCTGACGCACCAGTTCGGCGTCGATTTCGGGGCGCTCGGGCCGCGGGCCGATCAGGCTCATGTCACCTTTGAGCACGTTGAACAGCTGCGGCAGTTCATCAATGCGCAGTTTGCGCAGCCATTGGCCGGTGCGGGTGATGCGGGGGTCGTTGCGCTGGGCCCATTGGGCCTGATCGGTTTCGGCATCCACCTGCATCGTGCGCAGTTTGATGATGCGAATTGTGGTGTCGTAAATGCCGCTGCGCTCCTGGGTGTAAAACACCGGTCCCCGGTCCTCTAGCCAGATCAGCAGCGCGCTGATCAGCACCAGAGGGGCCGTCAGCAGCACCAGCAGGGCTCCCACCCCCAGGTCGCCGATGCGCTTGATGCGCCAGGTGAGGCTGCCCGGGTGCAGTTCAAAGCCCTCGGCCTGCAGCCACCATTCCGGTGACACCAGTTCTGGTGGCACCCGCTGCAGATAGGTTTCGCACCAGCTGATCAGGCTGCTGACGCGCAGGCCCGTGGCGCGGCTGTTGGCCAGATCATCGATCACATCGGCTGACATGCCGTGCAGGTCGCCCACGGCCAGTCCGGCCCAGCGGCCGGGGCCGCTGCGTTGCAGCTCTTGGCTGAAGGCATGCACCTCTGGGGTGGGCACCAGCCGGATGGGGGTCTGCTGCATCAGGGGTTGCTCTTCCTGCTCAATCACGGCCAGATCGGCGGGGCTGCTGACCAGGATCCAGGGATCACGCCGGCGCCCCAACTGCGCCCGTACCCGTTGCTCACTGAGGCTGGAGGCCAGGCTCACCCCCAGAAACAGGGGGATCAGAAAGCCGCGAAAGGTGCGCGGGTCGCGGGTTTTCAGCCCCCAGCTGAACACCACCACGGCCAGCCCCAGCACCAGCACGGCCACCAGGGCCGTACGCACCAGCTCGAGTACCCGGTCGTTGCTGCGCCGTCGCCGATTCGAGTAGCGCCCGCTCAAGTACGACAGTCCCGTCCAGCTGCAGATCAGCAGCAGCCCGATCGGATCGAGGCCGGGAAGGCGCTGCAGCCGCAGGATCGAGGTCAGGTTGTAGAAGGCCCCCATCCAGAACGCATCCAGCACCGACAGCGCAAACAGGGTCGAGCGTTCCTGAAACCAGGGCGTGCGCAGGGCCATCGCCGTTCTTAGGTGCCGTAGCCCAGGGGGTTTTGCTGCTGCCAGCGCCACGCGTCGCGGCAGATGGTGGCCAGGTCGCGGCGGGTGCTCCAGCCGAGACGCTGCTGGGCTCCGCTGGGATCCGCCACCGACACGGCCGAATCGCCAGGCCGTCTGCCGCACACCGCATAGGGAATCTGCACCCCATTGGTGCGCTCGAATGCCTGCACCATTTGCAACACCGAGTGCCCCTGGCCGCTGCCCAGGTTGAGCGTGAGCACCTGGGGCCCTTCGGACAGCAGCGTCCTGAGGGCGGCGCTGTGGCCCTCGGCCAGGTCCATCACATGGATGTAGTCGCGCACGCCGGTGCCATCGGCGGTGGGCCAGTCGCTGCCGTAGATCTGCAGCTGCTGCAGCTGTCCACTGGCGACCTGGCAGATCAGGGGCAGCAGGTTGGTGGGGATTCCGTCGGGGTCTTCGCCGATCATGCCGCTCTCGTGGGCCCCTACCGGGTTGAAATAGCGCAGGCAGGCGATGCGCCAGCCGGGCTCATGGGGGCCAGCGCTGGCGGCCAGATCCTGCAGCATCTGCTCCACAGCAGCCTTGGTCTGCCCATAGGGGTTGATCGGCCGAATCGGCTGGGCTTCGTCGATGGGCACTTGCTTGGCCATGCCATACACGGTGGCGCTGCTGCTGAACACGACTGTGCGGCAGTGGTTCTCTGCCATCACATCGAACAGCTGCCGGCTGCCGCCCACATTCACATCCCAGTAATCCAGGGGTTTGGCCACCGATTCAGCTACGGCCTTCAGCCCTGCAAAGTGCAGCACGGCATCGATCGGTGCGTCATCGAGGGCTTCAAAAGCGACCTGCAAGTCATGGGCGCGGCGAATGTCGCCTTCGATCAGACTCAAGCGTGTGCGGCGATTCGTCGTTTCCCGCCAGCGCCAGCAGCGGTTGCTGCCGCCCACAAGCCCGTGCCGCGGTTCACTCTGCAGCCCAGCCAGAGAGGCCACGGCCCGCAGGGCATCGACCGAGCCGTTGGAGAAGTCATCGACCACCACCAAGGTATGCCCCTGCTGCAGCAACGTGAGGCAGGCATGGCTGCCGATGTAGCCCGCCCCCCCGGTGATCAGCAGATTGGCCATGGTGTGACGCTAGGTCTTGGAACAGCCGTGACCAGAGCGTCATCAACCAGTCTGGTGAACAGCACAATCCCCACCTTGCGTTGATGCCCACTCGGCCGATCTTGGTGACCGGTGTTGCCGGTTTCATTGGTGCGGCTGTGGCCCAGGCCCTGCTGCGGCGTGGTGAGCGTGTGGTGGGGCTCGACAACCTCAATACCTATTACGACCCTGCACTCAAACGGGCCCGCCTGGCGCTGCTGGAGGCGGATCCTGGCGGCCTGGCGGAGCCAGCGTCAAAGCAGTCCTTGCGGTTTCGCTTCGAGGAGCTGGATCTTGTTAATGGTGAAACAATGGCGGCGCTATTTGCCCGCGAAAGGCCCCTGGCGGTGGTGCACCTGGCGGCTCAGGCGGGCGTGCGCCATTCGCTGGAGAACCCCGGGCTCTATGTGCAGAGCAACCTGGTGGGTTTTGGCCATGTTCTCGAGGGCTGCCGCCAGCAGGCCGTTGAACATCTGGTCTATGCCTCCAGCAGTTCGGTCTATGGCGGCAACCGGCAGCTGCCCTTTAGCGAAAGCCAGCCGGTGAATCACCCGGTGAGCCTCTATGCCGCCACCAAGAAAGCCAATGAGCTGATGGCCCACACCTACAGCCACCTGTACGGGCTGCCGGCCACAGGGCTGCGCTTTTTCACCGTGTATGGGCCCTGGGGCCGGCCCGACATGGCGCCGATGCTGTTTGCCCGCGCCATGCTCGCCGGCGAGCCGATCCAGGTGTTCAACCAGGGGGCAATGCAGCGCGATTTCACGTACATCGATGACATCGTCACTGGCGTGATCCGCTGCCTCGACAAGCCCGCCACCCCCGATCCGGCTTTTGATCCCCTTTGCCCGGATCCAGCCACCGCGGCGGCGCCCCATCGGTTGTTCAACATCGGCAACAGCCAGCCTGTGGAGCTGCTGCGCTTCATCGAACTGCTCGAAGACGCCCTGGGTGTAAGTGCCATCAAGGACTTCCAGCCCTTGCAGCCCGGCGATGTGCTCTCTACCGCCGCCGACACCAGCCGCCTGGAGGCCTGGATTGGCTACCGCCCCAGCACCCCGATCGAGCAGGGTGTGGCCCGCTTTGCAGCCTGGTACCGCCAGTGGGCTGAGGGTTGCGCGGAGACCAGAGAGTTGCGGCAATGACGCGCGGGTGGTGTGAGCGTGTTCAACCTTGGGCCGCGGAGATCGCACTCTCCAATCGCTGAAGTTCAATCTTCAACAGCTCCAGTAGCTCATGCCGCGGCACCGGCAGCGGGAACGGCCCCTCCTCGTAGCGGGCTTCGACGGCAAACACCTGCAGCTCCAGCAGCACCGCCGGGATCATCACGCCAGCCAAAGGCAGCAGCTTGTCGAGTTCGTGCGTGTGAGGCGGCCGCTGGTCGGCCAGCACGATCCAGGCTTTGAGGATTTTTTCGAGCAGTTGCTGGGCTGTGAACCCCCAGTCCTCCTGGGGGAAGGCCTCGTCGAGCCCGAGTTCGAGCGCGCGTAGATGTCTGCGCACGATCCCCAGCAGCAGCAGGGCGTCTTCAGCCGGCGACATACAGCACCTTCCCCTCGCGGGCCACATCCCCCATGACATGCCAGCGCGACTGGGCCATGCGAGCGGCATCCTGCCAGCCGCTCACGATCAGATCGACACCCACCCCAACACTGTCGAGTTGCTTTCTGAGGCGACTCCACTCCTGCAGTTTTTGCTGAGGCTGTAGTTGGGGAGCGGCACTGATGACGGCCAGATCAAGATCAGAATCGGGTCTAGCCTCCCCGCGGGCCCGCGATCCGAACGCCACCAGCGCTTTGACTTCAGGGTCGCCGACCAGGCGCTGCAAGCTTTCCCGCAGGGCATGCTGGTCGAGACCCGCACCTATGGAGTGCGGTACCTGCAGCGCCATTGGCTTGAGCCAGGGCAGGACGACCTGTTCCATGCCTTGAGCCTAGGGAACACGGACTCTCCTGCAGTTGACCATGGTCAACTGCAGGACGGCCACAAAAAAGCGGAACCTTGACAGGCTCCGCGACATGTTGAACTGATCGTTCGAATCAGGCCGAGCCCACGCCCACGTAGGAGCCATAGAAGAACAGGCCCACCACAAAGATCACGGCCATGCCGCCGGCGGTGGCGACCAGCCACAGGGGCAGCACGCCTTCAGTCCAGCGCGAGCGCCA
>Ga0194129_10005001_pt1 | contig 17212 bp, 13 predicted proteins | sample TA2KigCa35mmetaG_FD_150862 | JGI IMG/M metagenome (GOLD analysis project Ga0194129, IMG submission 150862) | Freshwater microbial communities from Lake Tanganyika, Tanzania - TA2015038 Kigoma Deep Cast 35m | ecosystem: Environmental > Aquatic > Freshwater > Lake | place: Tanzania: Lake...
CTTAGTTCTAATTTGATTGAGACACACAAAGAGAATGTTTTGATTAGCAATAATACCTGTGATTTTTCTCATACCTTTTGAAATGGCACGAGCTTGTAGCCCAATACTATCTTTGTCATATTCACCTGCTAATTCAGCCTTAGGTGAGGTAGCAGCAACTGAGTCCCAGATAATGGTGACAGGCACATCTTTTTGCATCGCTTTAGACTTCATAATAGTACTTTCAGCAATGCTAAAGACTTCCTCAGTGCAGTGAGTATCTACATAGACAAAACGCTTGGAAATATCAACACCTAAGGTTTTTAGGTTTTCAATACTTACTGCGTTTTCTGTATCGATATAGACTACAATGCCACCAGCTCGTTGAGTAGATTTTGCAATTTGAGAAGCGATATGGGATTTACCGATGGAAGGTGGACCAAAGATTTCAATGATACGACCTTCTGGTAAACCGCCATTTTTACGATTTGCAATAATATAATCTAATTGAACTGAACCTGTGCTAATCCAACGTTTGACGTGAGTAGGTGAGTCATCTGAGGAGAGGTTGTAAGCAATACGCATGCCTCTTTCTTTATTTAAAGATTTGATCAAATCACTAGTAAAGTCATCAGTAATTACATCAGATTGCAATTCTGATGAAGTTTTCTTTTTAGAAACCGCCATGTTATATTCCTTTTAATATTATTCAGATGCCTATATTATAAAAAAAAGAGGTACCTTTACAAGGCACCTTAAAATATTTCTCTTCAATCGAGTTCAGCAAAAGCATCATCTAAACTAGCATATTTATTAGCAGCAGGTTTTGATTTAGTTTCAGCAGGAGCTTTAGTATTAACAGTAGGTTTGGAAGGTTTGAGATTTAGTTCTTCATCATCTAAACCTAGTGAATTTGCACTACCACCTTTTACAGTCCCATCACTCTTCTCCGCCTCATCCCCATTCAACCAATCATTTAAAATCTTTTCCAATTCAGCATAAGATTTCATTTCAAACAAATCATTCACATCAGGCACATTATCTAAATATTTCTTGATTTGATCAGGTTTATCGGCCAAAGCTGATTGTTTAGGTCGAGGACTCACTGCTGTATCAGCAAATTGCTTGCCAGCCACTTTGGTACATGTTACTTTAAGATCACGACCTTCATGTACATCAGTGATATCGCCATAATCTTCATCCAACATAATATTGAGAAGATTTTGATATAAGGTCTTGCCAAAGGACCAGATACGAACGCCTTTATCTTCTTCACCACGTACTACCACAGGAGCATAACAACGCATCTTAGGATAAAGCTTTTTGGCTAATTCATAAGACTCTTTAGTACCATCATCACGAAGCTTGGTAATTAATTCTTGAATTGGATCAGGCTTGCCAAATTGATAGGGAGCGAGTAAACCAGAGTTATTACCAATGTTGTAATAGAACATGAGTTCTTTAAAAGGTTGGCCTTCATTGTTTGGGAAGGAGAGAAGACGCACTTGATAATCTTGACCTTCTTCAGGACGCCAGGTGATGTTCTTCTTAGAAGAAACACCAGTAATTTGATTGAGTTTTTTACGCAAGGCAGATAAATCGATAGCCATAATAGATTCCTTTGTTTTGTTACGATATTAAATTTTAAATTTTTAATATGTTTTATTATATTTTTAGTTTGTTAGTTTTACTATTTTTTTTCTTTTTTTTTACTTTATTTAATTCTCTTAAAGACATTTGGATTTGCATTCCAACAGGCGCCTTTAATAAAATCAAAGCCGTTATTTTTCAAATATTGTTTGACAATTCGACGCATTTGAGGACCTTTTACATGTTGCAATTTAACATCAGTTTGATATTCCCAGAAATGTCCAATCGACTCATCCGGTGTCCAACTAAATCCATCCACAGACATACACAACAATCCTCCTACTTTAGTCATTTGCATCATTTCTCTCACATAATCCAAGGGAGCGATCATATGTTCTACACATTGCAAAGATAAAACTACATCATATTGTTGTTGACGTGTTGTGACATGTTTAGGGGCAATAAAACCTTCAGCTTGACAGGTTGAGAGGAGAGATTGAGCTTGAAAAGGCACATTATTATAAAAGGAGACATCCTGACAACCTGAGGCAATTAAATCTAAGGTTGTTAAACCATTGCCATTCCAATCATCAAAATAAGATAGTTGTTGCCAATTATAACCATTCTGTTGTAAATAACGCAAGACATGCGCAATTGAACCTTCTGAGACTGATAAATAACAATCGACTAGATCCCATTGATAATCTGGATTACTATAGGCAGTAAAATCGCAGCAATTAGATTGCGCCCATTGTTGAGTCACAGCAGCTTTTTGTGGTGAATTAAACACATACTCTTTCATTGCTTTTAAAGTCATGGTGTTAATAGAAGGATCATTCAATAAACGTGAAATTGTTCTAATTTTTAAATCTTTTTTCATTATTAGCCTTAAGTTAAAAGTTTAAGTATATTTTAAATTTTAAAGTGTATTTTACAAGTTTTTTTATCTAAGTAGGTAAAATTCAGGATTTTCAGGTATTTTCATGTTAAAATTTCCTGTTTTGTCTACGTAATAGATATAGATAGATATTACTGTTATTTTTCTTTGAGCTCACAGGATTTTTTACCTAGATCATGACAATATTGCACTTTGAGCTTGTCTTTTTTTTGTATATATGCCTTTAAAAGTCTATGATTACCATCTAAGATCTTATCATCAGTTGATAAGATAATTGGATATTTAAAATCAGCCTCCATGGCTCGATCGTAATGATCTAGATAATCGCCAAACGTTAATTTACCTTCCCAAGTCCAAGGATCTTCTTTTCGGGTTTTTTCAATTAAAGTCGCAGTATCGATCTCTTCAATCGGATATTTTTTGTGATCTTTCATTAAATTCAGCAAATCACCGACATAATAGGATTTATCTTTATAATCAAAGGTGCTACCCTTGTCAAAGGCATAATCGGTAACTTCAAGTAAAATTTTGACGTATTTTTTCAATAATTGCATATAATATTCCTTTAATATTATATATCTCCATTTTTTCTAAATTCAATCTCCCGATTTAAATACCATAGTGCCTTGGTCAGATCATCTAAATCACTTTCACCGGCCTTTTTGCCAGCTCGTAAGACATATTTAATGACATTCCCAAGACTGAAATTTAAATCATACATTTCAATAATGTCAATAGGAGTTACTGTGTTTTGGTAATGTTGTGGATTGGCTTTGTCCATTACGTTTTTTCTTCTTTCTACGTTTGGAAATCATGTAAGGGGCAGGAGCGCTAAAACCTGCGACAGCCCCACCACCTAATGTCATTGATTCCCGTAATAATTGTTCATAAATTTTAAGTAATAAAGTCTCGTTCATCGATTAATCCTGTTTAAGATTAATTATGACTCCAATAATTGACGAGATAAATATTTTTCTCTTTCATACGCCATATCAATCGCATGAGTACATAATTGCACCATTTGAGAAACATTATGTAGATAAAATTTGTTTTCTTCTAAATGAAAACCAGTACTACATAAAATGCCAATCATTTCCTCAGCCTCTAATTGTACACCAAAATGTTGTAAGAGGAAGAGAGTACGATGTGGAACTGACATTTTAGGACATTGGGTATTATATTCATATAATTGACCTAGTTTATTACGATGCCATTCACTCTTCTGTTCTATAAATTGATCATGTTCTAAATCGCCTAAACGACCTAGAGGAAAAAGTAAGGTAATCATGGCTAGTGATTTACGAGACATTTCCAGAATTTCAGTATCTAGATTTTTAGCCATTTTATTAGCGAAGCGAAAGGAATCCAAAGCGAATTTAATGATATTCCCGGGCCCGCAATAACCATCTTCAAGTTTAGTAGAATAACTGGAAAGTAATAATCTTTCAGCTAATTCATTGATCATATTATCCAATTGAGGATTTTTAAAAAGTGCAATATAACCGGTATATTGAGTAAATAAATCGGTTAATTCATGTTCAGTCATGATATGATGAGTCATGATTAAATCTTTCTGTGAGAAATAGTTTCGATATTTAAAGGAAAGTGACCTAAGTCTTTAAAATTATATCCATTTGAGACTAATTTTACAAATTTATTTTTACTATTTTGAGAAACATCGACTAATAAAGCGTCATGAATTAAACCGACTGGGATCATTTCCTCATCAAAGTTTTCAATTAAATTTAAAAAGCCGGCCAAGGCCACATCTACTGCGGTCCCTTGAATATACCCATTTAAAATCTGATGCAGCTGCGTCTCAGTTGGCCATTTAATAGGGCGGCCAAAGTGCGTCAGATGATATCCAGATGCATCACGTTGCATCGCGAGAGATAAAATATAGTTTATATTAAAATAATCTAACGCCTTCTCTCTGATGGCTCTAGATTTCTCCTGCGTAAATTCACCAATTGAAGCTTCTTCGCCTAAACCGTATAAAATTGAGATCACCGCCCGCTTCATCACCACCCGATCCACTGGAAATTCCATTTGATCACACATCTCTTGATAAATGTCATCAGCTGCCGACTGTCCAGAAATATAACGGGCCACCCTCGGCTCCAATGATTTAAAATCCACCATCAAAATCTCACCTTCCGAAAATCGACTTTTTAAAATATTTCGATATTTCTTCGGCAAATTCATGATTTTAGGTCCTTGCGTCACACTTAAACGTCCAGTCACAATCTCAGTTCGTGTATATTGAATTTTAGTGTCATCAACAAAACTATTCAATAAAGCAATATTACCATCGTGTTTTTCTAAACGTTTATAAACACCTAATAAGAGCCGATCAACTTTAATCGGATGTAATAAGTCAAAAATTTTAGCGTTATTTAAACATAAAGGCAAATAGTTTTTACTATCTTTCTTTTTTAAACTACGCAATATCTCAAAACGTTCCGCTTCATAATTTTTTAAAAAATGATCCGGAATCGCCTGTTTATGAAATGAAAAGCTCTGCTTTTGAAAAAATTTCTTAAATTTTAAAAAAGGCTCTTGCTCATCAAAAAGTTGATAAATCTCGTGCAACATGTATTATATAAATTCTTAAAGATCGATTTTGTCCAAACTAACTTCTATTATTTTATTCACAAATAAAGCTTTATACACTTCAAAAATATTAATATATGTTGTGGATTCTTCTTTCGAATTTGAATTTGAAAAACTAGTATAAATTTGCGCAGGCAAATATTCAATCACATGAAAACCAGGAGCGCTATTAGAAAAGATAAAAGGTTTTAAATTTTTGCAATCAAAAGAAATATCGATGTAATTAGCGAATGTTAATTTGTGATTATCAGTCTTTTTTTGTTTATATCCGTCACCTAAAAAATTTTGCCAATATTTTTCTTTGAATTCTGCATTTTTATTATGACTAACTTGAGGAGCATCTGCCGATTCTTTAACATTTTTAATTTGTAAACTTCCTGATGCTGGTAATGTGATTGCCAATTGATTATCTTTACTACTAATTGTAATTTCACCTAATTTAGTCGACTGAGATGTAATATCATTAAATTTCTTAGGATCCTTCTTCATTAGAAAATTAATAAAATCTGAATAAGTTAAACTAAAATCGGCTTGAGCTACTTTATAAATTTTCCATGTATATGCATTTTTTGCAAAATCGGAATTATCTAAATATTTGTTTAAAATACTATTATATCCGTCGCCTGTTAAATTACTTAAATCTCCTCCATTAATTTTAGGAGTAGTTGTAACAGTATTTGAATTTGCAAAAAAGAAAAAATTAAAATCAAAAGGTAATTGCTTAATCTCCAAATATAATAATACAACAGAGTCAGCTGCAATTATTAAAGGAAATATTACAAAAAAATACGCATCTGTTGTAATTTCAGTTGAGGTCGCGACTTCACTTAAAAATTTATCATTAAATTTAATAATTTCACTATCAGATCTACCTTGTTTACGAGATTTTTCAGGTAAAGATTTTTCATAAATATTCCCTGCTTTATCGCTTGAAATGTTACTAAAAAAACTTTTTGTAACATAAAATCCGTTAGGACATTCTGAATAAGTCGCGCTAATTCTGTTCTTTAATAAATCTTCAATCTTTTCATTATTTTTAGGTGTGAGATCTTCGACACTTAATACATTAGCGGGTGTAATTTTATTAATAAAATCATTTAATACATCTACATTTTTCATTCTTCTTCACCTTCTCCTAAATCTAAATTCTTGGCATTTAACGTAAATAATGAATTACCATCAAAAGTAAATGTATCCCCTAATGATGTTTTATCAATTTTTCTATCAATCTTATAGTTAAAAGTTATGTCGTTACCATTAGTATCTTTTAACTTTTCATTTTTATTTTCAACTTGATATAATTCGAATTTTTTTGTACTACCATTATCAGGATCCGGTTTATTTTTTGCAGATTTAGGTAAATGAAAAGGACTTAAACCTTGAATTCCAGATGATACGTGATCCCAATTCGTATATCCTGATAATTCTTCATTTACCCAACCTGAAAAGAAAGCTAATACAAAAAATTCCAAAGATTGAATTGAACCTGGGTATGCACTTTTAAGTGTGGCTGTTTCTGCAACGACAGCAGCCTGATCATTTTGACTTGATACCTGTTTTTTTGAATTGCTATAACCTGTTCTTTGTAATAATTTTAATAAATTACCCCCTGTTTTATAACCTTTAGCAGCACACATATTAACAATACACCAACATATAACACCATATTCACGTTGTAACAATTCTTCTGATCCTAATGGTCCAGTTTGTCCTCGTTCTCTAAATAAAATAAAGGCCATAATTTTAATAATTCTTAACATGTCATCATGTTTTGTTGTTGTACCTAATCCAATCGCTTTTAATATTTTACTTTTATTTGAATCTCTCTGCGCAGTATCGGTGGCCCAACCCTTTTTTTCTATTTTATAATTTAAATCGATTTTAAATGTATTTTGTGAAAGTTCACTTTTGGTAATTCCTACTAATTTATTTTGATCTGTTATTTGTGCTTTTTTAAATTTTTCATCATCAAAAACTCTAAATATTTTCATTTCTAACGTTTTTTTATCACCTTGAAAATACCCGCCAGCACTATAAAAATTAAATTTAAATTCTTGATTTTGTGGATTAAAAATATGTGTATATGTTAATGTTACATTATTTGTTAAAGCAGCGATGATTATGTTAGCATCGTTTTGTGTAAAAACTAAATCAGTTACATCTGCAGGTTGTGCTTCGTCTTTAACTGATGAGGATGTTTGACTCTTAATAATCAGATTAAATAAAGAATTTTGTGATAAAAAATAAGCCATATTTACTTCCTTGTGCTGTGATTGATTTTTAAGCTGAATTGATAATTGACCGCGGGAGCTGTTTCGCTATATTGACTGGAAGTGCTAGTGCCGCCTGAACCGCCGCCTTGTCTGACCTTGAGTTTTTCTTGTTTTTTAGCAAATTCAATTTTTGCATCTGCGATGGCTTTATCAAAATTATTAATACTTTCGAAAAATGATTGAATGGCTGTGGCTTGGGCTTCAAATTGACTGTAAACGTCTTTTTGAATTAAGGTTAGATCAGTTGTGAATTTCCCAGGTGAAATACTGTGACGTATACCGTTGATAAAATACATATTATCAATGGAAGTGCCAGTATTAAAATCTAAAAAGACTAATTGTGAAAAATTAACTAAAGGACAACCGATAATTTGGGCTGAGGCTTGGGCAGGAATTACCCACATCGGTGCACTATTCATTTGATTAAATAATTCAAAATCGTAAGGAATAGGAGCCCGTTCGGCTTCTTCACCATTTTGTCTCATGATTTGTACAGTTGAATATTTTGGATCTTGATTTGTAGTAATATTACCACTTAATAAAGCACTATTAGATTGACCAAATGTTAAAGAAGGCATAAACGTTTTAAATAAACTTTTCATATTGGCAAAGGATTTAATTCGATCATCGTCTTTAATATTAATTGCAATTGTTGCAATTGCTGGATTATCTAAAGGCGTCTCTGGACTAAGTTTACCAATAGGAATTTCTTGTCCATCTTTGTCTTTTAATTTAACCAATCCTTTTTTAATTAAATCTATCACTGTGCTAGCGATATCTTTTTTAATCACTTTTGCAACATTATCGTAAGTTTTTAAAACTTGATCAGTGGTAGGTTTAACTTCAGTTTTTTGATCAGCGGGTTTTTCCTCAGTCTTTTGTTGTTTTGTAGGTTTTGGACCTTTTTTATTTTCTTGAGGTGTCGACACTTCAGATTTTACATTAGCAATATGAGATTTAATTGAACCAATTTTAGCTCTTAAGGTAGTAATGCCGCTTAAAGCTTTATTCGCTTTATTACCATGAAAATTAGTTAAAAATTCAGTTAAAGATTCAAAAGGATTATCTCTTTCATCGTAAAAACTAATTCTTAAAATTGAAACGTCTGGGGAATTCTCATGATATGTTGAGTCAAAATTCATAACAACTTTAGGCACATTAAAAGTTAAATCAAAATTACCTGCTGTAATATTTGCTAAAGCATTTAAATGATCAAAATCAGACCCAAAACTGACCTTACCCTCATTATCAGGGGCAGGAGGAGTCGTACCATAATATTGTTTATAAATTTCAGCTTGCACTGATTTAGAATGTTGATCACTAAATACTTTACGTCGAGCTTCATTTAAATCATTTTGTTCCGCGGTTGTTAAATTTTTAAATTTAACATCTGTTGAACCCGCATCCGTAAACTTAAAATAATTCCCTAACCCATATACTGCCGCGGCTTTTTGATTAACAGCCAAATTTAAAATAAATTCCAACAAACCCTCAGCTGATAACTTTACCGAATTATCTAACAATCTAATCAAACGATTATAAAACAATTCTTTATCTACTGGCACCGCTGCAATATTCAAAAAACTAGCCTGAATCGCTTTTCCATTTAAATTATAAAATACAAACTGCACTTCATCATATTTCTTATTATCTAAGGCTAATCTTTTACCAATAATACCCATTAATAATTTACCTAAACTAATCCACTGTTTCGAATTCCAAGCTCCACCTTCATTAATTATTACGGAACTTGATCTTTCATCATTTGATGCATCATCAATTTGACCTAAATTAGCACTCCACCAAGCCAAATCAACATAAGGATCATTTTGTAATGCGTCATGCCCCTCTAAAAAAGAAAAGTTTTTACTCATAAAATCTTTACGATTCTGATTAAATTTGCTTAAATCTTCACGGGCAACCTTTATTTTCTTTAATAAATCATCTTTTATTTTAGGATCAGATGCAGTATCTTTCTTAACAGCATTTTCAATTTGATTTAATTTTGGCTCATCTAAGTCACTGACATTTAAATCTGAAATAACTTTTGTTAAATTTTGTAAACCGGAGACGCCTGTTTCAGCTGAAGTTGAAGTACCGCTGGAAGTATCAGTTTGTGTTGTTACTCCTACAGCGTTTCTAGCCTTAGTTTGCAAATCATCAATAAATGAGTTTAAAGAAGATTTTAAATTAGTAATACCTAGATCTTGACGAAAAGTTAACCCGCGTAATTCAGCAGGTCCTTTCATCGCCAAGCTTAAGTTAATATTGACTGTTCCATTTTCATTAATAGTGTAAGAGCTATTGACAATAATGTATTTCTCACGTACTTTGAGACTATTGATAAATTCGGCGATGGGGCTTTCCATATAAGTGTAAGTGTCTTGACCGATTGTGACGGAGTTTAAACGATTATAATCTTCATCCCCTAAATTGCTTTGCCACCCGTATTCTAGAATAATTTCAGATGATACTGTATTTAATAATTCTGGTTTAATAAAGGGGGCGATTTGAGTCATACGGGCTTTATCATATAAGATTAGATCTAACGTTGCTGTTTTATAAAATAATAAGCCTTTGGTGGGTCTGACGTCAAACGATAAATTCATGATTGACATAAAAGGACGAAATTTATCAACAATTGCATTAGGATTACCTGCAATATTATAATCCCCATTCACCATGGTTTGTGGTGCAAAAAAAATTGCATTATTTAATGACTGCCGATGATATGTTTTTTTAATCTGAGATTGTGTTTCAGTATTGCTAGTTCGAACTGAATTTCTAACTGATGTGTAATAATCTGTATAATAATCACCATTTACAGCTCGGGCCGTGCTAGCTGTGGATGACTGATCATCATATTTTGACACACCGTTATCTTTTTGAAAATAATCATCACCTAAAATAAAATTATTTAAACTAGCTGTTAAATAAGATCGATCATTAACATAAGTTTGACCATTAACATTAGTATTACGACTTACTTTTTTAGGAATTAAAAATTCAGCATTCACATAAGGCATAGCCATACTCATATCTAGGGTGCTGATCATGTTAAAAAATAAATCTAATTCTTGACTGTTTTTAAAACAGCCTCGAAATTCTGGATTTAAAACCTGAAAACTACTTAAACCTGGGGCATCTTTATCCCTAAAATAAGGAAATGTTTTATTAGCAACTTCAATTGAATTAATGTTATCTGCTTTCACAGTCTCATCAGTATCAGTCACGTTGGCTGCATAAATAGTTTGTTGCATTGATACTTTTGATAAAAAATCAGGTGACGTATCAGTCTCTTTAAGACCTTTTAATGTTTTAAATTCATCAGGTGAAATATACGTAATTTTAAAAGACTCTCCTAAACCTTTAATATCGCTGATTTCATGAATAATCTCATTAGTAAATTTACCGTATGTGCTAATTGATTGCAATAATTCTGAAATTCTAGCTGGATCAATTTGCTTTTCCCCTTCCCCTAATGGCACTCGTTTGGTTTTTAAATAACCATCAACCTCTTGTTTATCGGTATCTTTGCTATTCAATAACTTCTGTAATAAATTTTCATTACTCAAAATAGGTAAAAATTTTGCAAAATTATTTTTTTCAAAAATTCGAGTGGTATTGGATTTTTTTATTGTGGCCATGATTTTTTCGTTGTAATTTATATCTTATGTATCTTAATTTAAAAATTTACAAATTAAATCGTCGTCGCACACTTTCTTGATCTGGCACTTTAATTCTAACGTTTTCATTCACCTGCAACCACCAACTAATGCCACTGGCCGCCGCAATCAACCACCAATCCAACCCATTCCCATAAAAGCGCGCCGCCATATGATCCAATCGATCCCCCGTCTTAAATTCCAACTCCACAAACGGAATCTCTCCACTCTCACATAACTGATAGATCTGACTACACAACTCACTTGTCACATACTTCGGACGACTCAATAAACCCGCCTGTCCCTCGATCACACCATTATTCTTATATCTATTCATTTCTCATATCCTTTATTATTTTTTCGTGAAATCAAACAATGGAGGTACCCCAAATATAATCGGAGGTTCTGTGTTATTTGCAGGAGATGTAGATGCAGGATTATTTTGAGTTGTTTGAGGAGATTCAACCACAGGATTAGGATTTGAATAACCCATATTGACTGGCAAATCATCATACACACTTTCCCCAAAAAATTCCCGATTAATCTTACCCACACGATAAGTTGGAGCACGCATAATTCCTTTATCATCCAAACCTGGCAAGATATCATGAATTACACTTAAACCTAAACTAATCTTCACAGCAATCGGTGCCCTAGAACCCTCATTCAACTCCCAAGGTATATTCTGATCAAAATTAATATTAAAGGTTTGAATCGTACCCGCAATCCCTTCCCCCATCGTACTCTCAAAGGAATAAACCACAGGATTATTCATCGCATTCTCAGTCCCAGGATTAATAGTCGTATCAAAAGGTTGCTTTTCATCATACGCTAATTCACCTTTGCCTGTCATAAAGGATTTTAAATTCTGCACATTCTTTAACTTGTCAATTCTTGTATTATCTTGAATATCAGTTGCAACGCTACTATAATTTAAGTTATTCATTATCTTATTTTTAAATATTGTTGCAACATCTTTTATAAAAGATTCTTGTTTATAACTGCTGTCATTTACTTTAACTGAAACTGCAGTTAATAGCATTAATATTTTTTCTTCATCGTCTTGTATCACTGTTAAAGGAATATAAATTAATTTTTTAAATTCTTTACGATTTTCAGGAAAAAATCGATCTTTATTTTCATTATTTGTCGATTTAGGTGCATTAATGTCATCTAAATTAATTGGATCATTATTGATATCATAATAAAAATTGCTATATTCTTTAAATAATTTCTGAATATCTCCTAAACTAGATTCTGTTTTTTTAACATTGATTTTAAAATCATCTTTTAAATCATTAATAGGATAAAAATCGACCTGATCTAATCGATTAAACATATATGTATCTTTATTTAATTGACTACGATAATCATCTAAATCAAAATAATCATAACCTAATATTTCAATGTTTGATAAATAATCAATTTGAGGTGACTGCTGATCTTGTATCATTGCAATTATTTCATTTTTCTTTTTTTCAATTACGTTTACTTGATTTAAACTTTCTAGTTCAAACCCAAAGATACGAGCTAACGATTTTTTAGAGTAATTGGAAGTGAAGAGATCACCGAGACGTAATCTAACTAAAGGTGAACCGGTTGGAATTTGGGTAAAAGGTTGACTAAAAGGAATGCCAAAATGTTTTTTTAAGTTAGCGCTATACATCCCAGCTTGACTTTGATTTTCAATATTGGCGGCACGTGGGGCTGACCATTGAGGATAGATGAGGGCGATGAGACGATTAATCATCCACCACATATAATCAAAATCATCAGGCGACATAGAAACAAGCCAAAAGTCAGTGCTAATACTACGAGTTGTGCCTTTATAAGTTTTAATAGGATCCATACGTCCAAAACCTACACCACCATCATCCCAGTTAACTTGAAAAGAATCGGCATAATTTTCTAAGAAGGCATGAAATTTAAAAACTTCATTTGTGCGCAGATCTTGAATACTGAATGGCATATAATCAGAATTAATAATCTCTTCGATTTTTTGAACATGTTCTCGGGAGAGACGGCGCTCTTTATTTTGATAAATTGCTTGATTTTGTTTGACTAATTCATTATGATATTTTAAATAAGTGTTGGCGGTGCTTGTTTTAGTAACAAGTGAGGTTAAAGAATAAATTGATTTTTTAAAATAATTACCTGAAATTTCAGTTGCATCATTATCATCTTTTTTACCTAGAATAGAACTGCCCATCGATAGTGGAATAGGTAGATTTTGATCATCATCATCCTTTTTTTGTACCGGTAATTCATTCATTTTTTGTACAGCAAAAATATTATTACGTTTATTATAATAAGAGGATGTTAAACTGCCTAAAACTTTTTGACCGACAGCAACTCTTTGACCGATAAAGCGATGGAAAAAATCCGAGAGAGGATATAATGCTAAATAACCTGAGTTATAGTCATATGTTTCATTACCTTTTTCAATTGTTTTGGCTTTAAATTGAATGTTAGATCGGAAATAGTTGTTTTTAACAATTTTATAAATTAATAAATTATAGTTATGTTTGGCCTTATTCGCAAAGACTAATGATAATAATGATGAAAATAAATTACCAATGGCGGTGGCAGGATTTGTTGATAGAATAGGATCTTCAATTTTAAAGCCAGGAATAAGATAATAGATATAACCTACCAAAAAAGACAAGGTATTTTCCAAAATTTTTGATCCTACTGCTTGAAAGAAATCAGCTTCTTTTAAAGGCGTGGATGGGAAATTCATTAATCTTTCAGTTGCTTTTAATAAAGAAACTAACGAATCAATAATTGCATTAAAAACTGGACCAATAAAATTATGTTCGCTAGTATCGATTCTGACGTAATTAATAAAGCTACCTAATCGATTCGGTTCAACTAGATGCACTTTACCGAATAAAGCAAAAGGATCTGGTGGACCACCTTGTGCTGCTTGTAAAATACCTTGTAAGGCACTCATTACAGTAATAGGCAAAATGGCACCTAATAACATATCAGCTAAAGAGCTAAATACATTTGCAAAATCAACAACAGTGTTGCTGGTATCTGATAAAATGGCCGGCACTCCATAAAAATCAACTTCGTCTGCAAAGATTTGAAATAAATTTTCGTTATCTCGTTGACCATCAGAGAAGTCTAGATCAAAGAAAGAATTATAAGGTTTATAGAATGGTAATTTTTCAGTGGTAGGAGTGAAATCCATATTTTTACCAAACGCATAAGGATATAATTTGTCAGTTTGACCAATAATTCCGGAATTGCTAGGATTCGCCAAATTATTTAAATCAGGCAAACTTTCATTTGGGATCGGATTGGAGTTATCGAAGGCGTCAAAAACTTCATGAGAATTTTCAGCGTAATTACGAGCTGATTTAAAATCGCCTAAGGCATCTTTGGCCACTTGATATCCTTGTTTGGTAGGAATGGTGGTCCCATCTTTATTAATAGAGCCATCTGGATTTAAAACATAGATTGCCATAATTATTTGACCTTCGCGTTAATCTCAGATGACGTGGTGATCACCTGGGCCACCATTTCATCTAATTTTTTATCAATTTCAAGTGAATCATTATCCTTTTTCAAATTATTATATTGTGTTAAATAAGATTGAATATAGGCATCCATTTTTTTACCATGATATTCCACTCGGTCTTGATAAATTTTTTCTAATTGTTGATCTGTTAAATTAAATTTTCCTTGTACACTGTTCAATAACTTGTCTTTTAAACCAATATCTTTCAATAAAGATAAATAATCAATCTGAATCATTTCAACACGCCTTACTTTTATATTATTTTATAATTAAGGCACTCAATAAAAAATTAAAATTTAATTTAAATTCAATTAAAGAGGAAATCTACCTGCAGGATTCTGAGCATTAGGATATAGTAATGCTGAAGGATTTAAAGTAGGATTATTCTTGGTTATATTAGGATCCACTAATAAACTGGTAAAGCCAGCATTTAAAAGCGCTTCACCAATCTTTTTCCCATCAATATTTAAATTTACCGAGGCTTGAGTATTAGCTGAATTTGTATTATAAACTGTTAAAGCTGATAACATTGCATCACTTAAGACTTGCTTTAAACGTTCAATATTAGTTTGATCTAATAAATTATTAGTTAATGTTGTTGTAATATCATTTTTTACTTGATCTGTAATAACTGGTTGAGGTTGAATAGGCGCGATCGCAGTAGGAGTTACTGTTGATGTCGTAGTTGCAGCTTTAGCCTGATTCTGTTTCTCTTTTGCTGCCTCTTCTCGATCAGCAGCACTAGTGCCTAATTTCCCAAATGTGACAGTATTTAGGAAACTTGAACCTGCATTTAAAGCTTGATTACCGGCGGCGTTAGTGGCTGCTCCTAAAAATCTATTCATAATGTCATCGATTGGGAGATTATTAATAATGCCACTGATCGTGATACTTCCCATTTCTGAGATAGCTTTTAATACTGCTGGATCTTTAATAATATTAGTAAAACCTTCTTTAAAGGCATTAGTAATTTTTTTGGTTAAACCATCTTCCCCGTCAAATAATTTAACGTACAAATCTTTAATACGACCAATGAGACCTTTTTTATCACCTTCTTGATCACCAAATACTTTTTTAGTAAGATCGGTTAAACTTTTTAAAATTCTTTCTTTCGTTTCTTCATTAAACATATTACCTAAGAATTTTCTTAAGCTAGAATTTTTAGTAGCTTCTGAGTTATCGCTGAATAATGCATCAAACCCAGACGACATGTCATCTAATAATCCATTAATAGTGCTAATAATTGTCGGTGCTGTTTCTAATAATGCGACAGCGGTATTTTTAATAATTTCAGCCCCAATTCCAGCTAAGAATGAGAAAATTGGTTTAATATTCTCCATTAAGGTATTTAAACCTTTTTGCATTTTTTCTTGTCCACCACCTGTAAAACCATCGATAATGTCACCAAACGCGTAGGCCACATTTTCTAATTGTGTTAAAAATTCGCGACTAGTTAAAAAGTCAGTTAATTTATCAATCCAAGATGTCATTCTTTGAATTAAAGGTTCGAAACGTTTCAGATCCATTCGGGTAAATTTTAAGAAAATATTATCCATTGCAATGGCCATTCTTTCCATGGATTTTCTGATCGTAGGATTCGCGAATAATTTCTTGGTAAAACCTTCTTGCATTGCTTCAAAGAAACTCTTAAAATCTTGTGTCAAAGTATCTTTTAATTCCACAATTGCATCACGCATTTCTTCCATGTTCTTAGCTTGTTGTTTGGTCGGATCCTTAGCTTCAATTTCAGACATAATCTCTTCATAAGTCTTTCCAGCATTTTCCGCACTAAATAAGGCCTGGGCCGCTTGATCTGATAAACCAGTTTGTTGCAGAATCAGAGACTTACTAAAACGATCCATTGTTTCAAAGGATTTACCACTCGCAATAAATGCATCTTTATATTGTTGTAAAATTTCATCAGGAGATTGTGCTTTTAACAATTCCATACTATCAACCACCATACCAAAAGTCTGACTTAATTGCGCAGCTGTGGTGGCGGCATCTTCAAATGTTTGGAATTTATTAAAGACAGCCATGGCATCACTCATTGAAATACCCATTTGACGAATATGTCCCGCCACCATGGCCAATTCATCAGCTGATTTATGTCCAAAATTAACAATATCTTTACGTAAAGTTAACACATCAGACGACATCATCTTAAAATCTAAACTAAAACGTTTCGCCACATTAGCTGTGGAAGTTGAGATCTCATCAAAAACTTCTGGGAATGATTTACCTAATGAAATAGCCATATTACTTAATTTGCCCATATCATCTTCTGATAAATTCATTAACTTTTTAGCTTTATAATAATAATTGGCAATAGAAGAATCAGCCGCTGTCACATTTTTAGTCACGGCTTTGGCCATTAATTCAGCTCGAGGTCCCATGGATTTAATAATATTAGCACTTTCTTCCATCTGGCGTGCAATTAATTGATCACCTTGTGCCCCATATAAACGAGCTGCAGGATTATTTGGATCCAAATATGCAACACGTCGACCTCTTAATTGTTGATTCATGGCGGCCACATTACGACCAATTGTAGAAGTTTGTCTAAAACTATCCTGCAATTTTTCTAACTGATTAAATAATTCAACATTTTCCTTTTTAATCTTATGCCCTTCTTCAGATGCATAATCCATAATTCTTAAAGGCACTG
>Ga0194129_10005002_pt1 | contig 17211 bp, 10 predicted proteins | sample TA2KigCa35mmetaG_FD_150862 | JGI IMG/M metagenome (GOLD analysis project Ga0194129, IMG submission 150862) | Freshwater microbial communities from Lake Tanganyika, Tanzania - TA2015038 Kigoma Deep Cast 35m | ecosystem: Environmental > Aquatic > Freshwater > Lake | place: Tanzania: Lake...
GGTCCTTAAACCTGTGCCCACAACCGAGGAACAAGAGGCGGCTTAACATGAACGACGACCTGGACAAGCGATTGTCGGTACATGAGGCGATCTGCGAGCAGCGTTACAAGAATATCGAAGAATCGCTAGATAACGGCAAGATTCGAATGAAGCACATCGAGTGGCTTCTTTACGCCACGATCCTTGCTGTTCTATTCGGCCCAGGTGTGGCTGCAACCTTCGTCAAGAAATTCTTCGGTCTCTAATATGCTTGACCTTCTGGGCAGCGGACTTCTAGGCTCAATCTTTGGCGGTTTATTCAGGCTTGCCCCTGAAGTCTTGAAGTTTATGGATAAGAAGAACGAGCGTCAGCATGAGCTCAGTATGTTTCGTCTTCAGACCGACCTTGAGAAAATGCGCGGTGAATTTCGGGTGGAGGAGAAGTATGTCGATTACTCCATTTCGCAGATGGATACGATTAAAGAGGCATTTAAGGAACAGGCTACCACTGCTAAGGAAGCTGGGTGGCTTGCGTCTTTTATCACTGCTATTACCCGTCCGGGCCTTACTTGGATTGCTTTTGGCGTGTATGTGGCTGTTAAAGCAGCCGGTCTGACGATTGCATTTCAAACCAACGCTAACTGGGCTGAGGTGTTGACCAAGAGTTATGACGAAGATGATTTTGCCATGCTTAACATGATGTTGACGTTCTGGTTTGTCGGTCGCAGCATTGAGAAGTACAACAAGTCATGAACGAGGCTAAGAAGCTTTGCAAAGATATTCTAATCAAGCCGTTTGAGGGGCTAGCAAAGCGTCTGCCTGATGGGCGTGTAACAGCTTATCCTGATCCAGGAACTCGTGGACATCCATGGACTATTGGTTGGGGTGCAACGGGTCCCGACATCAACCCCGGCACCATCTGGACGATGGAGCAGTGCGAAGAGGCTCTAGATCATCATGTTGAGTATTTCGTGCAGAGTATCACCAAGCTCTCGCCTAAGATCCAGACTGCTTTACCAAGACGCATTGCTGCCGTGACGAGTTGGGTGTACAATTGTGGCCTAGGGAACTTTCGAGTTTCCACGTTCAAAAAGCGCGTTGATGCGGGGGATTGGGGCGGTGCAGCCGAAGAGTGCCAGAAATGGAACAAAGCTGCCGGAAGAGTCTTGCCGGGTCTTACTCGACGTCGCGCAGCCGAAGCTGCATTCATGAGGTGAAATCATGGCAGTAACGATGACTTACACTAGCCTCGCCGCAGACGTTCAATCCTACTTGGAACGCACAGATACAGCCACTATTGATAAAATCCCGACGTTCATCATGCTGGCCGAACAGATTCTGGCGGCAGAGATTAAATTTCTTGGTAATCTTACGGTAGATACCTCAACCCTCACTGCAAGTGACCCGGTGGTGGCTAAACCCGCGAGGTGGCGCAAAACGGTGTCTATCAATGTAACTGTAGCGGGTGAACGCCGACCGGTGCTTGAACGTCGCTACGAGTACATACGGAACTATTGGCCCGACCCCACCGAGACTGGCGTGCCGCTCTACTACGCGGACTATGACTACACGCATTGGTTCCTTGGACCCACTCCGGCTGCAGCCTACGCCTTTGAGGTGCTTTACTATGAGCGCCCAGTGCCGCTTGATTCCACAAATCAAGCCAATTGGTTTACCGAATACGCGCCCCAGGCTATGCTCTACGGGTCACTCCTGCAAGCGATGCCATTTCTGAAGAATGACCCTCGGATCCCGACTTGGCAGTCAATGTACGATAAATACGTCGCCGAACTAAAGACTGAAGATAAACTGCGCATCGCCGATCGTCAAGCCATAGCCGTGGACACATGATATGCCTACTTACGTCTCTCCTTTTACCGGCGACGTCGTTCAACCTACTGATGTAAGCTACCGGTCGTTCACTCTCTCGGTGAGCACCACGCTCGAATGGCCCCTGGCCAATAGTAATACCGGTAGTTATGCATCGAGGATTATGGAAGTATTGCCGACTACGGCGGGACTAACTCTCCGAATGCCTGCCGCAAACGCGACGTCGAACGGCACGGACTCGCTGATACGGAACCTAGGTGCTAGTTCTTTTACGGTAGCTGATAATGCTGGGAATACGATAGTTTCCATCGCCGCTGGACAGGCGCAGTACATTTACGTCACCACAAATTCCACGGCTGCAGGGACTTGGGGCGTGATAGCTTTCGGGATCGGATCTTCGGGTGCTGATGCGGCGGCGCTGGCGGGTAAAGGGCTTCTCGCTATCACTACCACACTTAACCAGAGTCACCCAGTGCTCGCAGCTTCTACAGGTGGGACTTTCTCTGCAGCCGACCGGGCGCAAACGCGACTCTGGTCAGCTGGTGCAGGCACTTATACACTTCCGGCCGCAGCTACACTGGGCGACAATTGGTTCGCGTTGGTCAAAAACAACGGTACCGGAACCTTCACGATTTCTAGCACCGGTGCGGAACTGATTGATGGAGCGTCGGCAAAAGTCTTTAACCCGGGTGAATCCGCGTTTATTGTGTGCACCGGAACCGCGTACATTACAGTTGGGTATGGTATTAGTGCTTCATTCGCATTTACCGCGTTAGTGAAATCTGTAGCTCCTGGCGGTACAACTACCTTAAATTCGAACGAAGCACAAAATAACATCCAGACCTTCACCGGGGCTCTTACCAGCAATGCGACGGTGATTTACCCACCAGTCGTGAACCTTTATGTAGTGAACAATCAGACTTCTGGTTCGTTTTCACTGACGTTGAGCACCGGATTGGGTGCAACCACTACGGTGACACAAGGGACAAGAGCCACCGTAATTTGCGATGGTACGAATTTTTACACTGCGAGTTCGGCCTCAGTTACTTCGGCCATCGTTACGCTTGTCGATGGTATTGTAACTGCACCGTCGTTATCGTTCGCTTCTGAAACCGGAACCGGCCTTTGGCGTCCTGCAGCAGGACAATTGGCAATTACGGTAACTGGAGTGAATAAGTTCCTTTTGACTTCCGAGGGTCTAGCCGGAGGTGCATTTTAATGACCTCTAAAGTCTTCGCCTTAGATACGAAGCCCGGGATTCAGCGGGACGGTACGCTTTTCGACAAGCTGTATTACACCGATGGTCGATGGGTACGATTTCAACGCGGAAGACCCAGAAAAATCGGTGGATATTCAAAGATCACAAGCGCGATTCGTGGGCCAGTGCGTGGGATGTTCGTAAACCCCCAAGGGTTGCTGAATAACGTGTTCACTGGCTATTCGGGCGGTCTCCAGAAGACCCCAGTAGATAACAGTGGTGTGGGCTCCGGGGTGTCCGACATGACACTTACCGATTTCACGGCCAGCGCGAATAACCTTTGGCAATTCGACTCCTTCACGGACACACTGGGCTCCGGACTCACTTATCTTCTCGCACATCCCGGACAGAATCTCGCGGATATTAATAGCTCGGCGAACACCTCGGTGCTGGCTGGTGATATCACGGGGTCCACACTTGGGAAGATCGGAACGTTTACCGACTCAGTAACTCTTACCACCGGCTCAAACACGGGTACAATAGCAGCTGCAAACCCGTTGATAGGTGCAGGCCAAACCGTGGGGCCAACTACTAATTTCGCTGCGGGTACTACGGTTGTTAGCGTTGTAAGCACGACTGTTACATTTTCGACGAATGCTTTAACTACCGGCACAGCGACGCTTACCTTCGACAACAACGTCAGTGTCTCGGGTGGCGTGGTAGTGTTACACCCTTATGTGTTCGTCTACGGTAATAATGGTTTAATACGCAATTGTTCGAGTGGGAACTTCCAGGACTGGGTCACCGCTGACGCGAACGAGGTGAACGTCGCCACTGGTAAAATCGTTCAAGGACTACCGGTTCGAGGCGGTTCAAATTCACCATCAGGACTCTTTTGGTCGCTGGATTCTTTGGTTCGAGTCAGTTACGCTCCGACCTCGATCACCGCAGGGGCGACGACGATCACACAATACTGGCGCTACGATATCATTTCGACCCAGTCTTCGATCATGTCTTCGCAATGCGTCATTGAATACGACGGTATTTACTATTGGTGCGGCGTCGATCGATTTCTGCTGTACAATGGCGTGGTGAAAGAGATTCCGAATCCGTTCAATCAGAACTACTTCTTCGATAATCTGAATTACACCTATCGTGAGAAAGTCTGGGTTACTAAGGTTCCCCGTTTCGGTGAGGTCTGGTGGTTCTTCCCGAATGGATCCTCCGAGTCTGAATGCAACGATGCGGTGATCTACAATATTCGTGAAAACTGTTGGTACGACGTGGGTACAGCAGTCGGAGCACGAAGATCCGCTGGTTATTTTTCGCAAGTGTTTGCTCGACCAATCGAAGCTGGGAGCGAAATCACCTCGGCCAATGGTATCGAGAGTCTAACGATTACTAACGCGGGATCTGGATACACGAATGGAACTTACAATAATCGAGCCTTGACGGGCGGCACCGGAACTGGCGCTACCGCGAACATTATCGTCGCCGGTGGTATTATTACCTCGGCTATCATCTACAATCCAGGGCAAGGATATACAATCGGGGACGTACTATCCGCTTCTATCCCCGCCGGTGCTGGACTGGTGCTCACCGTCGCTACGATCGGGAATTACGTCACCATGTGGCAGCACGAATACGGGACCGACGCCGTTGATGGCACCTCGGTGCTTGCGATCGAATCCTATTTCGAGACCAATGATCTTGGGTGGGTCTCAGGTGGACCCTCAGAACCGACAGCCATTGGCCAAAATAATTGGTTACACTTGGAGCGGGTAGAACCCGATTTTATCCTCTCTGGTGAAATGGAAATGTACGTCAAGGGTCGGTCTTATGCACAAGGGTCAGACGATACCACCGGACCGTACACTTTCGATTCTTCTACCACTAAAATCGACTTGCGTGAGCAGCGTCGAGAGTTACGACTGCAGTTCGTGTCAAACGTCGCCGGTGGTAATTACCAGCTTGGAAAATTACTGCTGAGCGCAGACCTTGGCGATGTTCGAGGTTATTCATAATGGCGCTAGTCTACGACCCCCGCTACCACACCTGGGATTCTTGGGCTTCGCTCATGGTCGAGGCTTATGGTGCGCAGCAGCTTGAAATTCCAGGGAGTGAGGACAATTGGAAGTCTTGGGCCGCAGGATTCGCTGGGATCGATTTGTTCGTCAAAGACGCGGTACCTAGTCCCTATGTGTTTGAGAATTGGGATGACTGGGCTACAGAATTAGTTAACGTTGTTAGCACGGCGGTGAAATAATAGGCGCCATGAACGGAAGGTAAAGATGAGTCCGCTCAAAAAATACGCTGAAGAGGTACGCAAAGCCGGACGCTACGGCGATACCATGCTTGCGCACATTACTCCGCGTGAAGCGGGTATTTTGAAGCTTCTCGGTGGGTCGGGAAGCACAAATCCACAGACAGGATTACCGGAATTTGTAAGCGATGAAGATATCCGAGCTTATATAAACGCAGTGTTGGCAGGAGGTGGTTCGGATGCTGATAAAGCAGCTACAATTAATGCGGCAGCAGCACAATATGGAGTCAGCAATGCACAAATTTCGCAGGCGACGGGGTACAGCCAAGACGTAGTTGATGCATATCTTGCACCTCCGCCACCACCAAATTATCCTTATGACAATTATTATGCAAATCAGTTTGTAGACGATTATTACGGGCCTGTCTATACCCCACCTCCCCCACCTCCACCCCCTCCGCCACCTCCGCCACCTCCGCCCCCTCCACCCCCTCCACCAACATATACTTATGACGATTATTACGGGTCTGTCTATACTCCACCACCCCCTCCACCTACTTATACGCCAGAAGTAATTCAACAAGCGTACAATGATCTTGTAGCGCAAGGTAAAAGTCATGCAGAAATTCAAGAAATAGCAGATCAACATAACGTAGGCAATATTGATGCTTACCGTCCTTCAACACCTCCTCCACCTTTATCAACAATAGGAGTATCTCAGACAAGTTCTTCAGATAATCCTCCATCTCCGAATGATCTTTCTACTCCTGCCAGCCGCGCACTGCTCGAGGAACTTGGTCTGAGCTATAGACCTATTCCAACTGTGAATGACCCTTCTACTAAAACTGTAGATTTAACAGAAATTAAAGATACTTTTACAAGAGCGATAAAAAATCCTACGCAACAATATTCTGAAGGTCCTGAATTGGGTTTAGTTGGTCAAGATTTTGATATTGGTACGGTAGTTAGAGATTATGGGTTAGATTCGGTTTTACAAGCAGTAAAAGGAAATTCAACGCTCGAAACTTTGGCAAGGACGCAAAAGGGCTCAGGCGACGAAATAATAAGCACCCCCTTAGGAGATCTTTTTGCAAGAGATGCATTGGCAATATTTGGAAATTTCGAAAAAGCCGGAATTACCAATATTGAAAACATTCCTATCAACGAAAGAGTAAAGAATGTTGCAACTTTGCAAAGGGGACGCTCAACGTACGGCTTTGATCTTGTTCCGCAAGAAAATGGCGGGCTTTCTGTTGAAAGCAGCGTTATTCACAAGTTGCCTTGGTATTCAGATTATGCGCCTATCGTAGCGATTGCATCAATTATCCCTTCCCCAGTACAACCCTTTGCCATAGCAGCAAATGCTGCGATTGCAATAAAAGAAGGTAACGCGCTTCAAGCTATTGCTGCGCTTGCCCCACTGGCAGGGCTAGACACGGTAGCCACCATTGCTCGTGTCGCAGATGCTGTAGATAAAGGAAATGTGCTCCAGGCTGCTGTTACACTTGCGGGTAGTAAAGCAGGTGCAGATATCGGGAAAACAGAAATTTTTGATGGTGTCAATGTAAAGCAGGTGCTCCAAACGGTAAATACCGCCCAGTTATTAAACGAAGGCAAGGTAGGTGCAGCATTAGTATCCGCTGGTAATGCATTGGGAAATCAAGAAATTGTTGCGGCTGGGCAAGCTGTAATTTTAAAAGACGCTTTAGATTCTGGAAACCCTGCAGCTATAGCAAATGCTGCTAAAAATCTAGGAAATACGGTTCATCAAGCAGCAGGAACAGGTAATGCCCCAAGCACTATTAGGGCAGATGCAGCAAATATAGCCGACATTGATTCTCAACTTGGGTTCCAGACCGCTGCGCTCTCGACTGCCGATCAAGAAAGTCTAGACGTCAAGCAGGATTTAGGTGCTTCGGCCTTTGCTGCTGCTAAAGCCGCAGGAGCGGATGACCAGACCGCATTCGATGTGTCCAATGCCGCGACTGTGGGTATTATAGCGCCTAGAACGACTATAACCTCGCTCGACACGACCTCCGATCCTGATCTCGTGGAGCCCACCGCACAAGATGCGTCGCGAATGGGTGCCGGGGAAGCCGTAGGTACCGGCGCACTCCAATCTTTAAAAACACAAGATGCGTCGCGAATGGGTGCCGGGGAAGCCGTAGGTACCGGCGCACTCCAATCTTTAAAAACACAAGATGCGTCGCGAATGGGTGCCGGGGAAGCCGTAGGTACCGGCGCACTCCAATCTTTAAAGGCAAGTGCCAACCCAACTGAAGATCAGCAAATCAGTCTAGCGCAAACCAATCAAGCGGTTAACAGCTTGCTTAGAGATTTTTCAGCCATTGGCTCTACGATTGAGCCAACCGATCTTGCAGACAGTTTAAGACTACTTAAAGACCCTTCTGGAAAACCTTTGCCCGAGTCGGAAGTTACAAGACTTGTAAATGCAGCAATCACGAATCGGACAGGCGTCGATATCATGATGCAGTATTCAAAGGTTAACCCAGAGTCCAGTATCGCACAGCTAGAGCGCAACACTGCCTTGTCGCAAATGGTGGCAGCAGGATTTTCCTCAGAGCGAGCCAATAACCTACTTAGAGGTATTGATGAACAAATTGCAACCAGATTAGAGAACAACCGCATCATTCAATCTGCATATAGCAATTTCACATCTGGAAAAGGCACGGAAGAGCAGTTACGAAACGCAATGACATCGGCCGGTTACGCAGATGCAGACATCAATAATGCAGTTATGCAAGGCAGAGCAATCATTGAAGGTGGAAAACTCACTTCTGGTGAACGGGTTCAAGAACGTGCCGCGAACTTACCTGACATTCGAGCAGAAATCGAAACTAAATCTAAATTTTCTGATGCTTATAGATTAGCCCGAGAAAAATTAGGTGCTGGAGCAACCTTCACTTGGAGGGGCGGGAGTTATTCTACTGCAACGGCTGAAGAACGACCTGACTTAACAGGTAGGACGACGAAAACAGGACCTTCTACAACCGTATCTCAAGCAGACACATCACAGCAAAACACAACACAAACACAGCAAGACACAACACAAACTGCTCAATCAGGGCAGACTTTGAAGGTCGCTGGCCCTGGAGGTAGAACTTTTACGATAAAGCTCCCGCTTTCTGAGCAGGAAATCGCTAACAGAAACGCGACCGGCATGTTTGACACCGGTGTTAGATCGGTGATAACTGAAATCGGAAAAAATTTATCAACGCTTGGACAAAGAAATTATCAAGCCGCCACAAATTATCTGAAAAACAACCCAGATAGCCCTTGGACGCAAAGCGTAAGCACAGCTTACGAAGCGGCGGGTACGACGATGCGCGACCTTGTGGGTGGTGGCATGCTGGCTTTAGGTGATAAGCCTCTTGCTTTTGATATCATCAGAGGCGGTGAAGACCTTATTAGGCTAGGTCAGTCAATAGGTACCGGGCCGCAAGACACCGCAAATTGGGGAGAAACAACAGAACTTGTGCAGGCTACAACGAATCCTTTTGCAAAAGCCGCTATTGTCGTAGGGCGCATTTTGGACGGAAACAGCGGTTTAGGGCGTCAAGTAGTAGTCGAACTGCGTCAGGAATTGCCGGGAATTTTCTTCGGTGGTGGTACCGTAAGAGGTGCGCTCATAGCAGGCGGGTTGATTGATTCAGGCGAAACCGCAGGTAACGGAACAATTGAAGGCTACCAACAAGCTATCGATGAAGGAAAAACCCATGAGCAAGCTTTGGCCGAAGGTCGTAAAAGAGGTTTGGCTCAAGGCGCAACGGAGCTTGTAATTCAAGCTACGCTTGGAAAAATCACGGATGTTGCGCTCGGGCGAGCAACTTCCCTTGGAACGAAAGCCACCACGCGAGTTGGCTCAGAAACCGTTGAAGAGTTGAGTCAAGAAGGTTTAGGGTCAGTTGCTGGCGATATTGCAACGGGACGAGCGGTTGACGTAAACTCGGCTTGGACCAAAGCGGTTTTAGGGGGCTTCACAGGCAAAGGTACTGCGCTTGCGACAGCGCCTATATCAACGGCTCAAGATATTTCAGAAAGCTCAAGCCCTCCAATTGGCTCAGACCCCGAAGCGGTTAGCCGTTCGCTCGACACGATTCAAACGATCTATGGGGACTCAAAAGCTCAAGAAGTCGTTAGCACACTCACGTCATCTCCTGACTTAGCGGCTTCTGGGCAGCAAATCGCAACTAGCCTTTCAAATGTACTGGGCGATGACGCCGCTTCGACAATATCGAACAACTTAGTCGCGAATTTCGGACTAAGCAGCGCTTCAAGTACTTTGCAGGACCAAGACATTAGCCTTGAGAACTTATCAACTGTCGTTGGAGAAACCGAGGCAGGCGATGACATCACACTTGGTGATGCACTTGGCGCTGCGATTACGGGCAATGGCGAACAAGTTTCTCTCTCAACGGTGGTAGGTACAAACGCCGACGGAACGAACTTCACGCTAGGTGATTTGACAACTACCGTAAAGTCTTCAATCACTGCGCGAGCAGAAAGAACTCTTGGTGACGATTTAACTGCAACAGATCTTGGCGGCCGAACAGAAAGAACTCTTGGTGACGGTTCAATCGCAACAGATCCTGGCGGCCGAACAGAAAGAACCCTTGGTGACGGTTCAATCACAACAGATCTTAGCGGTCGAACAGCAAGAACCCTTGGTGGCGGTTCAACTGCAGCGGATACAAGTGTAAATACAGGCGCTACAACAGGGGCGACTGTCGGAGCAACTACAAGTGTCGGTGCTGGTACCAAGTCCGGAGTAACGACTGATACTGGGGTCGTAGCAGACACCGGAGTGAAGATCGAGGCCGGTGTTCAAATAAATCCGACGACTGGAGTTACAACTGACACCAAAATCGACGCGAACACCGGAGCATCGACTACGTCGATTACGGATCCGAATACCGGAACCAAAAGCACGGTCGTTGTAAACGATAACACTGGAGTGAACAGCAGCACGGTAGTCGAGAGCAAGACTGGGGTGATTACAGATACTACTACAGACACCAATAATGGGACAACCACCTCAGTGTCCACGGATCTGAAAACCGGTGAGGTCACAACCACCACTTCAGACGAAAATCTCGGAACTGTAACTCGGGTTACCGAAACCGTTGACGAAATCTCGACTACGACTAAGGACACGACATCGGATGTGACGACCAATGTCACTATAGACCTTAACACGAACATAACGACCGAAATTCGCGTCAACACCAACACGGGGGAAGTGGTGGTGACCGAGGTGATTACAGATTCGGGCGAAATAATAAGCACCGAAACCAAAACGGTGCAAGACCTCACTCAGGAAGAGATCGAGAAGGTCGAGGTTATAGACCCTGAGCCCGTCAACGCAGAAACCGTGCAGACTGCGCAAAAGTCGACGACCACCCGCACTTCCTCTCGCCCAGCAACGCCTACTAGAGGTGGCGGGATGCTTATGGGCGCTGCACCTGCGGTGACATCGAAGATTGATATGCCCGAATCGGTGTGGCTAGGTGGAAGATTCCGCACCGACCTACCCTCAATCGCGGCGATGTACCCGTTTCTTTTCCCTTCCCAAGAGCAGCAGGACACGGCAGCGGTATCCGCGCTGCGCCGCGCCTCAGGTGTTGAACCTCAGATACCCAAGAGGGGGGATATGGATTATTACGCATACGGTAAAGAACCTCAAGTACCTAAGAAGGGTGATATGGACTATTATGCGTACGGTAAAGAACCATCGATCGATAGCATGCTCGAACCGTACTTGAACGGGGGATCTGTCCAAAAGTACGCCCAGGGTGGTATAATGATGCCTTCGGCGCTGCAAGCCGCAGCCGGTGGGACACCACACAAGGGTTCGCACTACGTGCAAGGTGCGGGGGGCGGGCAGGACGACCTGATCCCGGCAAGGCTCGCGGACGGTGAGTACGTGTTCGATGCGGAAATCGTAGCGGCACTGGGTGATGGGTCGAACAAAGAAGGGGCACGAAGATTAGATGCAATGCGCGAGGCGATCAGGAAACATAAGCGGTCGGGGTCGATTAAAAAGATCCCACCTCCTGCTAAAAGCCCTTTAGCTTATTTTAGAGGATCAAAATAATGAGCCTTACACAAGGGTCGGCATTACCTGATGTTACCACCAAAAAGATCGTCGATACGACTGGTCCAACGTGGTACACAAATTACCTCGAAAATCTCGCCAAAACCGGAACCAGTGCACTCGGAACGTTTTCTGCAGACGGCAAGACCTTCACACCCGCAAAAGGTGAAAGTCTAGTCGCAGGTTTTGATCCGCTTCAGACCGCCGCACTTGCTCGGTCGGATGAACTTGAAGGGTACAGCGATTACCTTACCGACGCCGCTGATCTGGCCGAGAAGGCTGGGCAAGGAATCACCCCGGAACTCATCTCTCAATACCTGAACCCATTTATCTCAGGATATACCCCCGAGGACGGCAGCGCAAGAATGCCCGGGGTGGTGGAGGAGATGGAGCGACTCTCGCAGCAAAACATGCAGCGGAATCTGACCCCAGCGTTAAAAGCCTTCTTCGGTGGTTCGGGCGGAACAGGGTCACAACGGATGCTCGGTGCGCTAGGCCAGATGGGTGCGGATGTTCAAGCGAATCTAACTGGTGCGCAGACTCGAGCGCTGGCGGACGCTTATAACGAAGCGGTGAGAACCGCTGGAACTCAGGCCGGTCTCTACCGTACCGCAGCAGAAACTACTAAGGGTATCGGACAAGCGGATTTGGACGCGGCGATTAAATCGATTACCGGCCAGTTCGATCTAGGTGCGAAGAGCCAAGCTTTGGAGCAGTCAAAGCTACTGGCACCGATTGCTACGGCAAAAGCCGCAGGCGACATCTTCGCGAACCTGAAAGTGCCGTCCACAGTGACCGAGGATTTCAAGGGTCCAATGCCCGGTGCGTACGCCTCCTCACCACTCTCGCAAATCGCCGGACTCGGGTCACTCTTCGCTGCGGGTGCAGGTGGTAAATCAGCAGTCCAAGGAATCACCGATACCTTCAAGAGTCTTTTCGGAACGGGCGGCGGCGACAGTGGTGGTGGAGCGATTTCCGATTGGTTAAAGGGTTATACAGCTGGGGCGACCCCAGAATCTACCATACCTAAGGGTGATTTAGGGAGCTTTAATGATAGCTCCGGGATTGAATCACTAGAACTCTACGGGTGATTTAGGGAGCTTTAATGAGTGATACCGGGGAAGACGCGAGCGGCTATAGCCCACTCCTGGCACAAATGCTCAAGGTCGATCCGAACAAGCTCGGAGACGTGTCCTTGTCTGCGCTCGGAAGACAAGCGATGGGATCGGAGACCGAAGCCTACAAGGCAGCTGTGGCTGAGGTGACGGCGGCGCGGGAAGCGATGAAAGCAGCACTCGAGAATCGCAAGGGGCGTATAGACCCTACGATGCTCGCGCTCGCTCAGGGGTTCTTAGCACCCACTAAAACCGGCTCTTTTGGCGAATCGCTCGGTACCGCAATAGGGTCCTACCAACTAGCTCAAGCGAAAGAGGAATCACGTGCAGCTGAACTCGCGAAAATGCGCTTGGATCTTGCAAACAGTGCAATCAGAGAGGAGAAGGAGGCTGCAACACTGGGCCTTAACGTCGCATCAAAGCTTACTCCAAAATTCACCGCTCTCCAGCAGCAAGTCCAGTCCGAAGGCATCGACCCAAGATCCCCGAAAGGCATCCAGCGAATCCTAGAGCTCCAGGCCATAGATAAGGCCACGCCTGAAATGCGAGAGTTCGCGGCATCACAAGGCATATTGCTGACCGACCCCACGTTTGCTTCAAGATTCAGGGTGGCTCAAGCGAATAAACCTTTAACCGATGTCGGAGCAAGACTCGGCGTGGACCTTGCAACACCCGAGGGTCGACAATCGGCGCAAGCAGAGCTACAGCGCGAGGCTTTCCGTAGAGAGAATCCTGAGGTAGCGAAAGCGCTTGCTTCCTTCGGTGGAGACCCGCTCAAGATCAGCGATCGTCAACGAGCGGAGGAAATAGTCACACGCGAGGCTTTCCGTAGAGAGAATCCTGAGGTAGCGAAAGCGCTGGCCTCCTTCGGTGGGGACCCGCTCAAGATCGCCGATCGTCTACGGGCGCAGGAAATAGTCACACGCGCTCGAAATCTTGAAGAATCCTCGAAGTCCCAAAGCATCGCAACGTCGAGGCTTCAGGCCGACCGATTGCGCCAGGAGATCGAAGAGAATCGCCGCACTGGAAATCCCACCGCAGTCGCCGAGACCGCGAGAGCGGCCGGGGTGCCGTTGGATACAAGAGATCGGTACGCAGGGCTAACGCCCAAGGAAAAGGCCGAAAAGCAGACCCGGGACCGAGAGGCTGCAGACAAATATGTATCCGAGAAGATTAATCCCTTCCTCGCGGGACTGGACGACGACGTAAATAACCTGCGCCGCGCACTGGAGCTGAATAAACAGATTAACACCGGGATAGTGAAGGGAATGGGGTACGGTGTCGGCGAGGCCGCGAAATACCTCTCCGGTGACCGTGCAAAATTTAACGAGTTCGACTCACTGGCCGCGCTGTCTGCAAAACAGAACAGGATTCCTGGCGATTCTAACGTGTCGAACATCGACGTGCAGATGATGCGCCTCGGGACGTTCTCCTCGGACAAGGAGCGGAGCAGCAATGACACGATCATTCAATATCAGCTAGCTCAAAGACTTCGTGACCGCGATTACCAAAATTATATGTCCAATTACGCGGCGGTTAATGGTGCTATTACTCCTCATGCTACTGCTGAATGGCGAAGATATTTAGATGCTAATCCTATCATCGCTCGAGACAAAAACGGTAAACTGATTATGAACCCAAATTGGGTGTCTCACACTACGTATTTCGCCGCTCCGCGAGTGAAGGTAGACGCTACCGGAAAGGAGAAACGGTAATGGCTAAAGAGCGGTTTATAAATGGTGTCATCTACGAATTCCCGGACAACACGTCGGACGAGACTATCGAGCGATTCGTGGCTCGTAAATCCGGAACTGCTCAAGGTTGGACCCCTAAGACCCCGGTCAAGCGCGAAGAACCGAATCTCTCCGGCATGCCTGCTGCATTCGCACAGGGACTTACAATGGGGTTCGCGGACGAAGCTATGGCTGGTGCTCGGTCGCTCTCTGGCGGTAATTACTCGGATCTCGTTAAAGCCGAACGCGAATCACTCCGCAAATACCAAGAAGAGCACCCGATTAAAAGCTCGATCGCCGAGGTTGCCGGTGCTGCAGTCCCCGCAGTGATAACGGGCGGGGCGTCCCTGGCTCCGCAAGTTCCAGCGAGATTTGCTCCGAAGGTAGCACAGTTCCTTTTTGGCTCCTCTCCCTCAATCCCCCGAGCAATGGGGTATGGTGCGGGGCAGGGTGCGATAACCGCTGCTGGAACCACCGAGAAGCCACTCAGCGAACTTCCTACCGAAATGACCCGGGGTGCTGCCCAAGGGTCGCTCCTCGCGGGTGGGCTTGGGGTGCTTGGCAAGTACGCAGTAATGCCCTCCTTCCGAGCGTTGAAAGCGAAAATGGGATTTGGCGACGATAATAAGGCGGCAGACATCGTCATTGCTCGAGCATTGCAGCAGGACGGCAAGACTCCGGATCAGGCACTCGCAACACTTCAAGCAGTACAACGTGGTGAAATGACCCTGGCCGATATCGGAGAAGCCACCGCGAACCTGCTTCGCCGTGCCTCCCAGGCACCGGGACAAGCGAGAGATATAACCAAAAGCGCTCTTGTGCAGCGCGAGGTGGGACGAGTCCCCCGGGTGTCTGACGACCTTCGTACCTTGATGTCAGGTAGCAAAGACTTCTACACCGACGTCCAGAACCTACTAGATTCCAGGCGGACCTCGGCCAACGCGCTCTACCAAGATGCGTGGTCAAATGCCCCTATTTTCACCCCGCAGAATTCGCAGGATCTGGCCAGACTCTCGAATCTACCCTCGTTTAAGGAGGCGATGAAAGTCGGCCAGCGCAGGATGGAAGACCAGGGGATCGATGTTTCGAATCCCCAAAACGTGCTCCGTGGGCTGCACGAGACAAAGCTCGCATTGGATGACCTGATTGATGCGCAAACGGACTCGATCACCCGTAAAGTGTCGCACCAAGGCGTGACTTTAATGGATATGCGAAATCGGTTGGTTCGAGAAATGGAGAAGCTCTCGCCCCAGTACCAACAAGCGCGACTTCAGTACGCCGGGGACTCCGAGATGCTCGATGCTATGGAGAAGGGTAAACGCGTCTACCAGTCGCCCGAAATGATCATGCGGCGCGAGATCGCAGATTTCTCCCGGAACCCTTCGGTTTACGACGCTTACCGTGCTGGGATCGCACAATCAATGCTCGAGAGACTCCGCGCAGGGGGCGGTGCAGCGGATCCGCTACGGACGGTGTTTCCGAAGGATAGTGAGGCTAAAATTCGGCAAGCGTTCAGGGACGACCAAGCATTCGACGAATTCAAGAGCCGACTTCTTGAAGAATCGAAGATGCTCGGCACCGAGAAAGCCGGGTTCCGACGGACTGCGATCGACGCTGACCTCGACACCCAAGGAGCTTCAGGAGTGGGCGCTGCTCGTGCGCTCCTGTCAGGAAGCCCGGTCCAGGCGGCGCTCGAAGCCCTCCGCGCAACGTTCCCCCGGGTCACTGGGATGCCGGAACAGACGGCACAATCCGTGGCAAGTAAGCTCACCACTCCGACCACGGGACTAGATCCGGTGATCGAGGGCATTCTGCGAAGCTTGCAAGCGGAAGAAACGGCGTTAAAATCCCAATCCGCCTTGGCCAATATCGGTGGAGCGCTCGCCGGAAGCCAAGCAGCAGCAAGGAGACCTACTCCTCAATATCCGGAGGACACCCAGGGGCGCGAGGATGGGTCTCTGGCTGGCTCCTTGGGGTCTCCGTTGAGCTTGCAGAGGTAGCAAGCTACGTTAATAGCCACCGGGGGTTCGAACGCCTCCGAGAGGCTCTCCTTGCGGTTCTTATTTCGCACACCCGCATGAACCCTACCCTGGCGATGACCCATGTGGTCCGTGGAGCAGGGTTGCCGTCTGGAACCCTTCGAGACCGTTCCGTTGTTCCACTATGGTGGAACAGAGATGGAACAGTCTACTAGCTCCGAGGTTCCGTCGGACGGGCGTTCTGAGGCAGTGGTATTCCTGTTACTGTTCCACTGTTCCATCTGATATATATACATATTCAGGTTCGGAACACGAATATTATACGTATATATGCATGGAACAATGGAACAATTGCCGAGAGGCCTTACGTGACGGGGGTTCTGGCTGTTCCATCTGTGTTCCATCATAATGGAACGGTGGAACAAGGTCGGAGCAATGCTAAGACTTGCGCTCCGGGGAGAGATATATTATAATTATAGCAGCCCACCGAGGTGGTGTCAATAGTAATAGATAGAGGAAAGCAAAGGATGGAAGGGTTAGTGAACGACTTCGCCGATCTATTCTCGGGGAACCTGCGCTCTTACGGGCGGTGGGATCCGGTCTCCGGGAACATGTCAACGGTAAAAGGGGAGGTCTCGAACGACCAGTACCTGGAACACCTGGAGGGTGGAATCGGGTTAGGGATCGTTCCTGTGTCGGACGGTGGTACCTGCAAGTTCGGGGCGATCGATGTGGACAAGCACGAGTCGCCAGAGGATATTAATTTCGAGGCGTTGCAAGCCAAGATTAACGAGTACCGGCTCCCGCTAGTGATGTGCCGGACTAAACGCGGGGGTGCACACCTGTACCTTTTTGGCGACGAATACCTCCCGGCCAAGCAGGTGCGACGGGTGCTCGGATCATGGCGGGATGTACTGGGGATTAAGCACAAGACTGAGATCTTTCCGAAGCAGGACTCGCTCGTGACTTCGAGTGGCGAGAAGGCGCTTGGAAATTGGA